>Ga0196962_10000656_pt1 | contig 12929 bp, 11 predicted proteins | sample S3v_20metaG_FD_183186 | JGI IMG/M metagenome (GOLD analysis project Ga0196962, IMG submission 183186) | Soil microbial communities from Anza Borrego desert, Southern California, United States - S3+v_20 | ecosystem: Environmental > Terrestrial > Soil > Desert | place: USA: California | collected... | reverse complement strand
CGCCGGCCCCCGCTCCCGCAGCGCCGCGCGGGCGGCGTTGGCGCCGCAGGCGCCGTGCACGCCGCCGCCCGGATGCGCCGAGGACGACGCGAGGTACAGCCCGGGAATCGGCGTGTCCGGCCGGCCGAGGCCGGGCACCGGGCGGAAGACGAGCTGCTGGTGCAACTGCGCCGTGCCGCCGTTGAGCGCGCCGCCGACGAGGTTGGCGTTCGCCGCCTCGAGCTGCCGCGGGCCCGCGACCGACCGGTCCAGGATGCGGTCGCGGAAGCCCGGCGCGACCGCCTCCACCTCCCGCTCCATGCGATCCGCGAAGCGCTCGCAGTCGCGCTCGTCCCACGCCCCGGAGATGTCCTCGCCGCCGGCGTCGCCGCGCACCGCCTGCGGGACGTGCGCGTAGCCCCACAGCGTCTCGCAGCCGGGGGGCTGGCGCGTCGGGTCGGCCGCGGCGTACTGCCCGGCGACGAGGAACGGATGCGCCGGCACGAGCCCGCGGGCGATGTCGCTCATCGTCTCCGTCAGCCCGTCGACGCCCTCGGCGATGTGGACGGTCCCGGTCCGCCGCAGCGCGTCGGCGAGCCACGGGACGGGGCCGCCGAGCGCCCACCCGACGCGCACGGTGCCCTGGTCGTACTGGAAGCGGCGCAGCGCCGCGTCGAGCCGCGCGGGCAGCGGCACGCCCGCGAGCAGCACGCGATAGAGCTGCAGCGCACCGACGTCGGCCAGGACGGCGCGAGCGGCCGCCACCTCCCGCCCGGTCGCCGTGCGCACCGCGCGGGCGCGCCCGCCGCCCACGACCACCTGCGTCGCCCGCTCGCCGCACTCCACGCGCCCGCCGTGCGACTCGAGCCGGCGCACGAGCGCCGCGCTCAGCTCGCCCGAGCCGCCCTCCGGGACGGGGAAGCCGACCTGCTGGGCGAGGCCGCAGAGGATGAAGCCGTAGATCCCGCTGCCGGGCGACTCGGGGCTGTAGTCCGCGTGCAGGGCGTTGCCCGCGAGCAGGCGCCGTGCGCCCTCGCCGGCGAACTCCTCCTCCGTGAGCCGGCGCACGGGGATCAGGCCCATGCGCGCGAAGTCCAGCACGGCGCCGGCCGACCCGAGCGCCCGCAGCAGTCCGCTGCCGCCGCGCAGCGGCGGGAAGGGCGCCATGAGCGCGTCGATCAGCGCCGCGCCGACCCGCTCCCACAGGCCGTACAGCGCGCGCCACGCGTCGCCGTCCCCGGGCGCGAAGGCATCGAGCGCCGCACACGTCTCCTCGAGGTCGCCGGCGATGTAGGCCGCGCTGCCGTCGCGCGCCGGGTGCGCGACGGCGATCGGCGAGCGGCGCCAGCGCACGCCGTGGGCCTCGAGGTCCATCGCCACCATCGGCGGCGACGCGACGGCGAGCGGATAGAACGAGCTGAAGCGGTCGTGGACGAAGCCCGGGCGGGCGATCTCGCCGCTGCGCACCGCGCCACCCGGATCGGGCTCCGCCTCGAGCACGAGCACGTCCCAGCCGGCGTCGGCGAGGAGGTTGGCGCCGACGAGCCCGTTCGGGCCGGAGCCGATCACCACGGCGTCGGGCATGCGCGCTGCGTACCCGCGGCACGCGGTGGCGCGAACGCTGACACCGCGTCGCGCGTATCCGGACATTGCCGTGACGCCGGCGCGCGGCACGATGTGGCGATGCCCCCCGAGCGCCGCCGCAGCCCGCGCGCCGCCGTCGCGCTGCAGTGCACGCTGCACCGCCGCACCGGCTCGGCGATCGAGGCCTTGACCGTCGACCTCGGGCCCGGCGGCATGTGCGTCACGTGCTCGCGCCCGCTCGCGGCGGACGAGGTGCTGCGCGTCGACCTGCCGCTGCCCGAGGACGTCCGTTTCGACGGGCGGGCGCGCGTCCTCCGGCAGGAGGGGTTCAACCGCTACGCGCTGCGCTTCGAGCAGGTGCGCGAGCCGGCGCTCGAGCGGCTGCGCACGCTGGCCGGCTGAGCGGGGTCAGGCCTCGACGGACGTGGTGTGCCGCCGCGCCGGCTGGCCGTGACGCCGGGCCGGCCGCTCCTCGGCCGCGAGCCGCGCGGCCTCGAACAGCATCATCACGAGCCCCGTCTTGCGCGCGCGGTGCGCGTCCTGGTCGGCCGACAGACGCTCGGCGGCCTCGGCCTCGATGCGCTCGACGTCCTCGAGCAGGCGGGTGCACGCGCGGCTGAGCTCCTGCCAGCCCTCCTCGTCGAGCTCGAGCAGCGTGCGGGTGATGTGCGCGTCGGCGTGGTCGAACCCGCCGGCGGCCGCCGATGCGCGGGCGTGCTCGTCGATGACCTGCAGCGTCGAGCCGACGAGGGCCTGCTTGGCGATCGGCGTCGCGGCCGCCCACGCCTCGTCGGTGAGCAGCGGCCGCGGCAGCGCCCGGTAGTGGTGCTGCACCGCGCCGCGCACGCGGGTCTCGCGGCGCAGCTCGATGAGCCCGAGGCGGCGCAGCGTCCGCACGTGGTAGGCGACGGTTCCGAGCGGCGCGTCGAGCCACTCGGCGAGCTCGTTCGGACTCGCCGTCCGTTCCGCGAGCCGAGCGAGGATGCGGACGCGCAGCGGGTGGCTCATCGCCTTGACGAAGCGCGGGTCGTCGATCGTGCGGAGAGGCGGCATCGGTCCGGGATTGTCGCACGCGCGGTCACCTCGAAGGAACCCCACTTCGGGTGGGGGTCAGGACACCCCGTGGCTCCGATAATGAGCGCAAAAGGCGCTGGTCGCCCGCTTCCCGCGATCCAAGGCGCGGGCGCCCTGCGAGGCGGGCGGCGAGCGCCGTGGCCGGGCCGCCTCCGGCTGGAAGCACTCGGGCCGAAGCTTGCGCTCCGGCCCGAGAAAGCGCGCCCCCCCGGACGCGCCTGCTGCGACTTCTAGCAGCAGCGGCCGGAGAACGGAAGTCCCGTGAACGGACGAATCGGGCCAATTTTGGTGAAAACCGTTCACCAATGACGAGCCTTGACCGGTGGAGCAGGCTGGGCCACAATCCCTTGGGCGCCCCCCCGGCGGCTGGCATCGCCGTCTCGGCGGCCGCGACGGTACGCGCCATGCGACCCTCCTCACCGTCGCGGCCGCCGGGGCGCTCAGCCGCACAGGGCCTGGCGCAATCGCCGTCGCACCCGGAACAGCCGGACGCGGACCGTCGCCTCGGGGCAGCCCAGCTCGCGGCCCAGTTCCCGGAAGGAGCGGTCCTGCCAGTAATGGGCGAAGACGAGCCAGCGATCCTCGGGGTCGAGCGCCTCGACCGCGGCGACCAGCGCTCCGCCGGCCTCGCCGTCGTTCGCGTCGACCGCCGGAGGACCGCCTCTGCAGGCGAAGTCCAGGCTCCGGTCATGTACATGACGGGAAGCGAGACGCAGCGCCTCGCGTCGTGCGATGGTCGAGATCCACGGCCCGGGACGCCGAGGGTCTTGGCAGCTGTCCCGCTGACGCCAGGCACGGATGAGCGCCTCCTGCGTCGCGTCCTCCGCTGCGCCGCCGGGCCCGAGGACGCGTCGCGTCTCGTTGAGGCAGCGCAGACGAAGGTCGCTCCAGTCCCACTCGAACGCCCCGCCCGTGCGGAACCTGGCGGGGGGTGTCATGGGCGAACAGTGTCCACCGCGGAAAGGCGTTGAGCGCTTCGCAAGGCGCCTTGTCAGTACGACCACCGTCGCCGGAGAGTGTTTCCGCGCCAACTTGCCGCAAAGTTGAAACGCCGACATCCGGGCCGAGGGTCTCGCGCACATGTCCTCGGCCCTCGCCCTCGCTCCTCGCGACCGACTCGCTCCGGCGCCCGACCGGCGTCCTGCGCGCTCGCGGGACGGCCACGGCGCCCGCGCGCCGTACGACGTCCTCGCCCCCGTCTACGACCTCCTGACCGGCGACTACGCGTACGCCGACTGGGTCTCCGAGCTCGTCGCGCTCGCCCGCGGCCACGGCCTCGAAGGCCACCGCACGCTCGACGTCGCCTGCGGCGACGGCAACGCGACGGTGCCGCTGCTCGACCTGGGCCACGACGTCACGGGCTGCGACCTCTCGCCGAAGATGGTCGAGGCCGCGCGGGCGCGGACCGGTGGCCGGGCACGGCTGCTGCAGGCCGACGCGCTCGCCATGCCGGTGCTCGGGCGCTTCGACCTGGCCACCTGCTTCGGCGACGTGCCGAACCACCTCGGCTCGATCGCGGACGTCCGCACCGCCCTCACCGGCATCCGACGCAACCTCCGCCGCGGCGGGATGCTGCTGTTCGACGTCAACCTGCTCGCCGCCTACCGCGACGTCCCCGACGTCACGGTGCGCGACGCGGACCGGATCGTCACATGGTGGGGAAGCGCAGCCGAGATCCACGAGCCCGGCGGCGCGGGCGAGGTCGTCATCGACGTGTTCGAGCGCGACGACGGCCTGTGGCGGCGGTCGACCTGCCGCCAGCCGCACCGGCACCACCCGCTGCCGGACGTGCTCGAGGCGGTGAGGGCCGCGGGGCTGGAGACGCTCGCCGTGCACGGTCACGTGCCGGGCGCCGGGCTGCAGTCCCGCGCCGACGAGGCGTTGCATCCGAAGGCCGTCGTGCTGGCCCGCCGGCCGGCCGCGGCCGCGACGACGACGGGGAGGCGTTGATGGTCTGGCGCGTCTGACCCGGGGCGAGATCGATCAGCAGGACGTGCCGGCGGCGGTCCGTTGGCGACCGGCGGGCCTGCCGCCCGTGTACGCTCCGCGCGCGCCGCGCCATCGGGTCAGCGCGGCGCGCGGATCAGCGCGTCCAGATCGGGCTGCCGGTCGATCAGCCCGTACTTCTCGGCGAGCCGCGCCAGGAGGGCGATCGTGGGCCGGTTGAGGTCGGCCCGCCACGTCGGGAGCTCGATGCGCCGCGCCACTTCCGGCGTGATCTCGGTGTAGTCGGGGAGGATCTCCCGCACCTCGCCCGGATGGGTGCGCGCGTAGTCCAGCGACCGGTTCATGGCCCGGGTGAAGCGCGCCACGACGTCGGGGCTCTCGCCCGCGTAGGCCGTGCTGGTGAAGTACGTCGCGACCGTGAGGTCGGGCGCGGTCCGGACGTAGAACGCGTCGAGCGGCCGCGCGCCGCCCGCGACGGCCGCGGAGAGGAAGGGCTCGACGGCGCACGCGGCGGCGACGCGCCCCTCGCGCAGCGCGGCGTCCATCGCGGCGAACGGCAGCTCGGTGAACCGCAGGGTCGCCACCTCGACGCCCTGCCCCTCGAGCGACGCCTTGATCGTCACCTCGCAGATGTTGTTGAGCGTGTTGACGCCGATCGTCCGGCCCTCGAGGTCCGCGACGGTCGCGATGTCGCTGTCGCGGCCCACGACGAGGTTCGCCCACGCCCGCCGCTCGTCCGTGCCCCCGAGCACGCCCTGCGCGACGATCTGCACGGGGAGGCCCTGCGAGGCGGCGATCAGCAGGGAGATCGTGTTGGAGAAGCCGAACTCCAGGTCGCCGCCGGCCACCGCCTGGGCGATCGCCGCACCGCCGGCCGCCGGCTCGGTCTCGACCTCGAGCCCCTCGTCCTCGAAGAAGCCCTGCTCGCGCCCGAGGTAGAGCGGCGCCACGTCGGCGATGGGGATCACGCCCACGCGCACCGTCTCGAGGTCGTCGCCGCCGCACGCCGCGGCGCGCGCGACGCCGAGCAGGAGGAGGCACGCCAGCACGACGCGCAGCGCGACACCACGCCGCCTCGCCGCTCCGATCCCGGTCACGCCACCACGCTCTCCGTTCGTCCACCGTCCCCGCCGACCGGGCGACGGGTCGTCCGCCGCCCAGGCTACCGGCGCGCCGCGACCGTCCCCGGGAACGCCAGGCGCTGCACGACCCGCAGGGACGGCTCGGGCCCCGGCCAGTGCTCGAGCAGCGCGGCCGGCCCGGCGGCGCGCAGGACGGACCGCAGCGCGAGCGCCACGACGAGCGCGTCGTCGAGGACGCCGGCCACCGGGACGAAGTCCGGCACGAGGTCGAACGGCATGGCGAGGTAGGCGAGCAGCCCGGCCAGGAGCAGCTTGCGCGACCGCCGTACGCGCCGGTCCTGCAGGAGGCGGCGCGCCAGCACCGCGCAGTCGGGCACGAAGCGCACGAGCGCCCGCGCGTCGGCATCACGCCCCGCCAGGAGCAGCGCGCAGAGGAACGCGCCGTACAGGGCCAGGAGGACCGCGACGCCGGTGAGGACGGCGAGCCACGGCGACATGAGGACCAGCGTAGGACGCAGCGCCGCGTACCGTTTGCGCCCGGACCCGCAGGCGGACAGGAGCGAGGCCCCATGTCGGACGACGTCGTGATGACCGCGGAGGACCACCGCGCCCTCACCGCCGAGCTGCACGAGCTCGAGACGACCGCGCGCGCGGAGATCGCGGAGCGGATCAGGACTGCGCGCGAATGGGGCGATCTCAAGGAGAACGCCGAGTACCACGACGCGAAGAACGCCCAGGCGATCCTCGAGACGAAGATCCTGCGGCTGCGCGATCAGCTGCTGCGCGCCCAGATCGTCGAGCCCACGGCGAGCCGCGACACCGCCGGCCTCGGCAGCCGGGTGCGCGTCATCGACAAGACCACAGGGCGGGAGTCCGCCTACACGCTCGTCTCGGCGGTCGACGCCGACGCGGCCGCCGGGCGGCTGTCGATCGACTCGCCCGTCGGCCGGGTCCTCGTCGGCGCGCGGGCCGGCGACGTCGTCGAGGTGGAGACGCCCAAGGGGACGCGCGCGCTCGAGGTCGCCTCGATCGGGTGACGCGCGTCCTCAGCGGTTCACGAGCTCCTGCAGCTTGCCCTTGAGCGACTGCCGGACGATCCGCCCCGCCGCGGGGTCGCGCCGCGCCACCGCCCGGGCCATGTTCCTCGCCTGCTCGAACTCGACATGGGGCGGCAGCGGCGGCACCTCGGGGTCCGTGACCGCCTCGACGAGGACCGGCCCGCCGGTTGCGAGCGCCCGGTCCCACGCGTCGCCGACCTGCTCCGGGGCGTCCACGCGGATGCCCGTGAACCCGAGCAGCTCCGCGTAGGCGGCGTAGGGGAAGTCGGGCACCACCTGGGAGGCCTCGAGCTTCGGGTCGCCTGCCATCACGCGCTGCTCCCACGTCACCTGGTTGAGGTCGCGGTTGTTCAGGACGAGCACGACGAAGCGCGGGTCCGTCCAGCGGTGCCGGTGCTTGGCCACGTCGATGAGCGCGCTGATGCCGTTCATCTGCATCGCGCCGTCGCCCTCGACGGCGATCACCGGGCGATCCGGGTGCACGAGCTTGGCGGCGACCGCGTAGGGCACCGCGGGACCCATGGTGGCCAGCGTCCCCGACAGCGCGGCGCGCATCCCGCGCCGGAGCGGCAGATGGCGCGCCCACCAGTTCGTCGCCGACCCCGAGTCCGCCGTCACGATGCAGCCCTCGGGCAGCCGCCGGCCGAGCTCGTGGAAGACCTTCTCCGGGTTGAGCGGGTCGGCCGCCAGCTCCGCGCGGTCGCGCAGGAGCCGCCACCAGCGCTCCACCTCGCCTTCGAGCCGCTCCTGCCACGCGCGGCCGGGCTTGCGCTCGAGGAGCGGGATCAGCGCGGCGAGCGTGTCGCGCGCGTCCCCCGCCAGGTTGACCTCCATCGGGTAGCGGATGCCGAGCATCTTCACGTCGATGTCGATCTGCACGCCGCGCGCCTGACCCGGCTCGGGCAGCCATTCCGCGTACGGGAACCCGGAGCCGACCATCAGGAGCGTGTCGCACTCCTGCATCATCACGTCGCTCGGGCGCGTGCCGAGGAGCCCGATCGACCCGGTGACGAAGGGCAGGTCGTCGGGCAGGACGTCGCGGCCGTTCAATGCCTTGGCGACGCCCGCGCCGAGGAGGGCGGCGACCGCCTCGAGCTCCGCCGCCGCGCCGCGCGCGCCCTGGCCGGCGAGGATGGCGACCCGCTCGCCGGCGTTCAGCACCGCCGCGGCGCGGGCGAGGTCCTCGTCGTGGGGCAGGACGCGCGGCTTCGGCACCGGCCCGCCGGAGAAGACGGCGCCGTGCTGGCGCGGCGGCGCCTCCATCTCCTGCTCTTGCAGGTCGGAGGGCACGATGACGCAGGTCACCGACCGGGTCCCGCGGGCGATCTGCACGGCGCGGTCGATCAGGTGGGTCACCTGCGCCGGCGCCATCGCGACCTGCACGTAGTCGCTCGCGACGTCCTTGAACAGCGACGCGAGGTCGACCTCCTGCTGGTAGGAGGCGCCGAGCGAGATCGTCTTCTGCTGGCCGACGATCGCCACCACCGGCTGGTGGTCGAGCTTGGCGTCGTAGAGCCCGTTCAGCAGGTGGATCGCGCCGGGACCCGAGGTGGCGAGGCAGACGCCGACGTCGCCGCCGAGCTTCGCCTCGGCGCAGGCCATGAACGCCGCCAGCTCCTCGTGCGCGGCCTGGATGAAGGTGAGCCGGTCACCCAGCTCGTGGAAGCCGCCGAGGATGCCGTTGACGCCGTCGCCCGGATAGCCGTAGATCCGGCGGACGCCGTGGTCGTGCAGGCGCTCCAGGATGTGCGCGCCGACGGTCTGTGCCATGGGTGGGTCCTTGCTCGCAGGTGCTCCGACCCGACGTACCCGGCCGGCCGCGCCGTCAGCCGGACAGGTCCAGCGTGTGGAGCGCCGCGGCGAGGATGCGGTCGCGATGCGGGAGCGCCGCCTGCTCGAGGACCTTGGCGTACGGCAGCGGCACCTCGGCCGTGCCGACCCGCTCCACGGGCGCGTCGAGGTCGTCGAAGCAGGCGTGCGAGATCCGCGCCGCGAGCTCGGCCGTGACGCCATAGGACGGCCAGCCCTCCTCGATGCAGACCGCGCGGTTCGTCTTGGCCACGGACGCGGCGACCGTCTCCATGTCGAGCGGCCGCAGCGAGCGCAGGTCGACCACCTCGGCCTCGACCTCGTGCTCCTCCTCCAGGACGCGGGCGACCTGCAGCGCGCGCACGGCCGCGAACCCGTGCGCGACGAGCGTGACGTCCTGCCCCTCGCGGGCCACCGCCGCGCGGCCGATCGGCGCGACGTACCCCGCGTCGAGCGGGACCTCGCCCTTCTCCTTGTAGATCGGGAGGTTCTCGATCACGAGCACCGGGTCGTCGTCGCGGATCGCCGCCTTCAGCAGCCCCTTCGCGTCCGCGGGGGTCGCGGGGGCGACGACCTTCAGCCCCGGGACGTGCGCGAACCAGCCGTCGGGCGACTGCGAGTGCTGGGCGGTGAGCTGGTTGCCGGCGCCGTTCGGCGTGCGGACGACGAGCGGGCAGCGCACCTCGCCGCCGAACATCGCCCCGATCTTCGCCGCGTGGTTGACCACCTGGTCCATGGCGACGAGGAGGAAGTTGATGGTCATGATCTCCACCACCGGCCGCTCGCCGAGCATGGCCGCGCCGATGCCCGCGCCGACGAAGCCCTCCTCGGAGATCGGCGTGTCGCGGATGCGGTCGTCGCCGAACTCCTCCAGCAGCCCGGCGGTGACCTTGTAGGAGCCCTCGAACAGGCCGACCTCCTCCCCCATGACGAAGACCCGCTCGTCGCGCTGGAGCTCCTCGCGCAGCGCGAGCCGCAGCGCCTCGCGGTAGGTCATGGTCTCGGTGGCCGGCGCCGCCGGCTCGGCCGGAGCGGACGTCGCGCTCATCGCCCGAGCCCCGCGTCGAAGGTCAGCTCCTCCTCCCCGAACGGGCTGCCGGGGCGCATGCGGGCGAACTGCTCGGCGCTGCCGACCGCGTACATGCCGGTCGCGAGCTCGGAGACGTCCGGGTCCGGGCTCGACCCGGCGAAGGCCACCGCCGCCTGCACCCGTGACTCCACGCGCTCGTCGACCGCGCGCAGGTCGTCCGTCGTCGCGCCCGCCTCGCGCAGTCGCGCGGCGACGCGCAGCAGCGGGTCGTGCTCCTGATGCTCCTTGATCTCCTCCTTGGTGCGATAGGCGAGGCCCGCGTCGGCGACGGAGTGGCCGCGGTAGCGGTAGGTGACGGCCTCGAGCACCGCGGGCTCGCGCTCGGCCCGTGCGCGCTCCAGCAGACGCTCCGTGGCCTCCAGCACGGCCTCGAGGTCGTCGCCGTCGACCACCTCGCCGGGCATGCGATAGGCGCTCGCGCGCTTGTGGAGCTCCGGCTCGGCGGAGGCGCGCTCGACCGACGTGCCCATCCCGTAGCGGTTGTTGACGATCAGGTAGACGATCGGCAGGCGCCACAAGGCGGCGAGGTTGAGCGACTCGTGCCAGGAGCCCATGTTCACCGCGCCGTCGCCGAGCTCGCACAGCACGGCGCCGGGCCTCCCCTGGCGGACGAGCGCGAGCGCCAGACCGGTGGCGAGCGGCAGCTGGCCGCCGACGATCCCCCAGCCGCCGTAGTAGCCGAGCTTGGTGTCCAGCAGGTGCATGGAGCCGCCGCGGCCGTGGGCGCAGCCGTCGCGGCGGCCGAACAGCTCGGCCATCACCGCCTCCGGCGAGGTGCCGCGCGCGAGCGCGAACCCGTGCGAGCGGTAGCCGGTGACGAGGATGTCGCCCTCCTGCATCGCATGCACGGCGCCGACGCACGTCGCCTCCTGGCCGGAGGAGAGGTGGCAGTAGCCGCCGATCCGCGCCGCCTTGTACTGGCGCTCGGCCTCCGTCTCGAACACGCGGATGAGGAGCATCTCCTCATAGAGGGCGAGCAGCTGGGACTGCGGTGCGGCGATCGCCATGCCGGTTCAGGCCTCCATCCGAACCCAACCCATACTTGCACACCAGCAGGAGATTCAGCGCCCGGGAAGCGCGTCGAGCGCCTGCTCCAGGTCGGCCCAGAGATCCTCGACGTGCTCGATGCCGACGCTCAGGCGCAGCAGGGTCGGCGGCGTGCCCATCGCCACCTCGCCCGCCCAGCGCGTCCGGCGCTCGATCAGCGACTCCACGCCGCCGAGGCTCGTCGCGTGGACGATCAGCCGCACGCGCCGCGCGACCGCCTCGGCGTCGTCCGCCGTTCCCGCCGTCTCGAAGGCGATCATGGCGCCGTAGCCGTCCATCTGCGCGGCGGCGCGGGCGTGCCCCGGGTCCTCCGCCAGGCCGGGGTAGCGGACGGCCGTGACGCCGGGATGCGCGGCGAGCCGCCGCGCCAGCTCGGCCGCGGACGCCTGCGCGCGCTGCAGGCGGACGTCGAGCGTGCGCAGGCCGCGCAGGGCGAGGAAGGCGTCGAGCGGCCCGGGAACCGCGCCGTCCACGTCGCGCCGCTCCACGAGCGACGCGACGAGCGCGTCGTCGGCGGTGACGGCGGCGCCCATGAGCAGGTCGGCGTGCCCGCCGAGGTACTTCGTCGCGCTGTGGACGACGACGTCCGCGCCGTGCTCGAGCGGGCGCTGGAGCAGCGGCGTCGCGAACGTGTTGTCGACCGCGACCCGCGCGCCGCGCGCGTGGGCGCCCTCCACGAGCGCGGGAAGGTCGGCGACGTCGAGCAGCGGGTTCGTCGGCGTCTCCAGCCACAGGAGCGCGGCGCCCTCGCAGGCGGCGAGCGTCGCCTCCGTGTCCGTGACGTCGACGTACGCCGCGGCGAGCCGGCCCGCCTGCGCACGGTGGTCGAGCACCTGGCGCACGCCCCAGTACAGGCTGCGCGGCGCCACGACGCGCCCGCCGGCGGGGAGCGTCTCGAGGACGGCGACGACTGCCGCCATGCCGGACGCGAACGCGACGCAGCGGCCGCCCTCGAGCGCGCCGAGCGCAGCCTCGAACGCCTCGTGCGTCGGCCCGCCGGAGCGTCCATACGTGCGCTCGCCGCCGGCGCGATAGGTCGAGGTGAGCACGACGGGCGGATTGAGCGGCGCACCCGGACCGACCGGCCGGCCGGCCGTGACCGCGAGCGTGGCGCGCCGCACGTGGTCGCTGGAAGGCACGGGCGGTGCGTACCCGTGGCCCCGGGTCGCCTAGCCCTGGTCGGCGGCGTAGGAGATGATCGACCGGTCGATGAGCCACTCGACCGGGGCCTTGTCGTCCGTGTAGACGGGGCCGCCCTCGAGTGCCGGCCGGAGCCGCGCCGCGGTTCCGGCCAGCACGGGCCGGACGATCGGGTCCACGGTCGGCAGCGCCGCCGTCACGCGCGCGGGCGACGGCGGGCGGTCGCTCGCGACGAGCAGCGTGTTGAACTCCGTGATCGGGTCGCGCGCCACGTGGCGGAACGCCGTGCGCAGGCCTGCGGCGAGCATCTCCTCGAGGCGGGTCGAGTTCTCCGGGTGGCCGGCGTTGACGACAACCACGCCGCCCGGCTCGAGCCGGTCGCGGACGAGCGCGAAGAACTCGCGCGTGGTCAGGTAGAACGGGATGTACGGCTGGCGGTAGGCGTCGACCATGATCGCCTCCCACCGCCGGTCGGCCCGGCGCAGGAACGGCCGGGCGTCGTCCGTGTGCAGCCGGAGGTTGGGGCGCGGGCGCAGGCCGAACCACCGCTCGCCCAGCTCGGTGAGCTCGCCGTCGATCTCGACGCCGTCGATCTCCGTCCGCGGGAACAGCTCGCCGTACGCGCGCACCGTCGTGCCGGCGCCGTTGCCGAGGATCGCCAGCGAGCGCGGCGGCCGGCCGAGCACCGTGAACGGGGTCGACAGGTACCCGTCCCACACGTTGTCCGTCAGCACGGTGTCGCGCCGCCAGGCCGAGTGGTAGGCCTGGCCCTCGTTGAGCTCGAGCCGGCGCTCGCCGTCCGGCAGCTCGATCACGCGCGCGTACTGGCTCTCCGTCTCGCGCTCCTCGAGCACGCGGGCACCGTCCGCGGGCTTCGTGGTGCCGGGCGGGATAGCCAGGAGCAGGCCGATGCCGAGCGGCACGAGCAGCATCCGCCGCGGCAGGACGAGCGCCGCCGCGAGCGCGACGGTGAGCGCCATCGCGATGAACGTGCGCTGCGTCCCGATCAGCGGGATGAGCACGAGCGTGGACAGCCACGTCCCGAGCAGCGAGCCGATCGTCGACAGCGCGTACAAGCCGCCGGCGGTGCGGCCGGCATCGTCCACGCGCGCCACGCTC
>Ga0196962_10000654_pt1 | contig 12957 bp, 11 predicted proteins | sample S3v_20metaG_FD_183186 | JGI IMG/M metagenome (GOLD analysis project Ga0196962, IMG submission 183186) | Soil microbial communities from Anza Borrego desert, Southern California, United States - S3+v_20 | ecosystem: Environmental > Terrestrial > Soil > Desert | place: USA: California | collected... | reverse complement strand
CGACCGCCCCGATGATCCTGGCCGCCAATATGGGACCCACGCCGAAGATCCGGGTGAGGGTGGTGCCGGAAGCGTCTACCTCGGCTTCGATGCGCTCGTTGAGGTCGGCTACCTTTCTGTCCAGCGTAAGCCAGCAAGCGGTTGCGACTTGCTAGTGGTTGGCTTCCCGAGAATCTCGCGCCGTTGGTGCCCTGGGCGTGTTTGGCTCGGCGCTCCTCAGTCGATCACGAACACGCCAAGGGAGATGGCCACCCCCACCACCAACAGCCCTATCGCCAGGTAGGCCATCCCCTTGGACCTGTGGATCGCCCCGCCCGCGCTGAGCCCCCCGAAGGCCGCCAAAGAACCCCACGAGAGGGCCATCAGTGGGTCCCCGTCTATAACGGCGGCTATGGCCGCCCCCAGCCACAAGACGGCTGCTACCCCGATGAATGTGTGGAGGCGTTTGGTCTCGGCCGGCGTTGTGGGTCTGCCCATCATCTTCTGCTCACCCCGTTGTCTTGTCGGTTGGCTAGGCGCGCCCAGTATCCCACCTCGTGGGGTGTGGGGCCTGCTGGACCATGGGCAACCCTGGGCAAGCCCTCGCCATCGCCGTGCGTGGAAGGGGGATTCTCCGAACTTCGCCTTTACGCAGTTCTAGGAAGTTGGCATGCGGGTTTTTGCATACGCACAACCCCAGGGCTTATCGAAGGTTCCCCGCGCTCGGTGGGGGGCATGAATCCCCCACGGGGCTAGGTATACTCACCTCCTGCGCGAACGCTCCTCGTTGGGCGGGCCGGTTAGGATACGCGTGCGGTGATAGCCACCACGCGACGATCCCGGAGGTGACGAGATGAGGCTGCGCGACTTCAACACGCTGACGTTCGATGTCGTAGGCACGCTTATCGACTTCGAGGCCGGGATCCTGGAGTGGTTCCGGCCCACGTTGGTACGGCACGGGGTGCCGAAAACCGACGAAGAGATCCTTACCGCCTTCGCCGCCGTCGAGGACAAGTACCAGAGGGAGACCCCGGAGAAGCCTTTCACCGAGATGCTTCCTCTCATCTCCCGCGACATGGCATCCGGTTGGGGCGTCGCGTTTCGCGACGAAGACGCGCAGAGCTTCAGGGACTCCATCCGGTCTTGGCCTCCTTTTCCCGATACGGTGGAGGCGCTCGGAGAGCTAGGGAGGCGCTACCGGCTCGTGGCCGTGACGAACGCCGACGCGTGGGCACTCAAGTACATGAGCGCGAACATGGGAGATCCGTTTCAGGAGAGGGTCACCTGCGATGAGGTGGGGGTAAACAAGCCAAGCCCGAGGGTGTTCGAGTACGTTCTCGATAAGCTCGCCATGGCGGGCGTGGAGAAGAAAGACATCCTTCACACGGCCCAGAGCCAGTACCACGACATCGTCCCGGCTAGCGCCTTGGGCTTCGCCACGATGTGGATAGAGAGGCGTCGCGGCAAAGGCGGCTTCGGAGCCACCCCAGGACCCGAACAGATAGTGACGCCGAACTTCCACGCCGCCAGTATGGCCGACTTCGTCCGACAAGTACGGGAGGAGCACTAACGGCCGCCCCGAACGCGCGAGGAGTGGCCCGCGGCGGTTGCCGTTGCGGGGCCGTTATGGTGAGGATCACGGGGAGCCCGACCGTCGTCGTCTACTGCCACTGCCGGGACTGCCGCCGTTCCAGCGGAGCTCCGGTCTCACTCTTCGCGGGGTACCGCACGGAGCAGGTGGGGTTGCCGGGCGGTCGGCCCAAAGGATACGAGTCGTCACCGGGGGTCTACCGATCCTTCTGCGGGACGTGCGGCACCCCGATCTCCTTCGAAGACGAGAAGCTGCCGGGAGAGACCTACCTGCCCGTGGGTATCTTCGATGACCCCGAGGCCTTCGAGCCCGAAGAGCACGAGTGGTGGTCCCTGCGGCTGCGCTGGTTCGACGTTCGGGATGGCTTGCCGCGCCACGATGAAAGCAGCATCTTGCGAACGTGAGCGGGGACCCGCACCGTCGTGATCCCCCGTAAGGTGGCCCGACCGACGACGAGACCACAGCATAGCCGTGGCGTAGAGGGCCGGATAGTAGGCGCCGGGCAGGCGCCGAGCACGCCATTCCCCGAAGTCGCTGTGTTATTCACCGGAGTGCGTGGAATATAAATTCTGCGAACTTCGCCTTTACGCAGTTCTCAGAAGCTCGCCCTTAGTTCCTCTGAGTGGCATCATGCTTGCAACAGTAAGGGATGAGCTACGGTCGAGGGTGGGTCAGCAAGGAGGATAGCGCCATGATGAAGACGGTGTTAATAACGGGCTCGATAGCCCTGGTCGTGGCGGTCTGCATCGCCCTGCTGACCCTGTTGGGACCAGCGACCCAGGCGGCGGAGTACTTGAAGTTCGCCATGATGCTGATCATGTTTGTGGTCATCCTGATAGGGTCGTACTGGTTTGTCATGGTGCCGAGCGGAAGGAACGGTAGGAGAGAGAACCCGACCGGTACAGACGACGATGGGGGTCCTGGTGAACCCTGAGCTTGGAGGGAATGCCCTCCCTCTAGCGCTTATTCACCCGAGTGCGTGGAATAAGATTTCTCAGAAGTTCACTTGCAGGATAGTGCATAGATCGCCCTCCTGGAGGCCTGAGAATGGCTTCTATGGGCCTTCACGCCGTGAAGCGGAGGTCTACATCTTGTGGTGTTGGATGGATTTGCACAGAGACGAATGCTCGGGCGATGTCGCTCACGCCTTAGCCGCTTTCACAAGACGTATGCACAAGGCGTCGGATCTTCGGAGAGTAATTCCGCTCCGCCCCGTCCCGATCCCCTAAGAGTGTGGGAAGGATCGCTTCGTCCTCGGGGATTATGGCGACTACACACATTTATCTGCATTAGAGGAGTATCCGCAATCCTGCATATCTATCCATCGGTGTTACAAGCTCTAGCGGGGCGGGGCCGAACGGGGCGCCTGGAGAGGGGGATTTCAGGGGTATCGGGGCGGGGCTATGCAGGATCTTGGATATGCACTTCCGAGAAAATCTATTCTAGGCACTTCGGTGAATAGGGGCCGTGCTCGGCGAGAAATAGTTGATCGACGTGAGCCTCAGCGACCAATTCATCACCGATTCATCGCCGTGCTCTACGCTCAGGTAAGAATGGAGCCTGAGGGAACAGAGGAGACGTTCAAAAAGGGTGAAACTGCCAACGCCTAGCGTGCGCAGATGAGACGCCACGAGTAAAATGAGCGGGGAGGAAAAGGGTGCTTCTAGCACCCTCAGGCGAGGAGAGAAATCATGAGAAGGGCTTATAAACACCTGGTGTTGGTCGCGTTGGTAAGCTTGTTCGCTGGCCTGGGTATGACTGGCAGCTATCAGGAGGGTAGCCCCGCCCAAACGGCAGCTCCAAAGCCCAACATTATCTTCATCCTTACCGACGACATGCGCAAAGACGACCTCAAAGACTCATACATGCCAAAGACCACCTCGAAGCTGGTAGCAAAGGGCATGAGCTTCCAAAACGCCTTCGTGAGCAACCCCCTTTGTTGCCCCTCTAGAGCCACCATCATGCGCGGTCAGTACGCTCACAACACCAAGGTATGGTTCAACAACAACGTCTTCGACCCCGACCCTAACATCCGCGACGGTGGCTGGAGAGGTTACAAGGGGAACGGCTCTGAAGATGATAACGTCGCCACGCGTCTGAAGGGCGCCGGTTACAGCACTGGCCTCTTCGGCAAGTACCTAAACGGCTATACTGCCGCCACCGTGCCCCGAGGGTGGGACGACTGGTTCGCCTTCGAAAGGCATTTTTCCTACTACAACTACGACGTAAACGACAACGGCGCCATAAGGCACTTCGGCACTACCAACATCGATTATTCCACCGACGTGCTAAACGCTCAGGTCAAGGAGTTCATCGGCGCAAGCGCCGCCCAAGGCAAGCCTTTCTTCGCCTACGTAGCGCCTTATGCTCTGCACCCCCCGGCCACACCTGCCCCTCGCGACCAGCACACCTTCGACGGCCTGCAGGCTCCGCGCTTAGTATCCTTCGACGAAGAGGACGTCTCCGACAAACCCCCTTGGATACAGTCCCGGCGGAGGCTCACCTCCGACGACATTGCCCACATAAATCTGCGTCATGAGAATCGGATCGAAAGCTTACAGGCAGTGGATGACCTGGTTGGCGCCGTGGTGCGCACCCTAGGGGAACAGGGCGTGCTCTCCAACACCTACATCGTGTTCACTTCGGACAACGGCTTCCATCATGGCGAGCACCGCATACCGGATGGCAAGGCGCGGCCCTACGAAGAATCCGTCCGCGTGCCACTTGTGATTCGCGGGCCCAAGGTGCAGCCGAGTTCGAGCACCGACAAGCTTGTCCTAAACACCGACTACCTCCCGACCTTTATGGGCCTGGCGGGGGCACAAACGCCCTCCTACGTCGATGGGCGTTCTTTGCTTCCTGTCCTCACGGGGAGCACAACGACCTCCTGGAGAACGGCCATCCTGATTGAGGGTCGTGCATACAGTGCAGACCCAGAGATTCCCGTTGACTTTAACTACAATGGCATCCGCACGAGCACTCGTAAGTACATTGAGTACGAAGGAGGCTTTAGCGAACTCTATGATCTTAGCCCTGTCGCTGATCCCAACGAGCTGACCAACACCTACTACAGCGCGGAGCCCACCGTCCCGCCGCGCCCCGACCTTAAGGCGAGGCTGGACGCTCTGAAGAGCTGCCAACCACAAGATGACCCGACGACACCCGAAGTGGAGAAACCATGCCAGGCGGCGGAGAACGGGTCGTAGCAGTTGGCTAACCAAGACTCTCAGAACTCAAGCGCAGAAGGCCGGGGCTTTTAGGAGGAGTCCCGGCCCTCCTCTATGCTACGAACTTCGGATAATGCTTTTTCTACGAAGTTAGGTGAATAGCCTCCTAGCCCCCTGTGCCCCCATCGTGTGAATCTGGGCAAGACGCCGGCGAGCGCGAGAGCTAACGGCAGCCGGCAAAGCCCTAACTTCCGAGAACTCTGTAAAGTGGAAGTTCAACTTCGGAGAATCCTTAAAGGGCGAAGTTCGCAGAACACCCATTCCACCCACTCGGGTGAATAGCCCTTCCTCCGATGCGCCAGCGGTCGTCGGCTGGCATCATACGTGAAAGGGATTAGAGCTTTGAGCAAGGGGGAAAACCCAATGAGCATCTTTCCTACCACCATCCTTCTGGCTACCGACGGTTCTGAGGAGGCTCAGTTGGCTGCCAATACCGCCTCTGACCTTGCTCAGAAGACCAACTCAGAGCTGCACGTGCTCACCGTGGGTCCTGATTACCCGCTTTACGAGTTGCCTGAGCACCCCGCCGGCTTCGAAGACGTACTACGGGAAAACCGACGCGAGGCCAAGGAGATGCTCGAGCAGCAGGCCAAGAGGATAGAGGAGTCGGGGGGGACCGTTGAGGAGACTCACCTGCGTGAAGGGAGAGCCGACGAGGAGATAGTCGAAGTGGCAGAGGAGATAGGGGCTGGATTGATAGTGATGGGCAGTAGGGGGTATGGGAGGCTAAGGAGGGCTTTGATGGGCAGTGTCTCGGATGCGGTTGTCCGGCACGCCCATTGCCCGGTCACCATAGTCAGGGGGTAAGAGACAACGCAACTTCCGAGAACCCCGTAAAGAAACTGTCCGAAAAGGGGTTTGAGCAACGCTCCGAGCATGGGTTTGGCCGGTATTTCGGGGCCAGAACAGGCCGAACAGTAGGGTGTAGGTGCTCTGAGCGGCCCCGTTTCGGGTGCCCACAGGACTTTTCGGACAGTTTCAAGGCGAAGTTGGCTCTGTTTCATCGCCCCGCCCCGGACAGAGTCTTATGTAAGCATGGCCTTGAGCCTGTGATCTCTACACGAGAATCCCTACCGCATTGAGACGGGGCTACGCATAATGCTGGGTTGTCAACTTCCGAGAACGCTGCTTCCGAAACTGTTTGGAAATTCGAAATGGGTGCTGGAATCGGGGCTTCGAAAGCGGCTAAGAGGGGTCCAAGGAAGCCCGATCGGTCGCCTCTTGGCGCCAAAGATGTGCGCTTGTGAGGCCTTCAGGTATTTTCCAAACAGTTTCTCCACGCACTCCGGTGAATAAGCCTGTTCATACTCCTAAGCACCTGCTTGTCACTGATAGTAGCGACAAAAATCATCCTTTTAGAGGATGTGGCAATACGCACAATCCCCTATCCTGCTCTTATGGGCTGTGCAAGCAAAGCAGCCGATCGCCCAACGTAGAAGAAGGAGGATGTGCTTACGAGAAACGAGAACAGAGCGCACGTCAACCGCCGGAACCTCCTGGTGCTGTTGATGATACTTGCGGGCGTCATCGCACTGACCTCCCCCACCCTTGTAGCGCCCAAGTATTTTTGTGCCCGCCCGAGTGCATATAAACACTATCGCAGCACAAAAACCGAATGGAAGAGGCTGAGAACCCTGTTCCTGTAGATGGGTTCCTAAAGAGACGGGTGGAGCCAGTGGCGCAACCGGCTAGCGTGGTTAATTACGATCCTGCGGATGGTTCCACTTTTGGGAGATGAAACCTCAGGCATGCGAGCGAAGAGTGAGGCGTACTGGGGAAGCCGACGCTCTTTGCCGCTGCGCTACGGGGTTGCCGTGGCGAGCGTCGCCATTGCGATTGCTCTCAAACTCCTGATAGAACCTTTGTTGCCGCAGCAAACCCCATTTCTGCTGTTGTCGGGAGCCGTGATGGTTGCTGCTTGGTTCGGCGGCCTGGGCCCAGGGTTGGTGGCCACAGTCCTCGGTTCCCTGTCCGCCGACTATTTCTACTTGGAGCCGGTCGGATCCTTCACGGGGGTAGCAGGTGGAGGGTTCTGGCTACAGGTTCTGTTTGTGCTACAGGGGGTGCTGATCACTTCGCTGGCTCAGGCACTCCACTTGGCCAGGCAGCGGTCCGAGAAGAGCGCTCTGGAAGTCCAGAGACACCAGGAGAAGCTAGCCGAACGCGAGCGCCAGTTGCATAGCCTGGTAGGACGCATGATAGATGCTCAGGAAGAGGAGCGCCGCAGGGTAGCCTACGAGGTCCACGACGGCTTCACCCAGATGGCCGCGGCCGCCTACCGGCGTCTGGCACTCTTTGCCGAGCATCGCCCACCAGAGGATGCCCAAGACCGACAAGAGCTGGAAGACACCGTGGCACTTGTCCAGCGGACAGTCGCCGAAGCTCGGCGCATCATCGCCAACCTGAGGCCTACCACGCTTGACGACTTCGGGTTGGCCACCGCCGTTCGCCTGCAGGTGGAGGAGCTGTACGCTGAGGGCTTCGAGGCGAGCTACGAGGAGACGCTGGGCGGGGAACGCCTTCCTGCTCCCCAAGAGACCGCCCTGTTCCGCGTGGCCCAGGAAGCGTTGACCAACGTGCGCAAGTACGCCCAGACCGATCGAGTGCGCGTTTCGCTCGGGCGCCGAGCCGACGAGGTCGTCCGGCTCGAAGTCCGGGATTGGGGCCGGGGCTTCGATACCACAGAGCAGCGGCAAAGGGGCGGGCCCGGCGAGAGAGTGGGGCTCACAAGCATGCGCGAGAGGATCACGCTGCTGGGTGGCACTCTCGAGATTCGCAGCGAACTGGGGAAGGGCACCTCGGTGGTGGCTGAGGTCCCTTGTCGGCGACCGGCGAGGTGAGGTAGTGCGATGAGTGGTGAGAGAGAATCTGGGATGCAGACGGTGGCGGCGCGGGTGCTCGTAGCCGACGACCACGAGCTAGTCAGGGACGGCTTCAAGCGCATGCTGGGCTACGAGCGAGACCTGGCGGTGGTGGGCGAGGCCACAAACGGTCGGGAGGCCGTGGAGCTGTGCGGAGAGCTCAAGCCAGACCTGGTGCTGATGGACGTGCGCATGCCCCAGATGGACGGCCTGGAGGCTACTCGGCAGATAAAGGTGGACCATCCCGAGATAAGCGTGCTGGTCATCACCACCTACGAGAACCCGGACTATCTTCTGGAGGCGATAAAGGCTGGAGCAGCCGGTTACGTCCTCAAAGACGCCCCAAACCAGCGGCTGCTTAGCGCTATGAGAAGGGCCCTGGACGGCGAGTCACCAATAAACCAGGAGCTTGCCACCCAGCTGATCCAGCGCCTCGCCGACGAAGCCTCCCAAGCTGCAGCTGCTGCTTCTCAAGCGCCTCCCAAAGCAGAGAGCGCCGCATCTCCAGCGCCCCCCTCCCCCTTAGAGGCGCTGACGCCTCGGGAGCTGGAGGTGCTTGGGCTTGTAGCAAGAGGGAAGACAAACCAGGAGATCGCCGAGGGCCTCTTCATCACGAGGGCAACTACCAAGGTCCATGTGCAGCACATAATCCGCAAGCTCGAGGTCTCCGATCGCACCCAGGCGGTGGTGCGGGCCTTCGAGTTGGGGCTCACACCCCATCCCAGAAGCGGGCCGTAGGCTCCGCTCTCAGCCGGTCAAAGAGAGAACTCTCTACTGATCTTACGCGCCGCCTTGTAATCCTCTGGTAGTACGCCCAGGGACATATAGAGCGTTCCTAAAGTTAGCCCCGCAGGCTGATGTGCCGAAGCTTCTTGCCAGATAGCATCCTTGGCACAGGTTAGAAGAATACTGCTACGACAAGGAGGAGCGCCACAGGAATGGGCTCAAGGAACAAGCTGTGTAGGGCCAACGAGAGGGAGATCTCTAGATATGCGAACTAAGCTGAGGAGCAAGGTAACGCTCCTCTTTATGACGTTGGGGCTGCTGCTCGCCGTACCGGCGGTAGCGCTTGCGGACAACATCCAAGACAACATCGCCGACAGTGTAGCGTCATCGTTGCAGTTGACTGCAGGGGATGCCAACTCGGATAAGACGGCGGAGATCAGGGTTATCGGCAACAATAGCATGCAAGACCCTGACAATGGCTGTAACTTCGACACTGCAACGGAGTCATTGACGATTAAGTTCAACACTCCCGCAGGCGTTACTGCCACCGCCCTGGATGGGGCTACGGCGAATGCGGGAGAGATGAAGTTCACGGTGTGCGGTGTGGACCAAACCGTCAAACTCTCTGCCTCTTCTAGCGCGGCCGTCGGCAACCACACAGTTACCGCAGACATAGTCAATAACAACACCGGCGGTACTTTCGTCAACCAGGTTTCGATCCCGATCACAGTCAATCCTCCGCCTGATTCCACGGCGCCGACGGTGACGGCCACCGCCGTCAAGGGCGACGCCCCGGACTTCACCGGCGCCACCACCTACGCGGCCGACACCTGGACCAACAAGGACGTGCGCGTGACCTTCACCTGCGCCGACAACGCCGGCGGCAGCGGCCTTACAGCAGCCTCTGGAAACCAGGTTAAGACCTTCACCACGGAGACCAGCGGGACGACGGCTACCTTCGACGGTACCTGTAAGGACAACGCCGGCAACACCGCCGCGCCTTCGAGCTTCGGTCCGATCAAGATCGACAAGACAAACCCGACAATCGACGGTTCTGCATCACCGGCCCCCAACGGCGCCAACTGGAACAACACGAACGTCACGGTAAGCTTCGTCTGCGATGATGCGTTGTCCGGAGTGGATTCTTGCCCAGCCGACGTCACCCTGTCGAGCGACGGCGCCGATCAGAGCGTTACGCGTAGCGCCACCGACAACGCTGGCAACAGCGCTAGTGCCACGGTGGGCAACATCGACATCGACAAGACCAAGCCGAGCGTTAGCGTCACAGGCGTTAGCAACGGCGACACCTACACCACTGGTAACGTGCCGACTCCTGGCTGCGACACCACGGATGGCCTCTCCGGCGTGAAGACGGACGCTACCGTTAACGTTACGGGCGGCACCGGCGGCTTTGGTACCTTGACGGCCACCTGCAGTGGTGCGGTCGACAACGCGGACAACGCCCAGGCTGGTCCCGTGAGCGTCACCTACAGCGTCAAGGCGGCCTTCAACGGCTTCCTGCAGCCGATCGATGGGCACTCCGTCAACACTGGTAAGTTCGGCAGGACCTACCCCATAAAGTGGCAGCTCAGGGATAGCTCCGGCGCCCTGATCAGCGACAGTGCGGCCCAGCTCCTGGTTGGTATGATGACCGGTGGACAGAAGGCGGTTAGCTGCACAAGCTTCGACCTTACCGACACCGACGCGCTCGAAGAGGCCACAACCGGTAATACGGCTCTGCGCTACGACGCGACCAGCGACCAGTTCATCTACAACTACAAGGCGCCGACTTCGGGGACCTGCTATGTCTTCGCGATAAGGAACGCAGACGGCCTCACCACTCAGCAGATAGACTTCAAGTTCACCAAGTAAGCTAAGGAGGTAAAGCACACTCTCACCAACAAGGGGTCGGGGCCTACCACGGCCCCGGCCCGCTCTGTGTCCATCGCGTGTTGTGCCCTGGCCCACCCCACTGGAGGACCTCAGCCGGGCGGTGGAGGTCGCCCTGGCACCCGCCAGCCAGACGCTGTTCGCAGAAGAGGAAGGATAGCGCCCCGTGTACTCCAAACCATTCGCCGGACCTCAAGGAGCTAGTTCGGAAAGCGCGGCGTCTGCGTCGTCCCAACTAGGGGACGCACACGCGAGCCCGTACCCAGAAGAACACTACCACGACATACGCGTCTGGCTGCCCACAGATAAGGACGCGGAGCTGGTGTTGTTGCGAAGGATCATCAACGAGGGAGAGAGCCAAGGCTGGAAGCTGGTCAGCGCCGTCAAGCAACCGGGCGCCGGCGTGCTTTGGGTGACATGGGACACCTCGGGATCCTCCTCCGGCTAAGTACTTCCTTGGAGTTTCCGCCCGGCTGTAGGAGAACTCCCGAGAACCCCCTACAGGCGAACTTCCGAGAATTTTTATTCTGCGAGGTTCAGTGAATAGAGATAGGGAGAGCAGGTCGAAGCCGCTTATTGCTCAGCCTACAGCAGCGCTACCTGGCCAAGATCCGGGGCGTTGTAGGCATCGAGCAAGTCCCAAGGGGCGAGGGAGCCGGGCTTTTGGCCCCCTCGCTCCTATGGCCTCTAGTATTGCTTACGGACCGACCCTCCTGAAGAAGATGGAGGCTGGATCGTCGTCATGGGTCTGCGAGAAGAATGGCGCAAAGTCAGCGCCCTCGTCACCGATGTCGTTCGCAAGGCCTTCGTAGTCGCCGACGAAGTACCCGCGGGCGAACGGAGCCTTCTCCATGTCGAACGAAGTGTCAGTGAGCCGAACCTCGCTACCGTCGTACTGCGAGCCTTGCGAGCAGTCAACCGTAGTCGAGGTGTGGCAGTGGACCATCCAGTAATCCGTCGGCAGCGTGTTCTGATCGGGGGTGTTGTTGCGGAAGTCGTAGTAGGTTACGGAGACCGTTCCGTCTTCGGCCACGTCTACCGCGGGCGTGAACGCCTGCTGGTTGCCGGTAGGGATGTCGGTCGGGGTCTCGTTCACCTTTACGGCCGGCGTCCAGGTGAGGCCGCCGTCGGTCGAGGTCGAGAGCGCGATGCTGTCGTGCTGGCCGTCGTCGAAGCGCTTGTCCTGCCAGACGGCGTAGAGCTGGCCGCTGGTCGGGTCCACGGCGATGTCGGGGATGATATCGGCGGTGCGGACCGGGTTGCCGTCGTCCGGAGGATCCGGATCCGAGACGCCCGGGTTCACCATCCTCTCGAACCGGATGGGATTCGACCACGTTGCGCCGTTGTCCTCGGAGCGGATGACGCTCACGTTGAAGCCGCGGGTCGCCGCCTTTCGGGTGTTCTGGATCAGGTTGAAGCCGTTGACGAGTTCGTCGCCTTCGAACCTCTCGTTGTCGGGGAGAACCACGATCTGGTTGCCGATGGTCTGCTGCAGGGTGCCCGGGTCGAAGATGATCCGCGGCTCCTCCCAACTAACGCCTCCATCGGTAGTCCTGGTGAACAGCGTCGGACCGCGAAAGGCGATGGCGTTCTCGCCGGCTATCGGGTTCGTGTTGCCTGAGGGAGGCGACTCCAGGCGATCCCAGATCGCATACACGAAGTCCGAGTTGTTTGGGTCCGCGGTCATCGAGTTCTTGTCGTTCAGGCGGTTCGGGTTCGTGTCGCGGATCAGCGTTATCGGATCGCTCCACGTCGCCCCACCGTCAGTGGACTTGCTGACGAGCATAGCGTCGGGGTTGACGCCGAAGACACTGGTAGGGTCCTCATCTGTGGACAGGCTCATTAGGTAGGCTGTGCCGTTGGGCGAGAACGTGACCAGGCGCAAGTCGGTGCAAGCGCACTAAAGCGGCGCGAACTTCGGAGAACCCCGGAAAGGCGAAGTTCGCAGAATCCCTATTCCATGCACTCCGGTGAATAAGGGTTAGGGCCGGGGCTCTACGTACAAGCCCCGGCCCTTCGCCGTCTACCTCAACTGCAAGGTGGCGATCTTGTTCGCCTCTAACATCGTGTACCAGGGGTCGCCCTCCGGTGCGACCGTGATGCCAAACGGCTCGCTGTTCCTGACTACCTTGCCCTCAGTGATGGTGATGCCAACTTCGTCCTGGTTCTCCGTGATCCGGGCTATGTTGCCCTTGGTGGTCTGAGTGAACCAGACCGGGCCGTTGAGCTCGGGCGAGGCCGCGATGCCCTCCGGGCCGACGTTGGTTAGCGGAAACTCAGTCACCTCCCCGGACGCTGGGACCAGTCGCCCGACTCCTTGCGGGGTGAAGCGTGCGGTGAACCAGATGTCGCCGTCGGCAGCGACGGTGAGCTGTCGTGGGACGAGCTCGGTTGTTGGCGTGACCGTCACTTCGCCGGTCGCCGGGTTGAGTTCGCCGATCCCCGGCGCCAGCGGAGCCGTGAACCACACCCTGCCTCCTGAGTCCACTGCCACATCCGCGGGCTCGGGCACCGAAAACTGCGTGAACTGCCCCGCGGCGACGTCATAGCGCCAGAGGCTGTCGTTGTTGAAGTCGGTGATCCAGATGTCGTCGCCGTGCACAGCCAGCTCGCCTGCCAGTACGGCGGAGTTCGGCATCGGGATAGGCTCAAGGAACACGCCCGATGTTGTGATGCGCCCGAG
>Ga0196962_10000652_pt1 | contig 12996 bp, 8 predicted proteins | sample S3v_20metaG_FD_183186 | JGI IMG/M metagenome (GOLD analysis project Ga0196962, IMG submission 183186) | Soil microbial communities from Anza Borrego desert, Southern California, United States - S3+v_20 | ecosystem: Environmental > Terrestrial > Soil > Desert | place: USA: California | collected... | reverse complement strand
CGCCGTCGCCGGCAACACGCCCGCGCGGCCCGCGACGACCGCGGGCACGGGCGCGAACGTGCCGCCCGGCCCCCCGCTCTCGAAGAACGAGGTGGTGACGATGCTTCAGGGCGGCATCCCCGCGGCCCGCGTCGAGCAGTTCGTCGAGGCGCGCGGCGTCAGCTTTCAGGTGACGCCCGAGGTCGCGCGCGAGATCACGGCCGCGGGCGGCAACCGCTCGCTCGTCGGCGCGATCACGGAGAAGTCGGTCGCCGCGAGCAACACCTCGGCCGGTTACGACGGCCCCGGCGATGACGGCGACGACGACGACGGCGGCGACTCCGGCCCCGCCGGCCCGAACTACGACGGCCTCATCGATCAGGCGCAGTCGTCCTTCCTCGCGCAGGACTACAACAACGCCGGCAGCTACCTCAAGCAGGCCATCGAACTCGACCCGTCGCGCCCCATCGGCTTCCAACTGCTCGGCTCGTGGGCGATGGTGGCGGGCGACTTCGCGACGGCCGACAAGGCGATGCGCGCCGCCATCGACCGCGGGGGCTCGGCCAGCTTCCGCGTCCTGCACGACCACGACGGCGGCTTCAACCAGTATTGCGAGGGCTCCTTCTTCGTCTCCCGCGCGGGCGTCAGCTTCGTCGCCAACGACGGCCGCGACACCTTCGAGGCCGCCGACTCGAACATCAAGGAGGTCAAGACGAACCGCCTCGTCGGGGCCAACCTCGGCGCGTTCCACGTCAAGCCCGTGCAGCGCATCAACGGCCGCGACAACTTCAACTTCGCCCCCATGAGCACCAACAAGGCCGAGGCCGAACTGCTCATCCGGCTCGTGCAGGCGTACTGAAAAAGCCGCGAACCGTGAATCGTGACTCGGTAAAGAGAGTCGTCAGTCGTCGGCAATCAGTTTTTTGTCTCCACCGACGACTGACGGCTTCGATTCACGATTCGCGGTTCCCGTCCCCATCGAACCCATGACCGACCACGCGAAGCGCACCCCGACGCTCGTCCTCCTCGCCTTAACGTTCTTCCTCTTCGCGCCGCAGGGCGCGGCCGCGCAGAAGCCGCAGGAGGCCGAGCGGCACGCGCAGCGTGGCGCGCAGGAGTTGCAGCGCCAGCAGTGGCGGCGCGCCGCCGAGCACTACCGCCGCGCCGTCGCCGCCGACCGCCGCCACGTCGAGTCCAACTACGGCCTCGGCGTCGCCTACATGAATCTGAAGCAGTGGCAGGACGCGCTCGGGGCCTTCTCGAACGTCATCGAGGTGCGCCCCAACGCGCGCCTCAAGGACGCCTACATCGGCTCCGGCCTCATCTTCTTCGAGACGCAGAAGTTCAAGGAGGCGACGGACGTTTTCGGCTTCGCCGAGCAGTTGGGCGAGCTGCCGCCGCACGTCTATTACTACTACGGCAAGGCGCAGCTCCAGCAGGGGCGGCCGCGCGAGGCCCTCGCCGCCCTGCGCCGCGCCGCGCCCGCCCCGCAGTACGCGCAAGACCTCTACTTCAGCCTCGGCTTCCTCCACCTCCAGCAGAACGAGAGCAAGGAGGCCGTCGCCGCGCTCGAACAGGCGCTGCGGCTCAACGCGGGGCACGCGCCGACCCTGATGCTGCTCGGCAACGCCTACCTCGGGCAGGAGCGCCACGCCGAGGCCGAGCGCCTGCTGCGTCAGGCGCTCGCGCTCGACCCCAACCAGTTCTTCACGCACTACGGGCTGGGCTACGCGCTGCTCAACCAGAACCGCGTCGAGGAGGCGGTCGCCTCCTTCACGGCCGCGCTCCGGCTCCAGCCGCAGTCGCCCGAGGCGCTCGTCGGCCTCGCCACGGCGCAGGCCCGCCACCCGCTCAACCGCTTCCGCGAGGCGCAGACCGCGCTCGAACAGGCCATGCGCCTCAAGCCCGACGCGGCCGAGCCGCTGATGGGCCTCGGGGTGGTCTACTACTCGCAGGGCCAGTACCCGGCGCTGCTTTCGGCCGCGCAGCAGGCCGCGCGGCTCGCGCCGCAGAACGCCAACACGCACACCCTGCTGGCCGCCTCCTACGCCACGGTCGGGCAGATGCGCGAGGCCGTCGCCTCGGCGCGCGAGGCGCTGCGGCTCGACCCCGACAACTACTGGCCGCGCCACGTCCTCGGCTTCATCCACGTCCGCGAGGATCGCCCGCAGGAGGCGCTCGGCGAGGCGCGCCGCGCCGCCGCCATGCGCCCCGACTACCCGGAGACGCAGAACCTTCTGGCCTACGTGCTCAACCAACTGAACCAGCATCAGGAGGCGCTGGCGGCCGCGCAGCGCGCGCTCCAACTGCGCCGCGAGCCGGCCGACGAGGGGTGGGCGCAGTACAACATCGCCACGGCGCTCGACAAGCTCGGCCGCCGCGGGGAGGCGGCCGCGGCCTTCCGCCAATCGCTCTCCGCCTACAATCAGGTCGGCCGCACGCTCGACCCCGACGACCTTTACCTGATGGGCAACGCCTACCTCCAGCTCGAACAGGACGAGCAGGCCGTGGCCGCCTTCCGCCAAGCCATCCGGCTCCGCCCCAACTTCCCCCAGTCGCGCTACAACCTCGGCGTCGCCTACTTCGCCGCCGGCAACCGCAAGGGCGCGATGGACGAGTACAACGCGCTCAGGCGCCTCGACCCCGACCGCGCCGCGCGCCTCCTCAAGGTCATCAACGGCCGGAGGTAGCGGCCGCGCCCCGAACCCCGACGCAAGCCTCGCCTGTTCCGCCCGGCCGGGCCGCCGCCCGCGACGCCCGGCCCTTTCACCGCACACGAAAGGGAGGGACTTGTGTCCATCAACGAAGAGAAACTGAACCGGCTGCTCGGGACTTTCGTCGGCGACTTCGGCGCGACCTTCCACGCCGGCCTCGTCGTCATCGGCGAGAAGCTCGGGCTTTACAAGGCGCTGGCCGAGGCCGGCCCGCTGACCCCGGCCGAGTTGGCCGAGCGCACCGGCACCTTCGAGCGCTACGTCCGCGAGTGGCTCAACTCGCAGGCCGCCGGCGGCTACGTCGAGTACGACCCGGAAGGCGGGCGCTACTCGCTCTCCGCCGAGCAGGCCTTCGCGCTGGCCGACGAGCAAAGCCCGGCCTACCTGCCGGGGGCCTTCCTGCTCGCCGTCGCGGCCCTGCGCGCCGTGCCCGAGATCGCCGAGAGGTTCCGCACGGGCGAGGGCTTCGGCTGGCACGAGCACGACCACGGGCTGTTCCGCGGCACCGAGCTGTTCTTCAGGCCCGGCTACGCCGCCAACCTCGTCGGCTCGTGGATTCCGGCGCTCGACGGCGTCGAGGCGAAACTCAAGGCGGGCGCGCGCGTGGCCGACGTGGGCTGCGGCCTCGGCGCCTCGACCATCCTCATGGCGCGGGCCTACCCGGCCTCGACCTTCGCCGGCTACGACTACCACGAGGGCTCCGTCGAGATGGCCCGCCAGCGGGCGGACGAGGCCGGCGTGGCCGACCGCGTCAGGTTCGAGGTGGCGCGGGCCAAAGACTACCCCGGCGCGGGCTACGACTTCGTCACCTTCTTCGACTCGCTGCACGACATGGGCGACCCGGCCGGCGCGGCCGCGCACGTGCGCGAGTCGCTCGCGCCCGGCGGCACGTGGATGATCGTCGAGCCTTTCGCCGGCGACCGCGTCGAGGAGAACCTCAACCCGGTCGGGCGCATTTACTACTCGGCCTCGACGCTTCTGTGCACGCCCGCGTCGCGTTCGCAGGAGGTGGGCCTCGCGCTCGGCGCGCAGGCCGGCGAGGCGCGCCTGCGCGAGGTGGCCGCCGCGGGCGGCTTCCGCCACTTCCGCCGCGCCGCCGAGACGCCCTTCAACATCGTCTACGAGGCCCGGCCCTAGCGCGGACCGCGGCCCCGCGCGCGGGGGCCGAGTCCGAAGTGAGCGCGCGCGGAACCGGGGGCGCGGGGAAAGACTGAGTTCTTCCCCGCGCCCCTTTTCTGCCCCGCCCCGCGCCGCTTTCGCGCCGCCGGCCGCGCCCGCTTAATTCCCGCCCCCGAAACTGCTATCATTCCTCGTTGCCGCACACCCGCCCGTCCCGGCCGTACGTGCCACCGACTCCCGGCGCGCGAAAGTCCGAAGCGTCTTCAGACGGCGCGGGCGCCCGCGCGGCGGCCCGGCGGCCGCTTCCGGGCCGGAGCTTGCGCGCCCCGAGTTTTTAACTGATGACACAGACAGCGAGACACAAAGCGCACGTCGAATTCACGCTCAACGGCGAGTCGGTCGAGGTCGCCTTCGCGCCCCACAAGACCCTGCTCGAAGTCCTGCGCGAAGACCTCAACCTGACCGGCACGAAGCACGGCTGCGAGCTGGGCGAGTGCGGAACCTGCGCCGTGCTCGTGGACGGCCGCTCCGTCCTCTCCTGCCTCGTCCTCGGCCTCGAAGCCGAGGGCCGCCGCGTCGAGACCGTCGAGGGGATGGCGACCGAAGACGGACTCCACCCCTTGCAGGAGAGCTTCGCCGACACGGGCGCGGCCCAGTGCGGCTACTGCACGCCCGGCTTCCTCCTCGTCGCCAAAGAGCTGCTCGCGCAGAACGCGCGGCCCTCGCGCGACGAAATCAAGGAGGCGCTCTCGGGCAACCTCTGCCGCTGCACCGGCTACATCAAAATCTACGAGGCCGTCGAACTGGCCGCCGCCAAGCTGCGCGGCGAGGAGATGGAACTGCCGCGCGAGAGCGTCTACGGGCACGAATAGAAATTTCGACGTTTGATTCGCGGTTTGTGATTTAGGCGTCAGCCGTCAGTAAAGACGACGCCCGCCGACCGCCAATCAAAAATCCGGAATCCGAAACCCTTATGAACGAGAACGGACGAAACGGCGGCGGCTCGAAGGCGAAGGGCGCGCGCGCCGCGGAAGACATGAAGGTCGTCGGCAAGCCCTTCCGCAAGGTGGACGCGCGCTCGAAGTGCGTGGGCGCGACGAAGTTCGCCGACGACATCGTGCTGCCGCGGATGCTCTACTGCAAAATCCTCCGCGCGCACGTCCCGCACGCGCTCATCAAGTCAATCGACACGGCGAAGGCGGCGGCGCTGCCCGGCGTCCGCGCCGTCATCACCGGCCGCGACCTGCCCGTCCCTTACGGCATCCTGCCCGTCAGTCAGGACGAGCACGCGCTGTGCGTCGAGAAGGTGCGCTTCGTCGGCGACCCGGTCGCGGCCGTCGCGGCCGTGGACGAGGACACGGCCTTCGAGGCGATGAACCTCATCGAGGTCGAGTACGAGCCCCTGCCCGCGGTCGCGAGCATCGAGGAGGCGGTCGAGGTGAGCGAGCCGCGCATCCACGACTACGGCGACCACGGCAACGTCCACAAGTCCGTCCACCTCGAATTCGGCGACCTCGAAGAGGGCTTCCGCGAGGCCGACCACGTGCGCGAGGACGTTTTCTTCTACGAGGGCAACACGCACCTCCCGATGGAGCAGCACGCGGCCGTCGCCCACTTCGACGCCGACGACAAGCTGACGCTCTGGTCTTCGACCCAGACGCCGCATTACGTCCACCGCGCCCTCGCCAAAACTTTGGGCCTGCCGGCCGCGCACGTCCGCGTCATCGCCACGCCGAACGGCGGCGGCTTCGGCGGCAAGAGCGACCCGTTCAACCACGAGATCGCGGTCTCGAAGCTCTCGATGATGACGAAGCGGCCCGTCAAGGTGACCCTCACGCGCGAGGAGGTCTTCTACTGCCACCGCGGCCGCCACCCCGTCCTGATGAAGAGCAGGATCGGCGTGACGCGCGACGGCGCCATCACCGCGCTCGACTTCCAGTCGTTCCTCGACGGCGGCGCGTACGGCTCCTACGGCGTGGCCTCGACCTTCTACACGGGCGCTTTGCAGACGGTGACTTACGAGGTGCCGCGCTACCGCTTCCGCGGCCTGCGCGCCTTCACCAACAAGCCGCCCTGCGGCCCCAAGCGCGGCCACGGCACGCCGCAGCCGCGCTTCGGCCTTGAGGTTCAGCTCGACAAGATCGCCGACGAGTTGAAGCTCGACCCGGCCGAGATGCGCCTGAAGCATCTGGTCAAGCCCTACACCGTGACGGCCAACTACCTGCGCGTCGGCTCGATGGGCCTCGGCAGGTGCATCGAGAAGGTGGTCGAGGGTTCGGGCTGGAAGGGGAAGTTTCGGCGGCTGCCCGAGGGGCGCGGCGTCGGCCTCGCGTGCAGCTCCTACATCTGCGGGGCGGGGCTGCCGATCTACTGGAACTCGATGCCGCACTCGGGCGTGCAGCTCCGGCTCGATCGGCAGGGCGGCGTCTGCGTCCAGTGCGGCTCGACCGACATCGGGCAGGGTTCGGACTCCGTGCTCGCCTACGTCGTCGCCGAAATCCTCGGCATAGACCCCTTCGACATCCGCGTCGTCACCGCCGACACCGACCTGACGCCCGTCGACCTCGGCAGCTATTCGAGCCGCGTCACGCTGATGACCGGCAACGCGGCGATTCAGGCGGCCGAGCGCGCGCGCGAGCTTCTGACGGCGGCCGTCTCGGAGAAACTCGGGGTGCCGGCCGAGAACCTTTCGCTGGCCGAGCGCCGCGTCTTCGACGTGGAGAACCCGGAGGTCGGCGTCAGCTTCGCCGAGGCCGTCGTCCTCGCCGAGTCGAAGTACGGCACCATCGGCACGGTCGGCTCCTACGTCCCGCCGCGCTCGCCGGGCCGCTTCAAGGGCGCGGGCGTCGGCCCCTCGCCGGCCTACAGCTACTCGGCGGCCGTCGCCGAAGTCGACGTTGACGTGGACACCGGCCTCGTCACGGTCGGAAAGATTTGGGTGGCGCACGACATCGGCCGCTCGATCAACCCGATGCTCGTCATGGGGCAGGTCGAGGGCGGCGTCTACATGGGGCTGGGCGAGGCGCTGATGGAGGAGATGACCTACCGCCCGAACCGCAACGTCGTCCACAAATTCCCCTCGGTGCTCGAATACAAAAGCCCGACGACTCTGGAGATGTGCGACGTCGTCACCTACCTCGTCGAAGACCCCGACCCCAACGGCCCCTTCGGCGCGAAGGAGGTCGGGCAGGGCCCGCTCCTCCCCGTCATGCCGGCGGTCGCCAACGCCGTCTACGATGCCGTCGGAGTCCGCGTTGACGAGGTGCCCATCACGCCCGAAAAAGTCCTCGCCGCGCTCCGCGCCAAACGTCAGGGTAAAGAGCCCCGCTTCGGCCCCGGAGACGTGCCGGCGGTCGCGTGGCCCGAACCGCTCAAGGTGCTCACGCCCGCCGAGGGCGGCGACGGCAAAGAGATACCCCGCGTCGCGGTGCATTCGTAAAGAAGGAATTGTTTAGACCGTTATGATGAGACTTCCGAAGTTCACCTACCTCGTGCCGCGGACGGTCGGCGAGGCGGTGAGGTTGAAGGGCGAGGCGGGGCCGGAGGGGCAGTTCGTGGCCGGCGGGACGGACTTGTACCCGAACATGAAGCGGCGGCAGCAGACGCCGCGGACGGTCATCTCGGTCGGGCGCATCCCGGAGCTGCGGCGCGTCGAGGGCGACGGCCGGGAGGGGCTGCGGGTCGGGGCCGGCGTGAGTCTGACGGAGCTGGTCGAGCACCCCGTCGTGAATCGCGACTACCCGGCCGTGGCCCGCGCGGCGCGGCTCATCTCGACGCCGACGCTGAGGAACATGGGGACGGTCGGCGGGAACCTCCTGCTCGACACGCGCTGCAACTATTACGACCAGAACTACGAGTGGCGGCGGGCCATCAACTTCTGTTTGAAGAAGGACGGCGACGTGTGCTGGGTCGCGCCGGGCAGCCTGAAGTGCTGGGCCGTGCAGTCGTCCGACCTCGTCCCGCTGATGGTCGCGCTCGGCGCGCGGCTGCGCTTCGTCTCGACGGTGGGCGACCGCCTCGTCGAGGCCGCCGGACTTTATCAGGACGACGGCATCGACTACCTGCGCAAGCGGCCCGAGGAGCTGCTGGCCGAAATCCACCTTCCGCCGGTGAACGGGGGCCGCGCCGTCTACAAGAAGCTGCGGCGGCGCGGCGCGTTCGACTTCCCCGTGCTCGGCGTGGCCGCGTTCGTCGAGGTCGGGGAGGACGGGGCGGTGACGCGGGCGCGCGTGGTGCTCGGCGGCATCGCGCCCGCGCCGCTCGAAGTCGAGGCGGCGGGGCGGGCGCTCGTGGGCGGGCCGCTCGACGAAGAGCGCGTGCGCGCGGCGGCCGAAGCCTGCTACCTGCGCGCCCGCCCGCTCGACAACACGGATCACCTCATGAACTACCGCAAGCAGATGGCGCGGCCCTTCGCGCTGCGCGCCCTCGAAGAACTGAGAACCGTGAACCGTGAATCTTGAGGGTGAGTTGTCGGCCGTCGGCGCTTCGCCTCTGCCGACGACTGATAACCGCCGGCTGCTTTTTCGATTCGCGGTTCGCGATTCACGGGTCACGGCTTTTACATCGTGCGCGACGCCGAAGGGATAGTTGCCGTGCTTCTGGCCGCGGGGCGTTCGCGGCGGATGGGGGCGTTTAAGCCGCTGCTGCCTTTCGGCGGGCGGACGGTCGCCGAGGCGTGCGTGGGGGCTTTGCGCGGGGCGGGGGTGGGGGAGGTCGTCGTCGTCGTCGGGCATCGCGCGGAAGAGGTGCGCGCGGCGTTGGCGGGCGTCGAGGGCGTTCGCTTCGCTTTGAATGACGCGGCGGGGAGCGAGATGGGCGTCTCGGTGGCGCGGGGCGTCGGGGCGGTCTCCGGAGGCGCGGGCGCGTTGCTCGTGGCGCTCGTTGACCAGCCGGCCGTGCCTTCGGCGGCGGTCGAAGCGGTCGTGGGGGCGTGGCGCCGGACGGGCGCGCGGCTGGTCGTGCCGGAGTGGGAGGGGCGCGGCGGCCACCCGGTGTTGATAGACCTCGCCCTGCGCGAAGAGCTTTTGAGCGTCGCGCCGCGGAGGGGCTTGCGCGCGCTCTTCGACGCGCACCGCGCGGAGGTTCTGCGCGTCCCCGCCGGCTCGCCCTTCGTTGCGCGCGACATGGACACGTGGGAAGATTACGCCGCGCTGCACCGCGAGGTCTTCGGCCGGGGGCCGGAAGAGAGCGGGCGGGAGTCGGCAGACGATAGCCGGTAGCGCCGCGTTGAGGTCGCCGACTCCGACATCCGAGCGATTCAAAGAGACTGTCTTTCCGCCGTCTGCCGACTCACGTCTACTCTCTTCCGTCTGCCCCCTTGTCCTCTTTCAATCCAACCTTTCTTTTTGACAGCTCATCAAAGATACGGACGAGTTGACCCGCGGTTTCGGGCGGCTCCTAAGGAGAAGGAAATGTTGAAGAAGAGGCCCCTATTTTTCGTCATCATGGCGCTGGTCGTGGCGCTCGCGGGCGTCGGGCTGAGCGCGCCCGGCGTCGCGGCCCCGCAGACCCCTTTGCAGTTCCGGCTGCGGACAACCGACGGCGGCGAAATCTCTTCGCAGATGCTGCGCGGCGACGTGGTGGTGCTGGCGTTCGGCGCGTCGTGGCTGCCGCTGTCGAGGGATCAGGTGCGGGGCGTGCAGGAGTTGGCCGACGAGTTCGGCGAGCGTCAGGTGCGCGTCTACTGGGTGAGCACCGACTCGGACAAGCCGGGGTCGAAGAACTTCGCCTCGGACGAGCAGTTGCGGGCCTTCGCGCGCAGGAACGGGCTGAAGGTGGCGGTGCTGCGCGACCCGGACGGCGCGCTCTTCAAGCGGATGGGCGTGGCCGGCAACCAACTCCCGGCCGTCGTCATTCTTAATCAGGGCGGTGAGGTCAACGCCCCGACCATCGGCGGCTTCGACCCCGGCCGCAAGCTCGTCGACACGCTCTCGCCGCGGCTGAACACGCTGCTCGGCCGGTAAGGCCGGAGCGCACTGCTTGAAAACATTGGGGGCGACTCCGCGCGCGGAGTCGCCCCCAATGTTTTTATGGGCGGTGCCGTTTCTAACGCGCCTTCGCCGCTTCCTCTACGGCCCGCCGGAGCACGGCGTCGGTTCCCTCCCTCAAATCTTTGAGGCTCGCGGGCAGCTCGATGTCGGGGGCGATGCCGACGCCCTCGAAGGGCGCGCCGTCGGGGAAGAAGGTGCGGATGCTGCCGACGACGATCAGCATGCCGTTGCCGAAGTCGTGCAGGTAAGGCTGGCCGGTGCTGCCGGCCGTGCGCTCGCCGATGACGGTGGCGCGGCCGTTGTCCTTGAACGGCATTACGAAGTCCTCGCAGGCCGAGCCGCAGCCGCCGTCGGCCAGAATGATCAACCGGCCGCGGAAGACCGGCTCGCCCGGCTCGATGGTCTCGCCGCCCCACGTCATCATGGTGTTGGTGTGGTACTCGCGCCGGTACCTGAGCACCGCCAACGTCTGCGGCGTGGCCTCGGCCCACCAGCGGTAGGGCCGCCCCATCAGCGCCTTCGTCAACTGCTGCGGCGTCGAGCCGCCGCCGTTGCCGCGCACGTCTACGACGAGGGCTTTGGCCTCCCTGAACCGGCGAACCAACTCCAGCGCCTTCTGCTCGAAGCGCGACTCGCCGAAGCTCGGGACTTTGACGTAGGCCAGCTCGCCCTCCTTCAGCCAGCGCCCTTCGGTCTCGGGCGTCGGCGGCGGCGTGGCCTTCAGCTTCGCGCGCTCGACGACGACTTTGCGCCCGCCGCCGAGCGTGAGCGTGTAGCGGTCGGGCCAGACGTAGGGGCGGAAGAAGAAGGCGCGGCGGGCCGCGCGCTCGTCCGAGGCGGCGATGTACTTGCGGCTCTGCCGGAAGAACTCTTCGATGGGCTGGTCGTCCACCATTAGAATTTCTTCGCCGGGCCTGAAGCCCTCGGCGAAGCTGCGCGTCACGACCCACTTGCCCTCGACGACGCGGGCCGCGAGCGGCGGGAGCGCGTCGCCGTAGAGGTTGCGGTCGACGAACTGCGTGTGGCCGTTGCCCAGAGAGGCGAAGAGTTCCGCCGTGGCGAGGTCGAAGTCGAGGCGCGTGTCGGCGCCGAGGGCGCGCGCGACGTAACGCTTGAATTCGGCGTCGAAGTCGAGATGGGGGACGGCCTGCCAGTGCGCGAAGTAAGTGTTGACGGAGGAGTAGATTTTCGCGGCGATGAAGGCCCGCTCTTCGGGGCTCGGGGCGGGCGGCGCGGGCGTCTGGGCGGCGGCCGGGAGCGAGAGCAGCGCGAGGGCCGCGACGATATTTCCGATGCGCTTCAAGACAAAATTCCTTTCCGAAGGCGAGTCAGCGGGGGCGGTAAAGATTAACCGCAGGGGCTTGAAGAGACAAAAGAGAAAGCCGGCGAGTTGGGGCGCGGGCGAGCCACCTTCCCGACGTTAAGATGCGGCGCGGCCGGATCATTCGAGTCCGGCCCGCGCGCTCGGGGAGGCGGGCCCGCGCCCCAGCCGCCTCACTCCACTTTGCGGCGGGGTTAACGCAGGACTATCTCGACGCGGTTCTGTTCGAGCGAGTTGCCGGTGGCGCGCTGCAACTCGGCGACGGCCTTGTTCAGCTCGGTCTGCGCGCGCAGCTCGTTGCCGCGCGCCGTGGCGAGCGCGGTCTGCCGTTCGAGGACGAGGAAGACGGTGGACTGGCCGGCGTCGAGCTTGCGGCGCTCGCTCTCGTACTGCTGCTCGCTGGCCGTGCGGGCCGAGGCCGCCGCGCGCAGCCGCGACTCGGCCGTGCGGACTTGCTGGAGGGCGTTGCGCACGTCCACCTGAATCAACTGCTCCAACTGCTCGCGCTGCGTCCGGATGCGCTCGGCCTCGACGAGCGAGCGGCCGAGCTGCGCCTCGGCGGTGGTGTTGCGGAACGGCAGGTTGATCTGCACGCCGACGCGGAAGGTGCTGAAGCGGTTCGCGAGGAGGTTGCCGTAGGACTGGCCGAGGCCGCCGACGAGCGTGCCCGGCAAGGTCTGCGGCGGCAACTCCTGAAGCGGCGGCAGGCCGTTGATGGCCGACAGCTCGTTGATGCGCTGGCGCAGTTGCGCCGTCGAGGCGGTGAACGGGTTCGAGGCGTCCGAGGTGTTGAGCGAGCCGGCGAGGCCGGTCGCGCCGTAGGAGGCGACGAGGTCGAGCTGCGGCCGCGTCTGCTCGCGCGCGTAGCGCTGCTCGATCTCGTTGATCTCGCGCGCCACGTCGGACGACTGCAACTCGGGCCGGCTCCTGAGCGCCGCGGCCATCGCGTCCTGCAGGGGCACGGCCGGCGGCGGCACGTCCACCTCATCGACGGGGACGAGCGAGGCGTTCCAGAGCGGAGCCTCACGGTTCTCGGCGATGAGGTTCTTGAGGTTGTTCTCGGCGCGGCCCACCTCGTCGAGCGCCGTGTAGACGCTCTGCTCGAAGCCGGAGACCTGCGCCTCGGCGGCGACCACGTCGATGGGCGCGAGGACGCCTTCCCGCACGAGCCGCCGGTTGTGTTCGAGCTGCGCGCGCGCGTCGCGCACGGCGTCGCGCTGAATCTGTAGGTTGCGCAGCGCGTAGACCAAGTCCCAGTAGGCGCGCTGGACGCCCGTGATCGTCTCGATGGCGCGCTGGCGGAACTGCGCGTCGGTCAGGCTCAAGTTGCGGCGCGCGATCTCGATGGCGCGGCGGTTCTGGTCGAAGGAGCGGCCGCGCAGGACGGGCTGCGTGTAGTTGAAGACGAGCGACGAGGGGTACTGCGGGTTGAGCGCCGCGAACTGGTTGTCGGTCGTGATGCGGTTGGTGACGAAGTCCACGCGGTAGCCGCCGCCGAACTTCGGCGTCAGGCCCTGAACGGAGCTGGCGCTGAAGAAGCCCGACTGCGTGACCGCGCCGGAGGTGCTGCCCGAGAGGAAGCTGGCGACCGGCGTCTCGCTGCGCTCGTAGTAGGTGCTGGTGGTGAAGCGCGGGTCGTAGACGCCGCGCGAGGCGCGCAGGTCGAACTCGGCGACGCGCACGTTCGCGCGCGCGACCTCGATGTCCTTGTTGTTGGCCAGAGCCATCTCGATGGCCTCGCGCATCGTGAGCGGGCGCTGCTCGCCCATGTCCACGCCGACGCGGTCGAGGACGGGGAAAGGCGCGGGCGCGGTGCGGAAGCCGGGCGCGACCGCCGGCACTTCGAGCTGCACGTCCGAGGGCGCAGCGGCCG
>Ga0196962_10000651_pt1 | contig 13035 bp, 13 predicted proteins | sample S3v_20metaG_FD_183186 | JGI IMG/M metagenome (GOLD analysis project Ga0196962, IMG submission 183186) | Soil microbial communities from Anza Borrego desert, Southern California, United States - S3+v_20 | ecosystem: Environmental > Terrestrial > Soil > Desert | place: USA: California | collected... | reverse complement strand
AACCTAGTGCTGCACCTGCTCGCCATAGCCCGCGAGGTCGGGGTTCCCCTCGACATCGACGACTTCGACCCCGTCAGCAACCGCACCCCGATCATCGCCGACCTCAAGCCCGGCGGGCGCTACACGGCCGTCGACGTCGACCGCGCCGGCGGGAGCCGTCTGCTCGGCAAGCGCCTGCTCGACGCCGGCCTCATAGACGGGAACCAGCTCACCACCACGGGCCGCACCCTCGCCGAGGAGGTCGAGGACGCCGAGGAGACGCCGGGACAGGACGTTATCGTCTCCGTCGAAGAACCGCTGAGGCCTTCGGGTGGACTCGTTATCCTCAAGGGCAACCTCGCGCCGCAGGGCTGCGTGGTCAAGGTCGCGGGCTACACCCGCCTGGAGCACACCGGTCCCGCCCGCGTCTTCGACTCCGAGGAGGACGCCATGAAAGCCGTGCAGGCCGGAGAGATCACCGATAACGACGTGGTGGTGATCCGCTACGAGGGACCGAAGGGCGGACCAGGGATGCGCGAGATGCTCGGCGTCACCGCGGCCCTCGTCGGTCAGGGTTTCGGCGAGACCGTCGCCCTCCTCACCGACGGCCGCTTCTCCGGCGCCACCCGCGGCCTGATGGCCGGCCACGTCGCCCCCGAGGCAGCCCACCGCGGCCCCATAGCGGCCCTGGAAGACGGCGATATCGTCACCTTCGACATCGAGAATAGGACCCTGAGCGTCGACCTTCCTACAGAAGAGCTAGAATCCCGTCTGGCGGACTGGGAGGAACCAGAACCCCGCTTCGCTACCGGGGTGATGGCCAAGTACGCGGCGCTCGTTTCGTCTGCCTCGGAAGGCGCCGTCACCGATCCCAAGCTCGGTCCTGCGGCTTAGAGGTTCATTCTTCGGCATCTGCACCGCGGTACCGGAGCGGGAGCGCGAACCAGAGCAGCGCGAAAAAGAGGACCAGAAGCGTCGTCACGGCAACGCCTATGCCCAGGCCAAAGATGAAGGCGCTGACAACGAAGACGGCCCCGACCATCGCGGGCACGAGGAAGGCGAGGCCGGCGATGGTGAGCGTGTTCCCCAGCTCCAGCCGCTGCTCCCTTACGCCCTCGCGCCAGAGGACGCGGTGCTGAGCCGAGGGCGCCATGAGGAGCGCCGTTGCGATGGCGGTGCAAAGCAGCGTCACGAAAAAGATCCCGGTCTCCAGCCCGTCCAGCTGGGGGAAGCGCGGGCTGAAAGGAACCGTAAGTAGGAAGGCAAAGAGAAACTGCACGCCAGGCAGTATCACCCGGAGCTCGCTCAGTAGCTCGATCAGCTCCCGCGCCGAGCGTTCTTGAGGGTCCTCCATCGTCCGCTCCCCGGTTTCCTCCAGCTCGTGTTCTTTCATGCCCCCGGTCCCTTGCGCGTGTAACTCGGACGTAGCTGACATTCTATACGGACGCCAAGGTAGGATAAACAAAGAGTACTGCGGCTTCGGGTCGGCAAGCCGCGAGCGGTTACGGGCTCAGTTCCTCGTCGTCCAGGACGGCGGAGATTGCCACTTCGACGGGCATCGCACGGCCCCGTTCCCACTCCGCCGCGAACGCGTCTTCTCCTAGCTTGGCGCGGGCGGCGTCCAGGGCGTAGTCGTGATCCGTCCGGGCGACCAGCGTAAGTGTCGCGCCCATTTCATCGCGAAGCGCGGCTGAGGTACCAAGCAGCCGCGCCGCCCACTCCGGTCGGCCCCGCACCGCGGCCACCCGGGCCATCCCTTCGAGGGGGATCACAAGGTGGTGAATGAAGCCGAACCGCCGCCCCAACCACAGGCTCTCACCGAACAGCTCGAAGGCCCGTGCCTCCCTGCCCAGCTCGCACTCTATGCTTCCGAGCCTGGCCAGCGTATTGGCGAGGGCGTTTGCCACGCGCAGTAGGTACGTCTTGCGCCGCAGCGAGGTCAGGCTCTCTTCGAGCAACGCCCTGGCCCTTTCGACGTCGCCCTGGGCGCGCAGAGCGTCTGCCAGGGTGCAGACGGCAAGGCCGTGGCCGAAGGTGCTCCCGAACTCGTGGGTAAGGGCGAGGGCTTGCTCGCTCAGGCACACAGCTTCGTCATAGTCACCCCGGTGGTAGGCAACGGCCCCAAGCTCGCGCAGGGGACCGCTCGTGCCTTTCCTGTAGCCCATCCTCCTGTAGAGGGACAGGCTCTGCTCACACAGCTCGACCGCGCGGTCGTAGTCCCCCTGTCCGCTTGCCAGTATGCCGGCCACCAGGTGTAGGAACGCCCACCGCCGAGCGGGCAGGGTGGGCTCGGCGACCCCGCCTTCCGGCCCGCCCAGCGGCAGCACTGCCTCCAACCACCTGCGGCCCTCACCCACGTGGTAGTGCTCGGACCAGAACCGCCACAATAGTAAGGCCAGCCGCGTCCCTATGTCCGTCTCCTGGTGCCGGATCGCCCAGCGGAGCGCCACCCTGAAGTTGTCGTGATCCCGCTCCAGGACCACCAGCCACTCTTCGAACATGTGCGGGGAATTCTCGGGCTGCGCGTCCTCGGCCAGCGCCAAAAAGTAGTGCGCGTGCGCGCGGCGCACCTCATCGTCCTCGCCGCTGGAGCGGAGCCGCTCCGCCGCGTACTCTTTGATGGTCTCCAGCATCGCGAAGCGTGACTCCCCGTCCTCTTGACCAGCGGAGACCCCGGATCTCGAGACCACAAGGCTGTTGTCCACCAGCGACGCCAGGGTCTCCAAAACATCTTCTCCCTCAGGCATAGGGGTTCCGCACACGGCCTCCGCAGCCTCCAGGGAGAAGCCGCCGGCGAACACGGACATTCGCCCGAACAGCGCCCGCTCGTCTTCGTCCAGGAGGTCGTGGCTCCACGCGACCGTGTCGCGCAGCGTCCGCTGGCGTTCCGGCAGGTCGCGAGCACCGCCCGAGAGCACTCGCAGCCGGCGATCCAACCGGTCCATCAGCGCCTCAGGCGAGAACAGCTTGATCCTCGCCGCCGCCAGCTCAATGGCCAGCGGAAGCCCGTCCAGCCGGCGGCAGATCTCCTCCACCGTAGACGCGTTCCCCGCCGTAAGCTCGAAAGCGGGCGCAACGGCCACAGCGCGTTCACAGAAGAGCCGCACCGCCGGGGAGCTCCTTTCCCGAAGAAGAGCTGCGGCACCGGGAACTGCCGTTCGTCCATGAGCCGAAGCGGCGCCCTGCTCGTGGCGAGCACCGTCAGGCGCGGGCATTCTCTTACCAGGTCGGCGATCATGGGCGCAGCCGGCAGGAGATGCTCCAGGTTGTCGATCAGCAGCAGCATCTCCATCTCTTGCAGGTGCCCGCTAAGGGCCTCCATCAGCGACCCGCCCGTTACGTCTTTGACCCCGAGCGCCTCGGCGAGGACCGAGGGGACGAGATCCGGGGCCTGCAACGGTGCCAGGGCTACGAAGGCGACACCGTCGGCGAAATCCGGTTCGGCGCGCCCTGCCACCTCCAAAGCCAGCCGGGTCTTGCCGACGCGCCCGGGACCGGTCAAGGTCAGAAGCCGCACGTCGTGGCGACGCAGGAGGACCGCCACGTCCTCCACCTCGTGCTCGCGCCCGATGAGCGGCGTCGGGGGCACGGGAAGTGCGCGACGGGGAAGCTCGGCAGTGGTGCGGCGAGTGGGGGGCGCCGGGCCGCAGCTTCGAACTCGGCGAGATCGGAGCCCTCCAGTCGCAGGGCCTCGGCAAGCTTCTGCACGGTGTATCCGTGCGGCCGCCGTCGCTTCCCGCGCTCGAGGAGGCCTATGGCCTGGGGCGTGAGCCCCGTCTTGTCGGCCAGGTCCTCCTGGGTGAGGTTGGCCGAGGCGCGGTGGCGCCGCAGCAGATCACCGAACTGGAGTTCCGTGCCGGTCTGTACCCCTCCCACCTTCAGCCCCTCAGCCGCTCGTTCGATGCCACAGTAAGCCCGAAGTCTACCGGATAGCCATCAACCGGGCAGCAGGTTCTCGAAGAAGAGGCCACAAACTGGCCTGTGTTCGTCGATTGTTTGGGCCGTTGTTTGGGTTCGTCGCTGGGAGAAGAGGCGCGCGGAACGCACCATGGGAAGCGGGACGGATAGCCCCAAGGACGTTACCGACGAAGGACAGGAGAAACAGATGGCGACCAAACTGACCCAGACACCAACGAACTACGGGAGATCGCCAGCCTCCCCACGGGGTCGGCCCTGCCGCGGGCCGGCCGCTTCCTGGCAGACCTGGTGAAGGATTCGGATTTTGCAGATGCCCGAATCCTCCCGCTCCTGACGGAGGCGAAACATCGTCGAGACTGGTACGTGGCCCGCGAATACGGCGGGGAGGACGGCTCGTACTCGCTGAAGGTTTTCGTCTGGCCCGCGGGAACCGGCACCAGGATCCACGACCACTCCTCGTGGGGCGCCTACGCCTGTGCCTCCGGGACCATCCTCGAGGAGCGCTACGACCGCCTCGACGACGGCACCATCGCGGAGCACGCCCGCCTCACTAAGGCCTGGCAACTGCGGTGGAGCCCGGAGGACGGGGCCTCGACCGTGCTACCGGACGATGGGGGCATCCACCGGGTCGGTAACCCCGGCGAGGGCGTGGCGGTCTCGGTCCACCTGTACGGACCCAGGATCGGGGAGGTGGACGGTCGCGACTACGACCCTTCCCGCGACTACGTCTGCGACCGGCGAGAGGACTGACGAAGGGATGGCCATCACGCAACCGACGACCGGCGGGGTGTTCGGGAATGGCAGCTTTCTGCCACGTTCGCCCCGAATATCCGAGGCTACCTTGGTGGTTGGCGCAACGCGGAACCAATACAAAGAAACGAGGTGATCGGCGTGAGGGACGTGAGAGAGGATCGGAGGTAGGCATGTAGCGTGACACGGCGCAAACGCGAAGAGTATCCGCACGGAAAGCAAGCGCCGAAGAACAACTAGAAAGGAAAGTGTACAGATGATGAAGATAACGAAGACGATCCTCGCGAGGATCTGGTGGTTGGGAAGAGGAACGGCCACGATGATGGGCGTGGCGATCATGCTCGCCTTCACGGTGGGGCTCGCCTCCACAGCGCTGGCCGGCACGGGCATAGGCGCCCGCTTCGACCTGGGCAAGACCAACACGGTCAACGCCGTAAGCAAGCTGGTTGGCAACGTAGCGGGAGCTTCCCTGCTGATAGACAACAACTCCACCAACGCCTCGGCCACGGCGCTGGGCTTGCGGGTCGAGCCGGGCAAGGCTCCGATGAGGGTCAACCCCGAAGCCGGCACGGCCACCAACCTCAGCGCCGACGAACTCGACGGCAAGAGCGCGGACGAGATCGGGGTGAACGGCCTGGAGAGGGTCGTCACCAGTAGCGCTTTCAACTCGGACTCCTTTAAGAGGGTGACCGCGCGTTGCCCGGTGGGGAAAGTGGTCGTGGGGACCGGCTACCAGATCTCCGATGACCAGCAAGACTTTCAAGAGGCCGCCAACTTCGGGGTCATCGCAGTAATCCCTGGTATTGATCTCGTCGAGGTGATAGCGGCTGAGCAGGCGCCGACCAGCGCTAACTGGATCGTGGACGCCTACGCGGTCTGCGCCACCGCACCGTAGTGATAGGGAGCTCTCGAGCGCATCAGCGACGGTATCTATCGGCTCACTTTCTTCAACCACGCATTCGACTCATGCCGTCGAACGTGGTCTGCGCGGACCGTCCCGCCACTGAGGCCGTAGGGAGAGAAACGCACGGGGCTGGACGGTCCGCCCCCGAACAGAAAGGAAACGGATAAAGATGAAGGCAACGACCAGGAAAGTCATGAATATCGGCAGGGCGACGACGATAGCCGCCGTGATGATCTCGGCCGGCCTGTTCGTGGCGCTGGCGGAAACGGCGAGGGAGGCCGAAGCGACCTTCCCCGGCGAGAACGGCAGGATCGCCTTCGCCTCCAACCGCACCACCGGAGAAGGAGTCAACAACCCCGAAGGTGACTTCGAGATCTTCACGATGAACCAGGACGGCACAGGGCTGACCCAGCTCACGGAGAACGCCGCCTTCGACTCCAACCCCGAGTGGTCCCCGGACGGTGGGCGGATAGCCTTCGAGAGCGACCGGGATCTCTTCTCCGACATCTTCGTGATGGACTCGGACGGCTCGGGACAGACCAACGTCACCAACAACCGGGCATTCGACAGGTCCGCCACCTTCGCGCCGGATGGCGAGAGGATAATCTTCGACAGCAACTTGAGCGCGGGTGTGGATAACCCGAGCGGGGACACCGAGGTCTTCTCGATAAACCTCGACGGCACGGACCTGGCTCAGCTCACGAACAACACGGCCAGGGACTTCCATCCGGTCTTCGAGCCGGACGGCAGAAAGATAGCCTTCGTGAGCGACCGGAACTTCGCGCCAGGTATCTACACCATGAGCGCCGACGGCTCGAAGCAGAAGAAGAGCAACCGCGGCTCGGGGGTAGCCTTCGCATCCCCCGGCTGGTCGCCGGACGGCTCGAGGATAACGTTCGCCAGCGATCAAGAAGGTGGTCACGACGTCTACGTGATGCGCGCCAACGGCGCCGGACAGCAGCGGCTCACCGTCAACGGCCTACCGACCGACAGCGGACCCGTCTTCTCACCGGATGGTGGGCAGATCGCTTTGCAAACTAACCGGGACGGCAACTTCGAGATCTACGCCATGGGCCCCAACGGCGAGCACCAGACCAACCTCACCAACCACCCGGCCGCAGATCTCTCCCCCGACTGGCAGCCGCTGCGGTAGCGGTATTAGAAGAGGTGCTCGTAGCAGCCGATAGACAGGAGGCTAAAGTGTACGGGCTAAGCGAGTACCTGATCGCCCTGCAAGAGGCCGAGAAGGTGCGCAAGGAGAGCAAGGCGCGAAAGACTCCTCGGGAGGCCCTCCCGGACAGGGAGAACGACTCTTCCGCGTCAGGCGGGTACACTGACCAACGAACTCGAAGGAGGTAAGCGGGTGTCCATAGAAAAGAGCGAGATCCTTATCGGCCCGGACGAAGGCGCCTACCTTCCCGTGCTGGACATAGTGCACAAGGTTACGGCAGAGGCTTCCGGAGGTTCGCTTAAGATCGAGGAGTGGGGCCTTCCTGCCGGCCAGATGATCCCGCCCCACACCCACGCCCGCGAAGACGAGTGCTCATTCGTGTTAGAAGGCGAGATGAAGTGCTACGTAGACGGCGAAGTTGTGCTCGCCCAGAAAGGGTCCTACGTCATCAAACCGCGGGGCGTACCCCACGCCTTCTACAACTCTGGCGCAAAGACCGTACGGGTTATGGAGATCCTTACGCCGGGCGACTCGTTCGAGGGCTACTTTGACGCCTACGAGGAGATCGTCTCCCGGCAGATGAGCGACGAGGAGCATCGCAAAAAGAGGGCCGAACTAGGCAAGCGCTACGGGATAACCTGGCACGATGAGAACATTGCCGAGGTAGAAGCCCTGTTTGGTATCGGTTCTTGATAAGAGTGCGCTAGTAGCTGGCAGTACTTCCTGCCCGGAGCGTATCTATCGCGCTCGGCGCTACGAGACCGATGGAGGCCGCGTGCTCGGCAGCCGCGGTGGTATCAGGCACGGCAACCATCTCCGTCCCCAGCTTGCGCGCCTCGCCGGCCATTGCGCGGATCTCGGCGTCACGCTTGCCCGAAGTAACGTCCCTGATGTAGACGGCTATGACGCGTCCCGGGTGCTCCCGTACGGCCTGCAGGTAGATCTCCGGGTCCTCCTCCCCAGAGTCCCCGATCAGGACGAAAGGCATGCCCTTATATGTGCTGAGGAGGTGCCGGATCACGCCTAGCTTGTAGTCTCTGTGCTTCCCGAGAACGTTCAGGCTCCAGTCCTTGAGAAAGAGCGGCCCGTGGGGAACGCCGTGCACGTTCAAGAAATCCACGAGCATATCGTAGATATTCCAGGGACTGCTCGACACGTAGAAGATCGGGTTGGAAGATCTGCTGTCCGGCTCCAGTTGCAGAGCCCTGTAAAACGCGGCGACGCCCTCGAAAGGCAGCCGCGTGTGGGCGTTGTTGCGCACCACTATCCAGGCCATCTTCAGCACGCTGGTCGCGCTGGAACGCACTACCGTATCGTCGAGGTCGCTGATCACACCGAAACGGGCTCCGTGCGGCACGAGCACATGTCCCTTCGCTCTCACCCTTCCTCCACCCGGCGACGGTGGCGAGAGGAGCTCCAACCCGACCTGGTGCCATCCATGCCGACCGCCGAGCGGCTGCGCAAGCTGGAAGCGCACCTCGAAGAAACCCTCCACGTCGGCGATGGTCTCGACGTGCAAATCCTCGAAAGAAGCCTTCACCCGCGCGCCGGCCACTTCATCGCTCGCGAAGCGCCGCGCCATATTGAGGACGTTCTTCCACACCGCATCGTCCCGACCCGCGTGGGTAATGCCAGATTCCTCGAGGACGCGTCCCTTCAGGAACAGCTCCCGAGCGGTACCGTATCCCCGGTAAGGTAGGATCTCGAACGGGTCGAGAAGTCCCAAGCGCCGCTTCAGCCCGAACCTGTAGGCATCGAAGCGCTCCTCGATGGCCCGCGCAACCACAACCGCAGTCCGCCTCACGTCGATCAACCAGAGTCCTTCCGACTCCACACATCGCGTGGAACCGAAACTAACACGACGGGCGGTTCAAGGACAAGGTTTCGGACACTATTCAAGCAGCGAAAGGCACTTGATGCGTAATCCGGTCGCATCCGGATTGGGGCGGCGAGCGTCCGGCGCATTGGATTCCCGAGCAAGCGGGAATGACTGTTGGTTTGAGAAGCAGGGGTCAAAGCCGCTCGCGCTGCTCTGTTGCAGCGAATCCCTGAAACCTGATGCCTGCAAGAGCGAGAAGGGACTCTTACGCATCACGCTTTCAGATCATCTCTCGTACGGCCCGAAGACCTCCATGACGGCGCATCCCATGCACCACTCGAGCAGCATGCGCTCGCCGATACGCACCTCGAGCACATTGTCCCCGCAAGCCGCATGAGCCAGGCTGAAGACGGCGAAAGTGAGGTCTTTTTCGCCCGTGGTCTCAACCTCCGAAGAGTCGACCGATTTTACGTCGTAGCGCAGCATGCTCTTAGTATCGGCCACTCTGCAATTCGACCTTAACGGGTATTCGGACTCCTAAGCGCAACATCGAGTGCTGCGGCCTGTTGCCGTAGTTCGTCGTAAGGCGTTTCGCGAAACGCCCTACAAGCAGACGATCCTAGCCGCCGTTGGGAACGGGAACGCCCAGGTGCTTGTAGGCCCTCCGGGTTGCCATCCGGCCCCTGGGGGTGCGTTGGATCAGGCCGCTCTGCAGCAAATAGGGCTCGTAGACATCCTCCACGGTGTCGCGCGCCTCGCCGAGGGCCACGGAGATCGTACCGATGCCGACCGGCCCCCCGTCGAATTTGCCGATGACGAGCCCGAGGTAATCCCGGTCTGCCCTGTCGAGGCCGAGGTGGTCGACGCCCTGCATGTCGAGCGCCGCGTTCGCCGTCTCCTCGTCGATCTTCCCGTCGCCGACGACTTGGGCGTAGTCGCGCACCCGCTTGAGGAGCCGGTTGACGATGCGGGGCGTCCCGCGGCTGCGTCGGGCGAGCTGCCTGGCGCCACCCTCGGTGATCGGAACTCCGAGTATCTTCGCGTTGCGGACCACGATCTTCTCCAGGTCCTCGGGCCCGTAGTATTCGAGCCTCTCGGCGACTCCAAAACGGTCGAGCAGAGGCTTTGTGAGCAGGCCCTTCCTGGTGGTCGCACCGACCAGCGTGAAATGTGGCAGGTCCATTCTGATGGTGCGGGCCGACGGCCCCTGGCCCAAGACGATGTCCATCGCGAAGTCCTCCATCGCGGGGTAGAGGACCTCTTCGATCTGCCTGTTGAGACGGTGGATCTCGTCTATGAAAAGGAAGTCACGTTCTTCCAGCGCGGTCAGGATCGCCGCCATATCCCCGGCCCGCTCGAGCGTTGGCCCGCTCGTCGGCCTGAGCCCGACCCCCATCTCTTCGGCGAGGATGCGGCACAGCGTGGTCTTGCCAAGCCCGGGAGGGCCGTCGAGCAGTATGTGGTCCAGGGCCTCGTCGCGCTGCTTGGCAGCCTGCACGAAGATCTTGAGGTTCTGCTTGAGCGCCTCCTGCCCGACGAACTCGTCGAACGAGCCCGGCCTCAGCGTGGGCTCGTCGTCCCCGGCGTGGGCCTCGGGGTCGAGCGGATGCTCACCGAAGTCTCCGAATCCCGCAGCCCCCGTGATGTCCTCGGGCAATTCCTCGGTTCTACCCTCGCCCCGCACGGTAAAGTCGTCCATCTCTTCTGTGCTCAACGCCTGCTCCCTATCCGCCGTAACGCCTCCTTTATGTACTTCTCCACGGAATCCTGCGGTGGCACGTCGTTGAGGGCCTTCTCGGCCTCCTCGAGCCTGTACCCGAGTGCCGTTAGTGCATCCCGCGCCTCGACGTAAGGACCACCCCCACCGCCGCCTGGGACGACCGGCTCGGGGCCGAAGGCGGCGAGGCTCTTGCCTTTGAGCTCCAGTACGAGCCTTTCCGCCGTCTTCTTCCCAAGCCCCGGCACGGAGGAGAACTTGATCACATCCCCCCTGGCCACCGTCTCGGAGATCTCCGGGGGCGACATCGAAGACAGTACGGAAAGGGCCAGCTTCGGCCCGACCTTGCTCACCGCCGTCAGGGCGTCGAACGCGGCCCGCTCCTCACGCTCCGCGAACCCAAAAAGAAGCATCGCGTCCTCACGCACCACCATCCTGGTGTGAATAACGCACTCCTCGCCTAACGAGGGTAACGCCCGCAACGTCGCCAGCGAGGCCGAGGCCCTATAGCCGACGCCCCCAACATCGATTACTACACCTTCCGTATCCTTCTCGACCAGAGTACCGCGCAACCTGTAGATCATGGGCTAATTATCGCGCAAGTTCCTCTATTTCCCCACCCCGACCTTGCCTGGCAGGCTGCCGGAGAAAGCGTGGCAGATGGCTATGGCCAGGCCGTCGGCCGCGTCGTCGGGCCGAGGTATGGCCGGAAGGTTCAGCAGCGCCTTCACCATCTCCTGCACCTGTCGCTTGTCCGCCCTTCCGTAAGATGTGATCGCCTGTTTGACCTGCAAGGGCGTGTACTCGGTCACCTCGATCCCGGCCTTGTAAGCCGCAAGCAACGCGACACCCCTCGCCTGCCCGACCGTGATCGCCGTAGTCACGTTGGTGTTGAAGAAGAGCTCCTCGACAGCGATGGTCTCGGGCCCGTAACCGCGTACCAGCTCGGTCACGCCGTCGAACAGCCGCCCGAGCCTGCGGGGCATCTCCCAGTCAGGCGGTGTGGTTATGGCACCGTGCTGCACGTAGCGCAACCGGTTTCCCTCCTGCCGGATCACACCCCACCCCATCGTCGCCGTCCCAGGGTCTATGCCTAGTATGGTGTGTCCCCTGCCACCGGATGAGATCATGGCCTAAGATTACTCGCTAGCGCCTCCGCTTGCACCATCTTCTACATCTTGTGCATCGGATGACAGACCCTACAAGGGCCGCTCGCATGGGGTCTCGGGTATCAAGGTTTCTTGGCCTGGCGAAAGAAGTACAGTGTGGCGGCCACGCCAAGCGATGCGACACCCGCGGCGGCCAGGAACGCTAACCGGTAGCCCGCCACCAGCGCCTCGGCTGAGGACTCCGCGCCATCTGAGAGGGCGGCGGTACGGGTAGCAGCGAGGGTGAGGAGGACGGCCAGCCCCAGCGCCGTACCCACCTGCGCCGAGGTGTTCATCAGACCCGACGCCAGACCGCGCTTCCCTCCTTCCACCGCCGAGGTTCCGCGGGCGGTCGAAGCGACCGAAGCGAAGCCCAAGCCCAACCCGGAAAGGGCGGCGCCAGCGAGCACGTAGGCCACACCACCCTCGGCGGTGATCCCCACGGTAACGAGGGCCGACGCCGCCACCACGGTGAGCCCCGAGGACATCGTCACCCTGCCGCCGATTCGCTCGGAGATCCGGCCTCCCATCATCGATCCGGCGATCACGCAGAGGCTGAACGGCAGGCCAGCCAGCCCCGCAATGGACGCCGAATAACCCAGCGTATTCTGCAGATAGAGGGTCACCAACACGCCGACCGGAGCGGTGGCGGCGGTGAGAGCGAAAGCGACCAGGGCAGCCCCCACCAACCCGCGCAGGCGAAAGAGTCCCAAGGGCACCAGGGGATCGGCGGCATGACGTTCCACGAACACGAAGGCCCCGAAGAACGCGGCAGCGAGGCCAAGAGTCGCCAGCGTACCCGGTGAGCCGAAGCCCGCCTCTTCGATCCTCGTGAGTCCCAGGACCAGGAGCACCAACCCCGAGGTTACCGTTCCGGCCCCGAGTAAATCCAGCCTGCCGGAGGCCGCAGGATCCCGGCTCTCGGGTAGAAGTACGTGGGAGAGCACGATTCCAGCCGCTCCCAAGGGAACGTTGACGAAGAAGATCCACTCCCAGCCCAAAGCGTCGGTAATGAGGCCGCCCAGGAGCAAGCCCGCGGCCCCGCCCCCCGCGGCCACCGCCGTCCAGGCGGCCACGGCTCGGTCACGCTCTCGACCCTCGGCGAAGATCGTGGTGATGATCGAGAGCGCCGCCGGTGCCGTGATCGCCGCCCCAAGCCCCTGGAAGGCGCGCGAGACCACGAGCATCCCCGGGGAGACCGAGAGTCCGCAACATAGGGAAGCCGCCGTGAAAACGGCCAACCCGGCGACGAAGGTCCTCCTCCTGCCCCACAGATCCGCCACCCTCCCCGATAAGAGCAAGAAGCCCGCAAAGAACAACACGTAGGCCGAGACCACCCACTGCAGACCCGTCTGCGAGAACCCGAGATCCTGCCCGATCGAATGCAGGGCCACTATTACCGCGTTCACGTCCAACACGTCCACAAATTGCGCCATGCACAAAAGAACCAGCGCCGCACCCTTGCGCTCGAATTTGGCGTGGCCTCCTACTTCCACGATGCTCCTCCACAACTTGACTTTAACGATATACTTTTAACGTTAAAGTAGTGTACCATCTGATTCGCGGGCCGCAAGAAGCCGGGGGGTGGGCGTGACTTCGAAGAGTACTGACAGGAACCGGGTGACCCTC
>Ga0196962_10000650_pt1 | contig 13056 bp, 16 predicted proteins | sample S3v_20metaG_FD_183186 | JGI IMG/M metagenome (GOLD analysis project Ga0196962, IMG submission 183186) | Soil microbial communities from Anza Borrego desert, Southern California, United States - S3+v_20 | ecosystem: Environmental > Terrestrial > Soil > Desert | place: USA: California | collected... | reverse complement strand
CCACGCCGGCGCGGGACGCACCACCCGCGGCGAAGTCGGACAGGCCCCTCGCCGGTGCACCTCACCGCGGGTGGGCGTCGGGGGGCGCGCGGTGAGTCTCGGCGATGCGGCGCCACCGCGCGGACGGCGGACGTAGCGATGTGACCGTTCGTGCGCCGCGCCGCGGCCGACGCGCACGGTGCCGCCGGCGCGGGCATCGTCACAGCCGCCCCCCGCAAGGCGGCGCGATCCGCGCGTGCGAGCGATCCACCGGGACCCGGCAATCCAGCCCTGGAACGCCCTGATGGCGCGCTCGCGCTCCGGCACCCGATCGCTTGCCCGCGACCGGACAAGGTGCTAGATGTTACAAGCGGCGGGGGCTTTCCCGCTCGCCACGAGGAGAGGGAGTGGCCGACGGATGTGTCTAGCCGTGCCCGGACGCGTCGTGGAGGTGGTCGACGAACTGAACCGCCTCGCGAAGGTGGAGGTCGCGGGCGTGCGCCGCACCGTGAACATCGGGCTCCTCGACGGCGAGAACGGCGGCGCCGGCCCGGGCGACTGGGTGCTCATCCACGTCGGCTTCGCGATCTCGCGGATCGACGAGGAGGAGGCGGTCGCCACGCGGCGCCTGCTCGAGCAGATGGGCGCCGAGTACGAGCAGGAGCTCGCCGAGCTGCGCGCGAGCGTGATCGAATGAGCGCCGGCCCGGCAGGCCCCGCGCCGTGGGACGCCGCGCCGCACTGCGAGGCGCACGCCGGGTGCATCACCTGCGGCGACACGGCGGTGCCGATGCGCGTCCGCCGCGTGGACGCCGACCGCGTCCTCGCGCTGTGCGAGGACCCGGAGGGGCGGCGATCGAGCGTCGAGATCGCGCTCGTGGAGCCGGTCGCCGTGGGGGACGCGCTGCTCGTCCACGCGGGAACCGCGATCGGGCGGGCGCCTTGAGGTACGTCGAGGAGTTCCGGGACGCGGAGCTCGGGCGCGCGCTCGCGGGCGAGATCCTCGCCGCCGTCGAGCCCGGCCGCCACTACAAGCTCATGGAGGTCTGCGGCGGCCACACGCACTCGATCTACAAGTACGGCATCGACGACCTCCTGCCGGCGAACGTCGAGCTGGTGCACGGCCCCGGCTGCCCCGTGTGCGTCATCCCGATGGGCCGCGTGGACGACGGCATCGCCATCGCCCATCGGCCCGGCGTGATCTTCACCTGCTTCGGCGACATGATGCGGATCCCCGGCTCGGACGGCTCGCTGCAGGACGCCAAGGCGGCCGGCGCCGACGTCCGCATGGTCTACTCGCCGCTCGACGCGCTGCGGATCGCCAAGGCGAACCCGGACCGCGACGTCGTCTTCTTCGCGATCGGCTTCGAGACCACCGCACCGTCGACCGCGCTGACGCTCCGGCGCGCGAAGGCGGAGGGCGTGCGGAACTTCTTCTGCATGTGCAACCACGTGACGATCGTGCCGCCGCTGCGGGCGCTGCTCGATTCTCCCGACCTGCGGCTCGACGGCTTCATCGGCCCCGGGCACGTGTCGACCGTGGTCGGCGCGCGGCCGTTCGAGTTCATTCCCGCCGACTACGGCAAGCCGATCGTCGTGGCGGGCTTCGAGCCGCTCGACGTCCTCCACGCGGTGCACATGATCCTCCGCCAGCTCGCGGAGGGCCGCTGCGAGGTGGAGAACCAGTACAGCCGGGTCGTGCCCTACGACGGCAACCTGCGCGCGCTCGAGGTCCTCGCCGAGGTCTTCGAGCTGCGGCCGCACTTCGAGTGGCGCGGGATGGGCTTCATCTCCCAGAGCGGCCTCAAGCTCTCCGCCGCCTACGCCGCCTTCGACGCCGAGCTGCGCTACGAGGTCCCCGGCGTGCGGGTGGCCGACCCGAAGGCGTGCCAGTGCGGCGAGGTCCTGAAGGGCGTCATCAAGCCGTGGGAGTGCAAGGTCTTCGGCACGGCGTGCACGCCGGAGCGCCCGATCGGAACCTGCATGGTCTCCAGCGAGGGCGCGTGCGCGGCGTACTACAACTTCGGCCGCTTCGCGCGGGAGCGGGAGGTCGTGTGACGGTCTCCGAGCGCGAGCAGCGCATCCTCGGCATCATCGAGACCGCCCGCGCGAAGCGCGCCAAGTTCCGCGACGCGCGCGTCACCATGGCCCACGGCGCGGGCGGCAAGGCGACGCAGGGCCTGATCGAGGGCCTGCTGCTGCCCGCGTTCGCCTCGCCGGAGCTCGACGCGCTCGGCGACGCCGGGATCGTCACCCTTCCCGGCGGCCACGTGGCGCTCACCACGGACTCCTTCGTGGTGAAGCCGATCCGCTTCCCCGGCGGCTCGATCGGCGAGCTGGCGGTCAACGGCACGGTCAACGACCTCGCCGTGGCGGGCGCCCGGCCGCTGGCGCTCACCCTGTCGCTCGTGCTCGAGGAGGGCCTGCCCGCCGAGGAGCTGCGGGCCGAGATCGACGCCGTCGCGCGCGCAGCCGCAGCAGCGGACGTCCGCGTCGTCGCGGGCGACACCAAGGTCGTGGAGCGCGGCCACGCCGACGGGATGTACGTGACCACGACCGGCCTCGGCCTCGTCGACCCGCGCGCGAGCCTCTCGCCGTCGGCGCTGAAGCCCGGCGACAGGATCCTCCTGTCCGGGCGGGTCGGCGATCACGGGACGGCGATCATGCTCGCCCGCGGCGAGTTCGAGCTCGGGGCGGAGATCGAGTCGGACACGCGCCCGCTGTGGCCGGCCGTCGACGCGCTGCTCGACGCCGCCGGGCCGTCGCTGCACTGCCTGCGGGACGCGACGCGTGGCGGCGTGGCCTCCGTGCTGAACGAGCTCGCGCGCGCTTCCGGCGTGGCGATGGTCGTGCGCGAGGCCGACGTGCCGGTGCATCCCGCGGTCGCCGGGGCCGCGGAGATCCTCGGCATCGACCCGATGTACGTCGCCAACGAGGGCAAGCTCGTCGCCTTCGTGGCCCCCGAGGCGGCCGAGGCGGCGCTCGCGGCGCTGCGCGCGGCGCCCGGCGGCGAGGACGCCGCCGAGATCGGCGAGGTCCGCACGGACCCGCCGACCATGGTGCTCGTAGAGACGGCCTTCGGCGGGCGGCGGGTGATGGACCAGCTCGTGGGCGACCCCTTGCCGAGGATCTGCTGAGGACGGCGTGCACGAGCTCTCCATCGCCGAGTCGGTGGTCCGGATCGCGGAGCGGCACGCGGACGGACGCCCGGTGGCGAAGGTCGAGCTCAAGGTCGGCCACCTGCGCCAGGTGGTCCCGCCGGCGTTGACCTTCGCCTTCGAGCTGGTGGCGCAGGGCACGTGCCTCGAGGGCGCCGAGCTCGCGATCGAGGAGGTGCCGCCGGCGGGCCGCTGCCGCCGCTGCGACACGGAGGCCGAGCTCGACGGCCTTCCCCTGCACTGCCCCGCCTGCGGCGGGCTGGACCTGGAGCTGCTCCGCGGCGAGGAACTGCTCGTGGACGCGCTGGAGATCGAGGACGCGATGACGAACGGAGGACTGCGGTATGGCCGCTGAACCGGTTGCGCAGGGCGTCGAAGAGGTTCACATCCTCTGGATCTCGGAGGGAATGAGCTGCGACGGCGACTCCGTCTCGATCACCGCCGCCGGCCAGCCGGGCATCGAGGACGTGCTGCTCGGCGCCATACCCGGGCTGCCGAAGGTCCACCTGCACAACAAGGTCCTGTCGCCCACGCTCGGCGGGGAGGAGTTCCTCAAGCCGTTCCGCGACGCCGTCGCCGACCGGCTCGACGCGCCGTTCGTGCTCGTCATCGAGGGCTCGATCCCGAACGAGAACATCAACGGCGACGGCTACTGGACGTCGTTCGGCAACGACGAGGCGACCGGCGAGCCGCTGACCATCAACTGGTGGATCGACCGGCTCGCGCCGAAGGCGTGGGGCGTCGTGGCGATCGGGACCTGCGCGACCTACGGCGGCATCCACGCCATGGCCGGCAACCCGACCGGCTGCATGGGCCTCGCCGACTACCTCGGGTGGGACTTCCGGTCAGCCGGCGGTCTGCCGATCGTCAACGTCCCCGGCTGCCCGGTGCAGCCGGAGAACTTCATGGAGACGCTCACCTGGCTGCTCTACCAGGCGGCGGGCCTCGCGCCGGTGATCCCGCTCGACGACCAGCTGCGGCCGCAATGGCTGTTCGGCAAGACCGTCCACGAGGGCTGCGACCGCGCGGGCTACTACGAGCAGGGCGACTTCGCGCACGACTACAACTCGCCGAAGTGCCAGGTGAAGATCGGCTGCTGGGGGCCGGTGGTCAACTGCAACGTCCCCAAGCGCGGGTGGATGGCCGGCATCGGCGGCTGCCCCAACGTCGGCGGCATCTGCATCGGCTGCACCATGCCGGGCTTCCCGGACAAGTTCATGCCGTTCATGGACGCCCCGCCGGGCGGCGGCGTCTCCTCCTCGACGATCGTCGCCTACGGCAAGCTCGTGCGCCGGCTGCGCGGGTTCACCAACACGACGGTCAACAAGGAGCCGAAGTGGCGCCACAACCGCGACGAGCTCACCACCGGCTACGCGCCCCGGTGGGGGAACTGAGAAAGGACGAGCCATGGCCGTTCGCGAGAAGGTGACGCCCGAGGCCGGCAAGGTCGTCGACATGGCGTGGGACCCGATCACCCGCATCGTCGGGAACCTCGGCATCTACACGAAGATCGACTTCGACAACCGTGAGGTCGTGTCGTGCAAGGCGACCTCGTCGCTGTTCCGCGGCTACAGCGTGTTCATGAAGGGCAAGGACCCGCGCGACGCGCACTTCATCACCAGCCGCATCTGCGGCATCTGCGGTGACAACCACGCCGTCTGCTCCTGCTACGCGCAGCAGATGGCCTACGGGGTGAAGCCGCCGCCGCTGGCCGAGTGGATCGTGAACCTCGGCGAGGCCGCGGAGTACATCTTCGACCACATCATCTTCCAGGACAACCTGGTGTTCGTGGACTTCTGCGAGCAGATGGTGAAGGACACGAACCCGAGCGTCTGGGCGAAGGCGGAGTCCGCGGAGGCGCGCGGCGCGAGCATCCACGGGTACCGGACGATCGGCGACATCATGCGGTCGTTCAACCCGTTCACCGGTGAGACGTACCGCGAGGCGCTCCACATGAGCCGCATCGGGCGGGAGATGATCTGCCTGATGGAGGGCCGCCACGTGCACCCGTCCACCATCTACCCGGGCGGGGTGGGCACGCAGCCCACCCCGACGCTCCTCACGGACTACCTCAGCCGGCTGCTCCGCTGCCTCGACTTCATCAAGAAGGCCGTCGCGATGAACGACGACGTCTTCGACTTCTTCTACGAGGCGATGCCCGGCTACGAGGAGGTCGGCCGCCGGCGCGTCCTGCTCGGCTGCTGGGGGGCGTTCAACAACCCCGAGCACGTCGACTACACGTACAGGAACATGGACGACTGGGGGAACGAGATGTTCGTCACCCCCGGCGTCGTGGTCGACGGCGAGCTCGTCACCACGAACCTCGTCGACATCAACCTCGGGATCCGGATCCTGCTCGGCTCCTCCTACTACGAGGACTGGACGAGCGAGGAGACGTTCGTGCCGCAGGACCCGCTCGGCAACCCGGTGGACAAGCGCCACCCGTGGAACCAGACGACGATCCCGAGGCCGCAGAAGCGCGACCTCGACGGCGGCAACTATTCCTGGGTCATGAGCCCGCGGTGGTACGACCAGCGCACGGGCGACTACCTCGCGCTGGACACGGGCGGCGGGGCGCTGGCGCGGCTGTGGGCGACGGCGCTCGCGAACAAGGTCAAGACGCCGTACGTCAACGCCACGGGCGACGGCGTGACCATCGACCTCCCGAAGACGCCGGACACGCCGGAGGCGCGGCTGGAGTGGAAGGTCCCGCGGTGGTCCAACGCGATCGAGCGCGACCGCGCGCGGATCTACTTCGTCGCCTACGCGGCGGGGATGGCGCTGCACTTCCTCGACCAGGCCTTCGCCGAGGTCCGCGCCGGCCACACGAAGGTCTTCGAGGACTTCGACGTCCCCGAGGAGGCGATCGGCTGCGGCTTCCACGAGGCGGTGCGCGGGGTGCTCTCCCACCACCTCGTCATCCGCGAGGGCAAGATCGCCAACTACCACCCGTACCCGCCGACGCCGTGGAACGGCAGCCCGACGGACTCCTACGGCACGCCCGGGCCGTACGAGGACGCGGTGATGGGGCAGCCGATCTTCGAGGAGAACGGGCAGGACGCGTTCCGGGGGATCGACGTCATGCGCGCGGTCCGGTCGTTCGACCCGTGCCTGCCGTGTGGGGTGCACATGTACCTGGGGAAGGGGAAGACGCTGCGGCAGGTGCACTCGCCGATCTTCGGCGAGCACGGGTAGGCAGCCGGTGCTGGACACGGACGCACGCGAGCGGGTCGGCCGCATCGAGGCGCTGCTCGACGCGGTCGACGCGCTGCCGGACGCCGCGGCGCGGGACACGGCGACGGAGGCGGTGCAGGCGCTCGTCGAGCTCTACGGGGAGGGGCTCGCGCGGCTCGTCGCGCTGGCCGCCGAGCACGACGACGGCCGGCTCGCGGCGGCGGTGGCGGGCGACGAGCTCGTCGCGCACCTGCTCCTGCTGCACGGGCTGCATCCAATGCCGCTCGAGGCGCGCGTGCGCCGCGCGCTCGACGAGGTGCGCCCGTACCTCGCGTCGCACGGCGGCGACGTGGAGCTGCTCGACATCGAGGAGGGCGTGGTCCGGCTGCGCATGCAGGGCAGTTGCCACGGCTGCGCGTCGTCGGCGGCGACGCTCTCGCTCGCGATCGAGGACGCGATCCACAAGGCCGCGCCGGACGTCGCGGGGGTCGAGGCCGAGGGCGCGCAGCCCGCGCCGATCCAGCTCGGGGTCCTGACGCCGCTGCCGGCCGCGCCGCCGGTCGTCCCGGGGTGGACGACGGCGGGCGGGATGGCCGAGCTGGCCGACGGGCCGCCGCGCGTGCGCGAGGTGGCGGGCGAGCCGGTGCTGTTCGCGCGCGTGGACGCGAGCGTCTACGCGTACCGCCCCGACTGCCCGGCCTGCGGCGGCTCGCTCGGCGACGCCGCGGCGCGCGGCGCGGAGCTCGTCTGCCCGGCGTGCGGGCGCGCCTACGACGTGGTGCTGGCCGGGCGCTGCCGCGACGCGCCCGATCTCCATCTCGAGCCGCTCCCGCTGCTCGTGGACGACGCGGGCCTCGTCCGCGTCGCGCTGGGACCGGCGGCCGCCTGAGCTCATGGCCGCCGGGACGGATTGGCTCGCCACCCCGCGGCTCGGCCGCCTGGCGACGCGCGCCGCGCAGGCGCGCGAGGCCGCGCAGGAGCGCTGCGAGCTGTGCGGCGAGCCCGTCCCGGCCGAGCACCGGCACGTGCTCGACCTGCAGCGGCGGGAGCTGATGTGCGCGTGCCGCGCGTGCGTGATCCTGTTCGACCGCGAGGCGGCGGGCGCCGGCCACTACCGGCTCGTGCCCGACCGCCGGCTGCGCCTCACCGACTTCGACCTGCCCGACCTCGCGTGGGAGGAGCTGCGGCTGCCGGTGGACATGGCGTTCTTCTTCCGCTCCTCGGCGGCGGGGCGCGTGCAGGCCTTCTACCCGAGCCCGATGGGGCCGACGGAGTCGCTGCTCGGGCTCGAGGCGTGGGACGCGCTCGTGGCCGCCAATCCGGTCCTCGGGACGCTCGTCCCGGACGTCGAGGCGCTGCTGGCCCGCCGCGTCCGCGGCGCGCGCGGGCACTGGCTCGTCCCCATCGACGACTGCTACGCGCTCGTCGGGCTGATCCGCACGCGCTGGCGCGGGCTGACCGGCGGGACGGAGGTGTGGCAGGAGATCGCGCGGTTCTTCGAAGGGCTCGACCGGCGCGCCCGGCCGGCGAGCCGCAACGGCGAGGCGAGGAGTTGACATGGCGAAGATCCGGCTGGGCAAGGCGCAGGCCAAGACGGACAAGCCCACGCACACGACGGGCACGAAGCAGGGCAACTCGACGGGCAACTACGAGAAGCAGCCGGGGCACCTGGCCGACGGGCGCTCGACGGCCCGGCGCTCCACCGGCATCAACCCCGACAAGCGCGAGCCGATCGACCCGCGGATGCCGAACCTCTCGCCGGGCTAGCCGCCGAAATGGCCGCGACCGCTTCCTCGCACACGACCGTCCCGGAGCTCGCCTTCGCGGTCCGCGACGCCGCGCGGGTGGAGCACGCCGCCGTGCCGGCGCTCGCCTTCGCGATCGCCGTCGAGGCCGCCGGCGGCGCGGCGATCCGCTCGGTCCTGCTCGACGTGCAGGTGCAGATCGCGGCGCGCCGGCGTGCGTACTCGCCGGCCACGCACGAGCGCCTGTTCGAGGTCTTCGGGCCGGTCGAGGGCTGGGGCGCGACGCTGCGGACGCTGCTGTGGACGCGCGCGACGCTCGTGGTGCCCGCGTTCGACGGCGCCACCACGGCGCAGCTCACCGTCCCGTGCAGCTACGACCTCGACGTCCTCGCCTCGCGCTACCTCGACGCGCTCGACGGCGGCGAGGTGCCGCTGGAGTTCCTCTTCAGCGGCACCGTGTTCTACGCCGGGCCGGCGGGGCAGCTGCAGGCGGGGCGCATCTCGTGGGAGCAGGAGGCCGAGTACCGGCTGCCGGTCGCGGTCTGGCGGGAGGCGCTCGACCGCCACTTCCGCGGGACGGCGTGGCTGCGGCTCGGCAAGGAGCGCTTCGACCGCCTGGCCGCGTTCAAGGCGAGGCACGCGTACGCGACGTGGGACGACGCGATCGACGCGCTGCTCCGGCCGCCGGAGGAGGACGGGCCGTGACGGCCGACGCGGTGCGCGCGATCGCCGACGCCGTCCTCTACGAGGGCTACCTGCTGTGGCCCTACCGCCGCTCGGCGACCAAGAACCGGCGGCGCTGGACGTTCGGCGGCGTGTATCCGCCCGGCCACGCCGAGGCGCACCCGGACGACCCGTGCGTCATGCGCGCGGCCTGCCTGCTCGAGGACGGCGGCGACGCGACGGTGGAGGTCCAGGTGCGCTTCCTCCACGTGGTGGAGCGCGCCGTCGGCCGCGACGGGCCGGCGGGCCTCGCGCTCGTCGACGAGCTCACGGTGGGCGACCGGCGGTTTCTCGCGTGGGAGGAGGCGGCCGAGCGCGAGATCGGCGTGCCGCCGCTTCCCGTGGGCGGGTCCCGGCACGTACCCATCGCGATCCCCGGCGACCGCGTGGAGGAGGACCTGCTCGACCCCGCCGGCCGGCGCGCCGGCGCGATCGTGCGGTCGTGGGAGCCGCTGGACGGCGCCGTCGAGGTGGCGGCCGAGCGCGTGGCGGACGGCCTCGCGCGCGTCTCCGTGACCATCGCCAACGGCAGCGCGTCGAGCGGCGGCGACCGCGAGGCCGCGCTGCGGCGCACGTTCTGCTCCACGCACGCCGTGCTGCGTGCGCGCGGCGGCGCGTTCGTGTCGCAGACCGACCCGCCAAGAGCGCTGCGCGACGCCGCGGCGGCCTGCCGCAACGAGGGCTGCTGGCCGGTGCTCGTGGGCGAGCCGGGCGAGCGGCAGACGGTGCTCGCCTCGCCGATCATCCTCGAGGACCATCCGCGGATCGCGCCCGAGAGCCCCGGCGACCTGTTCGACGGCGGCGAGATCGACCAGCTGCTCGTCCTCAACATCCTCTCCCTCACGGACGCGGAGAAGGCCGAGATGCGCGACACCGACCCGCGGGCGCGGGAGATCCTCGAGCGCACGGAGGCGCTCACCCCCGAGCAGCTCATGCGCCTGCACGGGGCGATCCGCGAGTTCGGGACGGCGCGCCGGTGAGCGGCTGGGAGCACCTGGAGCGCCCGGGACCCGACGCCGTGGCGGTCGGCGGGATCGAGGTGCGCCGCGGCAGCCGCGTCCGGCTGCGCCCGCGGGCGGGCGGCGACGTGTTCGACGTCGCCCTGGCCGGCCGCGTGGCGGTCGTGCAGTCGATCGAGCAGGACACGGACGAGCGCGTCCACCTCGTGGTCGCGCTGGAGGACGACCCGGGTCGCGACGTCGGCCCCGCCCGGAGCCTCGGGCACCGGTTCTTCTTCGCGCCCGGCGAGGTCGAGCCGCTCGGCCCGGGGGAGGCGCCCGATCGCCCCGCCCGCCGGATCCTCGTCGCCGGGATCGGCAACGTCTTCCTCGGCGACGACGGGTTCGGCGTCGCGCTCGCCGCCCGGCTCGCCCGCTGCGCGCTGCCGCCCGGCGTCGAGGTGGCCGACTTCGGCATCCGCGGGATGGACCTCGCCTACGCGCTCGGCGACGGCTACGACGCCGCGGTCCTGCTCGACGCCGCGCCGCGCGGCGAGCCGCCCGGGACGCTGACGGTCATCGAGCCGGAGATCGAGGACGGCGAGGTCGCCGTCGACGCGCACGGCATGGATCCCGTGAAGGTGCTCGCGCTCGCCCGCGCGCTCGGCGGGTCGCCGCCGCGCACGCTCGTGGTCGCGTGCGAGCCGCGGACGCGCATGAGCGGCGACGACCCACACCTCGTCGCCGACCTGAGCGAGCCGGTCCGGCTGGCGCTCGACGCGGGCGTGCGGCTCGTCATGTCCGTACTGGAGGAACTCGCAACCGAGAAGGAGGTCCGCCCGTCATGAAGGACGTCCACGTCACCCCGCCCGTGTACCTCGGCCTGCTCGGCGCGCTGCTCGCCGCGATCGCCGCGTTCGTCGCGCTGCAGCTTCCGGAGATCCAGCGGTACCTGAAGATCCGGTCGATGTAGGGGCGCGCATGCACCGCACGAAGGTCAAGGTCGTCGTCGACGCGCTCGACGCCAACAACACGATCGCGCAGGCCAACCGCGAGGACTTCGACCGCCACGGCGTGGCCGTGGTCAACCTCATGAGCGCGCCGGGCGCGGGCAAGACGCGGCTGCTGGAGCGGGCGCTGGGCGGGCTCGGCGGCGTGCGCGCCGGGGTGCTCGAGGGCGACGTCGCCGGCTCCTTCGACGCGGACCGCCTGTCGCTCCTCCACATCCCGGTGGTGCAGCTGAACACCGGCGCGGGCTTCGGCGGCGAGTGCCACCTCGACGCGAACATGGTCCGCAGCGCCATCCCGTCCCTCCCGCTCGCCGACCTCGACCTGCTCGTGATCGAGAACGTCGGCAACCTCGTCTGCCCGGCGGAGTTCCGCGTCGGCGAGGACGCGCGGATCATGGTCTGCTCGGTCACCGAGGGCGAGGACAAGCCGCTCAAGTACCCGCTGATGTTCCGCGCCTGCGAGCTCGTGGTGATCAACAAGATCGACCTCCTGCCGCACCTGGACACGGACGTCGACCGGCTGCTCGCCAACCTCGACGCGGTCAACCCCGGGGTGCCGCGGATGCTCGTGTCGGCGCGCACCGGCGAGGGCGTCGACGCGTTCGCGGCGTGGCTCGCGGGCGTCCCGGCGCGGGCGGGAGTCGCCGCGTGACGTCCACGCTCACCCGCCTCGACGCCCTCGTGCGCGAGCGCGCCGACGCGGGCGAGCGCTTCTTCGCGCCGGAGGCGGAGCGGATCGCGCGCCTGTGCCACCGGATGGCCGAGCGGTTCGCCCGCGGCGGGCGGCTGATCGCCCTCGGCCGCTCGCCCGCGGCCCGGTCGGACGCCCGCCACGTCGCCGTCGAGTTCGTGCACCCGGTGATCGTCGGCAAGCGCGCGCTGCCGGCCATCGCGCTCGCGGGGGAGGGCGGGCCGCTCGACGAGCAGCTCCGGCTGCTCGCGGAGCCCGACGACATCGTGCTCGCGTTCGGCAGCGGCGCGGAGACCGCCGCGGCGCTGGAGCTCGCCGCCGCGCGCGAATGCCTCACGATCGCGTTCGACCCTGAAGCGGCGGCGTGGACGTTCCGGCCGCCCGGCGACGCGTTCGTCCGCCAGGAGCTCGCCGAGACGCTCTACCACGTGCTGTGGGAGCTCGTGCACGTGTTCTTCGAGCACCGCGGCCTGCTCGAGGGCCGCCGGGCCCGGGCGGTGCACGACACGGGCGCGTCGAGCTTCCTCTACCCGTTCCTCGCCGAGCGCGAGGACGACCTCGACGCGGTGGTGGCCGACGTGCGCGTCTCCGTCGTGCTGAAGGGCCGCGAGACGACCGAGCTGCGGACGGCGACGCTGACCGCGCACGCCGGGGTGCTGGCCGCCGCGGCGGGCGACCTGCGCGACTGCTTCGCCGCGGGCGGACGGCTGCTCGCCCTGGGCAACGGCGGCTCGGCCACGGACGCGATGGACGCCGTGGCCGACTTCCGGGCGCCGCTCGCCGGCGGGCCGCCGCGGCCGGCGCTCGACCTCACGGAGGACGCCGCGATCCTCACCGCGATCGCCAACGACATCGGGACGGAGGCCATCTTCTCGCGCCAGGTGATCGCCCATGCGCGCGCCGGCGACGCGCTGCTCGCGCTGTCGACGAGCGGCGCCTCGCTGAGCGTGCTGGCCGCGCTCGCCGAGGCGCGCCGGCGCGGCGTCCGCACGATCGCCATGGTCGGCTACGACGGCGGGCGGATCGCGGCCGAGGGGCTCGCCGACCGCGTCGTGGTCGCCCGCTCGGAGCACATCCCGCGCATCCAGGAGGCGCACGCGGCCGCGTACCACGCGTTGCGCGAGCTGGTGGAGCACGCATGACGACCCGCCGCGCGCGCGCCCGCGTCGAGGGCACGGTGCAGGGCGTCGGCTTCCGCCCGTACGTCTTCACCCTCAGCGCCGACCTCGGGCTCGCCGGGTTCGTGCGCAACGACGAGCGCGGCGTCGTGGTCGAGGTGGAAGGCGAGGCGCCGGCCGTCGAGGGGTTCCTGCGCCGGCTGCCCGCGGAGGCGCCGCCGCTCGCCGCGGTCGAGTCCGTCCGGCTCGAGGAGCTCGCCCCGACGGGTGAGCGGGGCTTCGCGATCGCCCCGAGCGCGCGCGGCGGGACGCCGGAAGCGCCCGTCTCGCCCGACACCGCGACGTGCGACGCCTGCCTCGCGGAGCTCTTCGACCCCGGGGACCGGCGCTTCCGCTATCCGTTCATCAACTGCACGAACTGCGGGCCGCGCTGGACGATCGTGCGCGGCGTCCCCTACGACCGGCCGCAGACGACGATGGCCGGCTTCGCGATGTGCGCCCGCTGCCGCGCCGAGTACGAC
>Ga0196962_10000648_pt1 | contig 13095 bp, 9 predicted proteins | sample S3v_20metaG_FD_183186 | JGI IMG/M metagenome (GOLD analysis project Ga0196962, IMG submission 183186) | Soil microbial communities from Anza Borrego desert, Southern California, United States - S3+v_20 | ecosystem: Environmental > Terrestrial > Soil > Desert | place: USA: California | collected... | reverse complement strand
GAAGTTGCAGACGATCTCGAACGCGCCGCGGCGCACGCGCAGCGCGTTCGCCCGTTCGTCGACGTGGATCTCGTCGACGTCGCCCCGGGGGAGCCGGCGGCGCGCGTCGAGCAGCTCGCGGTAGAGCTCGCGCATGCCGTCGGGCCCGCCGCGGCGCGTGAGCTTCGAGCGCTCGAACGTCGCCGGGTCCATCGGGTCGGGGACCTCCTCGCCGGCGAACTCGGCGAAGGCGGCGAACTCGGCGCGGCGGCCCTCGCGCGTCGCGACGGCGATCTCCTCGTCGATGTGGTCGGCGAAGAACTGGAACGGCGCGATCTCGCCGTATTCCTCGCCCTGGAAGAGCATCGGCGTGAACGGTGACAGCAGCGTGCACAGCGCCGCGAGCGGCCGCGCGCGCTCGGGCAGGCGGTCGCCGAACGCCCGGTTGCCGACCTGGTCGTGGTTCTGCGAGAAGACCACGAACCCCTCCGGCGGCACGTCGCGCGCGGGCGCGCCGAAGCGGCGGCGCCGGTAGGTGGAGTAGGTGCCGTCGTGCACGTGCGGCCGTCGGAACGCCTTGGCGAGCTGCGCGACGTCGCCGAACTCCTCGTAATAGCCGGAGCGGTCGCCGGTGAGCAGGACCCGCAGGGCGTGGTGGAAGTCGTCGGCCCACGCGGCGTCGCACCCCCAGCCGCCGCGGTCGGGCGCCCGCATGACCTTGGGGTCGTTGAGTCCCGACTCGGCGATGACGAGCGACCGCCAGTTGGCGGCGTGCGCGCGCCGCGAGATGGCGGCGACGAGGTGCTCGGGGTTGTCGTCGTGGATCGCGTGGATCGCGTCGAGCCGCAGGCCATCCATGTGGAAGTCCCGGATCCACCCCTCCACGGACTGCAGGACCCACTCGCGGACGGGATCCGAGTCCTCGTCGAAGTAGTTGATCGCGCTGCCCCAGAACGTCGACATCGCGTCGGTGAAGTACGGGCCGTAGGCCGCGAGCGCCTGATTGCCGGAGGCGCCGACGTGGTTGTAGACGACGTCGAGCAGCACGGCGAGGCCCGCGGCGTGCGCGGCGTTCACGAAGCGCTGGAGCGCCTCCGGGCCGCCGTAGGAGGATTGCGTGGCCGAGATGTAGACGCCGTCGTAGCCCCACCCGTGGCGCCCCGGGAACTCGGCGACGGGCATGAGCTCGATCGCGTTGACGCCGAGCTCGGCGAGGGCCGGCAGGTGGGCGATGGCGGCGTCGAGCGTCCCCTCGGGGGTGAACGTCCCGATGTGCAGCTCGTAGATGACGAGGTCCTCGAGCGCGACGCCCTGCCAGCCGGCATCCGTCCACGCGAACGTCGTCGTGTCGACGACGCGCGAGGGGCCGCGCAGGCCCTCCGGCTGCCAGCGCGAGCACGGGTCGGGAAGCGGCGTGCCGTCGAGGACGAACCAGTAGTCGTCGCCGTGCGCGGCGTCGAGCGTGGCCTCGTGGATGCCGTAGCCGACGTCCTGCAGCGGCTGGTCGGCGCCGCGGACGCGGACCTTCACGTCGTCCGGCGCGGGCGCCCAGACGCGGAACGTCGTGCGCCCGTCGCCGCGCGGCCGTGCGCCGAGGGGCTTCTCCCACGGGTAATGCTGCTCAGGCACGAGGCGGGACCTTACCCCGGGGCTGCAGGGGCGAATCGTGGGGCATCGCCGCCGCTGGGCGGCCCAGGCGACGGTATGCGCGGTCAGGGCTGCCCGGCGCCCGCCAGGCTCAGGCCCCGATCGCCGCCAGCGCGTCGTCCACGATGCCCCGTGCCATCACGCGCAGCTCGTCGTCCGTCCGATCCTGGACCGGGTGCGGCACGAACACCCGCCGGATCGCCGGCTGACCGAGCAGCGCCGACTGCTCCTCGGCCGGATCCACGAACGCCGACGACGCGACCAGCACCGCCGGGCGACCGAGCTGCTCGAACTCCACCACGTCGCGCAGACCGCACGACACGCAGGAGCTTCAGTCGGCGAGCGCCTCGATCACGGCGTCGCAGCGCTCGGCGATCGACCGCCGCAGGTCGGTCGGGGCCGGCGCCGTGAACGTCGGCTTGCCGGTGCGGTGCACGTCGTGGCCGCGCTCGCGGAGCAGCCGCTCGAGCTCGTCGAGCAGGACGTCGCCGCGCGGCTTGCGGATGTCGACCAGGGCGATCTGCCGCGGAGCGCCGTCACGCTCCGCGAGCGGGCGCCCCGTCGGATCGCGCTCCGCCGTCGGGTCGAGGATCTCCAGGAACTCGCTCATCGCCACGGTTCGACGCTCCTCGTCACGGGTTGCGACCCCAGCTCGCCGCTCACCCAGCTTCCGTACACCATGCTCCACAGCCCGGCCTCGGCGCCCGCGTGGACGAGCAGGATCCGCTCGGGCCCGGCGAACTTCGGGACCAGCGCATCGGGATCGGTGACCGCCTCGGGCGGCAGCCCCTCGGGCGACCCGCCGGCGCCGCGCGCCAGGTCGCCCGCGCGCGCGTGCGTCAGCTCGAAGATCCGCCGGCGGACGCGCTCCTTGTCCCATCCCGCCTCCGCGAACACCCGACCGTGCTCCGGGCCCGAGACGATCAGGCAGTCGAACAGCATGCGCTGCTTCGGGTGCGCGATCGCCTGGGCGGCAGCGGCGATCGACACGCACAGGCCCTCGGGCTCGCGGGCGAGCTGGTCGGTGAGGATGCGCGGCGCCTCGGTCGCCATCAGCGTCACGCCCGTCTCGTCCTCGCCGAGGCCGCGCTCGACGTGCAGCGGCTCCCACGGCGAGTCCCACGTCCGCTCGGCGAAGCACGACGCGAGCTTGCCCATCTGCCCGTGCGTCGCGAGGTCCTCCCGTCCCGGCCGCCCGCCGCCGACGTTGCGGATCGTGAGCTGCAGGGCGCGGCCGATCGTGAGGTTCGCGCGGTTGCCCTGGCCGAGGCAGTTCCCCTCGGCGTTCATGCCGATCGCACGGGCCAGCGGCCCGGACACGATCACGGTCGGTCCCGCGGGATACGTCGTCGCGAGCAGCCCGTGCACCGCGAACGCCGGGTCGCACGCGGCCTCCACGGCGGCGAGGACGACCGGCAGCGCCTCGGGCTGGCAGCCCGCCATCACGGCGTTGATCGCGACCTTCTCGACGGTCGCCTCGCCGTCGTAGGGCGGCAGCACGCCGACGACCTCCTGCGGATGCCGCGACGTGTGCTCGAGCATCGCGACCACGCGCTCGGGCGTCGGCGGGACGACCGGCAGCCCGTCGGTGACGCCGCGCTCGAACAGCGCCTCGAACGGGTCCTCGAGGCCGCCGACGACGAGCGTGCGCGACTTCAGGCGGCCCTCGGCGCGGGCGCGGCGTGCCGCGAGCCGCGCGGCGATCGCCGGGTCGCGCGTGGCGGACCCGCAGCCGGGGCGCATCTCGGGCAGGTCGTCGAGGTCCAGCGCGAGCCCGGCGGCCTCCGCGAGCTCGCGCATGCGCGCGCGCTGCAGACCCTCGACGCGGTCGCGCTCCTCGTCGCCCTCGAGCAGCAGCAGCGTGGGGACCGCGTCGGGATCGAAGCGGGCGGAGACCTCGAGGTCCTCGTCGACTTCCGGCACGTTGCGCAGCCCGAGCCGCGCGGCCTGCGCGGCGGTGTCCGCGGGGTCGGACTGCGACAGCACGCGCACGCCGGCGGCGTCGAGCGCCGGCAGCACCTGGTCGCACACGGGACAGTCGTGCTTGACCAGGGCGACGAGCTCGACGGTCATGAGGCACCTATGCCCGCTCGCGGGCCTTTGGTACCGCCTCCTCGGCCTTCACCGGCGCGGGGCGCTCGGGCGGCGAGGACACGAACCAGACGGCCCCGAGCGGCGGGAGCGTCACCTCGGCGCTGAACGGCTGGCCGTGCCAGCCGACCGGCTCGGCCTCGACGCTGCCGTAGTTGCCCTGGCCGCTGCCGCCGTAGTCCTCGGCGTCCGTGTTGACCGCCTCCCGCCAGGTCCCCGAGCGCGGGAACCCGAGGCGGTACCCGAAGCGCGGCACCGGCGCGAAGTTCGCGGCGAAGACGACGAACCGCTCGCTGTCCGCGGAGCGCCGCGCGAAGGCGACGACGTTGTCCTCGGCCGCGTTGGCCTCGATCCACCAGAAGCCCGTCGGGTCGTGGTCGAGCTCCCACAGCGCCGGCTCGACGCGGTAGGCGTGGTTGAGGTCCCGGACGAGCGACTGGATGCCCGCGTGCTCGCGCCACTCGAGCAGGTGCCAGTCGAGCGAGCGCTCCTCGCTCCACTCCTGCCACTGGCCGAACTCCTGGCCCATGAACAGCAGCTTCTTGCCGGGGTGCGCCCACATGTAGGCGTACAGCGCGCGCAGGTTCGCGCGCTTCTGCCACGCGTCGCCGGGCATCTTGTCGATCAGCGAGCCCTTGCCGTGGACGACCTCGTCGTGCGACAGCGGCAGGATGAAGTTCTCGCTGAACGCGTACATGAGGCTGAACGTCAGCTCGTGGTGGTGCCAGCGCCGGTAGATGGGGTCGTTCTGGAAGTACGACAGCGTGTCGTGCATCCAGCCCATGTTCCACTTGAACCCGAAGCCGAGCCCGCCGAGATACGTCGGCCGCGACACGCCGGGCCAGGCGGTCGACTCCTCGGCCGCGGAGACCACGCCCGGCTCGCGCCCGTGGACCACCTCGTTCATCTCGCGCAGGAACTGCACGGCCTCGAGGTCCTCGCGGCCGCCGAACTGGTTCGGGACCCACTCGCCCGCCTTGCGCGAGTAGTCGAGGTAGAGCATCGACGCGACGGCGTCGACGCGGATGCCGTCGGCGTGGTACTCGCGCAGCCAGAACAGCGCGTTGGCGAGCAGGAAGTTCCGGACCTCGTTGCGCCCGAAGTTGAACACGAGCGTGCCCCAGTCCGGGTGCGCGCCGCGGCGGGGATCGGCGTGCTCGTAGAGCGCCGTGCCGTCGAAGCGCGCGAGCGCGAAGTCGTCGCGCGGGAAGTGCGCAGGCACCCAGTCGAGGATCACGCCGATCCCCTGCTGATGCATCCGGTCGACGAACTCGCGGAAGTCGTCGGGCTCGCCGGGCGCCGACATCGGCGCGAAGTACCCCGTCACCTGGTAGCCCCACGACCCCGTGAACGGATGGGCCATCACGGGCAGGAGCTCCACGTGCGTGAAGCCCATGTCGCGCACGTACGCCGCCAGCTCGTCGGCGAGCTCGCGGTAGGTCAGCGAGCGATCGTCTTCGAGCGGGTTGCGCCGCCAGGAGCCGAGGTGCACCTCGTAGATCGACATGGGCCCCTGCTGCGGGTCCTGGGCGCGCCGGCGCGCGAGCCACTCGTCGTCGCGCCACTCGTGCTCGGAGCGGTACACGACCGATGCCGTGAGCGGCGGGACCTCCGTGTGGAAGGCGACGGGATCGGCCTTCAAGCGGATCTCGCCGCTCTGGGCGAGGATCTCGTACTTGTAGCGGGCGCCCGGCTCGACGCCCGGCAGGAACAGCTCCCAGATGCCGCTCGCGCCCATCGAGCGCATGGGATGCAGCCGCCCGTCCCACGAGTTGAAGTCCCCCACCACGGAGACCGCCCGCGCGTTCGGCGCCCACACGGCGAACGAGACGCCGGTGACCCCGTCCATCTCGCGCACGTGCGCGCCGAGCCGCGCCCACAGCGCCTCGTGGCGCCCTTCGCCGACGAGGTGCAGGTCGAGCTCGCCGAGGGTGGGCAGGAAGCGGTACGGGTCGTCGATCGGGAACGTCCCGCCCTCGGTGTAGGAGATGTCGAGCCGGTAGCGCAGCGGGAGCTTGCCGCCGTCGACGCCGCCCTCGAAGAGGCCGGCCGGGTGCACGCGCTCGAGCGGATGGCGCGAGCCGTCCTCGAGCACCGCCACGACCTCCTCGGCCGCGGGCCGGAAGACGCGGATGACCGCCCCGCCCTTGCCGGGGTGGGCGCCGAGGTAGCTGTGCGGCTGGGCGTGCGAACGGTTCGCCAGGAGCTCGGCGTCGGTCATGCGGCCTCCAGGAGGCGCCGGATCGCCGCGGCCGGGATGGCCACCCAGTCCGGTCGGTTGTTCAACTCGTAGCGGAGCTCGTAGACCGCCTTCTCGAGCTCGAAGACGGACAGCAGCCGGTCCGTCGCGCCGCGCCCCGCGGGCAGCAGTCCGGGGTCAACCGCCTCGAGGTAGGCGTCGAGGAAGGTCGTTCGCGCGCGCTCCTCCCAGCCCGCCGGCGCGACCGTGTTCCGCAGCAGCGCCTGGGCCGACGCCGCGTAGGCGAACGAGCGCAGCATGCCGGCGACGTCGCGCAGCGGCGAGCGCTTGCGCCGGCGCTCCGGCAGCGGGCGCGCGGGCTCGCCCTCGAAGTCGAGGATCACCCAGCCGCGGTCGGTCAGCATGGTCTGGCCGAGGTGGTAGTCGCCGTGGGTGCGGATGACCTTGCCGCCGGACGCGACGCTCGACAGCGAGTGCAGCAGCTCGCGGATGTCCTCGCCGCGCCCCACGACGTCGGCCAGGCGCTCGTCGTCGTCGGGGAGGTCGCGCCACATGCGCTCGATCTGCTCGTCGACGTCGGCGTGCAGGAGCGAGAGCGACTCCTCGCTGGGCTCCTCGGGGGCGAAGTGCGGGTCCGTGGCGTCCGAGGCCAGGGCGCTGTGCATGTCGCCGGTGACGCGGCCGAGGTCGCTCAGGCGCTCCCACTGCGCGTCGCCGCCGTCCATCTCGTCGAGCGTGAGCTCCCAGCCGTCGCGCCCCCCGGCGAGGAACGCCTGCAGCACGCCGAGCGTCGCGTCGACGAGGCGCCCCTCGTACTCGTACCAGCCGGCGAGCGCCGCGATGTGCGGGAACCCCCGGGCGGTGAGGAAGCGCAGCATCTCGAGCTCGGGGTTCGTGCCGGGTTCCAGCCGGCGGAACACCTTGAGCACGAGGCGCTCGTCGAACACGAGCGAGGTGTTCGACTGCTCGACGCCCATGAGCCGCGACGACGAGACCGTGCCGATGACCGGGCCGCCCTCGGCGGTCGTGAAGCGCACGTCGCCGTGCTCCGCCCCCGCCGCGATCAGGCGGACGAGCTCGCGCGTGAGCTCGGGGTCGGCGGCCGCGTCGTAGACCGTGCGGCCGTCGCCGCTGCCGATCACGCCCTCGTCGAACGACGAGCGCACGCCGACGGGCAGCTGGTAGATCTCGTGCGTCCCGGTCGGGAAGCGCGCCTCGAGCAGCAGCACCTGCAGCTGCGGCTCCTCCTCGCGCAGCGCCACGGCGTCGAGCACGTTCAAGTGCGCGACTTCGCGCGACTTCGACGCGAACCAGCGCTGCTCGACCACCCAGTCGTGCAGCGTCTGCTCGTCGAGGACGCCCGCGATCACTCGTCCTCGTCCTTGACGAGCTGGAACCAGTAGAAGCCGCGCGGCGCGAGCGTGAGCAGGTACGGGAGCTCGCCGACGCGCGGGAAGCGCGTGCGCCCGAAGATCTCGACGGGATGGAAGCCCTCGTAGGACGAGAGGTCGAGCTCCACGTACTGCGCCGAGCGCGCGACGTTGTGGACGCACAGCATGTGGTCGTCCTCGTACGCGCGCACGTGCGCGAAGATCCGGCGGTTCGACGGCTCGAGCGGCTGATAGGTCCCGAGCCCGAACACCGGGTGCTCCTTGCGCAGCGAGATGAAGCGCCGCAACCAGCGCAGCAGGCTCGTCGGCGTGCGCAGCTGCGCCTCGACGTTGACCGCCGTGTAGCCGTACACCGGGTCCATCAGGGGCGGGGCGTAGAGCTGGGCGAAGTCCGCGCGCGAGAACCCGCCGTTGCGATCTCCCGTCCACTGCATCGGCGTGCGGACGCCATCGCGGTCGCCGAGGTACACGTTGTCGCCCATCGCGATCTCGTCGCCGTAGTACAGCACCGGCGAGCCCGGCAGCGAGAACAGGATCGCGTGCATGAGCTCGATCTCGTCGCGCCCGTTGTCGAGCAGCGGGGCGAGCCGCCGGCGGATGCCGACGTTGATCTTCATGCGCGGGTCCTTGGCGTACTCCGAGTACATGTAGTCCCGCTCCTCGTCCGTGACCATCTCGAGCGTCAGCTCGTCGTGGTTGCGCAGGAACAGGCCCCACTGGCAGTTCGCGGGGATGTCGGGCGTGCGCGCGAGGATCTCGTACATCGGCGTCGCCTCCTCGCGGCGAAGCGCCATGAACATGCGCGGCATGATCGGGAAGTGGAACGCCATGTGGCACTCGTCGCCGTCGCCGAAGTACTCGACGACGTCCTCCGGCCACTGGTTGGCCTCGGCGAGCAGCACGCGGTCGGGGTACTCACGGTCGATCGTCGCGCGGACCTTCTTCAGGAACGCGTGCGTCTCCTGGAGGTTCTCGCAGTTGGTGCCCTCGCGCTCGTAGAGGTACGGCACCGCGTCGAGGCGGAAGCCGTCGAGCCCCAGCTCGAGCCAGAAGCGCAGCACGTCGAGCATCGCCTCGTGGACCTCGGGGTTGTCGTAGTTGAGGTCCGGCTGGTGGGAGAAGAAGCGGTGCCAGTAGTAGGCGCCGGCCTGCTCGTCCCACGTCCAGTTCGACGTCTCGGTGTCCGTGAAGATGATCCGCGCGTCCTCGTAGCGGTGCACGGTGTCCGACCACACGTACCAGTCGCGCTTGGGCGAGTCCGGCGAGGAGCGGGCCTCCTGGAACCACGCGTGGTCCGAGGAGGTGTGGTTCATCACGAGGTCGGCGATCACGCGCATGCCGCGCTCGTGCGCGGCCTCGATGAACTGGCGGACGTCCTCGACCGTCCCGTAGTCGGGGTGGATCTCCTCGTAGTCGGAGATGTCGTAGCCGCCGTCGCGCAGCGGCGACTTGTAGAACGGGATGAGCCAGATGCAGTCGACCCCGAGCCACTGCAGGTAGTCGAGCTTCTCGGTGAGCCCGCGGAAGTCGCCGGAGCCGTCCCCGTTGCCGTCGAAGAAGCCCCGGATGTGGATCTCGTAGAAGACGGCGGTCTTGAACCAGAGCGGCTGGGCCTCGAACCAGTGGCCCGGCTGGCTGGGGCTCGTCACCAGCCCTCCACGCGGAAGATGTGCGCCATGCGCGTGGGCGGCCAGAGGTGCACGTAGTTGCGCCCGATGCGCCACTCGTGCCACTCGTCGGTGATCAGGTCGTGCACGCGGAACGCGGGCGGGGTGCCGAGGTGCGCGGGGATGTTGGCCACTCCCTCCTGGCCGTGGTGGGCGTCGAGCGATACGACGCAGATGACGAGGTTGTCGCCCGTGCGCTTCGCGTAGGCGATCAGCCCCTCGTTCTCCGTCTCCAGGAACGTGATGTTGGAGAGCTCCTGCAGCGCGGGGTTCTCACGGCGGATGCGGTTGAACCGCTCGACGAACGGCAGCAGCGGGCCGTCGAGCGAACGCTGCTTGATGACGTACTTCTCCGAGTCCCTGTACTCCTCGGACCCGGGGCGCACCGCCTCGTTCTCGAAGTTCTCGTAGCCCGAGTAGATGCCGTAGGTCGGGCTGAGCGTCCCGGCGAGCACGAGGCGCGCCGTGAACATCGGCGGCCCGCCGTGCACGAGCGACTCGTGGAGGATGTCGGGCGTGTTGGCGAAGAAGTTCGGCCGGAAGTACTCCTTCTCCGGCCCGTGCGCCAGCTCGTTGACGTACTCCATGAGGTCCCAGCGCGACGTCTTCCAGGTGAAGTACGTGTAGGACTGGGTGAATCCGATCTTTGCGAGCTGGCGCATCACCGACCGGCGGGTGAACGCCTCGGCGAGGAAGATCACGTCGCGGTCGACGGCGTGCACCTCGCGGATCAGCCACTCCCAGAACGGGAACGGCTTGGTGTGGGGGTTGTCGACGCGGAACACCTTCACGCCGCAGTCGACCCACTGCAGCGTCATGCGCCGCAGCTCCTCCCACAGCTCGCGCCACGCCGGCGTGTCCCAGTTGAGGTTGTAGATGTCCTGATACTTCTTGGGCGGGTTCTCCGCGTACTTGAGCGTGCCGTCGGGCCGACGGTTGAACCACTCCGGATGCTCCGTGAGCCACGGGTGGTCGGCCGAGCACTGGATCGCCATGTCGAGCGCGATGTCGATGCCGTACTCGCTCGCCCGCGAGCACAGCGAGCGGACGTCGTCGATCGTGCCGAGCTCGGGGTGGACCGCGTCGTGGCCGCCCTCCGCCGCGCCGATCGCCCACGGCGATCCCGGCTCGTCCGGAGCCGCGACGGGGTTGCCGCCGGGGAAGTCGGGCGTGTTGCGGCCCTTGCGGTTCTTGCGGCCGATGGGATGGATCGGCGGCAGGTAGAGCACGTCGAAGCCGAGCTCCGCCAGGCGCGGCAGCTGCGCCTCGACGCCCTTCAAGCCGCCGAAGGAGCGCGGGAACAGCTCGTACCACGAGCCGAAGCGCGCGCGCACGCGGTCCACCTCCACCGCGAGGGGCTCGGGGAGGTCGGTGGGGTCGACGCGCGCGGCGTGGCGCTCGACCGCCATCGCGAGGTGCTCGTCGAGCGCGACGCCGTTGCGGACCGTCTCGCCCGTCGCCGGGTCCTCGATGAGCGCGATCGCGCGCGCCAGGCGGTCGCGGTCCTCGCCCGCGGGAGCGGCGTCCTGCGCCTCGCGCAGGAGCAGGATCCCCTCGCTGAGCTCGCCGCTCAGGTCCTGCTGGCCGCCCTCGACCTTCCGGCGGAACTCGTCGCGCCAGGTGGCGAAGCGGTCCGTCCAGGACTGCACACCGAACTCCCAGCGCCCCTGCCGGTCGACGGGGAAGCGGCCCTCCCAGCGGACGCCCTTGTAGTGCGCGTCGACGGCGACCATGTCGGCCTCCTGCCAGTCCGCGTCGCCCGGACCGCGCCAGCGGACGACCGTCCGCAGCAGGTCGTGGCCGTCTCGGAAGACGTCGCAGCCGACGTGGACGACGTCCCCGACGCAGCGCTTGACGGGGTAGCGGCCGTCGTCGACGGTCGGGAACAGGACCCGCAGCTGGATGCGGTTCGGAGGAGCGGCTGTGGTGGGTACGGTCACGGTCGCCGCTCCATTCCCCCCCACGTGGCGCGCGCGAAACCACCTTCACGGTCACCGTCCGTCAGGCGACTCCCGCCCCCATGAACCTGCCCCGCTCCAGCGGCGTCCAGCTGCATCCGACCTCCCTCCCCGGTCGTCGTCTCGGCCCCGAGGCCCACGCCTTCGTCGACTGGCTCGCCGACGCCGGACAGTCCTGGTGGCAGATGCTGCCCCTCGGTCCCCCCGATCGCCACGCGTCACCGTACAAGGCGCAATCGGCGTTCGCGGCGTGGCCCGGGCTGCTGGCGGAGCCCGATGCGCCGGTGTCGCGGGCCGAGGAGCTCGACTTCCGCGAGCGCCACGCGGCGTGGGTCGAGACGTGGATCGGCTACGCCGGCGACGGCGCCGTCGCCGACCAGGTCCGGTTCGAGCGCGAGTGGTCGCGGCTGCGTGAGCACGCCGAGGCGCGCGGGATCCGGCTGATCGGCGACGTGCCCATCTACGTCGCCCCGGGCTCGGCCGACCACCGCGCGCATCCCGAGTACTTCAAGCCCGGCGTCCAGGCCGGCGTCCCGCCCGACGCCTTCACGGACAAGGGCCAGCTGTGGGGCAACCCGATCTACGACTGGAAGGTCCTCGCGCGCGAGCGCTACGGCTGGTGGGCGCATCGCATGGACCGGATGCTGCAGCTCTTCGACGTCGTGCGCGTCGACCACTTCCGCGGCGTCGAGTCCTACTGGGCCGTCGACGCGGACGCCGAGGACGCGAGCGGCGGGCGCTGGGAGCCCGGGCCGGGGCGCGCGGTATTCGACGCGGTCACACAGGCGCTCGGCCGCCCCCTTCCGGTCATCGCGGAGGACCTCGGGGTGATCACCAAGGAGGTCGAGGCGCTGCGCGACGCGCTGGGCTACCCGGGGATGGCGGTGCTGCAGTTCGGCTTCGACCCCGCGGACCCCGACGGCACGCACGACCTGCACCGCCACCGCGAGCACCAGGTCGCCTACACCGGCACCCACGACAACGACACGGTCGTCGGCTGGTTCGCCTCGCTTCCCGCCAAGAAGCGCGACGCCGTCCTCGAGGCGCTCGACGACCGCGGGATCGAGGACACGACGCCGCAGTGGGCGCTCATCCGCCTGCTGTTCACGTCCGTCGCGAGCGTGGCGATGGTGCAGCTGCAGGACGTCCTCGGGCTGGGCTCGGAGGCCCGGATGAACATGCCGGGGACCAAGGGCGGGCAGTGGCAGTGGCGCCTCGAGCCCGGTCAGCTCACGCGCGGGCACGCCGCGCGGCTGCGCGCGGCGACCGAGGAGGCCGGCCGGGTCGCGGCGTCCGCGTAGCTCCGGCCGGCCCCCGGGACCCTCAGCTCGTCGTCGTCTGCGGCTGGGGGACGATGCGGATGTACGGCTTCGGCGACTCCCAGCCGTCGGGGTAGATCTCGCGCGCCTCGTCGTCGGAGACCGATCCGGCGATGATCACGTCCTCGCCCTGCTGCCAGTTGACCGGCGTCGAGACCCGGTGCTCGGCGGTGAGCTGGAGGGAGTCGATGACCCGCAGCACCTCGTCGAAGTTGCGGCCCGTGGTCATCGGATACACGAGGATCAGCTTGATCTTCTTGTCCGGCCCGATGACGAAGACGTTGCGGACGGTCTGGTTCTGGGCCGGGGTGCGCCCCGTCGCATCGCCCTCGACGTCCGCGGGCAGCATGCCGTACAGCTTCGACACGTTGAAGTCGGCGTCGCCGATCATCGGGTAGTTGGGCGCGGCGCCCTGCGTCTCCTCGATGTCCTGGGCCCACTTCGCGTGGTTGTCGACGGGATCCACCGAGAGGCCGATGATCTTCACGTTGCGGCGGTCGAACTCCGGCTTGATCCGCGCCATGTAGCCGAGCTCGGTCGTGCAGACCGGGGTGAAGTCGCGCGGATGCGAGAACATCACGGCCCACGAGTCGCCGATCCACTCGTGGAAGCGGATCCTCCCCTCCGTGGTCTCCGCCTCGAAGTCCGGGGCGGTGTCGCCGATCTGCAATGCCATGGAAGCCTCCCTGGTTTGGCGTATTTAGGGAATGACATTAGCGCCGCACGACGCGGCCGTCACGCGCGTCCCAGCGATGGTCCGGCCGACCGGGTCCGAGCTCGACGCCGCCGAGCCAGCGCGGCCGGGGCTCGTGGACGGCGTCGCCTGCCAGGACGGCACGGCCG
>Ga0196962_10000647_pt1 | contig 13095 bp, 7 predicted proteins | sample S3v_20metaG_FD_183186 | JGI IMG/M metagenome (GOLD analysis project Ga0196962, IMG submission 183186) | Soil microbial communities from Anza Borrego desert, Southern California, United States - S3+v_20 | ecosystem: Environmental > Terrestrial > Soil > Desert | place: USA: California | collected... | reverse complement strand
GCCCGGCATCCACAATTCAGGGTGGGTACAAAGCCCAAGCATTTCTGTGGTTAATCAGGGTCCATCGGCCTGGGACCGGCTGGAAACGTATGTCAAGGATATCCTCGGTTCCTTTGCAGACGATGAACGCATCCTGCTCTGGGATTTGTACAATGAACCCGGCAACAGCAATAACAAAGAAAAATCCCTTCCACTGGTGAAGTCCGTCTTTGAATGGGCGCGGGCAGTCAATCCATCCCAACCACTGACTGTAGGAGTCTGGTTCGATAACGAGCCGCTCAATGAATTCCAGCTTGCCGCATCCGATGTGATTACATTTCATCATTACTGGGAGCCAGACAAACTCGAACACGAGATCCGGAAACTCAAAGAGTATGGACGTCCTGTAATTTGCACAGAATGGCTGGCGCGCACAACCGGAAGCCTGGTGAAAACCAACTTACCTGTGTTTGCACGCGAGAACGTGGGTTGTTTCAACTGGGGACTAGTCGCGGGAAAGACAAATACAATTTACCAATGGAAAGAGTTGAAGCCGATCCATGAGACGATAGATCTACAGATCGGACCAGAAATCTGGTTCCATGATCTTTTTTGTGAAGATGGGACGCCTTATGACCGAACGGAGATCGAGATCTTTAAAAAGCTGACCGGTGTCCGTCGGCTTTCCTCTACTGGTGTGAGCTTCGTGCAACCTGCACTGAGCTGACAAAAAGCTCACCATTAATCAAGAAACCCTTAGGATATCAGTGCCTAAGGGTTTCTTTCGTTAACCAGACGAGTCAGTGAGTCGAACGGGTTGTCCCATAGGAGCTTTCACTAAGTCCATGAGTTCCGCAAAGAGGTACATTGCCAGAGGGTTTGTATTTAGATTCTTGGACAACCGGAATGTGGATACCAACACCTCTCCCTGGCCGGCTCGCCGCCTGGCAATCGTTGGCACGGGCTTATGAAGCCACCCTACAAACAGACCGGAATACACGTTGAACGCAAAGTCACGGGACGAAAAGCCGCTAATTATATATTCAGGAGTAAGGCCGGCAAACGCAAAATTCACCGTACCACCGGTCGGCAGTTTGCCGAAGCGGTGCCAGCCAAAACTGCTCGCCCAGTCGCCTTCCCAGGGGCTGCCCACTCGTTCCTTGATTTTCAGTCCCGGGATATGCATTTGAAGTGCCTCGTCGCTTTCAGCCAACAGAAGCACCTGGCCGCCGCGCAGAACGAAATCACGAAGATTATCCTCCAAAACCGTAACAACTGCCACATTGGTTTGGGATAAATCATTTGTTACTGAATATCCCAGTGCTTCAAGGGGTGCCTGAAATTCGGGGGAAAAAATCGGTTGTCCTTTGCTGGATGGTAAGAGCTTTGGGAAAACATAAATTTCCTGCTCTGTGCATGCAATTAAGCGCTCCTCACTATACAACTTCAATTCCAACCGCGCTATCGTTGGCTGTTCGACTTCTGGAGTTTCAAAACTTACGAAGCCTAATTCCGTGACCCCAAAGCGTGAAGGCTTTACAGCAGGCAACTTCACGCCGCTTGCTGTGAATCCATCACTAGTTACTTTCCACTCGATCATGACCTCTTCGATTTCAACGGATGAGTAATGCGAAAATAACATCTTCATTCCACACATCTCGCCTGCTGAATAAACGAGTCGGTCCCAAAGCAGAATCACCACATCATCCGCATTGAACGTCTTTAGCTGGGAATAGTGGACCTTTGGGTTGTGGTACATGTCCAATAGTCCATTCGCTTCCCAATATACATCGCTCAGTTCGGTAATGACATAGCCCTGGAGACTGGCATGTGCCCGCATGTTCTCAATCTGAAACTTAAGCGCTTCAAACTGAAGCCGCTGGCTGGCTTCCGTCAGAGCAGCCAGTGAGGGAAAGATGTGGTTTAGGTGATATTCCCTGAACCGCTGCTCGATGCCGCGCGGGTACACAATTCCATCGTTCCAGTCGAGCCCGGTATCGAACCACCACGGTGCAGTGCCGCCGTTCCCCTCATAGAGTTTATGGAGATCGGGTAGACCCCAATTTCCGAACTCCGAGACGATTAGCGGTTCATCCCCTCTAGGTTGTGCATCGGGAGCAAGAGGCCGTTCCTCGCCGTGCCACGGATCGATGAGAAACTCACGCCATAAAGCATGCTCTTTGTATTCGTGTGCAAATAACCACCATGGACGACCCGCGTACTTGGCTGTCCATCTCTGCCATTTTTCGAAATTATCTGGCATGGCATAGTAACTGTGAAAATCAGCGATATCAGTGATTACATGAAAATTGCTCCAGCACGCGGAGTTTCCGATCACAAGCCGGGTTGGGTCGAGTTCCTTGAACCAACGGTAAGTCTCCGACAGCCAGGCACGCTGAGATGGGTCAGTCAGGTCAATGCCCCAGCTTTCATTCATGATGGTCCAAATCCCTATGCTGGGATGGTTTCCATCACGCTCCAGCATGCCCATCAATGTTTCACGCGCGCGGCGTTTGGCATCTTCCGTTAATAAGCTATGGTTGGGCAGCTCTGTCCAAATTAGCAGTCCTACTTTATCAGCCGCCGCGTAATAACGCGGGTCGGCGACCTTGATGTGCACCCGCAGGCAGTTCAACCCCATTTCCTTCGCTTTGCGGAACTGGTCCTCAATATACTCCAGGGATGGCGGCGTACAAATCAGTTCGGGGTAATAGTCCTGGTCGAGCGCGGCACGCATGTAAAATGGACGACCGTTCAATAAAATTCGCCCGTCCTGCGTTTCAATGGTGCGAAAACCGAAGGTCTCCGTGACTTCGTCGTTATGGGTGGTTACTTTCAGCGTATACAGGTTCGGCTCGTTTGGTGACCAAAGCTGGGCGTGCGGAACCCGTAGAGAAAAGAGCGGCTCCCCTGCTTCTATCTGCGCCATACTGACTCCACTCGAATCGAAAATTTCTGCTGTCAGCCCATCTGTGAAGTCGCCACGCCCAATGACTTCCACACGCACCTGTTCGCCGTCTGTCGAGATCTTCAAGCGCTGGATATGACTGGCAGCACGCGACTCCACCCAGACCGATTGCCAGATGCCTGAGAGCATGCCATACCAGGATTGTTTACCATGCGGAATTTCGGGGAAAATCTCAAGCGGATCATCCACACGTACAGTAAGAGTATTCCGCCCGGGGTGCGCGGCATCTGTAATATCCAGTTCAAACGGCAGGTAGCCACCTTCATGCTCCCCGACTTTGATACCGTTCAACCAGACTTCGGCAAAGTAATCCACCGCACCAAAGCCAATCAGGAGAACACGGCCGGATTCCATCCATTCGGAGGAGACCTCAAATTCCCGCTGGTACCAGGCTGTGCCTATATGATCTCGAAAACGTGGATCCGCTTGCCAGGGAGCCGGTACAGTAATTAGGGAGCAGTCCTCCGTGTTTTGTATCTCGGTTGTGGAGAAATACCATGGACCGTCCAGGGAGCGGCGGAGGCGGGGGGATAAAGGAGGACTCTCGAATGAGGGGCTGGAAACGGGAGGCAGCGACCGAGCCATGTGCTCCTGATAATGCTTCACCAGCGGAGTCGCCTCCCGGCGCAGAATACCTTCTGTATCAAACGCCGAGTCATACAACCCCAGATGCACCAGATACTTATCGAGCGTGAGCCTTCCTTTTCGATATGCCCAATCTATCATCGTGAAAAGCGGGAACCATGTATAACCGATGACCGGGATGCCTTCTGAGCGAAGAGAGCCAACAGTCTCGAGAGTTTGATCCATCCATTTGGCGCGGGCTTTGACGTCCCCGTTGGATGAGGTTTCCGTAATCATGATCGGCATGCCGTACCGCTCCCAGGCACTGCGAAGAATAAGCTCGATCTTATGCCCGGAGGCTCGCTTTACAACAGTATGAGGCTTGCCATCTGGCCGCAGTCTCATTTCTGCATGGGACCAGGGATAATAATTTGCGCCAAAGACATCAAAGTTCACGTGGTTCTTGTAAAACCAATCGAGCTGCGCATCTGTCGCGCCGTGTTCGCGCACAAATTCCGCAAGTTCATGATTGTCGTCCAGGCGGCCGGTGGCCAGATCAAAGCACAAAAATTGACGGGCGTTGGCTAAAGCCACGCGTTCTCTTAAGGACTCCTCCCGTGTAAACGTATGCCACAGGGCTTCTACTTGCACCGTGATTGCATCTGGCTGTTCGGACTTAATCGCTCGCGTAGTAAGCACCATGCCCTTGGCAATCGCCAGAGCCAGTTTTACATAACCATCATCGCCACTCAAGTAAGGGGGCCATTCAGCCTTGTACCCAGACATGCCGGCATTGACCATGGGCTCGTTGAGCGGTGTGTAATAGTGCACCAGAGACTTGTAACGCGCGACCACGGCAACCACGTACTCCGCAACGCGTTGCGGATAACTGGAGTTAATGAAACTGTTATCCAGCCACATGGGCGTGCCGTAATGCATCAGGTCCAGGATCGGCGTGATGCCTCTCACAGTGATGAGATGTTCAAGCGCCTTGTCCGTCCATTCCCAGTCCCATTTGTCCGGCGCAGGCTGGACAATATGCCAAGGGATGCCCCAGCGGACAGCCTGTACGCCGGTTTCGGCAACGAGGTCAATGTCACTTTTCCAGAGTTTGTAGTGCTGAGTCAGTTCATATTCGTCAAGTGCACGCAGACGCGGACGCGCGTGCTGAATAAAGGTATCTTCGATACCGGTAGCCCATGTAAAGGGCGCTGCGAGGATGTCGTGTGTCATTTATTGTTAGGGTAGTAGTTGAGGGGTATAAGTTGGTCCGTCCGTAACAGGCTGATCACCTTCAAAGGTCACCAGATCGATGTGCAGGCTGCGTTCTCCCCCCGATGAGTAGCCTACTTCTGCACCCGTCCAGGCATGATAGGCCATCCACAGGTTGCCTTCCGTGTCGGTGAAAAAGGTCTGGCCGCCGGGTCCCATGACTGGCGCTTCGTAGTCGAACCAGGGCCCTTCGAGAGGTTTCTCGCATGGACCGGTGACCGTTTCACAGATAGCATAGCCGATGGCATACTGGTGCGATTCCCACCAGTTGGCGGAATAGAACAAATAGTATTTATCGTTATGTTTCACCATGGCTGGGTTTTCGATGAGGGGACGCTCCCAGGGCTGGTCCATGCGAATGAGCTTGACCGGCTCACCGATCAGGTTCAATCCATCCGGGCTGAGTTCCTGGATCCAGAGCGCTACCTCCATCGCACAGCAGTTGCCATCGTTCTTCCAGAGAAGATATAGCTTGCCATCCTCATCTTTGAAGGGGTGCGCGTCGATGGAGCCCCCCATCTGATTCTGGCAAATGAACGCCTCCTCATTCGGATCGCGGAAGGGACCGGCCGGGTCATCGCTCACGGCAAGTCCAATACACTGACGGTCGAAATCCTCATCGCGCGCCACGTAATACATCAGGAATTGATCTTCGACCTGGAGGACGCCCGGTGCCCAGGTAAACCCGGAATTGAGCAGTGCCCAATCCGGCAGGGCGGGCAATGCGTCCCCCAGATATTCCCAGTTAACTAAATCGTCCGAGCGAATGACACGGATGTTGGTCGTGCTGCCATTTGTCGTTGCATATCCGTAATATCCATCCTCCGTGACAAGAATGTACGGATCGGGGAAATCTTCAGGGTAGACCGGGTTGGTAAAGGAAGGCCCGGGAAGCGCCGTGGAAGTGGACGTTTCTGCAGGTGTTACCGTATTCACGGGCGGCTCGGTCTGTGTGGCAGTGGGCTCCACAGATGACGTTGGCGAAGCGGCAGGTGTCGCCGGTGCACAAGCGCTTAACAGTAAAAGTAGAGTTCCCCAGAGTCTCCATAGAGAGGGTCGTTTCAGGTGCAGGAATGTCATTCTTGGTTTACCGTTGTCAGAGTCCTATGGTTTGCAGCAACGCAAGTCGTATTGCCGCACGAGTTGTATTCGAGCGTACTTCTAGTTGGCAGCCAAACAGGCTTTTAATGAATAGCAAAAAGCTTTATATCAAAGATAACTAAGTTAACCCTTAATACCGGTCATGGAAATGGAGCGGATAATGTACCGCTGGAACACGGCATATAAGATGAGCACAGGAACCGTTAACACGAGGGCGCCCGCCATGAGCTTGCCATAGTCAAACGTGTACTGCCCCTGAAGTGTTGCCAGACCGACGGGCAGGGTTAGTTCCTGGCGGTCTCCACCCAAAATGAGCAAAGGCCATAGGAAGTCATTCCAGGAGGTGAGGAAGGTGATAATGCCCAGGGTGATGAGGGGCCCTTTGGAGAGGGGTAATATGACGGAGAAAAAGGTGCGCCATATGCTCGCTCCATCGATATACGCGGCTTCCTCCAACTCCTTTGGGAGACTTTGAAAAAATTGGCGCATGAAGAATACACCGAAGACTCCGGCAAACCCGGGCACGATCACACCCTGGATCGAGCCAATCCAGCCGAGCCTTGCCACGGTGAGATAGTTGGGGATGAGGAACATGATGCCAGGCATCACCAGCGTTGCCAGCATTAGCCCGAAGAGCAGGTTCTTTCCCGGGAATTCCAGTCGGGCATACGCGTACCCGGCGAGCGAATCGATGATCAGGATCACAAGAGTGAACAGGGAGGCGATAAGCAAACTATTGAGGAACCAGTTGACAACCGGCAGAGACTTGTCGTTAAAGATGGATGTGAAATTCTCCAGCGTCGGGTTCATGGGAATCCAGTTGGGGGTGAGCCACTCCTCGAATGGCTTGAAGGCGGTCACAACCATCCAGAGCAGGGGTAGAAGGAAGAAAAGCGCGAAGAGGATCAACACCAGGTAAAAAAGGCTCCTGCTCAGCCGGGATTCACCGATCTCAACATCGGTTTCCTGAATGTCTTGGACTTTTTGTAGAGTTGTCATGATGGCTCTCCTATTGCTGCTCGGTCTGGCCGAAAAATTTGAAATTAAGATAGGTCAGGACCATCAACAGCAGCGCGACAAAGATGGACATGGCGGCTGCCGTGCCCATCTGGCCCCGGAGCATACCTTCAAAAAAGATACGGTAGATCACGGTCTGCGTGCCGTCTGCCGGTCCCCCTGCGGTCATAATATAAGGTTGACCGAAAAGGTTGGCGGAAGCGATCAAGGTAATCGTCAGGACGAATACCAGCACGGACCGCAGCATAGGGATGGTAATGAGGAAGAATTGCTGCCGCGAATTGGCGCCATCCAACGAAGCGGCTTCATACAGACTTTTGGGGATCTCCTGCAGAGCCGTTAGAAGGATAATGGTGTTGAAACCGATCGTCCACCAGACCGTGCAAATTGTGATTGCGACCCAGGCGCCAGGCAGGTCACCTAACCAGTTAACGGGTTTCAACCCAAATCCCTGGAGGGCTTGGTTGACGATGCCCGTCTGTTGGAAAATCCACCACCACAGCACAGCGGCGACCGTCACGGACAGCGTATATGGCGCAAAGAAGATGGTGCGAAACAGCCCTCGACCCGGATAATTGCGATTCAGCAGGACAGCCAATATGAGGGCGATTCCAACCAGAGGCACCACCGACCAGAGAATGAACTCGGCCGTATTGCCTAACGAATTCCAGAATTTGGGAAATTGGACACTCCCTGGGTCGATCAGGTTGGCATAATTCCTCAGCCCCACAAACGGTCTGTTGTTTGGCTGTAAAAAGTCAAACCGGAAGAGACTGATATAGATACCATAGATGAACGGCCAGGCTAAGAATGCCGTAAAGAAAATCAGGTGAGGCGCAATAAAGAGATAGGGAACGATGGAAACGTTTTTCTTCTTGCGCGCCGCTGTGCCAGCCGAGACGTTTATGGATTCGACATTTGTTGTTGCCATGGTGGAATCTCCTTTCGAGCGACGGGAGCTCTTGCAAAAGCGCCGGAGAGGCATCTTGTGTGCCTCTCCGGCGAATGATCAAACGTGCTTATTCCCCAAAGAGAGATTTGTTCTCTTCTATCACCTGTTGGGACCGGCCAGCCGCTTCATCCAAAGCAGCCTGGAGATCCGTCACATCGCCGGCAAGGTAGGCATCGACCACCGGGCCGAATTGATCCCACAGGGCAGACTCGAGTCCAGCTGCCTGCGCCGGGAACACTACCATGTTGACAGACTCAACAACCTGTGAGATGGGGGCTGCCACACTGGCAAGGTTGGGGTCGCTGCGGACACTCTCACGAGCTGGAACCTGGCCTGCTGCAGCCCACTCCGCAGAATTATCGGAGAGCCACTTGATCCACACGGCAGCCGCGGCCTGCGTGGTGGGATCGTCCGTAGTCAACGCGAGCTGGTGTGAACCGCCCCACGTGGCAGGCTGGTCACCGATGGTAGGCAGCGGCGCAAAGCCGACGAAGTCGAGCTGCTGAAGATCGGAGATCCACCAGGGTCCGTGGAAGACCATTCCTACATCACCCTGCTTGAACACATTGACTTCCGGGTCGCCTGTACCGCTGATATCGGGTGTGTATTTATCCCTCAGTTCCTTAAGTCGCTCCAGGGCTTGCACACCGGCCTCCGAGTTATAGGTGGCTGTAGCGCCTGCCTCATCGGTCAAGGAACCACCGTACTGGCGGATGAGGGCCTGGAACAGAGTAGCACCCTGGAAGGCTGTACCAAGCGAGAGCGGCGTTGCGCCACTGGCTTCGAGCTTGGCGAGAGCATCCTCAAATTCTTCACGCGTCCAGGGCTCGGTGCCGGGTTCTTCAATCCCTGCGGCAGCAAACAGTTCCTTGTTATAGAACATAATCAGCGGGTGGACGTCCAACGGGATGGAATAGCGTTCGCCGTTAATCTCGCCAGGGCCCCAGAGATCCGCCGGGAATTCGTCTGCAAAAGTATCACCCAGAACGGCCATGGCTTCCGGTCCGAACGGTTTGAGCACATTGCGGGCAGCCAACTGCGCCACACGGGTTATGTGAACAGCGGTCATCGCCGGCAATTCACCTGCGGCAGCACCGGCTTCCAGCTTTTGAACATACTCAGGCTGGGCAACGTGGGTGACGGTGATTCCGCATGTATTCTCGCTGCTGAAGCGTTCTGCCAGAGCGGTCATTTCATCACCATCGGGGCCGGTGAAGGGGCTCCACATCTCAATTGCGACGCCTTCCACACCAGCGGGGCACTCGGCTGTACCACCAGCAGGAGCCTCAGTTGCTCCGGGTGCTTCCGTCGCACCAGGCGCTTCTGTCGCTTCGGAGGGTTCGGTCGCAGCAGGCTCTGTTGCGGCTGGTTCTGTCGCTGCTGGCGGTTGCGTCGCAGCTCCACCACCACAAGCTGCCAGCACCATGCTGAGCACGACCATCAGTGGAAGAAGATAACGGGTGATATTTTTCATCTTTTCTCCTCTTAAATTAAGTTAAGTATTACGGTTGAGAACCGGGCCCTTATGTCTGGCATAAGGGAACTATCAAAGCTTACACATTGCAGTAGTGAAAAAGCTCGATGACAAACTTTATTTTGAGACGACCACCTCCTCTCTCGGGCGTTGCGCAGCGCTGTTTGCCAGAACATAAAACGCGCAGCGCCCCTTGTGGATTATCTGGGGGCTCGTTTGAAATGCTGCCTTAGGACAATGTCTTGAGGATAATTGCCAAATTTACTGCCGAACAAATTCATGCCGCCAATATTGGAAGCGCCATCCTTGATGCCAATCCGCACCGGGATCGGATCGCCCGGCTTTAGTGACAGGTTGTGAAGCGTAACTTTCGACACCTGCAGCCCATCCACATACGTTCCATTGTTGGTCACTTTCCAGACTTTGAGCAATCCGTATTGTGAGTTTTGAATTCCCCACCACGTAGGAGTCAATGCACCGCGCTCTCCTCCAAAGTCGGCTGGGCTTGTCCACGTACCGATCTCAACATCACCAATCCAGACCGTGACATCGGAAGGCCAGCCCGCGTGATGCAAAGGTGCCTCCGAACAAACTTCAAAGCTCACTTCAATATCGTCCAAAACGACATTCGGCGGTAAGCGGTTCGGGAAGCGATATTCCACATAACCCCGGCGGAACCATAGCAACTGGGCCTGTATGCGCTCGGGTTCATAGAATGAGCCAGGGTCATCGAGGTGGCCAATGATTCCCAGTTCGCCTATCAGCCCGCAGGTGGGAGTCACATGGATATCCACGAACGCCCCGATGGGCATAGAGACCTCTACAGTCGTGCCCTCTCGCTCCGTATCCGCAGGTAGCTGGATAACAATACGGTCATAAGAACGGGCGCAGACCTTCTGCAACCCGCGGATTGCCGGCCGGAGCTCCGTTTCGATCAGCCCGGCTTTCTCAAGGACATTAATATGAAGATTGGCGGTGGAAGGGGGTAGGTTGAGAGCTTCAGCGATCTCGAGCACACTACACGTATGGGCGCTTAAAAAGCGCAGAATCTCCAGTCGCGTTTCTGAACCCAGTGCTTTAGTCACTGCCTCCAGGGTTTGGAGATTATGGTCATCAACGAGGAGTTCCAGTACGCGAGCATAGGGGATGGGTGGGGATGTGGCTATAATGGGGTGTGTGCCAGTTGGAAACATAAAATTATGTTTTACTCCATAAAATTATATTTCATTTATAATAAAAGTCAATAGCCAATAATTCATATAAGGAGATATCTATGAGTGCATTAGCTACAGCCCTGGATTTCAAGCAGTTGAGCAAAGACATTTACGAGCGTGGAGTTACCAACATCCCTGATCTCCTGCCCGTCCGGTGGGCAGACGAGCTAGACGAGGACGTGGGGCTTCAGTTTATTAATGCCCTCAAGGTTGAGGGTGGAGAGGGTGTCGCGTTTCGGGGATGGAGCCGTTTCTACATCGAGCTGTACCCGGAGCGCTTACGAGGATTCATTGAGCTGGTGACGAATCCTGCCATCGTGGAGCTAAGCCGCGAGATACTTACCGATCAGTATGAAATCGTCGAGCTTGGCGCCGATATCCCTCTCCCCGGAGCCCCCGACCAACCGCCGCACCGGGATTTCCCCCTGCCCGACCCTACGCGCCTCCATCGCCGGCTGACATCCCTGTGCATTAATGCTTCGACGGTGGATGTGACGCCGTCGATGGGACCGTTCCATATTGCGCCTGGCACGCACTTTGATGATGGGTCAGACTTTGTAAAAGAAATGTTCCCGGTGGGTGAAAAGAAGGAAGAATACAACCAGCGGATGGTGCCACGCCTTGCCAAACGCGGCAGTGTGTCCGTGCGGAGTGGCTTAACCATCCATAGAGGCTCCAAGAACAACGATCGCATGCGACCGGTCATTATTCTGGGTATCGTCTCTCCTGAAGACCGTGCCCACTCAGCAACCATACTTGAGCGTCCGGCAGATTATATAGCGCCAACCTTGAAGATGTCACAGGCATTTTATGACAGCCTGGATGACACGCTAAAACAGCACTTGAGTTGTGAAATCGTAGCAGATACGACGGCAAATTTGCCTCCGCTCAAAACGCCACACAGTATAGAGGGTCTCGTGATGGGAAAGGCTCCCATGTAGGCTTGCACTTTAGGAATATATTAGCAGAGCACTCTGCCCCCAATTGTTCAGAATCCTGAGAGCATCGCCTACTGGGCCCTGAAGTCGTCCAGCAGTCCGGTTTTTCAGGATTCTGAGAATGGGCATCCGTGCCCTAGCCCAAGTACTAGCTGTTACATATTGTTACACTACTGGGTTGCTATTTTCACTCATGCAGTTCCACTCATACGGCTAAAGCTGGACTTTAAGGCCGGGTACAAATCCTGATAAAGTGAGTATGCCTGACGATAAGCGTCCACTTGCGACGCGTCAGGTTGTGTGCTGCCTGTAATTTTGATGCACGCAAGGGAAGCAGAGGGGACATCTGCCCATGCACCCGCGCCGACGCCTGCCAGTAATGCCGCGCCATAGGCCGCGCCTTCAGTAGTGTTGACCGTGACCAGTTCCGCTTCTAGCACAGTTGCAAGGATCTGCCTCCACAACGCGCCTTTAACCCCGCCACCGGAAGCGCGCACTTGCGTGATCTCGCCCAACCCCGCGTTCTGGATCAGCGTGAAACTATCCTTCAAACCAAATGCTACACCTTCCAGCACGGCGCGCGTCATGTGAGCGCGGTGATGACGGACCGTCAGCCCGATAAACGCACCGCGCGCCAGCGGGTCCGGATGCGGCGTACGTTCCCCGCTCAGATATGGGAGAAACTGTAAGCCTTCACTCCCTGCCGGAATGGTTTCTGCTTCTTTTAACAATTCCTCGAAAGAGATATCAGGCGCAAGCGTATCGCGATACCATTGCAAGCTCCCTGCTGCCGAAAGCATGACCCCCATAAAATGCCACAGACCCGGCACCGCATGGCAGAACGCATGTAAACGTCCCTCCGGCTCGATCAGCGCAGAGGGCGTCGTCGCAAACACCACACCGCTTGTCCCTACTGTTAACCCGACGATCCCCGGCTCCACCGCGCCCACTCCCACAGCACCTGCCGCCTGGTCGCCGCCACCTGCAGCCACAGGCGTGCCAATGTGTAACCCTGTAAGTTGCGCAGCTTCCTCGGTTACATAACCGCTAAATTCCGTGCCTTCGAATGTTTGCGGCATCCAGGCACGCGGAATTTCGAGAGCAGCTAACACCTCGTCAGACCAATCGCGCGAGCGCAGGTCGAACAAGACCGTTCCCGCGCCGTCGGCTTTATCCATTGCGTATTCCCCCGTCAGCTTATAACGGATGTAGTCCTTCGGCAGCAGGACATGTTTTGCCCGGGCATACACCTCCGGCTCATGTTCCTTGACCCACAAAATCTTCGGCGCGGTGAAACCCGTCAGCGCGACGTTGCCGGTGATCTGGATAAATCTTTCTTTTCCTATGCGTGCATGGATTTCATCACATTGCTTTTGCGTGCGCTGGTCGTTCCACAGGATAGCAGGGCGAAGGACATTCCCTTCGTCATCGAGCAGGACCAACCCGTGCATCTGCCCCGTCAAGCCGACTGCGCCGATGCTTTCGCCGTCGATACCTGCCTGTTCCAATACCGAGCGGATACTACCCGCCACCGCCCTCCACCACTCGCGCGGATCCTGCTCCGACCATAACGGGCGCGGCGTCTGCAGCGTGTGCGGCGAAGAGGCAACCGCGAG
>Ga0196962_10000646_pt1 | contig 13099 bp, 13 predicted proteins | sample S3v_20metaG_FD_183186 | JGI IMG/M metagenome (GOLD analysis project Ga0196962, IMG submission 183186) | Soil microbial communities from Anza Borrego desert, Southern California, United States - S3+v_20 | ecosystem: Environmental > Terrestrial > Soil > Desert | place: USA: California | collected... | reverse complement strand
CGATGCGACCATGGCGCTGCCCTATCACCTTTTTGTAATTTCCACCCAGGTGCCTGAAATGCCCATTCAAATTCAGTACGGCACAGCGCTGGTTTTGCTCATCTTTGTATTGACGATGAACTTGATCGCAACCATCATTCGTTCGAGAGCGAGGGCAAAGCGGCAATGGTAAGTGCAGACCATAGACAATCGACCATTGACGATATTATGAGGCTGATAAATGCCGTATAAATTTGAGGAGCTTGAAGTTTGGAAGCTAGCATTGGATTATACAGACTTAGCTTATAAAATAGCTGAAAACTTGCCTCGCAGTGAAGACTACAACTTGAAATCTCAGATCACACGTGCTGCGACTTCAATAGCATTGAATATCGCGGAAGGCTCACAAGGGCAGAGCGATGCAGAGCAAGCAAGATTTTTAGGAATGGCAATTCGTTCACTGATTGAAACTGTTGCCTGTCAACGAATTATTCAACGCAGAGGCTATCTCCAGAATGAAGCTCTGCTAAAGAAGATGTACGATGATTCTCAAATACTTGCCAAGAAACTGCAGAGTTTTCGAAAGGTTTTATCAAACTCGCAGTACCAAGTTCGCGAAGGAGAGGTTCTATACGGAGATGACATTTTGACGTAGGCGGTTTTCATTGTCCATCGTCTATGGTGTATCGTCAACTTATAAATATTCATGAATAAAATAATCGTAGAAGACCTTTCCCTCCAATATTCAGATGGCACCGAATCCCTGCGTGGTATTAGCTTAGGTATTCGCGAAAAAGCGGTGACGGTTCTCTTCGGGCCCGCGGGAGGCGGCAAGTCCACGTTGCTGCGCTGTTTGAATCGCTTAAATGATCTGACCGAAGTGAAAGCATCCTCCGGGCAGATTTTGATCGATGGGCAAAACATTCTTGACCCAAAAATTGATGTGATAGCGTTGCGCCGCAAGGTTGGCATGGTGTTTGCGCGTCCGGTAGTTTTGCCGATGAGCATCCGTCAAAACTTGACCTATGGTTTGGAACTGGCAGGCGAGAAGCGTCGCGCCAAGCTGGATGAGGCAGTTGAACGCAGCTTGAAGCTGGCAGCTATCTGGGACGAAGTCAAAGATCGCCTGGACGATCCCGCCATCGCTCTCTCCGGCGGGCAGCAGCAGCGTATATGCTTGGCACGCGTGCTCGCACTTCAGCCGGAGATCATCCTGCTCGATGAACCGACCTCCGGGCTTGACCCCATCTCGACCGGTAAAGTGGAAGCGGCACTGCAAGAGCTAAAGAAAGAATACACGATTATCCTTGTGCCACACTCGGTGCAGCAGGCAGGCCGCACCGCCGACTATGCAGCATTCTTTCTGCAGGGGGAACTTGTGGAATATGGCGAAGGCAAAACACTTTTTACCACCCCGAAAGAAAAACGAACGGAAGATTACATTACAGGAAGGTTTGGATAGGCACAAAACAAGAAAACAGGTAGACAGGTATACAAGTTTCATGAAGGCTATTTACTTGTGTACCTGTCTACGCATTTACTCTCTGGAGCACCCATGAGCAATCCATATGACATATTATTCGAAACGGTTCGGGTCGGTCCGGTGATCGCTCCGAACCGTTTTTATCAAGTGCCCCACTGTAACGGGTTTGGCTACCGCATGCCGCAGGGAATGGCAGCGATGCGCGGTGTCAAAGCGGAGGGCGGCTGGGGGGTCGTCTGCACAGAAGAGGTGGAGATTCATCATTCGAGCGATCTCGCGCCTTATTTCGAGGGAAGATTATGGGACGATAGAGATGTCCCTGCGCTGACATTGATGGTGGAGGCAGTCCACAGGCACGGAGCGCTGGCGGGGATTGAGCTTGCTTACAACGGGTTGGACGCGCCGAATCTATATTCGCGCGTTCCCTCGCTTGCACCGATTTCCATGGGGACGATTGGCGGCTCGGGCTATGATCCGGTACAGACCCGGCGCATGGACAAGGAGGACATCCGCAATCTGCGCAAGTGGCACCGCGCCGCTGCGCTACGCGCCAAACGCGCTGGTTTTGATATTGTCTATTGTTACGCGGCGCACGGGATGACCGTCGCGATTCAATTCATCTTAAAGCGTTTCAACGACCGTACAGATGAATATGGCGGCAGTCTGGAAAACCGTGTGCGGCTCTTCCGGGAGCTGATCGAAGATACGAAAGAAGCAGTGGGTGACAAATGCGCGGTGGCTGTGCGCTTTGCCGTGGACGAATTGCTTGGCGAAGAGGGGCTCAACCATCAGGGTGAAGCGTATGACGTGGTGGCGATGCTTGCGGAGCTGCCGGATCTTTGGGATGTGAACATCAGCAGTTGGAGCAACGACTCGGTTACCTCTCGTTTTGGAAAAGAAGGGCACCAGGAAAAATACATCTCCTTCGTTAAGAGTTTGACTACAAAACCAGTTGTGGGCGTCGGACGATACACCTCGCCCGATTCCATGGTCTCTGCCATCCAGCGCGGTGTAATGGACTTTATCGGCGCGGCGCGTCCCTCGATTGCGGATCCATTCCTTCCACAAAAAATCAAAGAAGGGCGCGCCGAAGATATTCGCGAGTGTATCGGCTGCAATATCTGCGTGACAGGCGATACGCGCTTTGTTCCCATCCGCTGCACGCAGAACCCGACGATGGGAGAAGAATGGCGGCGCGGCTGGCACCCTGAATTCATTGCGCCGAAGAAAAGCGATAAGGAAGTCATGATCGTCGGCGCGGGACCGGCGGGACTGGAGGCGGCGCGGGCACTGGGTCAACGCGGCTATGAAGTAACGTTACTCGAGGCGCGCAAGGAGTTGGGCGGGCGTGTTCTTCGCGAATCCGCGTTGCCCGGACTCCATGAATGGCGGCGCGTGATGGATTGGCGACTGAACCAACTCAAAAAGATGAAGAATGTTGCTGTATATCCATCCAGCCCGATGACGGCGGAAGAGATCCTGGAAACGGGTGTGCAAAATATTATTCTTGCCACTGGGGCGACCTGGCGGCGCGATGGCATGGGTCGTACTTTGCGAAAACCGATTCTTGGCTGTGGTTTGCAGAATGTGTTGAATCCGGATGATTTGATCGGTGGGGGAAAAGTAATTGGTAATTCGGTAAGTGGTAATTGGGTGATATATGACGATGATCATTATTATATGGGCGGGGTATTAGCGGAGTGGCTTGCAGAGCAGGGATGTCATGTTTCCCTTGTCACACCTGCGCCATTAATTTCTTACTGGTCTCAGTTCACGCTCGAACAGGAACGCATTCAGCAGAAATTGATGAGGCTTGGAGTCAAGTTGTACCCGCAGCATGTGATGAGCCAAATCGAGAACGATTGCGTGAGTGTAGTCAATACAATTTCAGGGGAAGGGATGGAATTGCCGCGGGAGGGGGTTGTGTTGGTCAGCGATCGAATTTCGAATGATGCGCTTTATTACGAGCTCAAGCCTGCACTTGTAGAAGGAAAACTACAGTCATTGCGAGTCATCGGCGATGCCGAAGCGCCGAACATCATCGCGCAGGCAGTGTTCTCCGGTCATCTCGCGGCGAGGGAGTTTGAGGAAGGAAAGGTTGAAGGAACGCCGTTTAAAGTGGAAAGAATTGACCTTAGCTTTTCACCGCGAAGACGCTAAGAACGCAAAGAAAACTTTTTAAACCTTCGAGACCTTCGCGGTAAAGATGAGCTACCAAACCCGTTGAAGATTCGGATTGTCTAACGGCTTCCTCCCTACCTTCGCCATATCGATCCATTTGCCATGGACTTTGACGCGAACCACATCTCCCGTAAAATCGGTCACCGTGCCGCCGTTATTATTGAACAGCCACGAACCAACTGCGTAAATATCTACAGGGACGCCCAGCTTTTCGAACTTGCGGGTCTTATCGGGGTTGAACCCGCCGGAAACCACGATCTTCACATTGCGACAGTACTGGCGTGCTGCATCGCTCCAGGCGACTGGGATGTTCCAGCTTTCGAAGGCAGAATCCAACGCGTGTCGAACGTTGAAGACTAGTCGCGGGTTGACACCCAGATCCAGAGTGGGGTCGCCTAGCGGTTCCACAGAAACGTCGCGCAAGGTACCGCTCGTATCCAGGCGAATGCCGTAAAGAACGTACTTTGTCGCTTCTGCCTGATCTCCACGATCACACAGCTCCTGATACTTTATGAACATCGCTTCCAGCACGCGCAGGGTGTCGCGCACCGAGTCATTGTTGAAATCTACCAATGCAATGCGCGGGATCCCGGCGGGCAGGATGCGCGAGAACTGCATCATTGCTTCGGCGGTGTCGCCCATGAACGAAGCGATCGCCGCGTGCGCCACAGTGCCGCCGCCCGCGCCGCCCCACCAGTCACCCTGCGCGTCGGTCGAGACGAACGACCCAATCTGCTGGGAAAAGTCCATGTTGAAGCGCTGGATGGCAATGTTGTAGGCGTATCCATCCGCCGCCTGGACTTCGTGCATGTCAAAGCGCGCCGGGAAGAACAACACTGGTTTGCCGCGCGCTGCCATCAGTGTTTCGTACACATTCGTGGCGACGCGGCTCGAACGGGTGAGCACTCCCAGGGTTGGCGTTTCCAGTAAGGCAAAATCACGGTAACGGCCGCGCACCTTGATGACCGGCTCGGCATGGAGAGGATCTCCATCTGACTTGACCACCGTCCCATCATGGACAGCCCATACTTCGAGTTTGTCGGAGGTATCGATGAACCGGTCACCATCCCAATAACCCGTACAATGCCTGAGCATCTCCAGCGACTTATCCACGCCGACGATGATGGTATTTCCCTTGCGGCGGGTAAACCACTGCATCTCCACTTCGACGTCGCCCACGGCGATATTCTCTGCTGAAACATTTTCAGGCAAATTGTGATTCGTACCTGCATAACTATATCCCTCTGAAGCCAGCACAGTGAGCATCCGGCCGATGTTCTCGAAATATTTATCAGAATACCAGCCGCGGCGCATGCGTTCGATGTCGAGCTTGAAGGTTTTATTCGTGAGGCGTTTGTGATCGAAGATGGACATGGGATTCCTTAGAGTGTATACAAGTAAACATGTAGTCACGTAAATGAGGACACATGTACCTGTATACTAAAAACTATCTGTTGATTTCACAATATTCATTCCGGCGCTTGCAAACCATTCGTACGCCGCATCTGCTGCATCCGTGTGATCCACCAGACCAGGCACAACAACAGGAGAGGTGCAATCCTCCAGCAGGTAGACTTTCTTCGCTAGTTGGGGATCAGCCAGCATAATATCATCCAGTAGATCGGAAACGGTCCATGCCACGCAGTGACTCTTGGCTTGTCCCGCAATAATCAACCGGTCACATTCCTGTAGCTGCTGGATAAACCTTTGATCGCGTTTGCCTAACTGTTCATCCATGGGGCCGGTCAACACTTCAGGACCAATGACAGAATAGTTCTCGGTAAATGGTGTGTCGCCTTTGGTCACGATATCGACTTGTGAAAGCCGTGCGATAGTATGGAAGAAGAGCGCCTCCTCCACCGAGGATGTAAGAGCGTGTCCGATGCCGCCTAGCATGGCGTGATAGGGCCAGATGGTCATTGCATATTTTCCGGTTTTTTGCAATTCTTCTGCATAATGGATCATCATCTGCTGCCCATACTCGGGAGCAATATCAAATTGAGAGGCAAGCGCGGGATTGAATGTCCATCTGCCGTCTCGCAGCTCGGAGGCATAAATATCAGTATATGGCGCGGGATGATTCCCGCTTTGATCCACAAAAAAGATCGCATGGAAAAGCTGCATCGCCATATGCGTGTCCATCGTGGCGGTGATCTGTGTGATGCTCCCCAGGTTACGATAGATGAATTCACAAAGACGCACGTTGTCTTCCACTGCACCGCGTCCGCTGCGCCCGCCCACGTAAAGCTCGAACTCGGGAATGCAGAATGTGTTTTGCACATCAATCAGCATCAGCCAGGTCTTGGTCGAATCAGCAGAGGCAGGTTGAAGTCCATGTTGATTTGCCCAGTCGCGTGCCTGACGCGCACGTTCCTCGTATGGGAGGCGCCAGACTGTGCCCACTTTTCCAGCGTCGAAAAAATCAGGGATCGGCATACCAGCGTTCGTCATATTTCCTCCATCTGACAATTTAATCCAAAAACGCAATTTCCATCTTTTTGAATTTATAAAGCATGGCAGGGCGATGCGCCCCGGCAACATCCTTCCGCCCGGTTTCTTGAAGCAACCCAGTGGCAAGCATTCGTTTCCTGAAATTTCGTTTATCCAGCTTGTTGTTCATAATGATTTCGTACATCCTCTGCAACTCAGAAAGCCTGAACTGTCTGGGCATCAGAGCATAAACGATATTGCTGTAACCGGCTTTCGCACGCAACCGTTGAACGGCGTAGGTAACGATTTCCCTGTGATCAAATGCAAGCTTTGGCAGACGAGTCGCGGAAGCCCACATCAGGTCTGTGACCTTATCGGATGCAGGGGACGTAAGCTCCTTCCACGGGATGAGTGCGAAATAGGCGACCGTGATGACTCGTGCACGCGGATCCCGATCCAGACCGCCAAAGGTATACAACTGCTCCATGTAGACGTCTTCCACACCAACCTTTTCCTTGAGTACACGCAGCGCCGCGCTGCCCAGCGACTCACTGCTCTTAAGGAAACCACCTGGGAGTGACCAACGATCCACAAAGGGTTCCTCAGCTCTCTTCACGAGCATGACCTTCAGTGTGTCGTCGTTAACAGTAAAAACCACGAGATCCACCGTGACAGCCACCTGTTCATAGCCTGGGTAGTTAGTGTTCATATTACACTTAGTATAATTCTTTTTCACGTCTTGTCAAGCCAGGAGAGTGTTACTCATCAAGCTTCCATGCCACCCTGTTGACTTTTTTGCCTGAAACCTTTACACTACGAATGCCGTCTATAGCACGAGATCAGAAACGTTTTGCCCGAAACATCTGGTCGTTCTTTCAACAGACAGCAAGAACAGCATTTTCGGAGGAGAAGTATGGCTTCGCAATTCCAGCTCATTATGCGCTCGGGTCCCACCCCCGGAGCCGCCTTTGCCTTGGAGGGCGATCAAATCGATATCGGTCGCGACTCGACCAATGAGATCGTGATCAACGATGCAGAGATTTCACGCCGCCACGCTCGTTTGACGTTCCAGGGCGGGAAGTATGTGCTGGAAGACCTCGGTTCTACCAACGGGACGTTTGTGAACGGACAGCGCCTGGCAGGACCTCGTGTATTGAAGGCTGGAGAAGTCGTTTCGTTCGGCGAGCAGATCGTGATGGTCTTCGAAGCGACGCATTTTGATGCGGGAGCAACAGTAGTTTCGCCGCGTGCTGCTGCTGTGCCCGTCGCCTCTCGACCTGCAATGCCTCCACCGCCCCCGCCGACGGAATACGTGGGCAGCGTGCCCGTCAACCCCGGTCCAGCGCCGGTGCCAGGTACCTTTCTTCGCAGATCGAATCCCGTATTGATTGTGACCGCGGTCAGCGTTTTCCTTTTCCTGTGCACGTGTGTGGCATTCTTCTGGTGGGTGGACGCGACATTTCGATGGTGTGTATTCTTCCCATTTCTTAGCGGCTGTCCCTAGTTCTTCTTTTGCAAAACACCCCGCGAGACAGATATGTGCTTGCGGGGTGTTTTGTTTCGGCTATGTGATCGTCGGCCGCCCGCAACCAGATTTTGTTTCCATCGTTAAGTAAGTATGAGTCACTCTGTAACGAGACAAGCAGTAGAATATAGCTAACCCGGAGATCTTATATGGAACCCCATTTCACCACTTCCCCGCGCTGGAGCCCCACCACAAAGCTTTTGGTGGGCCTGGTTGGTGTTGGGATCGTGGCATTTTTGTTTATCCGCTTTACAAGTCTGATCACGCCACTCCTGATGGTCTTCATTCTGGCGTATCTGCTCCACCCGGTGGCAACGATGATCTCCTTCTGGCTACGAGTGTCGTGGCGGGCGGCTGTCAATATTCTCTACTTCATTATCCTTATCCTCGTTATCGGATCGCTGACTCTGGGTGGGGTTGGGCTGGTCGGGCAGGTGCAAAGCCTGATCCAATTGGTACAGACGATTGTCGCCGACCTGCCTATGTACGTAGAGTCTCTCTCCGGGCAGGTGTTTCAAATCGGTCCCTTCACGTTGGACATGCGAACCCTTGATCTCGACGCGCTGAGCACACAGTTGCTCTCCTTTGTCCAGCCTTTGCTTGGGCGGACCGGGAATCTTGTAACCACCGTCGCAGGCGGCGCCGCCGAGATCTTCGGCTGGACGTTCTTTGTGCTGATCGTTTCCTATTTCCTAATGGCTGAAAGCAGTGGCTTGCAAAGCGACCTGATCCGGGTCGAAGTCCCCGGGTATAACGAGGACCTGCGAAAGCTTGGCAGCAAGCTCAGCATAATCTGGAATTCGTTCCTGCGCGGGCAGATCTTTATATTTGCGATGGCTACCGTCATTTACATCTTTGTGCTGTCCATTTTCGGGGTGCGGTATGCCATTGGCATTGCCTTTTTAGCCGGGCTGGCAAAATTCCTGCCGTATATCGGTCCGGCGATCACCTGGGTCATTATGGCGCTCGTGACCTTCTTCCAGAGCCCTACGCCTTTCGGTATGCAGCCCCTGACCTATATGTTGATGGTCGTTATCACGACAACCATAATCGACTGGATTATCGACAATCTGGTGGTGCCGCGCATCATGGCGCAGACGTTGCGGGTGCATCCCGCTGCAGTGCTGGTGACCGCATTGATCGCGGCGAACTTGCTTGGAATCTTGGGCGTCGTCATCGCCGCGCCCTTCCTGGCATCGGTGATGCTGCTGGGACGTTACATCATGCGTAAGATGCTCGATCTGAACCCGTGGCCCCCCGGAGACACTATTCCGGCCCACCCAATCTCATTCGAGTGGCTCGCGCGCACGCGGGCCTATTTGGAAGCCAGGTTTCAAAAAGCGCAGATCCAGAGAGATATTGCGAAGGAAAAGGCATATCGAAAGGAAGGTTCTGATGAACAATAGTCACTATAACGAGCCGAAAACGCAAACCCTTGCCGAGACTGATAACTTTCAGGCATGGATGGCAGAAGAGCCAGATGGCGAGACAACCTACTACCTTCAGATCGGGCGCGCAACGATCAACTTTTTTCAGGAAGAGTGGGATCAATTCATGACGTTTCTCAAAGATATCGATAACGTCAAGCCGGATGAAGAGCAGCTCTACCGGCTGGAGTTTGACAACGTCGATATCTGGATGGATGAAGAAGATTGGAACGAATTCAAGAATCTGACAAGGGACTTCGGAAAGTAGCCAGCACGAAACGCTCTGTTGATCCAAAAAAAATCGTATCTGTGAAACGGGCGAACGCCATCACGGAGGTGCGTGGAATCGAGGTGGGTCATGCACAGGATGAGGAGGCGCTCACCGGATGCACTGTAATCCTTTGCCGCAAGGGCGCCATTGCCGGCGTGGATGTGCGCGGTGGCGCGCCCGGCACGCGTGAGACCAACCTGCTCGACCCCGTTAATGTCGTGGACAAGGTCCATGCCGTGGTGCTGGCAGGGGGGTCTGCGTTTGGGCTGGACGCGGCAGGCGGCGTGATGTATTACCTCGAAGAACAGAAGATCGGGTTCGAGACGGGCGCGGCGAAAGTCCCCATTGTCCCTTCGGCTATCCTCTATGATTTAAGCGTCGGTCGCGCGGACGTGCGCCCTGATTTCGCCATGGGATACCGAGCCGCAGTTTCCGCCACGTCTCTTGCGCCCGCCGAGGGGAATGTGGGCGCGGGCACGGGTGCCTCGGTTGGCAAGATGCGCGGGATGAAATATGCAATGAAATCCGGGATAGGAACGTGGAGCATGAAAGTCCACGGGATTGTGATCGGCGTGCTGGTAGCGGTCAACGCGATCGGCGATGTGGTGGACCCGAATAACGGCAAGCAGGTCGCGGGGATGAGGTCCGGGAACACGATGAAATGGATGAAGGAGCATCGACCACGCGCGGCGATCCCATCGAATACAGTGATCGGTGTCGTGGCGACCAATGCAACGCTGACAAAAGCGCAAGCGACAAAAGTGGCGCAAATGGCGCAGGATGGGCTGGCTCGTGCCATCCGCCCGGTGCATACCATGTTCGACGGGGATACGGTCTTTGCGCTGGGGACCGGTGAGAAAAAAGCAGATGTGTCGATGGTCGGCGCGTTCGCGGCGGAGGTGATGGCAGAAGCTATCCTGCGGGCGGCGAAAATGGCTGCGCCCGCCGGGGGGTTGTCCGGTCTATATCGAAAATGAAAATAAAAGAGGGTGACCGCAATAGTCACCCTCTTTTATTTTCGGCGTGGTTCTTCTTACCGCCTTCCCTTCAACTCATCCTTCAAGATCATCGTCAGCACGACGCTCACAAGACTGACCACCAGCCCGCCCAGGAAGGCATTCCACCAAACGGGGTCAGAGATGACCAATCCAAACCCAAACGATTGACCGATCACGCTCGTCAGCCAGAACAGGAACGTGTTGATCACAAGCGTGAACAGACCCAGCGTCAGGATAATCAATGGGCAGGTCAACAACTGGATTAATGGGCGGAAGAGGGCGTTGATCAGCCCGAAGATCAGGGCGAGCCACAGGATCGAAACCAAGTCGCTTGCGAGGTCGATGCCCGGCAGGATGACCACCGCCAGATATAACGCGATCGCATTGATCGCCCATCGTAGAATGAACTTTGTCATGTGAATCTCCTCTTACTCAAAGGCGCTCAGGCGGCCTTGAGTATTTGATGTACTCACCCCTTTATACGCAGGACGTTCATCCCCGTTGCATCATACACGCATCCATAGCAGAGTACGGCGTGGCTGAAAACCTGCTGCACGAATCGCATCTACCATCTCGTCGGCAGGAAAGTCCAGTGTAAGATGGGGGGAATAGGTAATCGTGCGCCGGGCATGGATCAACAACGAGGTAAGCGCTTCGCTGCTCCCCCATTCAGGACTCGTTGCGGCGTAAAGCGACTCGGATCTGCCACCGTGCGGAATCCAGGCAAGGGCAGCGAGCAATTCATCGTCCCGCACAGCTGCCCATTGTTTGATATTGAAATCAATAAATAAGAGATAGAACCAGTTCCAAAGACCGGGTCGGAGCGCATTTGTGTTCCAAGATTGATACCAGCTCAGGTCCTTGGGGTAAAGGCGTCGAAGCCAGTCTTGTTGGAGGGGCCAAAATCGCGGATGCCGTGGGATGACTCTGATATCGGTCCGAGGATGCGTAAGACGAGCATCCGGACTCCCCTGCCAGGTTGTGCGACGCGCCATCTCCTGGAATCCCAATTGCCGATACAGTTCGATCGCGCCGGGGTTGTCATCGCGGACGTGCAGCCAGATCGCGGAGGCTCTTTTATCGTGAGCCTGCTTCATCACACGTTCCGTCAGCGCACGCCCGATGCCGCGCCGGCGATAATCGGGGTGGGTTGCCACGTTCGCAATCAAATAGACGCGCTTGCCCCGATCACGGAAAGGAATCAGGCTGGCGTTGCCGACGATACGCCCATCCTGCTCCCAGACGTACCCCATCAGTGGCATGGAGGCGGTTTCCGATACGCGCGATGCCCAGCGCAGGAAGCTATCATCGCGACTGGCGCGGCGCATATCCGAAAGGTAGCGCTGACCGTCGTTGTCCATCGTCGGCGAGAAGCACAGCTCGATCAGGTCTGCCACAGCAGAGAGGTCGCGCAGCACGTTCAGCGGCCGCAGGTGTGGATGATCCTTCGTCTTGACAGGAATAGTGATCGAACTCATTGAGGCAAATTATAGCGCGTTGTTGCCGTTTCTCAACGGAGAGTCGTATAATTTGGAAAGAAATATCCAGCAGATTGTTTTCATTAAATCCACAGAATTGCTGCACACAGTAGCAGCAGTTGTAGGCACGAAATATGAGCCAGAAGTTCACGTGAATCGGGTTGGCAACTTCCTACACTAAGCTCTTGAACAAGGAGAAGAACAATGCGAACCATCACCCGCGGAGAACGTATCTACTTTGGTGCCGTCGGCTTATTAGCATTATGGGTAGGTATCTGGGGTTACTTCATCCCGGATATGGTGGATAAAGCCATTCCCTGGCTGGTGCCGGCACTCCACGCCCGTTTTTTAGGCGCAATGTATCTTTCTGGCACCACGTTCATGATCGGGGGAATTTTGTCTCGGTACTATGCTGAAGTTCGTGTCATGGTACGCGCCCTTGCCATCTGGACAGGAATGCTATTCATTGTCTCGCTTTTTTACCTGGGCGAATTTGACTACAGCCGCACCCAGGTCTGGATTTGGTTTGGGGCGTATATTATTTATCCGTTGATTGCATTATGGTTAATGTGGCAGGATCGTCATCTGCGTGAGAATATTTCCGGCGCCAGCCTGCCTGCATGGGTTCGCGGGTATCTGCGTGTACAAGGCATTCTGGTTACAGCGCTTGCTCTGATTTTGTTGCTGGCACCGGACTTTATGGTTCGTATGTGGCCCTGGAATATTACGCGATTGCTGGCACAAATTTATTCGGCGCCATTTCTCGCGTATGGCTTGAGCAGTTTAATGATCAGCCGCCTGAATACCTGGAACGAGATCCGTGTCGTGGTGGCAGCTACGTTCGTATTTGCTCTGGGAGTCCTTTTGGCTTCACTGATCCATCGTGGGCTGTTCTCACCAAGCAACCTCTCTACCTGGTTATGGTTCGGCGGATTCTTAGCGGCAACCGTCATGCTCGGGTTTTTGACCGTGCGTGCAATCCAGACTGGGAGGGCAACCGCATGAAAAGCGCAATCCGTTTCTACACTGCGTTTAGCGGTATTTTTCTGTTATTGCAGGGTATCAGCACGCTGGCGTTCCGTTTGTTCCCTACATTTGATGAGGCGTTTCCGGCTCTGCTATCTATTACGCAGATGGTTCCCATACATTCCACCCTGCATATTCTGACTGGTCTTGCCGCGTTGCTAGTTTTATCTCGTGGCGGAGAACGCGGCGCTTTCTGGTTCGCTGCAGGCTTCGGAACGTTTTACACAGCCCTGGCATTGTTCGGGATGATCACACACCATCCGACTATTCTGAGATTGCAACCCTTCGACCATCCTTTTCA
>Ga0196962_10000642_pt1 | contig 13177 bp, 4 predicted proteins | sample S3v_20metaG_FD_183186 | JGI IMG/M metagenome (GOLD analysis project Ga0196962, IMG submission 183186) | Soil microbial communities from Anza Borrego desert, Southern California, United States - S3+v_20 | ecosystem: Environmental > Terrestrial > Soil > Desert | place: USA: California | collected... | reverse complement strand
CGCGGCCACCGATTCCCGGCGCGGCCCAGCGCCCGCCGCCGCCACCCCGCTCAAAGGATGACGTGCGAGTACGAGTGGAGCCGCGCGTCGCGGGACTTCCTCATGTCTCTGGCGACGTTGATTCTCTTCAGCCAGCGGTCGCGGCCGTCGTAGCGCGCGCGGAAAGGCTGCCTCCCGTGAACCGCCTTGTAGTTGTCTATGAAGAGGAAGTCTCCGGGGCCGACCGCGACCTCGGACAGCTTCGACTCCATCGCGTTGACGAGCGCGTTGAGGGCCGACTGCGCCTCCTCGTCCTCCAGCGGGTCCATGAAGTAGGGGTCGATCCGCACGTAAGGGGAGTTCGGGTCGCCGAACAGGACCGCGATCTTTTGCGGGCTCTCGTTCAGACGGTTGATGCGCTCGTAGGCCACCGCCAGCGACTTGTCGTCGGGGCACTGAGGGCTGGCCCCCGCCCCCCGGTTCTTTTCGAGGTGCGACTCGTCGGGCCGGATCGTGAAGCGGGGCTCGAACAGGAGTTTGCGGGGGCCTTCGCCTATCTCCACCGTGTCGATCGAAACGTAGGTCGTCGCCACCCGGTCGGGGTTGCGCAGGCAGAGCAGGCAGAGGTAGTCGCCGCGGTAAGGGTGGAAGGCGTCCTCGTTGTGCCAGTAGAGCGTCTGTTTACTGCCCGTCCCGAGCTGCTCGTCCTCGTGGCTTTTAATCGGCAGGACATCATGCACGATGTAGCCGTTTTGCTGCGTCGCCCACCCGAGGGGCTCGCCCAGCAGGCAGCCGAACAGAATCAGCAGCATCTCCTCGTCGAGCGTGGGCGAAGGCACCTGACGCTGGTTCCAGTGCGCGGGCGTCGCGCCGATCTTCTCGTCGTGCACGGGGTAGCCCGAGATCATCAGGACGCCGTTGCCGGACTCTAAGAGCTTGAAACTGTTCAGACATTTACGCAGCCGCCACGGGAGTTGATGCGCGTACAGGCAGGCGTCCCTCAGAAAGGCTTCATCCTCCACGCATTGATACTCCGTCTGGATGCGCCGCAGGATTGAGCGAATCTCGCCGATCTCGTCGTCCGTTAAATACACCTTGTTCATCACCCTGTCCTTTCCGTCGAAAGGGATGAAGCCGAAAGCCAGCTCCGTCGGTGGACTATTTCGCCGCCGCGCGCCGGAGTCGCGTCCGCGTGCGCGAGAGCGGTAGGTCGTTAGCAAAAGACGCGCGGGAGATTCCTGCGCGCTACAATCTCAGCGGCCTGCCTCGCGGGCCAGCATCTCGGAGAGCCGCCGGAGCCCTTCGGGGAAGAGTTCCGGCGAGCCGCCGAAGCCGAGCCGGACGTGCTGCGCGTGGCCGAAACAGGTGCCGGGAACGAGCAGCACCTTATGAGTCGCCGCCAGCCTCCGGCAGAACTCCTGCGAGTCGCCGACCGCCCTGAGGCGGGGGAAGGTGCTGACGCCCCCCTGCGGCGCGACGAACTCGACCCACTCCTCGTGCCCCGCCGCCCACTCGCGCAGGCAGTCGAGGTTGCGGCGCACCTGCGGCAGACGCACCGACAGGAGTCGGTCGGCGTTTTCCACCGCGCGCTGCGCGATCAGCTCGACGAGCGGGGAGAGGTGGAGCGTCAGGTAGTCGCGCAGGTGCAGGCAGGCGGCGATCACCTCGGGCGGGGCCGCCAGCCACCCGACGCGCAGCCCCGGCAGCCCGTACGCCTTCGAGAGCGTCCCCAGCGTGACGACTCTTTCGTAGTAGTCGCCGTGCCTGACGGGCGGCTCGCCCGTGTAGGTCAGCTCCGCGAAGGCCCCGTCCCACACGAGGTAGGAGCCGACCCGCGAGACCATCGTGAGCAGCTCGTGCTGCTGGGCCGCCGTCAGGGCGACCCCGCAGGGGTTGTGCGGGAAGTTCACCACGACCATGCGCGTGCGCGGAGTCAGCACGGCCGCGAGGTCGTCCAAGCTCGGCGCGAAGTGGCGCGACGCCGGCAGCACCCACTTTTTCAGGCGGCAGCCGAGATGGCCGGCGATGGCGGAGAGTTGCTGGTAGACGGGTTCGAGGACGACGACTTCGTCGCCCGGCGAGAGCAGCGCGTTCATGACGAGGTGGATGGCCTCGCTCGAACCGTGCGTGGCCATCACGGCCCCGGCGTCGCCGTCGCCCAGACGGCGCGCGATAGCGCCGCGCAACCCTTCGGCGCCCTGCGTCCGGCTGTCGTCGAAGACGACGGCGGCCATCTCCTCGGCGCTCGGCCCGCACATCTCCTGCACCTCCCGGAGGGAGAAGCTGAAGACGCCGCTGCTGCCGAGGTCGATGTCGGTGTCGAAGTAGTAATCCCTCATCCACCGTTCGAGCAGGGCGGGTGCGATGTCGCGCAGGCAGGCCGCCCCGTCACGGCGCTCGACAACGTCGGGTGACATCCTTTAATCCTTTCTTTCTTCGGAACCGGGGCGGCGGCCGTGGGCGCAAGCCGCGGTAACGCGCGGCCGGGGACTCGGGCGCTCGTCAAAGTCCCGGCGAAAAGGGGTTCGGTTCTGCGGCGTGACGGGAGGGGAGGTGGAAGACCGGCCCGGTGCTTGGTGTCGCCCGGTCGGCGGCGCCTTGTGAGACCGCCGCCGACCGGGCCGGGAGTTCATCAGCCGCGCAGCGTCGCCACGGGGTTGACCCTCGTGGCTCTCGTGGCCGGCAGCCAGCAGGCGGCCAAGCCTACGCCGAGCAGGGTGGCCGCGGCGGCGGCGAAGATTGCGGGGTCGAGCGGGGCCACGCTGTAGAGCAGGCTGGACATCAGGCGCGTCGCGGTCAGCGCCAGCAGCACGCCGACGGAGATGCCGATGGCCGAGAGGATGAGCCCCCGCAGCAGGATCAGCCTCAGGATGTCCCCCTGCTGCGCGCCGAGCGCCATGCGGATGCCGATCTCGCGCGAGCGCTGGGTGACGTAGTACGACATCACCCCGTAGATGCCTATGGCCGCGAGGAAGATGGCGACGGCGGCGAAGACCCCGAGCAGCACCGTGGAGAAGTTTCGCACCCCCAGCGAGCTGTTCATGATCTCGTTCATCGTGCGCACCTGAAAGACCGGCTGGTCGGGGTCTACCGAGCGCACGGCCCCGACGACGGCGCGGGTCATGTTTTCGGGCGCGCCGGCAGTCCTCACCACGAGCGACATGTTCGCCTCCGGCAACTGCTGGTAGGGCACGTACAGCTCGGGGATCGTGTCCCGATCCATCCCCTCGTTTTTGAAGTTAGCGAGCACGCCGATGATCTCCATCCACGGCGAGCCCATCGTCTCGTCACCGATCTTCAGGTATTTGCCGACGGCCTCGTCGCTGCCGAAGTATTTTTGGGCGAACGCCTGATTGACGACCACCCGCGGCGGGGCGTCAATCCTGTCCTCTTCCGAAACCCCGCGCCCGCGCAGGATGCGCGCCCCGATGGTGTGGAAATATTCGGGGCTGACGAGGTGCCACTCCGCCTTGGCGAGGTCGGCGGAACTCTTCACCTCGCGCCCGCGGATGGTGATGACCGGGTAGTTGCGCTGGGACATCAGCGGCGGGGCCGTCATGGGCAGAGCGGTGACGATGGCCGCCGACTCGACATCGGGCAGCGCGTGCAGCCGCTCCAGCAACTGCCTGTAGAAAGCGGCGCGCTGTGCGGGCGCGCCGTACCTCGCCCCCTCAAGGTTCGTCGGAAACGGCAGGGCGATCTGCATGGTCAGAAGGTTGTCAGGGTTGAAGCCGAGCTCGACCTCCCGCAGCTGCCAGAAGCTCTTGAGCAGCAGCCCCGCCCCGACCAGCAGCAGCAGCGCGAGGGAGAACTCCATGACCACCAGCAGGGAACTCGCCTTCCCGTGTCGCACGCCGCCCGTGCTCCCCCTCGTCCCGTCCTTCAGCGCCTCGTTAACCTTCGGGCTGGAGATTTGGAGGGCCGGGGCGACCCCGAAAAGAATCGCCGTCACGACGGAGACGAGCAGCGTGTAGGCGAGCACGCGCCAGTCCAGCGAGGCGTCGGCGAGGCCGGGGATGTACTGCTGCCCGAGGGCGGAGAGCAGCTGCGTGAGCTGGACGGTGAGCAGTAACCCGACGGCGGCCCCGAGCAGCGAAAGCATGAAGCTCTCCGTGAGCAGCTGCCGGATGAGGCGGCTCCTGCTCGCGCCCAGCGCGGCGCGTATCGCCATCTCGCCCTTGCGCGCGTTGGCCTTCGACAGAAGAAGGTTGGCGATGTTGGTGCAGGCGATCAGGAGGACGATGGTCACGGTGGCGAGCAGGATGAGGAAGACGGGGCGGAAGTCGCCCACGACGCTCTCGTGCAGCGTGCGCATGTCGAGGTTGAAGCCGCTGTCGGCCGGGTACCTGTCGGGGTACTGCGCCTGTAGCTGGCCGCCGAGCGCTTCCATCTCGGCCCGCGCCTGCTCCACGGGAACACCGGGCCTGAGTCTGCCTATCAGCCGCATCATGCGGTTTTCGACCGCGGGGGGCTCGAACGGCGGCCCGACGAAGCCGGCGGCGACCCAGACCTCCACGTCGAGCGAGGCGAGCGGCGTCGGATGCCTGAAGCCGGGGGGCATGACGCCGACGACGGTGAACGGCTCGGTGTCGAGCAGCACCGTCTTGCCGACCGCCGCCGGGTCAGCCCCGAAGCGGCGCGTCCAGAGGCCGTGGCTGATGACCGCCAGCGTCGTCAAGCCGGGGTTCTGATCCTGCTCCACGAAGGTGCGGCCGAGCAGGGGCTGAGCGCCCAGCACGGAGAAGAAGTTCTCCGTGACGTAGATTGACTGGATGCGCTCCGGCTCGGCCACGCCCGACAGGTTGTAGCTGATGGGCGAGGAGAAGCCCGCGACCCCCGAGAAGGATTTGCCGTGGTTGCGCAGGTGCAGGTACTCGGCCGACGACGAGGACGCCTGAAACGTGCCGCTGCTGGGCAGGTTGGTCGAGATGGCGACGAGGCGCTCCGGCTCGGCGTAAGGCAGCGGGCGCATGAGCACGGAATTTATCGCGCTGAAGATCGCCCCGTTCGCGCCTATCCCGACGGCCAGAATGATAACGACCAAAATGGTGAACCAGACGTTCTTCATCATGAGCCGGAAAGAGTAGCGAACGTCGTAAAGCAGGTTTTTCATAAGCTGATCTCCACGAAGGTATTGTCGTCGCGTCTGACGCCGCCCGCGCGGGCTAAAGGGTGAAAGACTTGAGGGGGGCCGACGGGCCTACCAAGACGTTCGCGCACGTCGCAGAGACTCCTTCAACACGTCGGCGAGAACCTTCACGTGCGGCTCTGCCACCATGTCGTGATGCCGGCCCGGCACCTCGAACACCTCCACGCCCTGTCCGGCCAGAGCGCCCCAGCCGTAGGTCTCGTCCTCCCCGGCCGCGCCGGAGCGGGTCTTGAGCAGCGTGACCCTGCCGGGGTAGGGCGCGGCCGTGTAGCCCCGGAGCGCCCGCAGGTTCGCCCGGTAAACTTTCAGGTAGCTATTTATCTGCGCGACCCCCACCTCGGGCGGGATGAGGTCGAACTTGTTCCCCTGCTCCAAGAGGTAGAGGAGCCTCTGCTCCTCGCTCATCGCTTCGAGCGCCGCGTCGTCGAGTTCGACGTAGCCTTCGAGGAAACGGCGCATGATTGAAAGGTCGTCGAGAGCCTCCCCATCTTCGCCGACGGGCGGCCTGTGGTCGAGCAGGGCGAGTAGCGCGACCTCCTGCCCGCGCGCGACGAACTGCTGGGCCATCTCGTAGGCGACGACGGCCCCGAGAGACCAGCCGCCGAGGTGGTAAGGGCCTTCGGCCTGAGTCCTGACGACCGCCTCGACGTAGCGCGAGGCCATCTCCTCGATGCGGCTAAGCGGCTCCGCGCCCTCTTCGAACCCGCACGCCTGAAGGGCGTAGAACGGCTGCTCGGCCCCCAGCCGCTTCGCGAGTTCGGAGTAGCACAGGACGTTCCCGCCGGCCGGGTGCACGAAGAACAGCGGCGGGCGGCTCCCGGCGGGTTGGATGGCGACGAGCGGGCCGCAAGGTTCGTCCGACTCCTCGCGGAGCCGCTGCGCCAGCTTTTCGACGCTGGCCCCCTCGAAGAGCGAGGCGAGCGGCAGCCACCTGCCGAAAGTTTTCTGTATCTGCGCCATCAGTCGCACGGCCAGCAGCGAGTGGCCGCCCAGCTCGAAGAAGTCGTCGCTGACGCCCACGGGGCTGACCTTAAGAACCGCCTCCCAGACCTTCGAGAGCTTCAGCTCCACCTCGTCGCGCGGGGCGACGTAAGGGTTTTCGGTCTCGGGCCGCTCCGTGCCCGGCTCGGGCAGCGCGCCCCTGTCCACCTTGCCGTTCGGCAGCAGCGGCAGCCGGTCAAGAAAGATGTAGTGGGACGGGTGCTGGTATCGCGGAAGCTCGCGCCTGACCTTACCGCGGAGGCTGCTGACGGAGACGGCTTTGCCCTCCTTCGGGATGACGTAGGCGACGAGGCGGCGGTTCTCCTGCGAGTCGCCCTTCACGGCGGCCACGCAGTGGCCCACGTCCGGATGCGCCGCGATGATCGATTCGATTTCGCCGAGTTCGATGCGCACGCCGCCGAGCTTGACCTGCTGGTCGATGCGGCCCTGTATCTCAAGCAGGCCGTCGGCGCGGTACCGGCCCTGATCGCCGGTGTAGTAAAGGGTGTCGCCGGGCTCGTTCCGGAAAGGGTTCGGTCGGAACCGGTCGCGCTGCTCCTGAGAGGCGTTAATGTAGCCGAGGCTCCTGTAGGGCGTGCGGATGACGATCTCGCCGGTCTCGCCGACGCCGCACAATTGGCCCGCCTTGTTAATCACCAGAGCCTGCGTGTGCGGGAGGGGGCGGCCGACGGGCTGGATTCCCGGCGACGGCTCGCGCGGGACGCGATACCAGAACTTGGCGAGCGTCGTTTCGGTCGGGCCGTAGAGGTTTGCGATCTCGCCCGCCCGCGACAGGGCCGCGCGCCAGCGGCCGACGAGGTGATCCGTCAAAGCCTCGCCCGCGAAGAGCGTCCACCGCAACCTCTCAAGCTTCAAAGCCGGCGTCCACCTCATCAGGCTCGCCTCGGCGACGGCCGGAACGATGTGGATGATCGTCGCGCCCTCGGATTCGAGCCACGGCAGCATCTGCTCGGGGCCGAACTCTGTCTGGTCGGGCGGCAGGCAGATGGTCGCCCCGCTCGTCAGGGGCAGGAACATGTCGCGCATCGCCACCTCGAACGACAGCCGCGACAACTGCGCGACGCGGTCTTCGGGCCTGAGGTCGAACTCCTCCCGCTCCCAGTTGATGAAGTGCGACAGCCCGCCGTGAGTGCAGAGGACTCCTTTGGGCGTGCCCGTCGAGCCCGAGGTGAAGATGAGGTAAGCCGGGTCGGAGCCTCGCGGGCTGAAGAGGGGGACGGAAGCTGGCGCGGAGGCCCCGCCGAGTATCCGGCCGTCAGACGACCGGACGCGAATCGACGGGAGGCCGGCCGTCTCGCCGCCGCCGTCCTCCTCGTCGTCGTCGGTGACGACGAGGGCGTGACGCGCGTTCGCCTCGCGCACGAGCTGCGCCCTGCGGCCTTCGGGGTGCGTGCGGTCGATGAGCAGCAGCACGCCGCCGGTCTGTAGGGTGGCGACGACGCAGGCGACGAGGGCGAAGCTGCGCGGGCCGAGCACCGCCACGGTGTCGCCCGGCTGGAGGCCCCCGGCGACGAGCCGGCGCGAGAGCTCGCCGGCACAGTCGGAGAGTTGGCGGTAGGTGTAGTCCCGGCCGAGGTGGCTTACGGCGACCTGAGCGGGCGTGCTTTCGGCCCAGCGCGCGAAGGCTTCCGTGACGGGCTCGTAGGGCAGAAGCGGCAGGGGCTCGCGCGGGTCGGGCAGCAGCCGGAGCGTTCCGGGGGGGCGCAGAGAGTAGGTGTCTATGGGCCGCTCGGGCGCTTCGGCGAGTTGTTCGAGCAGGTAGACGTACTGGTCGAGGAGGCTCCGCATGCGCTCCGGGGCGAAGAGGGCGCGCTGGTAGACGACCGAGAGGTCGATGCGGTCGCCCGCCTCGTCGGCGTAGAGCGTGACGGCGTGCTTGGCCTGATGCCCTTCGAGTTCGACCAGACTTAACGACAGCTCTTCGAGCTCGACCGTCTTCCGGGGCGTGCTCCCGAAGTTGAACATGATCTCGAAGAGCGGGTTTTTGCCGAGGTGGCGCTCCGGTTGCAGCTCTTCGACCAGCTTCTCGAAAGGCATCGTCTGGTTGGCGAAAGCGCCGAGCGAAACCTCCTTGACGCGCCCTATCACCTCCAGAAAAGTCGGCCGCCCCGACAGGTCTGTGCGCAGCACCAGCGTGTTGACGAAGAACCCGATGAGCCTCTCGGTTTCGGCCTGCGTGCGGCCGGAGATGGGCGTGCCGAGCGCGACCTCTTCCTGCCCGGTGTAGCGGTGGAGCAGGGTCTTGAAGGCGGCGAGCAGGGTGATGAAGAGCGTCGCGCCCGCCCGCCTGCTCAACGCGCCGAGCGCCTCCGTCAGCCGCTCGTCGAGGGTCGTTACGCAGGCCGCGCCGTCGTAGTCCTGCGCGGGGGGGCGCGGGTAGTCGGTCGGCAGTTCGAGCTTTTGCAGGCGGCCGCCGAGCTGCTCGCGCCAGTAGCGCAATTCGGCCTCGAACTTCTCGCCCTCCATCCAGCCCCGCTGCCAGCGCGCGTAGTCGGCGTACTGGATGGGCAGCTCGGCGAGCGGCGACGGCTCGCCCCGCGTGAAGGCCGAGTAGAGGCTGACGAGCTCGCCGACGAGGATCGCGGTCGACCAGCCGTCCGTGACGATGTGGTGCAGGTTGATGAGGATGATGTGCTCGTCTGCCGAAAGCCGGACGAGGTGGGCGCGCAGCAGCGGCCCGGCGGAAAGGTCGAAGGGCCGGAGGGCCTGCTCGCGGACGATCTCGACGGCCCGCCTCTCCCTCTCTTCGCGCGTCGGCGCGCTCACGGCCTCGACCTCCAGCGCCCGCGGCGCCGGCGGGTGGACGAGCTGCACGGGCTCGCCGTCTTCGTTGGCGAAGGTGGTGCGTAGAGCTTCGTGACGCCGGACTACTTCGTTAAGGCTCGCTTCGAGCGCCGGCAGGTTCAGGGGGCCCCTGAAGCGGAGCGCGGCGGGCATGTTGTAGGCGGCCGAGCCCGGCTCCAACTGCTCCATAAACCACAGGCGCTGCTGGCCGAAGGAGACGGGGTGCCTCTTGGGGCGGCCCGCCTTCTCGCGCAGAAGCCGTGCGGCGAGGGCGCGCTTCTCTTCGAGCGTCAGATTCTTCTCGGCGTGTGCTGGCTGGCTCATGTCTGGTCTGACTCCGACAGTAGATCGAGGAGCAGGGCGTCGACCTCTTCGGCCGAAAGCTGGTCGAGGCGCGACAAGACCTCCTCTTCCGTCAACCGTTCGCCGCGGGTGATGCGGTCGGCCGCGTGGCCGGCGTGCTCCGCGCCGTTAGTGCGTAAGGTCAGGGCGAACTGCTCGATGGTCGGGGCCTCGAAGATGGCGCGCAGGGGCGTGTCCAAGCCGAACGCCTCGCGCACGCGCGCGACCACCTGAGTCGCCAGCAGGGAGTGCCCGCCTATCTCGAAGAAGTTGTCGCGGATGCTGACGCGCTCGACGTTGAGCACTTCCGACCAGATCGCCGCGAGCTTCGCCTCCTGCTCCGTGCGCGGGGCGGCGTACTCGCGCTCGGGCTGCCCCTGCGCCGCCTTGAGCGTGGCGAGCTGCCTGCGGTCTACCTTGTTGTTGGGGGTGAGCGGCAGGCCGTCCAAGCGCACGAAGAGGGCGGGCACCATGTATTCCGGCAGCGTCCGTTTGAGGAAGTCGCGCAGCTCGCCGTCCGCAGGCACCGCGTCGTGCGCCACGAGGTAGGCCACGAGTTGCAGGTGGCCCCGCGCGTCCTCCTGCGCCAACACCGCCACCTCGCCGACGGCCGGGTGCTGGCCGAGCGCCGCCTCCACCTCGCCCAGCTCGATGCGGAAGCCGCGAATCTTCACCTGATTGTCGATGCGGCCGAGGAAGGCGATGTTTCCGTCGGGCAGGAAGCGCGCGAGGTCGCCGGTCTTATAAAGCCTCTCGCCGGGCCTGCCGCCGAAAGGGTTGGGGACGTAGCGTTCGGCCGTCCGGGCGGGCAGGCCGAGGTAGCCGCGCGCAAGCACCTCCCCGCCGATGCAGAGCTCGCCGGGCACGCCCGGCGGGACGGGCTGAAGGTTTCTGTCAAGCAGGTACACCTGATGGTGCGGCCACGGACGCCCGATGGGCGGCGGCGCCCCCGCGTCGGGCGGCAGAGAGCCTCCTTTGAGGAAATAGGAGGTGGAGGTGACGGTCGTTTCCGTCAGGCCGTAGACGTGGGCCAAAGTGACGTGCGGGGTCGCAAGCCTGCTCCAGTCCGCGACCTTGTCGGGCTGCGGGAGTTCGCCGCCGAGGATTAGCAGCGACAACTCCGGCGGAACCTGTCTTTGCAGCCGGGCCAGCTCGCCCACCCACTCGTGCCAGTAGGCGACCGGAAGCTCCATCGCCGTCAGGCGCTCGCGCCCGACGGTCTCCGACAGCTCCGAAGGCAGCGGCAGCTCCCGGCGTATGACGAGAGCGCCGCCGACGGCCAGCACCGGGAATACCTCTTCGATGCACACGTCGAAGCTGAGCGGCGCGAACTGTAGGAAGCGGTCTTCGGCCGTGAGCCGGAAGTCCTCGGCCGCCACCGCCACGAACATCGCCAACTCCCTGTGGGCGATCATCACGCCCTTCGGCCTCCCCGTCGAGCCCGACGTGTAGATGACGTAGGCGAGGTTGTCCGGGTGAACTTCGACCTCGGGCGGCGTCCCTTCCTGTTGTGAAATCTCGCCCCACTGGCGGTCTACGGCGACGACCGAGACTTCGTGCGGAGGCAGCTTGCCCGCGGACTCCGCGTTGCACAGAAGGATGCCTACGCCCGCGTCCTCGATCATGAAGCGGAGGCGGTCGGCCGGGTAGGCGGGGTCGAGCGGGAGGAAGGCGGCCCCGGCCTTCAGCGTCGCGAGAATGGCGACGACCGCCTCGGGCGACCTGCCCATGAAGATGCCGACGACCGATTCCGGCCCCGCCCCTCGCTCGGTCAGGTAGCGCGCGAGCCGGTTAGACCTCTCGTCCAACTCGCCGTGCGTGAGCGTCTCGCCTTCAAAGAGGACGGCGGGCGAATGCGGCGCGCGGGCCGCCCGCTCCACGAGCGACAGGTGGGCGAGCGGCTGATTCTCGTACCTCAACGAGCCGCCCGCCCACTCCGTCAAGACCCTTTCCCTCTCGGGCCGCGTCATGAGCGGCAACGCCGACACGCGCGCCTCGGGCCGCGCGGCGACGGCCGTGAGCAGCACCTCGTAATGCTCAAGCAGGCGGCGAACGGTCTCGGGGAAGAAGAGGTCTGTGCTGTAATCCAGCGCCGCGACGAGACCGCTCTCGCTCTCGGTGATGTCGAGGTTGAGGTCGAAGACCGCGGTCTGCCGCTCGACGCCGACGGGCGAGAGCGTGAGGCCGGGCAGTCGAACCTCCTGCTGCGCCATGTTCTGCATGGCGAACATCACCTGAAAGAGCGGCGTGATGCTCAGGTCGCGCGTCGGCTGCAAGGCTTCGACCAGCGACTCGAAGGGCACCTCCTGATGCTCGTGCGCTTCGAGCGCCGTCTGCCTCACGCTGTGCAGCAGGCCGAGGAACGTCGGGTCGCCGGAGAGGTTCGTCCTGAGCACCAGCGTGTTGACGAAGAAGCCGATCAGACCTTCCACCTCCACGCGGTTGCGGCCTGAGATGGGCGTGCCGACGACGATGTCCGCCTGCCCCGTGTACCGCGAGAGCAGCACTTGGAAGGCCGCGAGCAGCGACATGAACAGCGTCACGCCTTCGCGTCTGCTGAGGGCGCGCAGCGAGTCGGTCAACTCGGGCGACAGCAGCCGGACTTCACGCGCGCCCCGCAGGCCGGGGACGGCGGGGCGGGGCTTGTCGGTCGGCAGTTCGAGCATGGGCGGGATGCCCTTCAGCTGCTCGCGCCAGTAGGCCATCCCCGCCGCCAGCCGGTCGCCCCCCATCCAACGCCGCTGCCACAGGGCGTAATCGGCGTACTGTATCGGCAGCTCTGCGAGCGGGGAAGGCCGGCCCTCGCTGAAGGCCGCATACAACTCCATCACCTCTCTGATGAAGATGCCGATCGACCAGCCGTCGCTGACGATGTGATGCATCGTCACGAGGATCATGTGGGTCTCCGGCTCCAGCCGCAGCAGCCTGACTCTGAGCAGCGGCCCGTCCGCCAGATTGAACGGCCGATTGGCCTCCTCGTTCAGGGCTGCCAGCGCGGCCCGCTCGCCCTCCTCCCCGGCCATGTGCGCGAGGTCTTCGACGCGGAGGGGCACCGGCCGCGGCTCGCTCACGAGTTGAACCGGCTCGCCTCTGACCTCCCGGAAGGTGGTTCTCAGAATCTCGTGCCGCCGCGCGATCTCCGTGATGGTGCGTTCGAGGGCCGCCACGTCCAGCCGACCCTGCAAGCGCACCGCCGCGGGCATGTTGTAGGCGGGGCTGTCGGGCTCCAACTGGTCGAGGAACCAGAGCCGCTGCTGCGCGAACGAGAGGTTGAGTGCCCCTTCGCGGGGCGCTCTGATGATGAGGGAAGACTCGGCGGCGGTGTCGTCCCTGCGGCTCCGCACCTGTTCCGCGAGACCCGCGACGGTCGGGGCCTCGAACATAGTGCGCAGCGATAGCTCGACCTGAAACGCATCCCGCACGCGGGATATGACCTGAGTCGCCAGCAGCGAATGGCCGCCCAAGTCGAAGAAGTTATCCGTCACCCCCACGCGCTCGACCTGTAGCACCTTGCCGTATATCTCCGCGAGCTTCTCTTCATCCTCCGAGCGCGGCGCAACGTACTGCCGATCAAACTCCGCCCTGACAAGGCCGGGGGCTGGGAGGGCGGCGCGGTCGATCTTCCCGTTCGGCGTCAGCGGCATCCGCTCCAGCACCACCACCGCCGACGGCACCATGTACTCCGGCAGCCGCTCCCGCGCACTCCTCTTCAACTCCTCGCCTAACTCCGCCTCCCCCGCGCCCTTCACCGGCGCGTTGGCGTACGCCTCCAGCCCCGCCGCGCCGCCCTCGGCCTCCGCCGCGCCCGGCCACCTCACGCCCCACTCATGTGAGGCGCCGCGGCGCCTCACCACCACGTCGTAGCTGCCGTCCTCGGCACCCCCGGCCCAGCTCACCTCCGCCTCCACCCCCTCGCGCTCG
>Ga0196962_10000641_pt1 | contig 13191 bp, 13 predicted proteins | sample S3v_20metaG_FD_183186 | JGI IMG/M metagenome (GOLD analysis project Ga0196962, IMG submission 183186) | Soil microbial communities from Anza Borrego desert, Southern California, United States - S3+v_20 | ecosystem: Environmental > Terrestrial > Soil > Desert | place: USA: California | collected... | reverse complement strand
TCGCGGCCTCGGCGGCGTCGGCGCTCCGCTCGGCGGTCCTGGCGCGGATGAACTCGATCGCCTCCTGGGCCTGGTCGGCGGTTGCCGTCCGGCCGGTTCCGATCGCCCAGATCGGCTCGTAGGCGATCACGACCCCCGCGAGGCGATCGTCGCCCAGCTCCGCGAGGTCGGCGTCGAGCTGGCGCTGCAGGACCGCCTCTGTCTCGCCGCCGTCGCGCTGCGCCTCGTTCTCGCCGACGCAGAGAATCGGCTGCAGCCCGGCGTCGAGCGCGGCCGGCAGCTTTCGCGCGAGCGCCTCGTCGCTCTCGCCGAAGTGCTCGCGGCGCTCGGAGTGGCCGAGGATCACGGCGCGGACGCCGAGCTCGACCAGCATCGGGGCCGAGACCTCGCCGGTGAAGGCGCCGCCGTCTTCCTCGTGCATGTTCTGGGCGGCGATCGCGACCCGGTCTCCGCAGAGCTCGACCGCCCGCGCCAGCGACGGATACGGCGGGCAGACGACGACCTCGACCCCGTCCGAGGGCAGCTTCGGCAACATCGCGCCGAGAAAGGACTCGGTCTCGGCGACGGTCTTGTGCATCTTCCAGTTCGCGGCGACGTACGGCGTCCTAGGCATCCGGCAGCACCTCCAGGCCGGGGAGCTCCCGCCCCTCGACGAACTCGAGCGAGGCCCCGCCGCCGGTGGAGAGCCAATCGACGCGGTCGGCGAGCCCGAACTCGGCCAGCGCCGCGCCCGAGTCGCCGCCGCCGACCACCGTGTGCCCCGGCGCCTCGGCGACCGCCTCGGCGACGCGGCGCGTCCCCGCCGCGAACGGGTCGAGCTCGAACGCGCCCATCGGCCCGTTCCAGAACACGGTCCCGGCGCGGCCGATCCGCTTCGCGTAGTTGGCCGCGGTGTTGGCGCCGATGTCGAGGCCCATCCAGCCCTCGGGGACGTCGACGCTGTTGAGCTCCTGAACGTCGGTCCCAGCGTCGAATTCGCGACCGAGCACGAGATCCTCGGGCAGCTCAAGCAGGGTGTCGCTGCGCTCGGCGTCGGCGAGGACCCGACGCGCGTGCTCGACGCCCTCTTCCTCCACGAGCGAGTTCCCGGTGTCGCGGCCCTCGGCCTTGAAGATGCTGAAGCACATCGCGCCGCCGATCAGGATCTCCTCGGCGAACCCGAGGAAGCGATCGATCACGCCGACCTTGTCGGTCACCTTGGCGCCGCCGAGGACGATCACCAGCGGCGGCTCGGGGTCGTCGCGGACGCGGCCGAGCTCGCTCACCTCGCGCTCGAGCAGGAGCCCCGCGCAGGCGGGGAGCTCGCGCGCGATCCCCTCGGTCGTCGCGTGGGCGCGGTGGCTGGAGCCGAACGCGTCGTTGACATAGACGTCGGCGAGCGCCGCGAGCGCCTTCGCGAGCGCGGGGTCGTTCTTCGTCTCGCCGGGCTCGAAGCGGCTGTTCTCGAGCATCAGGACGTCACCGGCGCCGAGCCGCTCGGCCGCCGCGGCGACCTCGTCGCCGACCAGCCCCGAGGCGAGCGGGACGTCGGTCCCGAGCAGCTCCCCGAGCCGCTCGGCGACCGGCCGCAGCGTCAGCGCCGGGTCCGTCCCCGCCGGGCGGCCGAGGTGCGAGCAGACGAGGATCGCGGCGCCCCGTTCGCGCAGCAGCTCGAGCGTCGGCAGGCAGGCGCGGATCCGGGAATCGTCGGTGATCTTCTTGTCGTCCAGGGGCACGTTCAGGTCGCCGCGGACGAGCGCGCGCTTACCGTCGACGTCGGCGTCGCGGACGCTCGCCTTCGCGAATCCGGTCACTGGACTGGCCCGCGGGCGCGCTGGTCGGGGCGGCGCCTAGGCGCCGACCGCGGCCGGCTGCAGCACCTTCTCGGCGAGCTCGACGCAGCGGTTGGAGTAGCCCCACTCGTTGTCGTACCAGCCGACCGCCTTCACGAGGTTGCCCCCGTCGAGGACCATCGTCTGCTCGGAGTCGAAGACGCACGAGTGGGGGTCGGTGACGATGTCGGTCGAGACGAGCGGGTCCTTGCTGTAGGCGAGAATCCCCTGCAGCGGCCCGTCCGCCGCCGCACTCATCGCCTCGTTCACCTCGTCGGCGCTGACGTCGCGGCTCGGCTCGAAGACGAGGTCGACGACCGAGCCGGTCGCGACCGGCGCCCTGACCGAGATCCCGTTCAGCTTCCCGTTGAGCTCGGGGAGCACGAGGCCGACCGCCTTCGCGGCCCCGGTGCTGGTCGGGATCAGGTTGATCGCCGCCGCCCGCGCCCGGCGCAGGTCCTTGTGAGGCATGTCCTGCAGCCGCTGGTCGGCGGTGTAGGCGTGGATCGTGGTCATCATCCCCTGCACGATCCCGACGGACTCGTGCAGGACCTTCGCCATCGGTGCGAGGCAGTTGGTCGTGCACGAGGCGTTGGAGATGATGTGGTGCTGGTCGGGGTCGTAGTCGGATTCGAAGTTGACCCCGAGGGCGACCGTGACGTCGGGGTCGGTCGCCGGCGCGGAGATGATCACCTTCTTCGCGCCCGCCTCGATGTGCTTCGCGGCGTCCTCCCGCTTCGTGAACAGCCCGGTGGACTCGATCACGACGTCGGCACCGAGGTCGGACCACGGAAGGGCGGCCGGATCGCGCTCGGAGAGGACGCGCAGCTCGTCACCGTCGACCGTGACGCCGTTCTCGCTCGCCTTCACCTCACCGGGGTAGCGGCCGAGGATCGAGTCGTACTTGAGCAGGTGGGCGAGGGTCTCGGTGTCTGTGATGTCGTTGACGGCGACGAAGTCGATGTCCGAGCCCGCGGCCTTCGCCGCCCGGAAGAGGTTGCGCCCGATCCGCCCGAACCCGTTGATGCCGACCTTGACTGCCATTCCGCCGTCTCCTTCTCGCCGCTGGGTTTGCCGTCCCACTTAACCTAGCGACTGGCCTCCGCTGGAGGCCGTGAGATCAGTCGTGGGCGACGACGAGCTCGACGACGTAGCCGTCGGGATCGCGCAGGCGGGCGGCGTAGTTGCCGTTGCCGAGGTGCGGCGTGCTTCCCGGCTCGGCGACGTGCTCGCCGCCGGCCTCGAGCGCCGACTCGTAGGCCGCCTTCACCGCGGGAATGCTCTTCGCGGGAAAGGAGACCTCGCCGAAGCCGGGACGCTGCGAGTCGTCGCGCTCGACGAAGAAGACCGACCTGACCAGGCCCCAGCCGATCGCGGTCGCGCCCTCCTCCTGGCGACGCCAGCCCAGCGGGTTGAGCATCGCGTCGTAGAAGCGGCCGCTCCGCTCGAGTGATCCGACCTTGAGGCTGACGTAGTGCAACATGGGGTTCGGTCCCGCTGAAGAGGCTCCGTTCACGGGGCGCGGCGTCCCGTCCCGAGGACCGCGCGGGCGTGCGAAGCGCTCCCGTCCAAGCCTAGATGATCGATCAGCGCCGCGGTTCCCACCGGAACGCGCGCAACGCGAGCGCCAATCCGGCGACCCCCCAGGCGGCGACGATCGCGAGGTGGCCGAGCTCGATGCCGGAGCCGGTCGTGTTCGGATCCCAGGCCGTGAAGAACGCCTCGAAGAAGTGGCGGATCGGGAACACGTCGGCGACCTGGAGGACGCCGCTCGGGATCTCGCTGTCTGGGATGAAGACGCCGGATATGAAGTACAGCGGCAGGACGACCGCGTTGGATATGGCCGGGGCCGCGTCCTCGGAGGGAATCAGCGCCGTCAACGCGAACCCGAGGCAGCAGAAGGAGAAAGCCCCGACCGCGAGCGTGATCACGACGGCGGGGATCGTCTGGTCCGGAAGGGAGACGTCGTAGACGAGCTTCCCGATCAGGGCGACGAGGACGACCATCAGCAGCGACACGACCAGGGAGTTCCCAACCCTCCCCGCGACGAAGACCGGCGCGGGCAGCGGCGTCCCGCGGATCCGCTTCAGGAGCCCGCGCTCGCGATCCTCGGTGAGGTTGATCGCGAGGCTCTGAGTGGTCGCGGAGATCACCGCGAGCGAGATGATCGCGGGGACGTAGTAGGTGGTCGTCTTCACTCCGCGCTCCTCGATGTCCTCGTTTCCGAAGATCGTCGCGAAGATGAAGAGGAAGATCAGCGGCAGGAGGACGGTGAAGAAGACCGACGCCGGGTTGCGCCAGAAGACCTTCTGGTCGTAGCGGAACTGGTGCGCGACGAGGGCGACCGCGCTCACCCGCCCTCCCCCTCCGCCGCGTCGTCGTCGGCGCCGTCGGTGAGCTCGAGGTAGATGTCCTCGAGGCTCGGGCGGCGGACCTCGAGGTCGCCGAGCTCGATCCCCCGCTCGAGGGCCCAGCCGGTGAGCTTGCGCAGCAGCGGAACGGGGTCCGGGGCGGCGATCGTGACCGCGACGCCGTCGATTCGGGCGCGATCGCGGACCGCGACGGGGAGATCCGCGGCCTCGGCGACGCCGCCGAGGCGGAAGGAGATCTCGCTCGCGCGCTCGCGGCGGTCTCCGAGCCGGTCTGGTGGACCCTCGGCGACGATCTCGCCCGCGCGCAGGATCGCGACCCGGTCGGCGAGCGCCTGCGCCTCGTCCATGTAATGGGTCGTGAGGAAGACTGTCTTTCCCAGGTCGCGCAGGCTCGAGATCACCCGCCACGCCTGGCGCCGCGCCGAGGGGTCGAACCCGGTCGTCGGCTCGTCGAGGAACAGCAGGTCCGGGTCGCCGACGAGGGCGAGGGCGACGTCGAGCCGGCGCTGCTGGCCGCCGGAGAGCCGCGACGTGCGCGTGTCCTCCTTGCCCTCGAGACCGACGAGGCGGACGGTGTCGGCGACGTCGCGGGGGCGCTCGTAGTAGCCGGCGTACTGCGCGACGGCCTCGGTCACCGTCAGCTCCGGCGTCAGCCTGCATTCCTGGAGGACGAGGCCGACCCGCGAGCGCCAGGCTCGGGTCGGCGAAGCGGGATCCACCCCCAGCACCGCCACATCGCCGCCGTTGCGCGGCCGGTAGCCCTCGAGGATCTCGACCGTCGTCGTCTTCCCGGCGCCGTTCGGGCCGAGGAACGCGAACACCTCGCCCTCGGCGACGTCGAGGTCGATCCCGCGGACGGCCTCGAGCTCGCCGTAGGACTTGCGCAGCCCGCGGACGCTGATCACGGTTTCCGGCGCCAAGGGGCGCGAGTCTAGGGAGGCGCCGAAGCCGGCCTAGTCGAGGTGAACGTCGCGGTGGACGACCTGTAGCTTGACGTCGTCGCGGTCGGCGAGCTCGCGCACGATTCGGTTCGCGACCGTGATCGAGCGGTGGCGGCCGCCGGTGCACCCGATCGCGATCGTCAGGTGCTGCTTGCCCTCGGCGACGTAGGCCGGCAGCAGGAAGTCGAGCAACGGCATCAGGCGACCGTAGAACTCGCCCGCCTGCGTCCCCGACTCGACGTACTCGACGACCTCGGCGTCGTCGCCCGTGAGCGGGCGGAGCTCGTCGACGTAATGCGGGTTCGGGAGGAAGCGGACGTCGAGCGTGAGGTCGGCGTCGCGCGGCGGGCCGTTCTTGAACCCGAACGTCAGCAGGGTCAGCGCGAGCTGGTTCTCCTCGCGCTCACGCCCGATCAGCTCGGTCGCGATTCGTCGCCGCAGCGCGCCGCCGGTCGTGTCGGTGGTGTCGATCACGAGGTCGGCGCGCTCGCGCAGCGGCGCCAGCAGCTCCCGCTCGGAGCGCACCCCGTCGACGATCCGGCCGCTGCGGGCGAGCGGGTGGCGACGGCGCGTCTCGCGGTACCGGTGCAGGAGCGTCTCCTCGTCCGCCTCGAGGAAGAGCAGCTTCAGGTCGAGGCCGCTGGCCTCGAGCTCGGACAGGACCGCGAGCAGGTCCTCGAAGTACTCGCCGCCGCGGACGTCGGAGACGACCGCGGCGCGCTCGACCCCGCTCCCCTCGTGACGGAAGAGCTCGCCGAGCCCGGCGATCATCCGCGGCGGCAGGTTGTCGACGCAGAAGTAGCCGCCGTCCTCGAACGCCGCGATCGCCTCGGACTTGCCGGCGCCCGAGTAGCCGGTGATCACGACCAGCTCGACGCGCTTGCCGCCCGAGGCGCCGTCGCGGTCGCCGCCAGGCGGGGCCGCCTCGGGCGCGCGCTCGGGCGCTCGGTCGCCGCGCCGCTCTTGGGAGACCGCCTCCGCCATCACCCAGCCCTGTTCAGTTGCCGGTGGATCTCGCGAGCGAGCTTACCCGGCACCCCGGGCACCGCTTCCAGCTCCTCGCGGCTCGCCGCGAGCAGCCGCTCGGGCGAGCCGAAGTGGCGCAGCAGCGCCCGCTTTCGGGCCGGGCCGACACCGCGGACGCCGTCCAGAACCGACGCCGTCATCGCCTGGTCCCGGCGGCCGCGGTGGAAGGTGATCGCGAACCGGTGAGCCTCGTCGCGGACGCGCTGCAGCAGCCGCAGGGCGTCGGAGCCGCGCTCGAGCATCACGGGCTCGGAGCGGCCGGGCAGGAACACCTCCTCGATCCGCTTCGCGAGGCTGATCACAGCCACTCCCCGCTCGATGAACGGCTCGAGCGCGGACACTCCGGCGCCGAGCTGCCCCTTGCCGCCGTCGATCACGATCAAGTCGGGAAGGGCCGCGAAGCTGGCGTCGCGGTCGGAGTCGTGCGGGGACAGGTCGGCCTGCTCCAGGTAGCGCCCGAGCCTGCGGCTCAGGACCTCCCTCATCGAGGCGACGTCGTCAGGCCGCGTGCTCCGCTTCGCGTCTGCGCGCGGCCGGTCAGGCCGCCCGTTCCCACCGGTTGCCTCGCCGCGGATCTTGAACTTGCGGTAGTCGGACTTCTTCGGGGCGCCGCCCTCGAAGGTGACCATCGACGCGACCGCGTGGGTCTCGTGCAGGTTCGAGATGTCGTAGCCCTCGATCCGGACCGGGAGCCGCTCGAGCCCGAGCTCCTCCTGAAGCGCGGTGAGTGCTTCCGCCCGCTGCTGGCGGCGGTGCTCGCGCCGCAGCCTGTCCTGGCCGAGCGCGAGCTTGGCGTTGCGCTCGGCGAGCTCGCGCAGGCGGCGGAGGTCCCCCCTGGCGGCGACCCGCACCTCGACCGGCGAGTCGCGCTCGCTCCCGATCGCCTCGGCGAGCAGCTTCGTCCGGTCCTTCAACTCCGGCCCGACGACCACCCGCGGCGGCACCGCGGGGGCGGCGCCGTAGTACTGGAGCAGGAACCCCTCGACCACCTCGCCGGGAGAGCGTTCCTCGGCGCCGGCGAGGTAGAAGCCCTGGCGCTCGGAGAGGACCCCGTCGCGGACCTGGAACACCTGCGCGTTCGCGTCGGTGCCCTCGACCGCGATCCCGATCACGTCGGCGCTGCCGAGGGAGCCGCCCGCGACCTTCTGCCGCTCCATCATGCTCCGGACGGCGTTGAGGCGGTCCCGGAACAGCGCCGCGCGCTCGAAGTCCTGGGCTTCGGAGGCCTCGTTCATCTTCGCCTCGAGGTCGTCGGCGATCTCGCGATAGCGGCCCGAGAGGAAGGCGACGATCCGGTCGATGTTGCCGCGGTACTCGTCGCGGTCGATGTAGCCGACGCAGGGCGCCTGGCAGCGCTTGATGTAGTAGTCGAGGCAGGGGACGCCCGAGCGCCGCCCCGGCTCCGGACCCTCGCAGGTCCGGTACTGGAACAGCTTCCCGAGCAGGTCGAGCGTCTCGCGGACGCGCTTCGCCGACGAGAACGGCCCGAAGTAGGCGCGGTTGGGGCGATGGCGCTCGCGGGTGAAGTAGACGCGTGGGTACTCCTCGTCGAGGCTGACGCCGACGTAGGGATAGGACTTGTCGTCGCGGAGTCGGATGTTGAACCGCGGCCGGTAGCGCTTGATGAAGCTCTGCTCGGCGAGCAGCGCCTCGGCCTCGGTCTCGGTGACGAGCGACTCGATCGAGTCGATCCGCTCGATCAGCCCGTGCGTCCCCCCGAGCCCGGCGCCGAGCCCGCCGCCCTTCCCTGCGAAGTGCGAGGCGACGCGCTTGCGGATCGAGTTCGCCTTGCCGACGTACAGCGCCTCGCCCTGCTTGTCCCGGAACACGTAGACGCCCGGGGCGTCGGGCAGGTCGCGGCGCTGCTCGGCGAGCTTCGTCTCCTGCTTGGCCATCCAACTAAGGGTAGGCTCCGCGCCCTCGCGCCCCAGCGCGTTTCCCAGGACTTTCCAGGAGGTTTGTCGTGAACGAGCCCGCCGCAAGCGAGATACAGCCGCTCTCCGCCGACCCGCCCGCGCTCGAGACGCTTCGGATCGAGGTGGACGGCGACGTCGGCACGCTCACGCTCGACCGCCCCGACGCGCTCAACGCGATGAGTCCGGAGATGATCAGCGAGCTCACCACCGCCGCCTCGTGGCTCGCCGACCGCGCCCCGATCCGCGCCCTGATCGTGACCGGCGCCGGGCGCGCGTTCTGCTCGGGCGGCGACGTCAACTGGTTCAAGCGGGGCGTGACGGAGGAGGGCGTCGACCTCCCCGCCGAGGTCCGTCGCGGGGCCGAGGTCCTGCACCAGGCGATCGTCGACTTCCGCCGCGTCCCCTTCCCGGTGATCGCGGCGATCAACGGCCCCGCCGCCGGCGCCGGGATGTCGCTCGCGCTCTCGGCCGACATCCGGATCGCCTCCGACGCCGCCTTCCTCGCGATCGCCTACGGCCGAATCGGCGCCTCACCCGACGGCGGCATGACCTACTTCCTCCCGCGCGTCGTCGGCCCGGCGAAGGCACTCGAGCTCGCGCTCAACGACCCCAACCTCGACGCGCAGGCGGCGCTCGAGGCCGGTCTCGTCAGCGAGGTGGTCCCGGCCAACCAGCTGATGGATCGCGCGCGCGAGAAGGCGGAGAAGCTGGCGAAGAAGGCGCCCCATTACGTGCGGATGGCGAAGCGGCTTCTGCACGAGTCGATCGAGAACTCGCTCACCGACCACCTCCAGCTCGAGCGGCACGGGATCGCGGACTCGATGGCGACAGAGGACCTGCGGCACGGCGTCACCGCGTTCTTCGCCGGCGATGAGCCCGAGTTCACGGGAGAGTGACTAGGGTTCGCGGAAACTCCAGCGACGAACGGAGGATCGGGATGAGGAAGGCTTCAGTGGTGCTCGTCGCACTCGCGCTCGCCCTGTTCGGGCTCGCCGCGTGCGGTGACGACGACGGCGACGAGGACACGACCCCGTCGGCCGAGACGGCGACGACCGAGACGACCGCGGGCGGCGGCGATGGCGCCGGCGGCACCGTCGACATCTCGACGTCGGAGGGGATCTCCTACGACGAGACGAGCGCCCAGACGAAGGCCGGCTCGGTCACCGTCAGCTACGACAATCAGGCCGACATCCCGCACGATGTCACGATCGAGGACGAGTCTGGGAACGAGCTCGGCGCGACCGACGTGATCACCGGCAGCACCGCGGAGACCACGGTCGAGCTTCAGCCGGGCACCTACACGTTCTACTGCTCGGTTCCGGGGCACCGCGAGCAGGGGATGGAGGGCACGCTCACCGTCGACTAGACGGTCGAGTCATCTGCCCGAATGAGACGACCCGGCCCCGGCCGGGTCGTTTCGCGTCTACTCGGGAAGCGCCCGCCCGACCGAGTCGGCGACGCAACAGGGCTTGTCGTTGCCCTCGACCTCGACTACGAACCGGGTGACGATCTGCCACCAGCCGCCGCCGACGTCGTCGATGTCGACGACCTCGGCGGTCGCCCGGATCCGCGCCCCGGCGGGCACCGGCGCCGGGAACCGGACCTTGTTCCAGCCGTAGTTGACGCCGAGCTTGAACCCGGTCGAATCGATCAGGTCGCGGCGGAGACCGTCGATCGCGGACAGAGTGAGGTTGCCGTGCGCGATCGTCGTCCCGAACGGGCTCTCGGTCTTCGCCCGCTCGACGTCGACGTGAATCCACTGGTCGTCGCCCGAGAGCTCCGCGAACGTGTCGATGTCCTCCTGGGTGATCGTCCGCCACTCGGTCGGCCCGACCGTCTGCCCCTGGAGCTGCTTCAGCCCCTCGATCCCCTTGACCTCGACCGCCGCCGCCATCGGCCGAACAGTACTCGGGCGCAGGCGTGCAAGCGGACCCGGGAGTTGCTTTTCGCCTGGAAGGGATATAGATACGGGTTGGAAACGGGGCCCATCGATCCGGATTTGCGGGGCCTCATCGACTGACAAGGAGAGGAGACACACGAATGCGAGGTCTCAATTCGAAGAGACTCCTCGCCGCGGGCGCCAGCCTGGTACTCGTCCTCGGTGTCGCCGCATGCGGCGACGACGATGACGACGACGGTGGCGGCGGTGGCGGCGAGACGCAGCTCGATCTCGTGATCGGGGACTCGATCCCGCTCACGGGCGACCTTTCGCCGTTCGGCCCGCCCGGGCAGAAGGCGGCCGACATGGCGAAGACCGAGATCGACGCGGCGATCCAGGAGACGGGCGTCGATCACACGGTCGAGGTCGTCCACGAGGACAACGAGACCAACCCGCAGGCTGCCGTGCAGGCCGCCCGCAAGCTGGTCGACTCCGACGGAGCCACGTGCCTCGCCGGAGCGTGGGCGTCCGCGGACAGCCTCCCGACGGCGCAGTCGGTGTCGGTCCCGGACGGCGTCCTGCAGATCTCGCCGGCCTCGACGAGCACCGAGCTCACAGCCGTCGAGGACGATGGCCTGCTGAACCGGGTGCCGCCGGCAGACAACCTCCAGGGTCCCGTGCTCGCGCAGGCGATCGACCAGGAGCTACAGGGAGCCGAGGGCAAGACGCTCAACATCGGCGCCCGCAACGACGCCTACGGCGAGGCCTTCACCGAGGCCTTGACGTCCGGATGGGAGGAGCTCGGCGGCACCGTCGGCGAGACCGTCCTCTACGACCCGGAGCAGCCGAGCTACAACTCGGAGGCTCAGCAGATCACTTCGGGTAACCCCGACGCGATCGCGCTGATCGATTTCCCGGAGACCTTCGAAAAGGTCGGGCCCGCACTGCAGCGGACCCAGGGCTGGGATCCGAACAAGGTGTTCATCACGGACGGCCTTGCGAGCGGCGATCTGATCGCCGCAGTCGACCCGCTAATGGAGGGCTTCCGCGGCACCGCGCCGGGAACCCCCGAGGCAGGTGCGTCCTCGCAGGCGTTCGATCAGCTGTTCCAGCAGTCGGAGCCGCGCAACGTCCAGCGCAACACGTTCGACGCGCAGAACTTCGACGCAGTCATCCTCTGCTACCTGGCCGCGGTCGCCGCTGGTTCGACCGACGGGCAGGAGATGGCGGATGCGCTGGTCGACATCACCGCACCGGGTGGCGACAAGTTCACCTGGGAGCAGCTCCCGCAGGCAGTCGAGGCGCTGCAGAACGGTGACGACATCGACTACGTCGGCGCAGCCGGCGAGATCGATCTCGACGAGAACGGGGATCCGACCAAGGGCGTCTACGACGTCTATCGGGTCCAGGGCGGCGAGATCGTGCCCGAGAGGCAGGTCGACGTCGAGGACGTGGAGATCATCGAGGAGTAGTCGATCTCCGATCGAAGTGTGGAAAGGCCGGGGCCTAGCGCCCCGGCCTTTCTTATGCCTTCGCCTCGTCGATCCGGGCGGTGCCGCCGAGGTAGAGCTCGGCGACCTTGGGATCGTCCAGCAGCTCCTTGCCCGGGCCCTCGAACCGGTTCTGGCCGAGATCGAGGACGTAGCCTCGATCCGACATCGCGAGCGCGCGGCGGGCGTTCTGCTCGACCATCACGATCGTGACGCCGTGGGAGTTGATCTCCTCGATCTTCTCGAAGATCGCCTCGACGAACGCGGGCGCGAGCCCCGCCGAGGGCTCGTCCAGCAGCAGCACCTCGGGCTCGGGCATCAGCGCCCGCGCCATCGCCACCATCTGGCGCTCCCCGCCGCTCATCGTCCCCGCCGCCTGGCTGCGCCGCTCGCCGAGGCGGGGGAAGAGCTCGTACATCGCCTCGATCCGCTCGCCGGCCTTGGATTGATCGAGCGCCCCCATCTCCAGGTTCTCCTCGACGGTGAGCGTGAGGAAGACGTTGTCGAGCTGCGGCACGTAGCTCATCCCCCGACGCGTGATCAGGTGCGGCCGCAGCCCAGCCAGGTCCTCGTCCCGGAGCACGACCCGGCCCTTGCGCGGCGGCAGCAGGCCAAAGATCGACTTGATCAGAGTCGACTTACCGGCGCCGTTGGGTCCGATCACGGTCAAGATCTCGCCCTCGTTCACCTTCAAGTCGACCCCGTTGAGGATGTCGACCTCCGGGATGTAACCGGCGACTAGGCCTTCGGTGCTGAGGATCGCGCCGTTCTTTCCGTCCGCGGCGCTCACTTCCCGCCTCCCGCCGAGTCGCCGACGCTGCCGCCCAGGTACGCGTCGATCACGCGCTGGTCCTTGCGCACCTCGTGCGGCTCGCCCGTCGCGATCACACTCCCCTCCGCCATCACGACGACGCGGTCGGAGTGGTTCATCACCACCTCCATGTCGTGCTCGATGAAGAGGAACGTCACGCCTTCCTCCTTGCGGAGGCGCTCCATGTGGTCGAGTAGCCGCCTGCCCAGGGTCGGGTTGATCCCCGCCATCGGCTCGTCGAGCAGGAGCAGCTTCGGGCGCGCCATCAGCGCCCGCGCGAGCTCGAGCAGCTTCCGCTGGCCGCCCGAGAGCGTCCCGGCGTAGGAGTCGGCGAGCTTCGTCAGGTTGAAGATCTCGAGCAACTCCATCGCCTGGTCGTGGACCTCCCGCTCCCTGCTCCGCACGTTGTGGGGCGCGAACAAGACGTTCCTCAGCCGCTCACCGGGCTGCTCCGGGGCGGCGAGGGTCATGTTGTCGATCACGGGCATCGCCGCCAGGGCCTTCGTGATCTGGAACGTCCGCACCATCCCGTGACGGGCGATGTCATAGGGCGCGTCGCGGAAGACCTGGCGACCGTCGAACCTGACTGATCCCCGGTCGCCACGGTAGAACCCGGTTATGACGTTGAACAGCGTCGTCTTCCCGGCCCCGTTCGGCCCGATGAGGGCTTGGATGTCTCCCTCCCGTATGCCGAAGCTCAGTCCGTCGAGCGCGACGACCCCGCCGAAGCGAACCGTCACCTCCGAGACCGTCAGGATCTCTCGCCCGCCCTGTACAGACGTATCCGTGCTCACCACCCCCCGGTGTGCCGCTGGTCAGCGGCCGCTGGCTGACGTGACCCTAACCGCCCTCGAGTCAACTCTGTGTCTTGCGTCACATATGCGTCACGCCCGGGCTCCCATAAACATGACTTTGAGAGAGTCGTAGCTCTCGATGCACCTGCCC
>Ga0196962_10000640_pt1 | contig 13208 bp, 11 predicted proteins | sample S3v_20metaG_FD_183186 | JGI IMG/M metagenome (GOLD analysis project Ga0196962, IMG submission 183186) | Soil microbial communities from Anza Borrego desert, Southern California, United States - S3+v_20 | ecosystem: Environmental > Terrestrial > Soil > Desert | place: USA: California | collected... | reverse complement strand
CGACAACCTCTATGTGATCAGCGAAGACGCCGACGCCTCGATCCGCTTCTTCAAGCAGCTCGGGCTGGCCGGCGTGGCGCCGAGCGTCGCGGCGCTGCCGAGCACCGAAGGCCGGGCGGCGGTGAGCGCCGAGCGCTACCCGGAGATCGACGCAGACGTGGTGATCGGTACTAGTCCGGACCCGGAAGCCCTGGCCGAGCTCGAAGGCGAGCGCGTCTTCGAGGCGGTTCCGGCGGTCGCGCGCGGCGCCTACTTCGGCGCCGACATCGGCGAAGCGACCGCGATGGCCTTCCCCTCGGTGCTGAGCGTCCCCTACGCGATCGAAAAGCTCGCCGGCCGAGTCGCCGCGGCCGCTGCGGCCGGCGGCGGGTGACCGCCGCTGCGACTCAGATCGCGACCGCGACCTTCGGCGGTTTCACCACCATCGAGCCCGACGCCACCTGGGTGCCGTCCTGCTTGGTCCAGGTGACCGCCATCGTCGCCCGGTTGCGCTCCGGGTCGAGCTCGGCGACCTCGACCCGCACCGCGATCGTGTCGCCGATGAAGACCGGCGCTTCGTAGCTGATCTGGTTGGAGACGGCGACGGTGCCGAGGCCGGGCAGCTCGGTGCCGAGCAGGCCGGCGCAGAGCGAGAAGGTCAGCGGCCCGTGGGCGACCCGGGCCCCGAATGGGGTCGTCTTCGCGTACTCGGCGTCGACGTGGAGGGGATTGAAGTCGCCCGTCACCCCCGCGAACAGGTAGACGTCTGACTCCGAGATCGTCTTGCGCGATTCGGCGGCGTCGCCAATCGTCAGCTGGTCGAGGGGGAGCGAACGCATCCGTTAGCCCATCGGGAACGAGCGCGAGGTGCAGCCGCCGTCGGCCAAGAGCGCCGTGCCGGTGCAGTAGCTCGCCTCGTCGGAGGCGAGGTAGAGGGCGGCGTAGGCCATCTCCTCGGGACGCCCGGCGCGGCCCAGCGGCACCATCGCGTATTTGGTCGCCGGGTCGTCGAAGAGGCCGATCGCGGGTTCGATCATCGGCGTGTCGATGAAGCCGGGGCAGACGCAGTTGGCGCGGACGCCCTGTTTGGCGTAGGTGATCGCCATCGAACGGGTGAGGTTAATGATCGCCCCCTTGGCCGCGGTGTAGGCGTGGGCGTCGTAGAGGCCGGTGAGGCCGGCCATGCTGGCGATGCTGACGATCGAGCCGCGTTCCTCGGAGAGCATGTGCGGCAGGGCGGCGTGAATCATCGTGAAGTAACCCTCGAGGTCGACGCCGCCGATCACGTCGCGCCAGTTCTGGACGTTGGCCTCGTGGACGCCGGCCATCGTGCCGGGATGTTCTTCGCCGTACTTCCAGCCGACGCCGGCGTTGCAGACGAGGATGTCGACGCGGCCGTACTCGTCGAGCGCCGCCTGCACGACCTTGTCGGCGGTGGTCTCGTCCTCGAGGTCGGCCGCGACGACGATTCCCTCGCCGCCGTGCGACTTCACCGCGTCGAGCCCTTCCTGCAGCTTCGACTCGGTGCGCGCGGTGCCGACGACCTTGGCGCCCTCTTTCCCCAGGAGCTCGAACGTCGCCCGGCCGATGCCGCTGCTCGCCCCGCTGACCACCGCCACCTTGCCGGCGACGCGGCCGTTGCCGTCACTCATCTCACCCTCCTCGAGTCGATTCCCCGGACCCACCTCCGGCGTCGAGTCGATACTTGCCGCTGCGTTGCCGCGGTGGGGGAGGGGAGTGCGGCGGCGCTTGGGGTAACCACAGGTCAGGAACGCCGGGCGCCGCTGAGGCGCGGCGGTTCGGGTGTATCACTTGGCCGCATGGAACGCGTGGATGTGCTCGGTGTCATTGAAGCTGGCGAGGATCCAGCGCCGGTCGGGCAGCCGGATCACCCGGGTCAGCGAGCCGTTGGTGTTGTGCAGGAAGGCAAACGGCTCGGCGGCGGTGATCTGGCGCAGGAACTCGGCGATCACCGCCGAGTGGGTGACGCCGACCGCGACCTCGCCGTCGGCCGCCGCGTCGGCGACCGCCTCGACGCCGCGCCGCACCCGCGTCCCGAAGCCGCCGAGGTCCTCGCTGCCGGGGACCAGGTCCCAGCGCTGCTCGGCGAAGACCCGGGCCAGCTCGGGGTCGCCACGCGAGCCACGGTCGTGGATCCCGTGGCCCTCCCACTCGCCGAGGTAGATCTCGCCGAGGTCCGCGAGCACCGCCGGCCGCAGGCCGAAGTTGGCGGCGATCGGCGCCGCGGTCTCTGTCGTGCGCCGCAGCTGGCTGGCGAAGACCGCGCGAACCGGCTCGCGCCGCAGACGCTCGGCGGCCGCCGCCGCCTCGGCGCGGCCGCGCTCGTTCAGCCCCGGGTCGCTGCGGCCGGCGACGAGGCCGTCGGGTGCCGGCGGGTCGCAGGCGCCGTGGCGGACCAGGATCACCTCGCTCGCCCCCGGCGGCGCGGTCAGTGCCCGCTGGAAGTCGATCTTCACCCCCATATCATCGGAGCCGCCGTCCCCGTTCGCGACCGAGGAGATCGCCACGCATGGAGATGAGTCCAGAAACGATTCGGGCGTTGCTTGACGCGTTCGAGCGGAGTGATTGGCGGGAGATGGTGGTCGAGGTGGGGGAGGATCGGCTGCATGTGAGTCGGGATCCTCTTCCCGTTAACTCGCAGGCTGCGCCGGCAGCACCTGGCGCGGGACCGAGCGGGCAGCCAGCGGGTCCTGTCGGGGAAGGGGACCCACCACCCCCTGCGGTAGCTAAAGCTTCCTCGGGGGTGGTCCCCCCTTCCCCGCCACCCGCTGGTGGGACGGTTGGGGTTGACGCGAAAGGGACCAAGGTCGAGTCGCCTTCGGTGGGGCTCTTCTGGCGAGCTCCGTCACCTGGCGCTCCGCCGTTTGTGGAGCTTGGGGCGAGGGTTCAGGCCGGGGAGACTGTGGCGATCGTCGAGGTGATGAAGCTGATGAATCACGTGCCGTCGCCGGTCGACGGTGTCGTTACGGCGATCTTGGTCGAGAACGGCGAGGCGGTTGAGTTCGGGCAGCCGATCGTGGTTGTCGATCCCGAGGGCTGAGGGTCGTGGCGCTGCGGCGGGTGTTGATTGCCAACCGCGGTGAGATCGCGGTGCGGGTGATCAAAGCCTGCTTCGACGAGGGGATCGAATCGGTGCTGGCGGTGTCGGAGGCGGACCGGGGGAGCCTCGGGGCGCAGCTGGCGGATCGGGTCGTCTGCATCGGGCCGGCGGCGGCGGCGGAAAGCTACCTGGACGTCAACCGCGTGGTCGCGGCGGCGAAGACGACGGGGTGCGACGCGCTGCACCCGGGGTACGGGTTTCTCTCCGAGCGGGCCGAGCTGGCTGCCGCCTGCGAGGAGGAGGGGGTCGTCTTCGTCGGCCCCTCGGCCGAGGCGATGCGGCGCTCCGGCGACAAGGCGACGGCCCGGGCCCTGGCGCGGGAGCTCGAGGTGCCGATCAACGAGGGCTCGGACGTGATCGAGCGCGAGGCCGATGCGCGGCGGATCGCCGCGAGGATCGGCTACCCGGTGCTGCTGAAGGCGGCGGCCGGGGGCGGTGGAAGGGGGATGCGGATCGTTGAGGACGAGTCGGGGATGGCCGCGGCCTTCGCCCAGGCCCACGGCGAGGCCGAGGCCGCCTTCGGCGATGGGCGTCTCTTCCTCGAGCGCTTCGTCCGCCACGCCCGCCACGTCGAGGTGCAGGTGCTGGGCGACAGCGCCGGCAGCGTCGTCCACGTCGGCAACCGCGACTGCACCCTGCAGCGCCGCTACCAGAAGCTGGTCGAGGAGGCGCCGGCCCACGACCTCCCGCCGGCGCTCGAGCGCGAGATCGGTGCCGCCGCGGTGCGGCTGATCGCGGCACTCGACTACACCGGCGCCGCCACCTGCGAGTTCCTCGTCGACCCCGACCGCGGCACCGCCGGCTTCCTCGAGATCAACGCCCGGCTGCAGGTAGAGCACCCGGTCTCCGAGGTCGTCACCGGGGTCGACGTGGTGCGGGAGATGCTGCGGATCGCCGGCGGCGAGGGTCTCTCGGTCGGCCAGGACGAGATTGCGGTCCGCGGCCACGCGATCGAGGTGCGGTTGAACGCCGAGGACCCACGCCGCGATTTCGCCCCGACCCCCGGCCGGGTCGACGTCTGGGCGCCGCCGCAGGGCACCGACGTCCGCGTCGACACCGCCTGCTTCCCCGGCTGGACGGTGCCGCCCTACTACGACTCGCTGCTGGCGAAGCTGATCTGCTCGGGGCCCGACCGCGAAGCGGCGCTAGCCCGCACCCGTCAGGCGCTCGCCCACCTCAAGGTCGAGGGAGTGCACACCACCGCCGGCTTCGCCTACGACCTGCTCGCCCATCCCGACGTGATCGCGGGCAACGTCCACACCAAGTGGGTCGAGGAGACCTTCCTGCCCGAGTGGAACGCGGCGGCCCAGCCAGCCGCGGCGGAGGCGGCCTGATGGCCCGGATCGAGCTGATCGACCAGACCCTGCGCGACGGCCAGCAGAGCTACTGGGGGATGCGGATGCAGGCGGGCCAGATCCTCCCGGTCGCCGAGGCGATCGACAGCGCCGGCTACCGGGTCGTCGACCTCACCGGCTCCTCGATCTTCGAGGTGATGGTCCGCTTCCGCGAGGAGAACCCGTGGAAGGGGCTCGACGCGATCCGCGCCGCGCTGCCGAAATCAACGCTACGGGCAGGGACGCGGTCGAACGGCGTGGTCGGCATGAACGTCACCCCCGACTCGATCGTCGAGCTCTGGATCCAGACGCTCGCCAAGCACGGGATCGAAAGCCTCTGGATCTTCGACTGCCTGCACGACGCCGAGAACATGATCCGGGTCGCCAAGGTCGCCCGCGAGGCGGGGCTCGACCCCTCGCCGCAGCTCAACTTCTCGCAGTCGCCGGTCCACACCGACTCCTATTACGCCGACGTGATCGACCGGATGATCGCCGGCGGCGCCGCCCACACGATCGTCCTCGGCGACGAGGCGGGGGTGCTCGGTCCGGAGCGGGCGCGGGGCTGGATCCGCCAGAGCCAGGAACGCGCCGCGGCCGGCGGGGTGCCGCTCGAGATGCACTTCCACAACCGCACCGCGATGGCCAACCTGAACCACATCATCGGGGTCGAGGAGGGGGTGAGGATCGTCCACGCGGCGATCTCGACCCTCGCCAACGGCGTCTCGATGCCCTCGACCGAGGTGACCGTCGACAACCTGCGCCGGCTCGGTCACGAGGTGGCGATCGACGACAGCCGCCTGGCCGAGGTCGCCGAGCACTTCGGCGCCCTCGCCGACGAGGAAGGGTTCGCCCGCGGCGCCCCGGTCGAGTACCAGGTCGCCAACGTCCAGCAGCAGTTCCCCGGCGGGATGATGGGGACGCTGCGCGAACAGCTGAAGCAGGTGGGGATGTCAGACCGGCTGCCGGCGGTGCTGGAGGAGGCGATCCGGGTCCGCGAGGAGATGGGCTGGCCGATCATGGCGACCCCGTTCTCGCAGCTGGTCGGGATCCAGGCGCTCTTGAACGTCGTCGGGGGGGAGCGCTACGCGACGATCCCCGAGGAGAACCTGATGTACCTGGCGGGCTGGTACGGGACGCCGCCCGGGCCGGTCGACCCCGAGGTGCTCGAGCGCGCCGCCGCCAACCCGCGCGGCAGGGAGATGATCGACGCCGGCCACGCGCCGCAGCCGAGTCTGAAGGAGATCCGCGCCGAGTACGGCGAGAGCCTCTCCGACGAGGAGCTTCTGCTCCGCTACCTGATTCCCGGCAACGACGTCGACCGCATGTACGCGGCCGACAACCCGATCGAGCCGGTCGTCCCGGTCGGCGGCCCTGCGGGCATTCCCTGGCTGAAGGACCTGCTGGGGGCGACCGACGCCCGCGGCGTCAGCGCCAGCCGTGGCAACGTCCGGGTGACGCTGCGGCGCTAGGGGGTAGGGGGTGGTGATGGAGCTGGCGCACGAGTTCACCTTCAACGCCCGCCTCGCGCCGGCGGTCGAGGTCGGCCCGGGCCCGTTCGGCGACCGCCGCATCCGCGAGGTACTGGGCGGCGAGGTGAGGGGCGAGCGGATCAACGGCAGGGTCGGGACCGGCGGCTCGGACTGGGTCCTGGTCGGGCCCGACGGCTGGGGGCGGCTCGACGTGCGGCTGACGATCGAGACCGAGGACGGCGCCGCGATCTACGTCCAGTACTTCGGGGTGATCGAGTACAACGATGCGGCTCGGGCGGCGAACGCGGGCGAGCGCTCGAGTGGTTACGAGGACCATTACTTTCGGACGGCGCCTCGGTTGGAGACGGGGGACGAGCGTTATCTGTGGGTGAACCAGGCGGTGTTCGTGGGGGAGGGGCGGCTGCATCCGGGGCCGGTTGTGGAATACCGGGTCTACCGGGTGCTCTGAGGGGGCGGGACGACTAGGGATCAGGGTTTGGTGGGGGCGATCGCCGGCATGCCCTCCCAAAACGCTCCGCTGTCGCTCCGCTTGAGTGTTTTGGGAGGGCATGCCGACACTCGCCCAACGAATCGAGAATCCCGAGAAGGAGAGTCCCCCAACTTTTTTAAGCTGACAAGGGACGGCGCTGGCCGGCCAAATTTTGTCGGCAGCCGCGAGCGCCCGTCCCTTGTCAGCTTTAAGAAGACGGGGGGCGCTTCGTCGTGGGGAGGGGGTCTGGGGGTCCTCCAGGCGAATGTGCCGAAGGCGCGATATGCAATCTGATTCCTGATCCCCATAGGGGATCAGCATCTCCTGGAGCGAGGCCCGAAGGGCCCGCGACTGAATTCGACTGGAGGACCCCAGACCCCCTCCCCGCCAAACCCTGGCCCCTAGCTCGTCCCTACTCCCCGAACCCTCATCCCCAAGCCCTTTGCCAGCGGTTTGGCGATTCTCCAACCCACCCTCGCGAAGCTCCTTCCAGCCCCCCGCCCCGCTCGTACGCTAGCCCCAAGTCCGGCTTGCTACCTGAGGAGGAGAGTCGATGAAGTCATCCACCCGTCGCATCGCGAGGGGTTCGAAGTGGCCCTTGTTGGCCCTCTTCGCGCTCTTGGCCTGCGCTCTGGTGCTCGCTGCCTGCGGAGGCGGCGACGACACCACGTCAGCATCTGAAGACACCGGCGCTGCCACCAGCGAAGAAGCGAGCTCGGAAGGCTCGGAAGGCGGCGGCTCGGAAGAAACGGCCAGCGGTGAACCGATCGTCACGTGGACCTACACGGACGTGAACACCGAAGGGCCGCAGTACAAAAACATCGAAGAAACCGCGCGCGTCTACCAGGAATGGATCAACTCGCACGGTGGCATCGCCGGGCGCCCATTGGAAGCGAACTTCTGCGACGCCCGTGGCACGCCGACCGGAGCGGCGGCCTGCGCGCGTGAAGCGACGGCGGGCGGCGCGGTTGCGGTGGTCGGCAACTTCACCTTCACCGGCGACGCGGTGGTGCCGATCCTCGAGAAATCGAACACGGCGCTGTTCGGCAACTGCTGCGCGATCGCGCCGACCGAATTGACCTCGAAAATCAGCTTCCCGATGGGGAACCAGCCGCTCTACGGGGTCGGTCTGGTCAAGCGGGCGGTCGCCGACGGGTGCAAAAAGATGGTCGGCGTGATCATCGAAGGCGCCGAAGCCTTCGAACCGCTGATGGAAAACGCGGCGAAAGCGGAAGGGACGAAGATCGACAAGTTCGTCTCCCTGCCGGGAACCGCGCAGGACTACAGCGCTCAGGTGGCGGAAGCGACGGCGGGCGGCACCGACTGCCTGGTGATGATCGTCTCCGAAACGCCGTACATCGCCTGGATGCCCGCCTTCGCCCAGTCCGGGTCTGAAGCCCGGATGTACGGGCCGCAGGGCAACTTCAACGAAAACGCCGTCAAAGGCTTCGAGGAAGTCGTCGAAGGCGACATCAACGCCGGCATGTACCCGGACATCTCGACCGAAGCGTGGGGCGAATACCGCGAAGCGCTGGAGAAATACGAAGCCGACGAGGCGCAGGACTACAACAGCCTCGGCGGCATGGGCACCTGGGCGGCCTACGAAGGGTTCAAACAGGTCGCCGAAACGATCAAAGGCAAAATCGACAACGAAACGTTCCTGAAAGCGGCGGAAACGGCGAAAATCGACCTGCCGGGCATGGTCCCGCCGGAGGACTTCGCCAAAAACTGGGGCGAGACCGGCGGCCCGAAAGGGTTCGAACGGCTCAACAACCGGTGCGTCGTCTTCAGTGAATTCAAGGAAGGCGAGCTGGTCCCGGCCTCGACCGAATTCGAAGACGTCTCCGAAATCGCCGGAGGCACCCAACCGATGGATTGCGGTCCGCCCTTCGGCGGCTGATCGCAGACCCGCCGACGCGGCCCCGGGCGAGGCCCGGGGCCGCCGCTGGCGGCTCGCAGTTCCGCAGCACGCAGTTAGTACCGGCAAGCGCTAGGCACGAAAGAGAGCATCCGTGGAAGAAGTCATCCGTTTCGCGCTTTTGGGGTTGGGGATCGGCGCGACCTATGCGCTCGCCTCCCAGGGCCTGATCATCGTCTACCGCGGCTCTGGCGTCCTCAACTTCGCCCTCGGTGCGATCGGCATGGCCGGCGCCTACGTCTGGTGGGAGCTGACCACGAACCAGGGCTGGGCCTTCCTGCCGGGCCTCGTCGCCGGCGTCCTCTTCGCCGCCGTGATCGGCGGCCTCGTGCACCTCCTGATCATGAGACCGCTGCGCCATAGCGCGCCGCTGGTCAGGGTGATCGCGACGCTCGGGGTGCTGATCACGATCCAGTCGATCGCGATCCTGCGCTACACGGCGACCTCGAAATTCGTCCCCTCGGACCTGCCGACGGACATCGTCCACATCCACAACACGATCGTGATCTCGGCCGACCGGCTGATCCTGCTGGGGATCGCCTGCGTCCTCACCCTCGGCCTCTGGCTCTTTTACCGCTACACCCGCTTCGGGCTGGCGACCTCGGCGGTCGCCGAGTCGGAGCGCTCGGCCTCGGCGCTCGGTCTCTCGCCGGACATGGTGGCGACCCTGAACTGGGCGCTCGGCTGCGGCCTCGCCGGCCTGGCGGCGATCCTGATCGTCCCGATCGTCACCCTGCAGCCGGCGGTGCTGACCAACCTGGTGCTCGCCGCGACCGCGGCGGCGTTGGTCGCCGGCTTCCGCTCCTTCCCGATCGCGCTGGTGGTCGGGTTGATCGTCGGCATCGCCCAGACCGAGGTGACGCGCTACGTCGAACAGACCGGCGTCGGCACCGCCATCCCGTTCGTCCTGATCGTGATCTGGCTGGTGATCCGCGGCCAGGCGCTGCCGCTTCGCGACTACCTCCTGCAGCGGCTGCCGACGATCGGCAGCGGGCGGATCAACTGGCCCGGGGTGGCGATCGGCACCGCCGTCGGAGCCGTCCTGCTCTCGATTATGACCCCGATCTGGATCGACGCGATCACGGTGACGATCTGCATCGGCGTGATCCTGCTCTCGATCGTCGTCCTCACCGGCTACACCGGGCAGCTCTCGCTGGCGCAGTTCGCCTTCGCCGGCTTCGGCGCCTACGTCGCCGGACGCTTGCTGGCTACCACCGGACTGCCGTTCTGGCTCGGGGTCGTGATCGGGGTGGTGGCGACGGTCCCGCTCGGGGTCCTGTTCGGGCTGCCGGCGGTGCGGACGCGCGGGATCAACCTGGCGATCGTCACCCTCGGGCTCGGCTCGGCGATCGAGCTGGTGCTGTTCGGCAACACCGACTTCACCGGCGGCTTCGGCGGCACCCAGATCGGCGAACCGACCTTCCTCGGCCTGAACCTGAACGCCGCCGCCCACCCGACCCGCTACGGGCTGATGGCGCTGATCCTGCTGGTCCTGGTGGCGCTGGTGGTCGGCAACCTGCGCCGGGGGAGATCCGGCCGCCGGCTGATCGCGGTGCGCACCAACGAGCGCGCCGCGGCGGCGCTCGGGATCAGCGTCCCGGGGGCGAAGCTCTACGCCTTCGGCGTCGCGGCCGGGATCGCGGCGCTCGGCGGCATCCTGCTGGCCTTCCGCACGACCTCGATCAACTACGCCGAATTCACCTCGTTCACCTCGATCACGATGGTCGCCTACGCGATGATCGGCGGCATCGGCTACCTCTTCGGGCCGGTGATCGGCGCCACGCTCGCGCCCGGGGCCTTCTCCGAACGGCTGCTGAACTCGATCGACTCAGGGATCGGCAAATACATCCCGCTGATCGGCGGCGTCTCGCTGATCGTCCTCGTGCTGGTCAACCAGAACGGCGTCGTCAAAGAGCAGATCGCCCAGATCGCCTGGCTGCGAAGCAAGCTCGGCAGGATGATTCCGTTCCTGGCGCCGAAGGAGAAAGCCAAGCGCGAGCTACCGGCGCCGAGCCGGGCCGAGAACAAGGTCGAGCCGATGACCCTCGAGGTCAAGAACCTGACCGTCAAATACGGCGGCACGACCGCGGTCGACGACGTCTCGCTGACGGTCAAACCAGGCCAGGTGCTGGGGCTGATCGGGCCGAACGGTGCCGGCAAGACCTCGCTGATCGACGCCGTTACCGGCTTCACCCGGATGGCGCCGGGCTCGCAACTGCTGCTCGACGGCAAAGACATCGGGCGGATTTCTGCGACCAAACGCTCGCGGCTCGGGCTTGGCCGCTCGTTTCAGTCGCTCGAGCTGTTCGAGGACTCGACCGTGCTCGACAACCTGCGCGCCGCCTCGGACCCGCGTGACTTCGGCTCCTACGCCCGCGACCTGGTCTGGCCGGTGAACGCGCCGCTGCCCGACACGGTGCTGGCGACGATCCGCGAGTTCGAACTCGAGGACGACCTCGACCGCCAGGTCGAGGACCTCCCCTACGGCCGCCGGCGCCTGCTGGCGATGGCGCGGGCGGTGGCGACCGAGTCGAGCGTGCTGCTGCTCGACGAGCCGGCCGCCGGCCTCGGCGACGCCGAGACCGGCGAGCTCGCCCACCTGGTCGGCAGGCTGGCCAGGGAGTGGGGGATCGCCGTACTCGTCGTCGAGCACGACATGAACTTCGTGATGTCGGTCTGCGACGAGCTGGTCGTCCTCGACTTCGGCCGCACGATCGCGACCGGCAAGCCGGCGGAGGTCCGCCGCAACCCGGCCGTGATCGCCGCCTACCTCGGCGAGGAGGAGGACGCGCACACCAAAGCCGCCTCGGCCCGCTCGGCGCCGCCGCGGTCGATTCTCGGAACGGAGGGCGCATGATGGAGGCCCAAGCGAACGGCAGCCAGCCGGTGATCTCGGTGAAGGGGATGTGCACCGGCTACGCCGGGCAGCCGGTCGTCCACGACCTCAGCTTCGACGTGATGCCCGGCGAAGTCCTCTGCCTGCTGGGACCGAACGGCGCCGGCAAGACGACGACGATGCTCGCCCTGGCGGGCGAACTGCCGCTGATCGAGGGCGAGGTCGAGTTCGCCGGCGTGCGCAAGAACGCGCCGCTCTACAAACGGGCTCGCAACGGGATGGCCTACGTGACCGAAGAGCGCTCGATCTTCAAGGGCATGAGCCTGCGCGACAACCTGCGGATCGGCGGCGTCTCGGTCGACGAGGCGGTGGCGCTCTTCCCCGAGCTCGGCAAGCGCCTCGGCGTCCGCGGCGGCCTGCTCTCGGGCGGCGAGCAGCAGATGCTGACCCTGGCCCGGGCGCTCGGTCGCAAGCCGCGGCTCTTGCTCGCCGACGAGCTCTCCTTGGGTCTGGCGCCGCTGGTCGTCGACCGCCTCCTGAACGCCGTCCGCCAGGCGGCCGACGAGCAGGGCACGGCGGTGATCATGGTCGAGCAGCACGCCCACAAGGCGCTTGGCTATACCGACCGCGCGATCGTCATCCGCCGCGGCCGCGTCCGCCTCGACCTCACGGGCGAACAGGCCCGCGGCCGGATCGGCGAGGTCGAGCAGGCCTACCTCACCTCGGCCGGCGGCGACGCCGACGCCGGCGAGGCCGACCTCGCGGGCCAGCACGCCGCGCGCTCGGCCGAGAACAACAGCGCCGGCTAGCGCGGCGCGAGCGCCGGAGCGGCGCGGGCGGCCCTCTCCTCCCCGACCGCGCCCTCCGGCGCTGCGCCGGCACTGGCGCCTTTCTCTCGAATAGCGAGAGAAAGGCGCCAAGGAACGCTGCGTGGCGGCAACCGTTTGGCGCCTTTGTCCCCAACGCGGGGGACAAAGGCGCCAATGTCCGGCGGGAGAGCTAGGCGACCGGGACGAGGGGGGCGGATTCGGTGTCGAGGGCCGACCAGTCGTCGTGGCGGCCGTGGTGGTAGGGGAGGAAGACGTCGGCGGGGGTGGTGGCGACCGCCTCGCAGCTGCCGATCAGGTCGCACTCGACGTAGGTGGCTCGGTTGACCGAGCGGACCGGGATCTCGTCGAGCGGGTCGTGGACGGTGCCGCGCAGGACGACCGAGCCGGCGCCCTCGAGCGAGGCGGTGGCGTGGACGTCGAACTTGGCGCGGGTGAGGATCGCGTCCTCCTCGAGGCCGTGGCCGTCGGCGGCGGGGCGGGCCTTGAAGTTGAAGTTGTAGCCCTCGGCGTCGAAGCCGCCCGTGTCCTGGTTCATCTCGCCCTGCAGCTCGATGATCCGCACGCCGCCGCGATCGACCCAGCCGCGGAAGGCGTCGCCGCGGCGCAGGAGGGCCGAATCGGCGATCTTCTTCGGCTCGCCGAAGAGGTCGCGGCCGTAGATCGTCGGCACGTCGTTGTCCATGTACATCGCCAGCACGTACTCGCCGTCGACGCCGTCGTGGCGGGCGGCGACGTAGATCGCGCCGCCGTAGAAGTCCCCGACGCAGTTCGACTGCCAGCGTCCGACCATCGCCCGCACGGTCGGCGCGGCGGCCGGTTCGAGCGGCGGCGGCAGCACCTCGGCGACGACGCTCTCGTCGCTGGCGAACTCCACCGAGAGCATCTGCCCCCCTACGAATCGGGGGAAGCTGAGGGCATGCTCGATGCGGGCGATCTCCTCGGCGCTCTTGACGAATCCCATTTCTCTTCCTCCTCGTGCGGGTCGGTCGAGATCACGGTATTCGGCTCCGAATCGGTGGGGTGGGAGAGATCGAGGATCTCTTGGTGGAGGTCCAAACCGCGTTTCTCCCAGGCGGTGCGCCAGTCGTTGATGTGCCTGCGCATCACCGCCGCGGCGGTGTCGGGATCGCGAACTTCGATCTCCTCGACGATGCGGCGGTGGTACTTGGTCGCGTATTCGGCCATCTCCTGGGTGTCCATGAAGCGGTAGAGCGCCGGGATCAGCACCTGG
>Ga0196962_10000639_pt1 | contig 13233 bp, 9 predicted proteins | sample S3v_20metaG_FD_183186 | JGI IMG/M metagenome (GOLD analysis project Ga0196962, IMG submission 183186) | Soil microbial communities from Anza Borrego desert, Southern California, United States - S3+v_20 | ecosystem: Environmental > Terrestrial > Soil > Desert | place: USA: California | collected... | reverse complement strand
GAGCGAGTCGGAGAGGAAGTTGGGGGCTGGGAGACCCAGCCTTTCGGCCAGCTGCGCGATGGGTCCGAAGTCCTGGCCGTAGAGGTAACCCCAGATAAGGGTGGCCACCACGCTCGGCACGGCGTAGGGCAGGAAGAACCCGAGCCGGAAAGCGGAGCGGAACCATACCACGCCGCTGTCGAGGACCAGGGCGAGCAGGAGGGCGAGACCGAGCATGATCGGCACCTGGAACACCCCGAATTTCAGCATCCTGAAGACCCCGCCCAGAAAGGCGGGGTCCCCGATTGCCCTCAGATAGTTATCCGCGCCCACGAAGACCATGCCCCCGACGAGACGGTTCTCGAAGACGCTGATCCCTAGCGCGTACGCAAGCGGGAGCACGAGGAAGACGACGAACAGAACGAGGAAAGGCAGGAGGAAAAGGTAAGGAATGACTACCCGCCGCAACCGTCTGTTGCGTGCCGCCCTTCCCGGCGGCTTGGCTTCGGGAGCGGTCGTCCCGGCCTCGTTTCCCTGCTCTACCGCCAACGCATACCTCCCCGCTCCCGAACGGACCTCAGCCGCCGGGCCTCACGCTAGCTGACCTTGAAGCCCTGCTGCTTGGCGTAGCTTGTGACCTTCTCCTGGAGATTCACCGGGACCTGGGAGAACTCGGTGTCTCCGGTCGCCGCATCCCCGAACTGCTCTTCCATCTGGCTGTATACGTAGTCCTGGAACGGGCTCCACTCGAAGCCCTTGTTCACGTTGTTGGAGGCCTCGACAAAGACGGAGTTGACGGCCTGGCCGCCGTAGAAGTCGAACTTGCGATTCTTGAAGTCCGGGCTGTCCAAGAGATCGTTGAGCACGGGGAAGAGGAACTGCTTGGTGGTATACAGCTCGGTCGGCTTGGGGTCGTGGGTGAGCCAAATAGCGAGTTGGGCCGCCGCCTCGGCGTTCTCGCTCTGCGTGGTGACGGCGAGCGTCGAACCGCCCCAGTTGGATGACGCATTGGCGCCTTCCTCCCACTGCGGCATCGGCGCGGCCCGCCATTTACCCTTGGACTCTCCAGCGACGCCTTCGAGGAACACGGGACCCCACGCAGCGGTCGGCCAGGTCGCGTAGATGCCTTTGGCGAACGACCTGTACCAGTCGTTAGTGAAGCCCGGGTCTGTCGCGACGACCCCACGTTCGACCAGATCGCCCCAGTATTCGGACATCTTCATGATCGCTGGGTCGTCCAAGCTGATAGAAACCTTCGTCCCATCGACCTCGAAGGGACGCGCCCCTGCCTGCCACATCAGACCGGTGAGCCATCCCCCGTCCTCGGGCGTGAAGTCTGCCAGGTAGGTCTCCGGGTCGGCTTTGTGGAGTTTCTCCGCCTCCTGGGCGAACTGGTCCCAGGTCGTAGGGACCTCGATGCCGTATTCGTCGAAGATATCCTTGCGATACAGCAGGGCCATGGGACCACTGTCCCACGGCATCGCGTAGACCGCATCGCCTTCGGAGACCTGCGCCCACGTCCAGGGAGCGTAGTCGCTCTTGTAATCGTTCGCGCCGTACTCGGAGATGTCGGCAAGACCGTCGATCTGCCTGAAAGTAGGGATGTACTGGAACTCCATGTGCACCACGTCGGGGGCCCCTGAACCGGCCTTGAGAGCGGTACGCAGCTTCTGGTATTCGTCCTCACCCTGTCCGGCGTTGACCAGCTTGACCTTGATGTTCTTGTGGGCCTTCTCGAACATGTCTATCTGCGTCTGGAAATCAGGCAACCACGCCCACAAGGTAAGCTCGGTCGGGCCGCCTACCGATCCCCCCCCACAACCAGCGAGCCCTCCCATGGCGTATGCGCCGGCGAGCGCGCCTCCACCCATCTTGAGGAAGTCCCTCCGCGACAGACGCCCCACCCTGGACTCGCTACTCACGTCTCCTCCTTCCGAAGTCGTCTCGCATCCCCTGGCACATCGAGCAACCCGCGTCTGTGGAATCTCACCCCAAGGCCGTCCAAACGCATGTCCCCTGCACGAATACGGCCACAAACTGGTTACTTCTCATCGCATTGTTGGACCAATCTCATCGCGTGTCAAGCGATGTGGATTCCCGCTTGCGCGGGAATGACGTGTGAGGGAAGCCTCTGTGAGTATCCGCAGCCTGAACCCGGTCCCATTTCAGCAGATACGTCCGCGTTTGCCGGCGGGACCGTGGCCTACGGGCGCCTCCCCTATCCAACGTTCGTCGGCAGGCTCTGATGCGAGCTGGTAACGCGAGTCTGAAGAGAGGCGAATGCGCTGGGAGCGATTATCCAGGCTCGCGTGGATGGTGTAGGTGCTGAACGTCAGCAGGTCTCCGGCCCTGTACTCCGCTGTGAGCCATCTCCCCCCGAGTTGCTCGCGCAGCTCGACGGGGTCGTCTGAGACGCTGCCGTCCCACCGCCAACCGTGCATTTCCGGGTTCGTCTTGGCGTGCTCCTCCTCACCCTCCACGTTCTTGCAGTACTCGTCTACATCCCGACTCAGGTATTCCTCACGCACGTTCTCAAGACGGTTCGAGCCCTCCAGGATCATCAGGCCTCCGAGCTGGTAGTCGATGTCTCCCAGTGGGGTCCAGGCGGTATACAGATCGTGCGTACCACGTCCCATGAACACTATGTCCCCATGTGGTTGCGTACCATAGCCCGGCGCCACCGCCCTCATCCAGGTGAAGTCGTAGTGGCGCACGGGACCGCCGAGGAACCGCTCGTAGAATTGCATCATGCGCCCGCCGTACAGCAGGTGGTGCAGCGGCTCGTTGTCGTGGGCGAGATCCGGCTTGAACTTGAGCCCCGAGTCGGGATGCGCAACGGCCTCGTCGGCAGAGTAGCCCGGGTCGGTGAGCCCTTCGGCGGCGAGCCTTTCGGTAACACTCGCCCTGGCTTCGAGGACGAGCTCGCGGTCCAGATAGCCAGGCAGATAGAGGTACCCGTCCTCGGCCATCCTCTCTCTGAGAACTCCTGTGTCTTCGATGACGTCCATCGAGTTCCGGAGCAGGCCGAAGCTCTCGTCAGACGCGTCGAGCTCGAAACCTTGCGAGATCAACTTGGGGAGTGTGGGATTCCTCACTGCTACCACCTCGGGTTCGTCATGGTGTCTTTGTACATTCCTAGACGCGTCCTGCTCCCGCGCCTGAGATCCTGACGCCCTCGGGCATGGCGTCGCCGTGGGCTTCTATGAGCTCGTCCACCATCGCTGCGATCTCGTCGAGGGAGAGGACGCTCGAGGCGTGGCGGTCGAGCATGGCAGCGTGATGGACGTGGTCCCGCCTTCCCTCCAGAGCGGCCCTCACCGTGAGGTTCTGGACGGCGGTGTGCGGGGCGCAGGTGGCGGCGCACTGCGGAGGGAGGTCTCCCACGTGGCAGGGACGCAGACCGGTGTCGTCGACCAGGATCGGCACCTCGACACAGCAACCTGTAGGGAGGTTCCTAACGAGGCCGGTGTTCTCGACGTTGCCGTAGACGGCGCGCGCCTCGCCTGTGACGAGCGAGTGCATGATGAGCGAACCATACTCCACGCTGCGCCCCAGCGAGAAGTCCTCTCCGGCGAGCAGTCTGCGGCGGGTTTCGGCGTACTGGAGAAGGTTCTCCTCGCTGCGCCTGATGTACTCGTCCACGGGTACGTCGTAGAGCTCGATCAGCTCATCGTCCTTGAGGAAGTACGGTACGTACTCGGCGTTGTGCTCGCTCGACTCGGTGACGAAGTAGCCGAAGCGACGCATAAGCTCGAATCGCACCTTGTCCTTGGCGTACACGTCAGGGTCTTCCAAGGCCGCGAAGAGCCGCGGGTAGGCGTCCTTGCCTTCGACTTCGAGGCGTGTCATCCAGGCGATGTGGTTGATGCCGGCGCACTCGTAGAGAAGCTCCTCATGCTCGACGCCAATGTATGAGGCTATCTCGCGCGCGGTGTAAGGGACGCTGTGGCAGAGCCCGACGCTTCTAATTTCGGGGCGGGCTGTATAGAGCGCCTCCATCAAGATGCTCATAGGGTTCGTGTAGTTCAGTAGCAATGCCCTCGGGCAGAGCTCTCGCATCTCGGCAGCTAGGTCGAGCACGAAGGGTATCGTGCGCAGGCCACGGAAGATGCCGCCGATACCCATCGAGTCGGCGATCGTCTGCTTGAGACCGTACTTTTTGGGGATCTCGAAGTCGAGAAGGGTGGCCTGGTGCATCCCGATCTGGACCATGTTCACTACGAAGTCGGCCCCTTCGAGCGCCGTTCGCCGGTCGAGATGTTCTTCGACTCTCGCATCGGCGCCGAGCTGCTCTGAAGTCCAGCGGGCCATCATGCCCGCGGTCTCCAGACGCTCGGGATCTATGTCGTGCAGGGCGATAGTGGTTCCGTGCAGCTCGGGGAAGCTCAGGGTGTCCGTCAGGAGGTTCTTGGTAAAGACGACACTCCCTGCGCCGATAAAGGCTGTCTTCAAGGTTCCGTCCTTTCTCTGGAAGGGCAACCCGCGGCTCCCATCAACCCAGGTTACTTCAACACGGCCACTCCGGCAGGAGGGATGTCGATCCGGCACAACCCGGTCTCGAGCCCGAAGTCGTCCGTACGCGTAACCTGTCCCCTGCAATCCCGCACTTCTATCCCGCGTGTACCTGCGTCGTCCGCGAGAGAGAGCACGACCCCCTCCTCGAGGGTGCCGTTTACGACAAAGAGCGTCGAGGGAATCTCCCCTTCGAGCGGAACGACGGCGTTCCCGTAGGCCACAGCGGCCAGCTTGGACTCCGTGCGTGCGAGCACGACGGGGTAGATGGCCTCAGGATGGAGCGGTTCCAGGGCGCCATCCAGAAGTACGTCGCGATGTTCACGCCAGAAGCCCAGCCAGAAGCGCAACATCCGCAGGTGTTCGGGCGGAATCCGGTCCAGAAGAACCGAGATCTGGGGCACGCTGAAGAGTACGTTCACCAGCTGAAGCGCCGCGCTTTGTACGGGCTCCTCGGTATGCCACATGAGCATGTCGGAGTGCGCGGCGGTATCCCCGCAGAGCAGCCTGATGTCCAGGGTGTGCATCCTGTTCTCGACGGCGTCGTTCGGGCAGTCCATCGCCCGGAACATATTGCCGTACTTGCGCATCAAGGGACCGACGTAACTCTGGCGGAACTCCACCATAACGTCGGGTTTTATCCGGCGGAGGCGCACTATCGTATCCTCCAGAAGCCTGTCAACCGCCTCGGGCACGCCGTCGTAATCGCGGCCGCCGCCGGCCTCTTTAGAAGCGCCGAAGCTATCTACAAAATCGAGCTTGAGGCCGTCGAGGTCCCACTCTCTCAGGGCCGACTCGTAGGTCCCGATCAGGAACTCGCGCACCTCGGGGAAGCGCGGGTCGAGGACACCCGCCCCGTGGCGTTCGATCTCCTCTAGCAACATCCCCGAAAACCGCTCCCACACCTTGCTGTGGCGGCCGACGAACGGTACGGAGTACCAGAGGAGGACCTTCATCCCGAGGGCGTGCACCCTGTCTACGTGCGCACGCATGTCAGGGACTTTCTCGGGCGCCGGCTCCCAGTCGCCCGTGTACGCATATCCCCGCTCGTTGCTCGTGGTCTGCCAGCCGTCGTCTACGATCACCGCCTCGCATCCCAGTTCTCTCGCCAGGCGACACTGCTCCTCGACACGCCCTGGGTCGAGGTCCTGGTGGAAGCTGTACCACGTGGAGTACATCGGCAACCGCGCCGTTTCCGGTACCCCAGCCGGCTCGTATCCAGGCAGACCTGCCCACCACCGGCTCACGTCTGACAGAACCTGGTGGTAAGGGAGGTCCCTAGTGTCGAGCCTGAGCGTAGTCTCGTAGGTACTCAGCGGCGCCGGCGGTTCATCGAAGAACCTGACCCAACACCTCGCCTCGCCGCTCTCTTCGTGGACTCCGGCGTGGAATGTAACAGGGTCGAGCGTGTCGGAGAGTGCGAAAGTCAGGCGGTTACGACCCTTGAGATCGTACAGACAGCCGACAGGCGCGCCAGAGGTCGCTTTGGAATAGAAGCCCTTTCCCCAATCCACCCCCAAGCCCTTGTCGTATCCCGCGCCGGAGTGCCAGAAGCCGTGCACGCTCACAAGCGGGTAGAACCACGAGAGGCGGAACACCGGCGGGCGTGCTACGTCGCCGGATTCTATCCGCAGATGAACCAGCTCGACACCACTCTCCAGCGCCGAGGTCGAGAGGGAGCTCCGGAAGCCCTTCTCTCCCCCGTCCAGCCTCACCTCGATGCCGCCGGCCTTTACTCGTGTGCGGTCCATGGCGGGCTAGGCTGTGATCTCAGTGAACTGTGGCAGCCACTTCGCCTGCGCCTCGAGCATCTCATCTACCATCGAGCGGATCTGGGGCAGAGTGCAGACGGCCGCCGTCAGGGGGTCGAGCATAACCGCGTGATGTACCGCCTCCACGTCGCCCGACAGGGCGGCCTCGACGGTCAACTCCTGCACGTTGATGTTGGTCCGGTTGAGGGCTGCGAGCTGCGGCGGATAGTGTCCGATCACCGTGGGCTGGACGCCGTTGGCGTCGACCAGGCAAGGAACCTCAACGCAGCAACGATTCGGCAGACTATCCATGAGCCCGCGGTTGGGCACGTTGCCGTTGATCTTGATCGGCTCGTCTGTCTCCATGGCTTCGATGATGTACGAGCCGTACTCGTGGGTGCGATCTGTGGGGAGAGGTCCGTGGCCGTCCGGCGGCTCCTCCAGACGGCTCAGGCAGTGGCGCAGGTATCCTCCGGTGCGGCCGAAATCGAACCAGTGGTCGGCTTCGTCCACAAAGCGCGGCACGAGCTCCTTTTCGACCATCCGCGCGTCCTTGCGAAAGTACGGTGCGTATTCGCTGGCGTGGCCGCTCGACTCTGTCACGAAGTACCCGAAATGCTCCATGATCTCGACGCGCACGGGTTCCTGTCCACGTATGTCATCCCGTCTGATGGCGTCCCTGATCTCCGGGTACAGGTCATCCCTGCCGCTGCGGAACTCCAGGAAAAACGCCTGGTGGTTGATACCTGCGCACAGGAAGTTGACCTCCTCGTAGGGCACCCCGATCCACGAAGCGAGCATCTCGCCAGTCCCCTGGACGCTATGGCATAGGCCAACGTGAGGTCTCCCCGTTCCCACATCCACCGCCCAACAGTTGGCCGCCATCGGGTTGACGTAGTTCAGCAGCTGGGCGTTAGGGGCCAGTTCGTCCATCTCGTCGCACAGGTCAAGCAAGACAGGGATGGTCCTCAAGGCACGGAAGACGCCGCCAGGACCAAGGGTGTCGCCAACACACTGCTCGACGCCGTAGCGCTGTGGAATCTCGATATCGAGGGCGTATGCGTCGAGCCCGCCTTGCTGGAATGTGGTCACCACATAGTCGGCGCCCTCTATCGCCTCCCGACGGTCGGTGGTGGCCTCCACCCTGGCGTCGAGCCCGCGGCGGTCTACTATGTTCTGGACGAGGTCGCGGGAGGTGCGCAGCCTGTCCGAGTCTATGTCCATAAGGGAGATCATGCTCTCCTGTAACGCCGGAGCGAGCAGAATGTCCGAGCACAGGTTGCGCGTGAAGACGGCGCTCCCCGCACCGATGAGGGTTATCTTTGGCACTGGTGCATCCTTTTCCTCTGCGGCCGTATCTGACGGACGTTACATGTACTAGGGACCACGTTCAAGGTTTGGGGCTATCAATGAACGCCCGCGTCCTCGGTGCCGCAGGGCCCTCCGCCGGCGCTCTCCTCGATCCGAACCTCCTCGCCGTCCATCGTCAGGATCGGACGGTACCACTTCGAGACTCGCTCGGAAAAACGGCTTATGTAGTGGCAGATAAAGGAGCGTCGGAAGCGGTCCTCGCTACTATTCGGCTGCGAGCCGTGTACCAGCTGGCCGTTGAAGAAGAGCACGTCTCCCGGCCGCATGACTACGGGCACGGCTTCGAGACCTTCTGGCACGGGCACGTAGTCGCGCGTGAAGGAGACGTCGGTATCCGCCTCCTCGGGACAGAACAGCTCCATATCGTGGGTGCCAGGGACGACCTCGAGCCCGCCGTTCTCCTGGTCCGCGGCATCGAGAGCAACCCAGGCGGCGATACAGGTACCGGGCTCGACCTTGAGGTAGAAGTTGTCCTGGTGGAGCGCCTGGCCCTTCGCCCCGGCCGGCTTGAAGTACAGCATGCTCTGCGCGGCGAGCGGCTCTTCGCCGAAGAGGTCCGCGAGAATGTCCTCGAGTCTGTCGTCGAGCAAGTACCGCAGTGCCAGCTCGTTGACCCTGTGCGGGTGCATAATGCGCGGGTAGAGTTTGAGTATGTCGCCATCCGCTTCTTCGGGATCCGCAGGCTCGAAGCAGCCCGGGATAGGACCTTCCGCATGCATCTGCATGAAGTTGTCCACCAGAGCCTTTACTTCCTCGGGCGCGAAGAGGCTCTCCACCACGAGATAACCGTCTTCCTGGAAGCCCTGGATCTGCTCTCGCGTCAGATGCTTGGTGGTCTCCACGTTTCGATCCTCCTGTCTCGAAGCGATTTGCTTCATAATTCAGGGTATCAGGTTTCGGGCTTCAGCCCTCGGGTACTGCGACTGTCCTTTCTCCACCCTCCCACCTGATCACAAGCTCCAAAGAGACTGTGGAGCTCACCTGTATCTTCGGCTCCTCTGTAGCGGAGCTGCGGGTGGCGCAGGAGAGATCCAGAACTCCGTCCCTGCCGAACGGGTAGCGGTAGACGCCGTGTCTTTCCAGGAGCCGTACGTCCCAAAGGAGTCGTCTGGACGGCGCGTCGGCGCGTAGCCCGAACACGTACTCGAAGAGGCCTGCCACGGGCGCGAGGCCACTCCAGCCGACGAAATCGTCTTTGGCGCGGTTGCCTGGCGCCGTCCGTTCGGGGGCGTAGTTCTCCCATAGCGTTCCGGTCTGTTCGAAGACCCCTACCACGTGGTCGAGGTCTTCGCGCGAGATCTCGTGCGCCAGGTCGTTGTAACCGGCTCGATCGAGGCCACGCAGGACCATGTAGTTGGTGGGCGGCCATACGCCGCCGAGCCAGTAGCCGCCGTCCGGGTCGTATTCCGGATGGTCGGCGGAGAGCGAGGGTACGCGATGGGGTCGCCCGAACCTTTTCGGGTCTTCCAGGTGTCCGACGAACGAAGAGATCCTCTCCTTCGGCACCACGCCTGCAAGCAGGGCCCAGAAGGCACCGACGGTCTTGACGTCCGAGAGCGTTCCGTCCGCAAGCTCGTCGTGGCAGAAGGCAGTCTCTTCGTTCCACAGACGCTCGTTGACCGTCAGCGAGAGCCGGTCACGCTCCTCGCGCAGGTCTGCAACCTCGTCGAGACGGCCGAGGGCTTCTGCCATCCGCAAGAGGAGGTCTGCCGAGAGGATCTGTTGGAGGCACGCGTCGATCCAGACGGCGTGCCCGTGGTAGGTGAGGCGTTCCGGCCACCCGGCATCTCCTGACGGTCTCTGTGGGAAGCGCGGCTGGTTATCCATCCCGGAGCCGAGGCCGGACGTCCAGTAGGTTCCGTCGCGCCAGGTTCGGTGACGCCTGAGCCACCTGTGGTAGGAGACCAGAACCGGGAAGACCAGGCCAAGGCGTTCGCTGTCGGCCGTGTCGGAGTAGTGTTCCCACTCCGTCCACGGCATGACGTTGGGTCCGGTGCTCGCCGCGTCGAAGCGCTCGAAGCGGTCTTTGCCGTCGAAGGTATCGATCTCCCGGCAGATAAATCCGTCGGGGTGTTGGCTGGCGTAGAGGTTATCCAGGGTGCGCTGGAAGTCGAAGGCGCGGCGGCCGTAGCGGGCGAAAAGCAAGATGAACGCCGAGTCCCACATGAACAGGCAGTCGTTGAAAGCCGTGTCGATAAAGCTCGCCACGAAGCCGCTCTCTGGCTCGGGACGGCGCACATTGGCGAACGCCAGTTCCCACGCCCTACGGTAGCAATCTATGACGCCCTCGTGGCCTTCCCAGAAGGTCCGGGGCAGGGAGTCCCACGCGTCCTCGAAGGAGGGTGGTGGTGCGATTTCAGGAGACATCCGCACGAAGGCATTCTCCTCGACCAGAGGCTCCCTGAGATGGGTGTCGATGTAGCCGTCGCTGGTTGGCAAGCGGTCTCTAGATCTCCAGAAAAGGCAGCGTTGACACTATTGCTTCAAGCCCGTCGTGGCGATGCCCTCGATGATCTGGCGCTGTCCTATAACGTAGACGAGAAGGACGGGGACGATGGAGATCGCCGAGCCGGCCATGAGCAGGGCGAAGTCTGTTGCGTACTGGCCGCGGAAAAAGTTTATGGCAAGGGGCACCGTATAGTTGTCGATGCTGTTCAGGAAAACCAGTGGCCTGAAGAAGTTGTTCCACTGGAACAGGAATGTGAAGATGCCGAAGGCCGCAAGGGCCGGCCTTATGAGCGGGACGATGATCCGCCAGTAGATCGTCCACCGGTTCGCCCCGTCCACGATGGCCGCCTCCTCCAGGTCTACGGGGAGGCTCTTGATGAACTGCCTGAGCAGGAAGACGCCGAAGGCGTTGAACAGGGCGTAGGGGATGATCAGGGAGAGAAGCGTATCGATAAGGCCAAGGCTCTCTATTATTATGTAGAGAGGGATTATCGTTACTTGCTCGGGGACCATAAGCGTCGCCAGAAACAGGATAAAGAGCGCGTGCCTGAAAGGAAACTCTATTCTGGCGAAGGCGTAGGCGGCCATCGAGCACGTGAGAAGGTTCGCCACGACGACCGTCACGGTAACGATGGCGCTGTTGATGTAGCCCGTGGCGAAGGGTACCGCGGTCCACGCATTCACGTAGTTCTGGAACACGAAGGGGTCTGGGATCCAGTTGGGAGGTACCTGGTAGATCTGCCCCAGGTCCTTGAGGGACGCGAGTAACATCCACGCGAAGGGCATGATCATGACGACCGCCCCTAAGGACACGGCTATGTAGAGCAGGACTGACGCCACGAGACGGCCGGTGCGACTGGTCGACTCTACCGGGCCTGATACGTCTTTCGTCGTCGCCACGCTTGCCACGATGCTGCCTCCTTTCCCGGTAGAGCTCTACTCGTAGTGGACCCACTGCCGCTGCACCCTGAACTGCAGCAGGGTGAAGGCCAGAATGATCGCGAACAGGATCACGGCTACCGCGGCACTCCTGCCGTATACGAAGTCTACGAAGGCCAGGTCCCTCAGGTAGTAGACCATGGTAACGGCCGAGTTAGCCGGACCACCCTCGGCCGTCATTATGAAGGCCTGATCGAAGACCTGGAACGAGTTGATGATGGCGATGATAAACACGAAGAACGTGGTCGGCGAGAGCAGCGGGAGCGTCACGTACCAGAACCTCTGGAACCTGTTGGCCCCGTCTATCTGCGCGGCCTCCAGGTACGCCGCAGGGATGCCCTGCAGCCCGGCGAGGAAGATGACTATGTAGAATCCCATACTCAGCCAGATACTCATGATCGCGATCGAAGGCATCACCCACTTGGGGTCGAGCAGCCAATTCGGTCCCTTGATGCCGAACCAGTTCTGCAGGTAGGAGTTGATGAGCCCGAAGTCAGGGTTGTAAACCCACAACCAGACGACGCCTGCGGCGACGGCGCTCGTGACTACAGGTGCAAAGTAGATCACACGGAAGAAGTTCTTGAGGCGCAGCTTGTTGAGGGCCAGGGCGGCCATCAGGGAGAGCACCACACTCGAAGGCACCACCATTACCGTGTAGTAGACGGTGTTGGTCAGGGCGTTCCTGAATTCAGAGCTGGTCAGCTCGGTTGAGTAATTGGACAGGCCGACGAACGTGGCCTCGCTCAGCCCGTTCCATTCGAGCAGGCTGAGGACGAGTACGTAGACCAGGGGAAAGAGGACGAAAGCCAGAACCCCGAAGAGCTGCGGGAAGATAAAAAAGTATCCCCACCTGATGTCGCTCTTGCGCCTCTGGCTTAGCTTCGACGCCTTGACCAAGCTACTCACCTGCGCTCCCCTTCCGAGATGGGCCATAGCCTGGTGGAAAGGGCGTCACGGCCATCCTCCCACCAGGAGGCCTCGACTACCATTATTCGATCGACTGCTTCTTGATCCCCTCGTTCGCCATCTTGGCGACCTCGTCGAGCGTCCCCTGCACATCCCCGTCGCCGCTGGGCAGCCAGAGTCGTTTCTCAAAGACATCCTGCATGTCCTCGACGAGGCCGGGCACAGTGAGCTCGGCGTATCCCACGAGCCCAGTATTGCGGATGTCCAGGAAGTATTCGGCCCCCTCCAGGGTGGTGTCTTTGGTGACGACGCCGTCGGCACCTTCGAGCACCGAAGGCACGGCGTTACCCGCCTCCTCCAGCCTGAATTTTTGCCCGGCAGAAGAAGTGAAGTTGGTGATGAATGTGAACGTGTCCTTCACGCTAGCGGTCTTCTTGTTCATAACCATGTACGCAGTGGCCACCCATCCGGGCTCCATCTTGGCGTCTGTGTTGGTGGGGAAAGGCACCACATCGTACTTGAGAGAGCTGTTCTGTTTGTAGACGGGCAGGACCCACCGGCCGGCCTCCATAAAGGCCGTGCGGCTGGAATTGAACTGGGCGTCGGAAGTCTGCCCTGTGGGCAGGTTCCCGGCGTAGGTGAAGGCTCCTGACCTGATGTTGTCGTACATCCACTGGAAAGCCTCGACCGATTTGGCGTCCTCGTTGACGATGCAGAGGTCGCCTTCGTACGGCGTCCCACCGTTCTGCCTGCACCACGAGTAGAACCAGTTGTTGCCGTTCTCGAACATGAATCCGTTGGTGCCGCCCTTCGAGGCGACCTGCTCGTTCATCTGCACGAAGACGTCCCACTTCCACTCACCGTTCTCGTAGAGGTCCATGGGATCTTCGCTGATGTTCGCGTCCTGGAGTACCCCTTTGTTGTACCAGATGAGGGTGGGGTTACAGTCGACGGTAATACCGTAGATGGTCCCTTCGCTCGTTTTTGCAGGGCCCCACAACCCGGCGGCGAACGCGTCCGGCTTCTCCTCGCTATTGGGTCCCGTCATGAGGTTGTTGAGCTTGCTTATGGTCCCGTTCTTTATGAACTGGGCGACCCATATGTCGCCGGCGTAGAACGCGTCGGGCGCGGTGCCGCCGTTGAGCTGGGTCAGGATCTTGGGATGGTAATCGTCGTAGTTAGGGGTTGGAGTGTAGGTGACCTGGATGTTGGGATACTCCTCCATGAAATGGTCGGTGTACTCCCTGAAACGCTCCGCCTCGCCGCTGTTGGCCCATGAGGCCCAATCGACCTGCCCCGTGGAGGAGCCACCCCTCCCGCACCCGTA
>Ga0196962_10000638_pt1 | contig 13251 bp, 10 predicted proteins | sample S3v_20metaG_FD_183186 | JGI IMG/M metagenome (GOLD analysis project Ga0196962, IMG submission 183186) | Soil microbial communities from Anza Borrego desert, Southern California, United States - S3+v_20 | ecosystem: Environmental > Terrestrial > Soil > Desert | place: USA: California | collected... | reverse complement strand
GAACGCCCGCGCCGCGCCCGCACGCACGTCGCCGTCCACCCCTCGACAAAGGAGGTGCTCGCCGCCTAACGTTCCCTCACAGCGCAGCTACGTCCGCACGAGTTCCCCCGGACCCTGGGACGCGACCACGGGCCGGCCCGAGCACCGCTATCGCTGAGCCGCCGCTCGCGGACGCGGTGCCGTCGGGCGCGCCCGCTACGGTGCCGCGCTCACGTGGTCGCGATCGAACATCCCCGCTTCACGGCGTATCCGTTCTCGCTCGGCGTCGCCTCGGGGTCGCCGCTGCCGACCGGCGTCGTGCTGTGGACGCGTCTGGCCCCGGAACCGCTCGACGGCGGCGGGCTTGGCTCGGACGCGATCGTCGTGCACTGGGAGGTGGCCGACGACGAGGGCTTCACCCGCGTCGTGCGGCAAGGAAGCGTCGAGGCGCTCGCCTCCCGGGCGCACAGCGTGCACGTCGAGGCGGACGGGCTCGCGCCCGATCGGGCGTACTTCTACCGGTTCATGGCCGGCAGCGAGGTGAGCGCCGTGGGGCGCACCCGCACGGCCCCGCCCGCGGACAGCGCGCCGGCGCGCCTGCGCTTCGCCTTCGCGTCCTGCCAGCACTTCGAGCAGGGCTTCTACGCGGCCCACCGCCATCTGGCGGCGGAGGAACTCGACCTCATGCTCTTCCTCGGCGACTACATCTACGAGGGGCCCGGCCGCACCGACCAGGTGCCCGGCAGGCCCCGGGCGGTCCGCCGTCACGCGGGCGGCGAGGCTCGCACGCTGCGGGACTACCGGAACCGCCACGCGCAGTACAAGACGGATCCGGACCTGCAACGGCTGCACGCCGCGGTCCCGTGGCTCGTCACCTGGGACGACCACGAGGTCGACAACAACTATGCGGGTACGCGCTCGGAGTCGCTCGACCCCGACTTCCGGCGGCGTCGTGCCGCTGCGTACCAGGCGTATTTCGAGCACATGCCGCTCCGCGAGCGCGCGCGCCCCACCGCGTCGGGGATGATCCTGCGCTCGCGCCACGACTTCGGGCGGCTCGCGCGGTTCCACCTCCTCGATGCCCGCCAGCGCCGGACGCCGCAGGCGTGTCCGCGGGCGGGTCGGGGCGGCGCCGACTGGATCGACCGGCAGTGCCGGGCGTTGCGCGCGCCCCGGCGGACGATGCTCGGTCCAGCGCAGGAGCGGTGGCTCGCCGACGGTCTGCGCGGCGCCGCCGACCGCTGGAACTTCATCGGCGAGGCGACGCTCATGGCGCGCGCGCTGCGCCCGGTCGACGGGCAGCTCAAGGTCTCCAGCGACGCCTGGGACGGCTACCCCGCTGCCCGTGATCGCCTGCTCGCCTCCATCGCGGACGCCGGCCTGGGCAGCTGCGTGGTGCTGAGCGGCGACGCGCACACGACCTTCGTCTGCGACCTCAAGCGCGATTTCGATGACGCCGGCGCACCGCCCGTGGCCACCGAGGTGTGCGGCACGTCGATCACCTCGCGCGGGCGCGCGCAGAGCGTGACGGACGCGATCGTGCGGGCGAACCCGCACATCCACTACGGGGACAGCGCCCGGCGCGGATACGTCGCGGTCGACGTCTCCGCCGGGCGCTGCATCGCGACCCTCCGGGTGCTCGACGACCCGCTGGACCCGCAGTCCGGGATCGCCACCGCGGCGACGTTCGCCATCGAAGCCGGGCAGCCGGGCGCCCGGCCGGCGGCGCCGGCCGCGGTGTGACCGCAGCGGGTCAGCCGCCGCGCAGCGCGCCCGCCGCGGGTGCGCCCTCGGGCAGCCGGCCGTCCTCCCGCCCCCGCAGGCCGAACCGCTCGCGCACCTCGGCGGGCGTCGCCGGCCGGCGGTCGAGCTGCTCCGCGATCCGCACCGTGCGCTCGACCAGCTGGGCGTTGGACTCCACGGGCTCGCCGCGGCGGAACAGCACGTTGTCCTCCATGCCCACGCGGACGTTGAGTCCCATGGCCAGCCCGATCGTCGTGATCGGAAGCTGCGTGGCGCCCATCGAGGAGACCGTCACGCGCAGGTCGTCCGGGTCGACGGGCAGGTCGCGCAGCCGCTCCACCGCGTCGATCAGGTTGCGCGGCGTGCCGCGCTGGCCGCCCTGCGTCGGCGTGTGCAGGACGAGGTTGATCGCGTACGGCGGCTCGAGGATGTCGAGGCTCAGCAGGTGCTCGACCTCCTCGAGCATCGCGACGCTGTAGACCTCGAGCTCCGGCCGCACGTCGCGCTCGTGGATCTCGCGCGCGAAGCGCTCGATGTCCGACCGGTGGTTCGGGAAGAACACCTGCTCGCCGCGGATGAAGAAGTTGAGCAGCCCCATGTTCAGCGAGCACATCTCCGGCGCGAGGCGCACGGTCGTGATCCGCTCGTCGATCGACAGCCGCGGGCTGCCGCCCGTCGTGAGCTGCACGACCGCGTCGGTCTCCGCGCACAGCCGCTCGTGCAGCTCGCCGTAGATGGCCGGGTCCATGGTGTTCGACCCGTCGGGGTTGCGCGCGTGCACGTGCAGCACGGCGGCGCCGGCGCGCCACGCCTCGACGCCCTGCTCGACGATCTCGTCCGGCTGCTCGGGCAGCGCCGGGTTGGCCTCCTTGCCGTGGATCCCGCCGGTCAGCGCGCAGGTGACGACGACCGGCTCGGTGCTCGGCCGCCAGGTCATCCGCGGACCCGCTCGGTGTCGCGCACGCGCTCCCGGTCGCGGACGAACCGCGGCCGGCGCTCCAGCTGCTCCTCGCGCCGCTCCTCGCCGAGGAAGTCGCGCTGGTAGGTCTCGGGCGAGAGGAACGCCGCGACGGCGGAGATGCCGCACATCACGGCGAAGTAGACGATCATGAGCGTCAGCCCGCCTCCGTCGGCGGCCACCAGGGCGGTGGCGATCACCGGCGCGAAGGCCCCGGCGAGCACGCCGCCCAGCTGGGAGCTGATGGAGATGCCGCTGTAGCGCACGCGCGTCGGGAACATCTCGGCGAAGTACGAGGACTCGACCGCGTACTGGGCGTCGTGCGCGGTGTTCATGACCAGCACGAAGGCGAGGACGATCAACACCGTCGACCCCGTCTGCAGGATCGGGAAGAACGCCACGGCCAGCACGACCGAGGCGACCGCGCCCCACAGGAACACCGGCCGCCGCCCGACGCGGTCGGACAGCCGGCCGTAGAACGGGATGACGACGAGCCCGAGCGCGGCGCAGATCGCGATGGCGATCAGCAGCGTGTCGCGCGCGATCCCGAGCTCCTCCTCCCCGTAGGAGAGCGCGAACACGATCAGCATGTAGAAGGTGATGTTCTCCGAGAGCCGCATGCCGATCGCCCGCAGGAGCGGCTTCGGGTGCTCGCGGAAGACCTCGACCGCCGGCAGCTTCTCGCGCTTGTGCTGCTCCTCGAGCTCGACGAACGCCGGGGTCTCCTCGATCTTGAGCCGGATCCACAGGCCGACGATCACGAGCAGCGCGCTCAGGAAGAACGGCACGCGCCAGCCCCAGCTCGCGAACGCCGCGTCGGACAGCGCGCCGGAGAGGATGGCGACGATGACGGTGGAGAGCAGCAGGCCGCCGGCGAAGCCGATCTGCGGCCAAGAGCCGTAGAACCCGCGTCGGGCCTTCGGCGCGTACTCCGTGACCATGAGGACGGCCCCGCCCCACTCGCCGCCGAGCGCGAGGCCCTGCACGAGCCGCAGCGTGACGAGGAGGATCGGGGCGAGGATCCCGATCGAACCGTAGCCGGGCAGGCAGCCGATCAGGACGGTCGCGACGCCCATGACCAGCAGGCTGACGACGAGCATCTTCTTGCGGCCGACCTTGTCGCCGTAGTGCCCGAAGAGCACGCCGCCGACGGGGCGGGCGAGGAAGCCCACGCCGAAGGTGGCGAAGGCCGCGAGGGTGCCGATCAGCGGGTCGGCGTTCGGGAAGAAGAGCTCGTCGAAGACGAGCGCCGCGACCGTGCCGTAGAGCACGAAGTCGTAGGCCTCGATGATCGTGCCGATCGCGCTCGCGGCCGCCAGCTTCTTGACCGGCGGCTCCTGCTCAGGCGCGTGTTTCCCCGTGACCGTCCGCGAGACCGCCATCACACGTTCCTCCCCCGCTGCGTGAACGAAGCTTCCGTAGAGCGTTCCCTCGCCTCGGGACCGCAAACCCGCGATCCGGCTCAGGGCAGCTGCCGCGCCAGCTCCCCGAGCGCCGCCGGCGAGGGCCGCCGCTCGCCGCGCTCGGCGGCGTGGACGAGCTCGACGACGCGCTCGTGCAGCGGCGTCGGGACGGCGTGCGCGCGGCCACGCTCGACCACCGCACCGTCGATCACGTCGACCTCGGTGGCGGCACCGCGCTCGAGGTCCTGCAGCATGGACGCCTTCGTCTTGCCGTGGCGCTCCATCGCGCGGTCGAGCGCCTCCTCGGCGCGCGGGCGGTCCGCGGCGTCGCGGACCACGAGGGACTCGGCGGGCACGCCGAGCACGCGGTCGAGATTCAAGCCCTGCGCGACGCCGGCGTCGTAGCCCTCGCGCCACATGGCCAGCGCCACCTCGCGCCCGGCGGGATCGGCGACGACCTCCTCGTACAGCAGGCCGGACACCGCGCCGAGCCCCGAGAAGACGCTGTTCACGAGCAGCTTCGTCCACACCATCCCGCGGATGTCGTCGGTGATGCGGACCTCGCCCGCGGGCGCGAGCGCCTCGGCGAGCCGCCGCGTGCGCTCCCGCGGCGGCCCGTCGAGCTCGCCGACGACGAACGGCCCGCGCGTCGTCCGGGCCAGGTGGCCGGGGCCGAGGTTCGTCGCGCCCCACTCGACGATGCCGGCGATCAACCGCTCGCGGCCGACGAGCTCGGCGACGCGGTCCTGGACGAGCCCGTTGCCGAGCGACACGAAGCAGTCCGCGGCGTCGCGCTCGCGCAGCGGCGGGAGCGCGGCCTCGTGGCCGGCGGCCTTCAGCGTGACGAGCGCGAAGTCGAAGCGCTCGCCGAGCTCGGCGGGGTCGGCGCATGCGTCGATCGCGACGCGGCGCTCCTCTCCGAGGTCGTCGAGCCGCAGCCCCGCGCCGCGCAGCCGCTCCACGTGCTCGCGGTCCGCGTCGAGGACCACCACGCGGCGGACGCTGCCGGTGAGCTGCGCGGCGGTGACGCCGCCGATGGCGCCGCCGCCGACGACGAGCACGGACGCGTCGATCACGCGCGGCCGTCCAGCTCGGCGAGCAGGCGCGCGAGGGCCGCGTAGCGGCGGTCGCGCTCCAGCGCCAGCTCGTCGCGCTCGTCCTCCGAGTAGGTGCCGAAGCCCTCGCCGCTCTTGGTGCCGTGCTTTCCGGCGTCGACGAGCTCGCGCAGCGGCTGCGGGACGGCGAACTCCGGGCCGACCTCGCGCTCCAGGGTCTCGAAGACGCTCGCGTACACGTCGAGCCCCGCCATGTCCGCGATCAGGAAGGGGCCGAAGAACGGGAGGCGGAAGCCGAACGTGCTGCGCACGACCTCGTCGATGCTCTCGCGCGACGCGACGCCGTCCTCCACGCAGGCCAGCGCCTCGCGGAACAGCGCCATCTGGAGCCGGTTGGCGACGAAGGCCGCGCGGTCGGCGACCTCGGCCGGGCGCTTGCCAGCCGCGCGGAGGAACGCGAGCGTGCGGTCGACCGTTCCGCGCGTCGTCGCCGGGCCGGCGATCACCTCGATCCCGGGCGTCCACTCCGGCGGGTTGAACCAGTGGACGCCGAGGAAGCGGGACGGCTCGCGCACCGCCTCGGACAGGCCGGCGATCGGCAGCGAGGACGTGTTGGTGGCGATGATCGCCGCGGCCGGTGCGGCCGCCGACGCGCGGCCCAGCACGTCGTGCTTGAGCGCGGCGGCCTCGGGGACGGCCTCGATCACGAGGTCCGCGTCGCCGGCCGCGGCCTCGAGGTCGGGCGGCGTCGCGACGCGCTCGGTCTGCTCGATCGCCTCGGGTGGCAGCAGGCCGGCGTCGACGTGGCCGCGCGTGCGCCGCAGGAGGCGCTCGCGGGCGGCTCGGCTCAGGTCGGGCGACGCGTCGACGAGCGCCACGCGAACGCCCGCGCGCGCGAGATGACCGGCGATGCCGGCGCCCATCGTGCCGCCGCCCAGCACGGCGACCGCCGCGATGCCCGCGAGTCCCTCCGCCACGTGGTCCTCCGTACCCCGGCGCGCTGCACGGTCAACCCGCGCCGCGCTCAGCGACCGAGGAAGGCCGCCTTCTCCTCGCGCGTCAGGTCGCGTGTGAGGCGCGAGTCGACGAGACGCCGGAGCGACGCGAACGGACGGCAGACGTCGCACGGCATGAGCAGCGGCCCCTCTTCCGTCCGCGCGAGGATGTGGAGACCGTCCGGGTCGAAGTCGACGCCCAGGACGCTGCTGCCGCCGCTGCCCACGACTCCGAGCAGTTCTCCGCTGCCCGCGTCCCAAACGCGGACCGTGCGGTCGGCGCCGCCGGTGGCGATGCGCGCGCCGTCCGCGCTGAACGCCACGCTGAGCACGCGTCCGACGTGGCCGGTGAGGCGCCTGAGGAACGTCCCGTCCCGCGCATCCCACACGAGCGCCTCGCGGCCGGCCGTCACCAGCCGGTCGCCACGCAGGTCGAACGCGCCGTCCATGATGTCGTTCGCGCCGCGTGGAGTGAGGGGCACCGCCTTGCCACGCGCCGTGACGAGCTCCGCGCGCGACCGGTCAAGCCCGCCGATCGCCAAGCCGAGCGGCAGCCGAAGCTCGGCGGCGCCGCGAGGCCCGACGACGACCTCGAGGAAGAACTCGTCGATCCGTTCGACGACCTCGGAGGACGCAGGGTTGCGCGCGTCCCAGATACGGGTGACCGAGCCCATCGTGACGAGCCGCTCGCCGTCGTCGCTCCAGCGCACGTCGATCGGCACCACGGCGCCGATCCGGTACGTCCTGCCCGACTCCACGTCGTGGACGCGCGTGCCGAAGGAGCCCGTGTAGGCGACCCGCCGGGCCCCCGGAGCGATGTCGACGGCGTCGAAGCTCGGCGGTATGCGGGCGACCGTACGCGCCGTGTTGGTCCGGACGTCCCAGCGCCGAAGGCGGCCGTCGAGGCCCGCGAGCAGGACGCCGGCGCCGTCCGCGGTGAACGCCGCGTGCTGCGCGTACGGGAGCGCCTCCCCCGCGGTCACGTCCCAGATCCGCGCGACGCGTTCGTCGTCCATGGTCACCACGAACCGGCCGTCGGGCGTGAAGGCGACGTGCCGGACCGCGGACGCGCGGCCGCTCGTGCCGAGCGCACGCAACTCGAAGACCTGCGCCCCGGAGCCACGCGACCAGACCCGCGCGCTCCCGTCGGCCGACGCGGTCGCGACGAGGGCGCGCCTCGGTGCGAAGTCGATGCTCGTGATCGGTTCCGAGTGACCGCCGAGCACCGCCAGAGGGCGGCAGTCGCCCGTGGAGAAGATCGTGGCCACGTTTCCGCTCACGGTCGCCAGCCGGCGTCCGCTCGCGTCGAACCGGGCCTGCGACACCCCGCCGGACGAGGGCGGCGTGCGGCATCGTCGCCGCTCCTCGCCGATTTCCCACACCTGCGTCCCTCCGTCGCCCGTGCCGAACGCAAGGAGCCGTCCGCCGGGCGAGAACGCCGGCGTCAGCGCGCCTGGGGCGGTCAGCCGGTCCGGTCCGACGACGGCCGTCGTGCGGGCGCGCCAGTTCCACAGCCGTACGCCCGTTCTTGGGGCGTCACGGCGGTATCGGATCGTCCCGACCGCCAGGATGCCCGGATTCCTCGGGTTGAAGGCGAGCGACGAGGCGGTGAATCGCCGCGCGGCGACCACGCGCCCGACCCGATCGAAGACTCGGACCCTCCTTCCCACGGTGACGGCCACGTAGCGGCCGTCCCCGGAAACCGCGGCGTAGTAGGCGCCGCCGCCGACGCTCGACGGGCGGTCGCGCCCGTCGCGACGCGCGATGAAGGCGCGGCTCCCGCTGGTGAGGACCAGGAGCCGCCGGTCATCCCCGAGGAAGGCGACCTCGCTCGCGCGACGGACGCGGGGAACGACGGAGGTGCGGCCGCTGGCCGGATGCCACAAGACCACACGCCCCGACCGGACGAAGGCGACGGTCGACCCGTCGCGGCTCAGCGACGCGAACCCGCTCGTTTCCGTGCCGAGCGCCGGGTCGAACGTCCCGTACGGCGATAGCACCAGCGATGCGCTGCTCGGCCGCGGGCCGGCCGGCTCGGCGCAGCCCGGCCCGCAGCCGTCCCCGGATCGATCGTCCGACGAGGCGCGGATCCGCGACGCGACGACCGCCTCGCGCAGGGCGTCGCGCGCGTCGCCCGTGTCGCGCTCGGCAAGCGCCGCGCGCGCGAGCAGGAGCCCGCGCTCGGGGTCCACCGGCAACTGCGCGACTGCACTGAACGCCAGCGCCTTGGAGGCGGCGGTCGCGCGGGCTCGCTCGGTCTCCAAGCGGTTGCTCGCTCCCTGCAGGATGGCGTAGAGCACGGCGCCGGCGCCGGCGAGGACCGTCACGATGCCGAGGGCGATCCACAGCCACCGCCGGCGGCGCGCCGCCCGCGCGCGGGCGAGGCGGCGCTGTTGGCGGTTGCGGTCCGACCACTCGAGCACCGCGTCGGCGAGGACGTCGTGGTAGAGCTCATAGCGCTTCGCGTCCGGCTCGCCGGGCGGCGGGACCGAGCGGAGGATGCGGGCGTCGCTGCCGGCGAGCGCGGCGAGGACGTCCGCCACGTCCGGCTCCCCGTACTCCGTCCAGACCGCGAGATCGGCGGCGCGCTGCGCGATCTTCGTCCGCGACGGCGTCACGAGGTAGCCGAGCACGTCCGCGGCGATCGCCTGCCGCTTTGGCGACAGCGTGCGCATCGCGTCGGAGAAGTGGCCCGAGACGATCTGCGTCGCGCCGCCGAGCTGCGCCATGGTCGCACGCGTCAACACGTGGCCGTCGCGCTCGGCGGCGGTCCACAGCCGTTCCATGACGAGTTGCAGGTACGGCGTCTGAACGCGGTCGCGGGACTCGGTCTCCGGCGTGGTCTCCGGACCACCGCTGCTCGTGCTCTCGGCGAGGTCGACGCGTCCCGCCCGGACGCCCTCGAGCACGTCGTCGACGAGTGCGGGCTCGATCGAGGCCGGCCGGGCGGGCGCGCGTGTGGCGTTGTAGTGCTCGATCGGCTTGACGATCGCCTCGCGCGCGGCCTCCGTCGACAGGAACTCGACGCGCAGGTAGTTGCCGAAGAGGTCGGGGATCCGCCCCTTGAACCGGTCGAGCTTCGCCCACGCATCCTCACGCAGCGAGAGGATGAAGTTGACGCGGAGATCGGCGTCGTTGACGATCGCCGGCAGCTCGCCCGCGAAGGTGCCGCGGCCGTCCTCGTCGGGGTGGTACGTGAAGTACTCCTCGAACTGGTCGAGGATGACCAGCACGGTTCGGACGTGGCGTGTCCAGGCTCCGAGCCGGTCGTGCAGGCGCTCCTCTTCGTCCCACTCCTCGAGCTCCGTCTCGCCCGTCGCCTCGGCCACCGCTTCGCGGATCGCGGCCGCGAGCCGCGGCATCGGCCGGTCGCGCCACTCGTGGAACACCGCGACGGCCAGCGGGGCGCGTTCTGCCTCGAGCACGCCACCCTGCGCCGTCTCGGCGATGGCGGTCGCGCGGTTGCTCTCGACGACTGCGTGCAGCAACGGCAGCACGCCGGCCATGAGGAGCGACGTCTTGCCGGCTCCGCTCGCGCCGTAGAGGAGCGTGAGGCGCGAGGCGCGGAGGTTCGCCGCGATCAGCTGGACCTCGAGGTCGCGGCCGAAGAACCACTCCGCATCCTGCTCGTCGTACGGCACGAGCCCCACGTACGGGTTGGCCCGCCGCGTCATGCGGCCTTCGCCCCCGGCTCCTTGTCTTGCAGCTCGTCCTTCAGCCGCTCCACGTACTCGTCGAGCGGCACGTACACCACGTCGACGTCGCCGCGCGCCTGCCACAGCTTCTGCTCGATCTCGCTCACGCCCGGCTTGTCGTCCTCGCGCTGGACCGCCCAGGACTTGAGGTCGAGCGTCTGCTCTCCCCAGATGCGGTTGAGCACGACGCGCAGGTTCCAGTCGCGCAGCGAGTACCCGAGGAACAGATAGTGGCTCTCCTCCATCCGCTGGCGCAGCGTGATGGGGATCTGCTTGGAGATGTCCGGACGCGACAGGTAGTCGATGTAGTCGTCCTCGGTGATGACGTAGGAGTCGCGCTTCGGGTCCTCGCGGTCGATCGCGCCGTGGAGCTTGAGGATCACCGTGTTCTCGAGCAGCGCGGGCGTGAGGTACTCGTTCGGCTTGTCGACGACCACGACCTCGCCGTCGACCCGGTGCAGGAAGCGCCCGCAGTCGACGGACTTCTTGGCTTCGTACCACAGCACCTCGAACGGCTCGCGGCGCTCCGCGAAGGCGCGCTCGAGCGCGTCGTCGTAGTTCGTCGTGAGGATCAGGAGTGGCCGCTCGGCGCGGAGCGGCCGCGCGAGATCGGCGAGGAACTCGTGCAACGGCGTCGGGGGGTAGTCGGCGTCGAACGTGTCGCGCAGGTACTCGTAGAGCGCCCCCTCCCCGAGCACGGCGCCCACGTACTGCGAGACGCGCAGAAGGCTGTCGTCGTCGGGAACCGGGTACCCGCACTCGTCCGCAAGGACCTTCGCGAGCTCGGAGCCCTTCGGCAGGAAGCGCCCCTTCGACCAGGACGCCTTCTCGGGGCGTCCGCAGAGGTTGGCGCCCGCACCGAGGAACGGGATCACGCGACCCGACTTCAGCCGGTTGGCGACCCGGCGGTAATGCGCTGCTTCCGCGATTGGAGCGACTGTAACCGCGGCGCGAATCGCCGCGCCAGGTCCGCACGCGTACCGGTTTCAGGGCCTCCGAGTGTCCGCTCGGAACTGGCGCGGCGTCCGGCCCGTGTGCTCCGTGAAGCGGCGCGAGAAGTGGAACTCGTCGGAAAAGCCCAGCAGCTCGGCGAGCTCGCGGTTCGTCATGTCCGGGCGGTAACGGATGAGCTCGCGCGCGGCGGCGACGCGCCGCTGCGTCCGGTACCGCGACGGGCTCGTGCCGGAGTGCTCGCGGAAGGCCTTGCGGAAGGAGTCGTAGGGCATGCCGACGGCGGCGGCGACCTCCGGTGCGCCGAGCGGACGCGCGAGATCGGACGCGAGCAGCACGCGCGCCCGGGCGACGGCATCCGCCGCCGTGTGCGGCCGGGCGCGGTCGGGCGGCGGACCGTCCGCGGACGGCACGAGCTCCGCGAGCAGTCCGACGAAGGCCACCATCGCAGGGAGGCGCGGGCCGGCCGGCCGCGCGACGTCGAGCAGCAGGCGGAGCAACCGCTCGGGCCACAGCGACGACGGCTCCGGGCGCGCGACCGGCGCCGTCCGGGCGAAGAGCCCGCCGGCCGCGCACAGGTCGAACAGCGGCCCGTCGAAGACGACATAGAGCTCGTCCCACGTGGCGCCGGCCCGCCGCGTGCCGTACCAGTGCGCGACGCCGGGCCGGATCAGCAGCACGTCGCCCGTCGCCGCGTCGAACGCCGCGCCGTGCGCGTCCGCGTAGGCGACGGGGCCGCGGCGCACGGCGACGAGCGCGTAGCTCTCGAGCGCGCGCATCGGGCTCGCCGGGTCGAGGCCGCGGCCGCCGCTGATCGTCCCGGCCAGCACCCAGCGCCCTACGCCGGCCTCGACCGGCGAGCCGAGGATGAGCTCGCGCGTCTCCGGCACGATCATCCCATCCCGTACATGCTTCTTGCCATTCTCGCCATTCTGACCCGGCTCCTCGCGCCGTACCGTTCATGGCGATGGGGAACCGACTGGGACTCTGGGGAGGAACCGAGCGGATGGCGGTGACCGACACGGTGGAGCTTTCGGCGCGCGGGCAGCGGCTGGATACGTCCGGCGAGGCGTTCGGGTGGCTACGCCCGTCGGATTCCCTGATCGGCGACGCCGCGGCCTTGCGTGCGCGCCTCGAGGAGGACGGCTACCTCTACGTTCCCGGCCTGCTCGACCGCGAGGCGGTCCGCGCCGGTCGCATGGAGCTCCTGGAGCGCGTGCAGGCGTTCGGCGCGCTCGATCCCGCGTACCCGCTCGAGGACGGCATCCTCCGGCCCGACGCCGACGACCACGGCCTTCATCAGAGCTACCCGTCCACGAGCGCGGTGATCCGGTCGGTCCTCGACGGCGACACGATGATGGGCTTCTTCGCCGGGCTGCTGGGCGGCCCCGTCCGCACCTACGACTTCATCTGGCTGCGCAACCAGATGCAGGTGCACGGCATCGAGCCGCACTGCGACATCGTCTTCATGAGCCGCGGAACCCCCGACCTGCTGACCTGCTGGACGCCGTTCGGCGACATACCGCTCGGGGGCGGCGGCCTGTTGATCCTCGAGGACTCCCACCGCACGTCGGAGGAGCGCCTGGCCGGCTACCTGCGCCAGGACGTCGACACCTACTGCGAGAACGGGCCCAACGCCGAGGCCGTGCGCACCGGCGCCATGCTCTGGGAGCACTGGGAGGGCCCGGAGCCCGGCAAGGACTGGGGCGGCGAGATCACCGACGACACGGTCGGGCTGCGCGAGGCGTGGGGCGGCCGCTGGCTCACCGCGCCGCAGTTCCGGATGGGCGACGTGCTGGTGTTCACCATGAAGACCGTGCACGCCGGCACGGACAACAACACGCGCGCGCTGCGGCTCTCGACCGACAGCCGCTACCAGCTCGCGGACGCGCCGGTGGACGAGCGGTGGGTGCGCGGCCCGAACGGCGAGGAGCCGATCGGCCACGGCCTCGACGCCAAGGTCGGGAAGATCTGCTGAGCGGCCGGCGCGGGCGGGGCTTGCGCCGGGCCGGGGCGCGCCGGCGGGCGAGACGAGAGGAGGAGCCGTGTTCCGCGAGCCGTTCCCCATCCTGCACGTCGCCGACGTCGAGCGCTCCGTCGCCTTCTACGAGGACGCGTTCGGGTTCCGGACGACGTTTCGCTGGCCCGAGCACGGGCCGCTCCAGTTCGCGTTCCTCGAGCTCGGCGCGACGGGCGTCGGGATCGCGACGGCGTCGCCGCCCGCGATCCCGGACTGGCCGGCGGACCGCGACCTCGGCGCCTTTCAGCTCTGCATCTATGCGGACGACGTCGACGCGGCCGCCGAGCGCCTCGCGGCGCGCGGGGCGACGCCGGTGACGGCGCCGCGCTCGATGCCCTGGGGCGAGCGGCTCGCGTTCTTCGCGGACCCGGACGGCAACCTCATCCACGTCGCCGCGCAGGCGTGACGGGGCGGGCCGCGGCGGCCGCGCGCCCATCGCCGACACGTCGGCC
>Ga0196962_10000637_pt1 | contig 13253 bp, 11 predicted proteins | sample S3v_20metaG_FD_183186 | JGI IMG/M metagenome (GOLD analysis project Ga0196962, IMG submission 183186) | Soil microbial communities from Anza Borrego desert, Southern California, United States - S3+v_20 | ecosystem: Environmental > Terrestrial > Soil > Desert | place: USA: California | collected... | reverse complement strand
AGGAAGGGCAAACGAAGGTCGTCGTGAGCTACCTGGAAGCGGTCTCAGAAGAGGTAGCGTTCGAGACGAAGGCACTCTCTCGGTCGTGAGCTACCGTAGGGAAGACCTCTAGAGGAGATGGGAAGAGGGTGCCTATTCTGGCTCTTGGTGAGTGTGGTATTGAGCGTAACCCTGACCGTCGTGATCAACCTCCTCTTGTTCGCGTCCTCCGGGTAGCCCGCAGAGGAGGGTACCGATGATACGTTGGGGTAGGGGCAGGAGCCAAGGCCGGGGGTGCTGCATAATCGTACCCATCGGGTGCCTCTTTAGCGTGATGGTGATCTTGCTCTTCACTGGGCTTGCCTTAGCCCAGCTTCTCTAGAAGAGCGCCGAAAACCTTCTACGAAGCGCGAGCCAAAAAGCGGAGCGGTAGGACCAAGAAGATAAACGCCAAGTGGGGAGCGCTTGCTGGATCTCACCCCAGAAGAGAACGGGATATCCATCCGGAACCTGTGTACACCTGAGTACGATGGAGCCGGAAGAAAGGTAGGACGATATGCAAAAAGAGGGCACTGTACAAAGAGATAGGCAAGAGGGCGCACTCAAGCTGCTGTTGGGCAGGATCTGCTGCGTGATAGGGTTGCTCTTGGGCGCGGGCGGCTTCGTCGTCGCGATCCTAGGCGCAAGCGTAAACCTATCCGCCGGGGCGGTTGGGATAGCGCTCGGGGTCTTGGGCTACTTCCTGGGCGCGAGGCGCCTCGGGGCGGCGAGCGTCGTCTTGGGCACCGCCGCTGTGTTCTTCATGGCCGCCGCCAGCACAGGCCTGATCCCCGGCATAGAGCCCTTGGGTCACGGATACGACTAGTAGGAGCGGGGCAAGCTCTAGGTGCTCGAGACGGACGGGGAGGTCCCAGGGTGCTTTTTAGCGTTGTGATCCCGGCGCTCAACGAGGAGCGCCACTTGGGTCAAGTGCTCTCGGACATAAAGGGGCAGACCCAAAGCCCCGATGAGCTCATCGTCGTCGACGCCGGCTCCGGCGACGCTACCGTCCGCATCGCCGAGCGATCACAGGCCGTGGTCCTCCACGGCGAGCCGCCCGTCGCGCGTGGTAGGAATCTCGGAGGCTACAGCGCGACGGGAGAGCTGATCTTCTTCCTCGACGCCGACACCCGACTACCGGAAACCTTCTTTGAGAGCTTCGTATCCGAGGTCGAACGCAGGCGCCTGGACATCGCCTGCCCGCGCTACCTCCCCCATGACTCCACGCCCACGATAAGAGCGATCCACGCCTTCTGGAACATGGTGCTAAAGGCCTCCGAAAGAACCCTCCCCTCTGGAGCCGGACACTGTATCGCGCTGAGAAGCGAGCTCTTCCAAATGAGCCGCGGCTTCGACGCGTCCCTGAAGTTCGACGACATAGAGCTGGTGCGGCGACTCTCGAAGGGGCGGCGCTTCGGCTACGTGGGCACGGGCGTCTTTGTCTCCGATCGGCGCTACAGGGAAGAGGGCATCCTGAGGACATTCCTCTTACACTTGCTCATGGCGCCGGCCTTCGCCCTTGGAATGTTCGAGTGGGCTAACCGAGCGGTCTACGAGTTCGGAAACCACGACCACTAGACTAGAGACGATCCGACAGTCGGCTGACCAAGCCACCCTGTTCGGTTGCGCCATGAAGGCCACCCTTGGCCTCGGGCACCTGCAGGCGCGTAGATGTGGCCTATCGAGAGGCACTAAAGAATTTATTCACTCTAGTGCGTAGAGAGACCGTCCGAAAAGCCTCATGAGCGAGCCAAACGCCTCGCCATCAGACGGCTCATCGCTACGTAGATGAACGCTTCGCTAGTCTCAGGCAACCTCTCGTAGTCTTTGCTCATCCGTCGGTTGTGGTCTATCCAGGAGAAAACGTCTGCTCCACTACCTCGAAGTCTGAGTGCCAGTGCACAGAGAGCCGACGAGCGGACTCGAACCGCTTACCCCTGCGCATTACGAGTGCGCGGTCAATGGTTGCAGGGGTTTGCAGAGGATTGCAAATACCGCATACCTAAGCAGGCTTATTTACTATGCTTTGCTACGTGTTGCACCGAAATGCGTTCCCGGTGGTGCCAGAGTAGTGTCAATAGAAGTGTATAGCTGCTCCACGATCATGCTCACTCGTAACGAGCACCCGAAGGACGCCCAGCACCTCGCCGTGCACGGCAGCATCTAGTTAACGCTCGACCGCTACTCGCACCCGATACCTAGAGCGCCTGTATCTCTTAGGATGCGACTGCGCCGCCGATTAGCGGGTGACTGCTAGGCGCGGATTGTTTGTAGGAGCTAGGGTCTAAACAGCTCGTACTCCTCGAACGCCTCTCTATCTGAAGTTGAGCAAGGCTTAACGACTAGCTTCTCCGTCTGGCATTTCGGTCGGGACCTCCTCGCTCGACACCTCGCGCCTAGCGTCTCCGACGGCCTCCTCGTAGAAGCGCTCGGCTTCTTTCTCCTCCTCGCGCCTTGCCGCCCTGACTTCCTGGCCGTAGGAGGTGGCCCCGTTTTGGGACTCGAGGAAGGGCTTGAAGAGGTCTATGGGCACCGGCAGGATGATGGTGGAGTTCTGGTTGACGGCGATCTCCCCCATCGTCTGGAACAGCCTCAGCTGCAAGGCCGTGGGGCTCTCGAGCCTATCGGCGGCCTGCCTGAGGCGCTCGGAGGCCTGGTACTCGCCCTCTGCAGCGATGATCTTCGCCCGCCTCTCCCTTTCGCTCTCGGCTTGCCTCGCCATCGCTCGCTGCATCTGTTGCGGGATCTCGACGTCCTTCACCTCCACCACGCTGACCTTCACCCCCCAGGGGTCGGTCTGCTCGTCTATGATTCTCTGCAGCTCTTCGTTTATCTCCTCCCTGTTTGTAAGGAGCTGATCGAGGTCCTTCTGGCCGAGGACGCTCCTTAGGGTGGTCTGGCTTATCTGGCTGGTGGCCAGCACATGGTTCTCGACCTCGATGACGCTCCTGTTGGGGTCCACTACCCTGAAATAGATGACGGCGTTGACCCTGGCGGGGACGTTATCGCGGGTTATAACGTCCTGGGGGGGCACGTCCATGGTCACGGTCCTCAGATCGATCTTGACCATCCTGTCCACCAACGGCAGCAGCAGGAACAGCCCAGGTCCCTTAGGTCCGCCCTGCACCCGCCCGAGGCGGAAGATGACGCCCCGCTCGTACTCCTTTACGACCTTCACGGCGCTGTACAAGAACGAGGCTACAACTACAACGACCACCACGAGCGCTATGAACGCGAAGCTCACGCCCACCGCCTGCAACAAGCCCAAGGTTGCGTACACGACAAATCCTCCTCTATCGGCCCGGCTGGTCGAGATCTCGACCGCTACCGGGCGGTCCGATGGGCACCACCTGCATTACTCCTCCCTCGCCGAAGCCCAAGAGCCTCACCCTGCGGCCCGTCCCCGCGATGGGTTCGCCGTCTCGCGGATCGGTCTCCACTGGAGCGAACGCTAGCACGGCGAGCCACAGTTCCCCGTGAACGAACACCCACCCCGTCGGAGTCCGCTCCCACAGGGCTACAGACGGTGCCGACCTCGCCTATCATCCCTTCCTTGCCGGTAAGGGCAGGCCTCCTTACGAGCGTGCGCAACGAACCTACCACCCCGAAGAGCACGCCTCCCATGAGCACCGCGATGACAGCAAGAACGCCGAGCAACACGCCCGAGTAGGGGATGCCAGCCCACAGCAGTAGCAGGCTTCCGGCGAGCAACGCTCCGATACCCCCTGCGGCGAGCAGGCCATGGCCGATAAGGTGCAGGACCATGACGAAAAGCACGATCCCAACAAGTATCAGAGGGGCTCCGATCGCAGACGTTGTCACCGTCGGTAACGCGCTGCCTGGTCGGGAGATAGGTATGCTAGTAAGGGCAGCATCGTCGGTCTGAGGTGATTGTACCGCACATCGCCATGAGAGATTCTTGCGAGGTCGTCGCTCTCTACCTTTACGGGGGCCCGACACCCTATGCTAGAACCATTCGAAGCCACCCAAAGGGCCATCTAGATAGTAGGGACCGTCGTTCGGCGAAACCGAGGACTCTCCTTATTCCGAATATTCGGCTCATATAAGACGATTTTGGAGAGCCGACGAGCGGACCGAACAGCACGGAAGCCACGCTGAAGGGACGGCTGATTGTCGCTCCTACTCATCGATGTAGCAAGACACGCATGGCGCCCCCACTATTCATGTTGGCAGGCACCACTTCCAGTTGCCGAATCTCATCCTGGGTCAGTAAAGCGCGAAACCTGACCTCCGTATTTATGCAGTTGTGCATCGATGCGAGCGTATCCGTGCCATTCTGCATACGTGCTCTCAAGGCCCCTTACGCTCGCGTCAATTCCAACCGCTCGAGACCGCTCTCGTTCAGCAAGGCACGGAAGCCGAGCGCGGGCGTTCTTTCAACTTCGGGGATTCGTAACGAGCAACACAGCTACGGAAATGTCGCAATCTGAGAAGGGACCCTTGAGGCAGAAAATTCTTCGAAAGCATCAGCATCAACACGATGGAACCCACTATCTGCGCCTGACTATCCTGAACGACGATGACAGGCTTCACTCGGACACGGGTCTCCAACCACGTACGAATCGGATAATGATCCCCGTGGATCATTATCCGATGAGAAGCTCTCTAACAACTTGTTTCAGCGAAAGTGGAGCACGGACCCTCCTGTAGATCGATCGCGGTAAGGTGAAGATTACCCAAGCACCGCGCTCGATCAGCGAGACATCGAAGTGTAAACTGCCGACTGTCAGAGTCGCCAATGTACCTGCTTCTCAGGAGGCGAGTGGAAGCAAGAAGCCCCAAGCTCATATTCCCACTCGACCTCACCTGGGAATCCGCTTCGGTAGAAGGTTCGTGGCCTGAATGGACCCAGCGGCCTGAAGTGCCGAAATAGAAGGGAGCGCCCGGTGAGCGACGATACGATAGCCCTGAGCGATGAGCAGCTGGACCAACTCGCACGATATTTCAACGAGGAGGTCACCTTCTCGAGACACATAGGGGCCAAGGTCGAGGAGGTCGAGCCGGGACGCTCGGCCATAGCCATAGACGTCAAGGACATCCACCTCAACGGGGCAGGCACGCTCCACGGCGGGGTGTACGCCTCCCTAATAGATACCGCTATGGGCCTATCGGTGTTGGCCCTCGTGGGCGTGAGAACCGCGACCATAGAGATGAACGTGCACTTCCTCGGGGCGGTAAGCGAGGGCCGCATAACGTGCCACAGCGAGGTGGTGCATCGCACCCGCCGGACGGCGACCGCCGAGGCGAAGGTACGCGACTCGGAGGGCACCCTCGTCGCCATGGGGACCGGCGCGTTCCGCGTGTTCGAGAGGAAGGGCAGCGCGATCGTTTGAGCCGTGGCCTTTCGTCGCCGATCTGCAAGCCGTCAAGCAACCGATAAATCGGCCCTCATCAATTCCAAGCGCTCGATGCCTGCCCCATTAAGGAAAGTCCGGAACCTCACCTCGGTTGGTTTTGTAATCTCCGACTGATATGACCTTCTCGTCGAAGTACTGAGCGAGGCGGGTCAACTGTTCTTTGTCCAGGCTTCCTACAGTTTCTTCCATCGTTTCTCCTCGTGATGCAACCCTTTAATCTGTCGGCCCGCCGGCGACGTAGAGCACCTGGCCGCTCACGAACGCGGCCTCCTCGGAGGCAAGGTACAGGATGGCGGCGGCCACGTCCTCGGGCCATCCGGCGCGGCCGGCGGGGATGCTCTGTACGCGCTCGGCGACGAAGTCGTCGAAGTCCACGCCGAGCCTGGCAGCGGTCTCGCGTGTCATCTCCGTCTCTATAAAGCCAGGGGCTACGGCGTTCACGGTTACGCCGTAGCGACCCAGCTCGATGGCGAGGGTCTTGGTGAAGCCCTGTATGCCCGCCTTCGCCGCCGAGTAGTTGGTCTGGCCGCTGTTGCCGAGCGCGCTCGTCGACGAGACATTGACGATTCTGCCGTAGTTCCTCTCGACCATGTGCCTCTGGGCGGCCCTGGTGCACAAGAACGCGCCGCCCAGGTGGACGTTCAACACGGTGCGCCAGTCCTCGTCCGTCATCTTGTAGAAGAGGTTATCCCTCGTTACGCCGGCGTTGTTGACGAGGATGTCGAGCCGCCCGTAGCGGTCGACTATCTCCTTTACTGCGTTCTCGACTTCGGTGCGGCTCGTGACGTCGACTCTGGCCGCGAAGGCGTCCATACCCTCATTCACGAGCTGGCGCGCCGTGGAGAGCGCACCCTCCAACTTCACGTCCGTAAGGCATACCCGCGCACCCTCCCGCGCGAAGCGGCGCGCGGTGGCCTCACCTATACCGCGTGACGCCCCCGTCACCATCGCAACCCTGTCGTCGAGACGGCCCAAGTTCGCTCCTCCCTTCGGTCGTCGCTAGCTGGTCAGCACGCTCCGGCTTCGCCTCCGCTTGTCAGCACGCTTCGCCCTTCGGGCTTCGCTTTCAGCAATTCAGCTTTCCTGGTATCGGTTCCTCGCCTGTGCTCGATCACGAATCACTCCTTCATAAACCGCTACTTCAAACAAATCCTCTCATTGCCTTCCGCAGACAAGCTGACTAGCTGAAATGCTGACAAGGCGGCGCAGCCGCCTTGCTGAAATGCTGCCCGGCGAAGCCGGGCATCAGACTTCGCCCGTGCGGGAGAGGTTTTCGGCGTGCAGGATCAAGGTTCTTACCCGCTCGCCGAAAGTGGCGAAGCGCTCATCTGTGGTCTGGCCGTTCTTGTAGCGGGCGTAGATCTGCTGCAGAATCCCGGCCAGCTTGAAGTATCCGAAGACGACGTACCAGTGCATCTCGGAGAGGTCGCGCCCACTCTCTCTTTCGTAGCGGTCGATGAGCTCTCTGCGGGTCATGAAGCCTGGCGTCACCGTCACGGTCGGCAAGACGGCCGCAAGCTCGTCAGGGTCGCCGGGTTCGATCCAGTAAGAGAGCGAGACGGCGAGGTCGAAGAGCGGGTCCCCGACGGTCGCCATCTCCCAGTCGAGGACGGCCCGTACACTCGTAAGATCTTCCGGGTCCAGGACCAGGTTGTTGAGCTTGTAGTCGTTGTGGATAACGGCCGGGGATGGGCTCTCTGGGATATCGCGGGCCAGCCAGTTCGTGAGGGGGCCAACCTCTTCTATCTCGTCGGTCTTCGCCTCTTCGTAGCGTGAGATCCAACCTTCCGTCTGCCGCCGCAGAAAACCCTCGGGCTTGCCAAGGTCCCCCAGTCCCGCCTTCCCCACGTCTACCGCGTGCAGTTCGACGAGTGTATCCAGGAGGGTGCGCGAGATCCCCTGGCACAGCTCCTCGTCGTTATCTACGCCATCGGGGAAGGTGTCGTCGATCACGATCCCCTTTCTCCGTTCCATCACGTAGAAGGGAGCCCCTATGACGGACTCATCCTCGCAGAAGAAGTATGGTTTCGGGGCGAGTGGATAGACGGCGTTGAGCCTGGCCAGGATGCCCGACTCCCGGCCCATGTCGTGCGCCTTCGGCGGGACCGGGCCGAGCGGCGGGCGGCGCAGAACGCCCTCCCAATCCCCCACCCGCAAGAGGTAGGTCAGGTTGGAGGCGCCTGAGGGGAACTGACTGACTTCGAGTTCACCTTCTGGCACGTCTTCTACGTGTGCCCGCAGATATCGCTCTGTTGCTTCGAGGTCGAAGTCCTCGCCTTCCCGAATCTCTATCGTCTCGCTCATGTCCTCCCTCCCAGGCTCCGCTCGGCGTCCCCGACGTACCTTTCTTGCTCGTTGGCGCGCCGGAGCTTGCCACCCGCTACCTCGGGGACCAGCCCGCTCGCGCCCATGTCGGCGACGAAGTCGAAGGCGTCCATCCTGTCGTTCTCGACGAACCATCGACCCGCCCGGCTGCGTTTCAGCGTCTCGTACACGTCCTCTTCGTGGCGTTCGGCGAAGTCGAGAGCCAGCAAGGCGCCGTCGTTCAAGCGATAGCCGTCCACATCCATACGCGAGAGGACCGTCGCCGCGCCGAGGAAATCCTCGACGTTGAAGCGCCCCCCTGCGCCCGCGCAGACGAGATAGATGGAGTCCGTCCCCGAGGCTTCGAGGTGGTTTGCTACGGCCCCAGCGTTGCGGAGGGTTCCGAGGAGTACCGTGTCCGCCGGGGCTACGTCGGCGATGGCGCGGGTGCCGTTGGTGGTCACGAAGATCACGTCTTTGCCCCCGACGACCTCGGGCGCGTACTCTTCCGGGAAGGGACCGTGATCGTAGCCCTCTATCCGCGCCGCGTCCTGCTCGCCGCCGCGCAAGACGCCCGCGGCGTCCAGCTTCGCCCCGACCTCGTCGGCCTCTTCCAGGCTCGCGACCGGGTAGATGTCCCTTGCGCCGTTTTCCAGGATGGTCACCAGGGTCGTTGTGGCCATGAACACGTCGATGACGACGGCGGTGGCGCCAGCAAGCCTCTCTGGCACGATCTCCTGTCGTGTCATCAGCACCCTGAGCCTCTTCAAAATATCGTCTACCCCCGTCTCGTCCGAAAGCCCGCACCATTCTACAAAAACACGCAGGTAGGAACCTTATGGGCTCCGCTTGCACCGTGGATGGCAGAGACTAGAATGAAGTCGAAAGCACGAGTTCTCTAACGCGAATGACTCGGAGCTTGGGAAAATCGGAGGCGTGGTGAGTGATCTAGAGCGGCGTAGAGGGGAGGTATCGAAGCCCGGCGGGGGCAACGGGTACCTGTACCTGACTCTTGGGGTCGGATTCGTGGTGGCCGCGATAATGGTCATTGCCACCGCAGGAGTACCCGCAGCGGGCGTCGGCTTCGTGATCCCGGCGGCCATTTTTCTCGGGCTGGCCCTAAAGGACTTTCAGAAACAACGACCCGTCCTGCCGCAGCCCGCCAACAAGGAGCGGGAGCTACTCTCAGCGATCAAGGCCAACGGCGGCAGCATAACGCCCGCGGAGGCAGCTATGGAGACCTCGCTCACCGTGCGCGAGGCTGACGGGATGCTGTCCGAGCTCGCGGGAGGCGGGCACCTCGCGGTGGAGAGCAGGGACGGAGCCTTGTTCTACTCGCTGCCCGGCAGACGCAGGCCCGAGCTCGAAGAATGGTAGGGAGGTAGGGACGGGTTTGAACCCTGGGACGGGTTTGAAACCCGCCCCTACAGGCCGGTGAATCGCGCCTCGCGCTTCTCGAAGAACGCTGTTACGCCTTCTTTGTGGTCTTGGGTATAGCCGCAGAACGTCTGGCCCTCGGCCTCGGCCTCCAGGGCCGTTTCAAGGTCCCTCTCGAAGCTGGCATAGAGGGCGTGCTTCATCCTGCCAAGGGCACTCGTCGGCATCGTGGCAAGACGCCCGGCCAGGTTCCGCACCTCTTCCGAGAGCGAATCGTCGGCTACCACCTTGTTGACGAGTCCTATCCTGAGCGCTTCTTCAGCGTCTACGGCGTCGCCGAGCATGCTCATCTCCATAGCCTTTCCGAGGCCGACGACGCGGGGCAGCAAGAAGGTGGCCCCCGCATCTGGCATGAGCCCTATCTTGATAAAGGCCACCGAGAACTTCGCATTCTTCGCCGCGACGCGCAGGTCGCACGCGAGCGCCAGGCCAACCCCTGCGCCGTAGACGGGCCCGTGCAGGGCGGCGACTATGGGTTTCTGGATCCCGACCATCCGCTTTACGAGCCGGCTGTAGGTGGTGCGCAGGTATTCTCCCAGGTCGGGGTCTCCGTCCGCGCTCTCCATGATCTGCGCCAGGTCGGCGCCGGCGGAGAAGCCCCGACCTTCGCCCAGAAGGATTATGCAGCGAATCTCCTCGTCGCCGGCGGCCTCACCCAGTGCGTCGTACAGTTCCTCGTGCATCGTGGAGTCGAAGGAGTTCAGCTTCTTCGGCCGGTTCAGGGCGATGTTGGCCACCGCGGCGGCTTTCTCGTACAGCACGGTCTCGTACAACTTGCCTCCTAGAGCGGCATTGCTCCCCTTCTTGGGGCGCTGCTACGTTGTCGAGGCCTCCTCCTCGGCCTCCTCATGTGACTGGTCCCTCGTCATCTCGTCCTCGTAGGTCTCGGTGATCAGGTAGACCGAGAAGAAGGTGATGACACACATGGCGAGCAGGTAGAAAGAGACGGAAAGGGAGGTACCCGTCGTATCCAGCAGCCAGACCATGATGATGGGCGCGAGCCCTCCCGCAAAGACCGAGGCTCCCTGGTAGCCGATGGAGGCCCCCGAGTAGCGCACCCGCGCGCTGAACATCTCGGCGAAGAGCGCCGCCTGCGGCCCGTACATCATGCCCTGGAAGAACTGGGCGACGCACAGAGCGATGACGATAAGGATGAACGACCCCGTGTTGACGAGCCAGAACAAGGGGAAGGACCAGATCGCCAGCAGGACGGCCCCGGCCATGAATACCGTCTGACGGCCCACGCGGTCCGAGAGCGCCGACATGCCCACGATCGCGATGCCCTCGACCACGGCGGAGATCAAGACCGCGGCCAGCATCACGTTCTGGGAGATGCCGAGGACCCTGGTACCGTAATCGAGCATGCCGGTGATCAGGATGTAGAAACCACCGTTTACGACGAAGAACGCGCCCGCCGCGAGCAGAATCTGCTTGGGATGTTGGGTGATAACCTCGAGAACGGGCGAGCGGGACTCGGTCTCCTCACCCTCGTGCTGCCTCTCCTCCAGCTGCCTGAACACGGGCGTGTCCTCCAGGCGCAGTTGTATGTAGAGCGCCACGGCGATCAGTATAACGCTGAGCAGGAAAGGTATGCGCCAGGCCCACGCGGCGAACGCCGCCTCCCCGAAGAGCGCGGAGAGCGCGAGGAAGACGGTGTTGCCGATCACGAGCCCGACCGGGACGCCAGCCTGGGCAAAGCTGCCGTAGAAACCCCTTTTGCCTTCGGGGGCGTACTCCGTGGCGAGCAAGACCGCGCCGCCCCACTGGCCGCCGACGGCGAGGCCCTGCATGAAGCGAAGCACGAAGAGCAGTATGGGGGCTGCGACGCCTATGGTGGCGAAGGTGGGCAGGACGCCGACCAGGGTCGTTGCCGTGCCCATCAGCAGCAGCGCGATAACGAGGGTCGGTTTGCGTCCGAGGCTGTCCCCAAAGTGGCCGAAGAGGATGCCCCCTATGGGACGCGCGACGAACCCGACCGCCGCGGTGCTGAACGAGGCGAGTACGCCCGCTACCTCGCTACCACCAGGAAAGTACAGGGGTCCGAAGACCAGCGCGGCCGCCGTAAGGTAGATAAAGAAGTCGTACCATTCGATCGCCGACCCGGCCATCGCAGCCAGGGCTACCTTCCGCACCGTGGACGGACTCGGCGCCGCCACCTGCCCAGCGGAATCTGTCATACAAGCCTCCCCTCGAACCCCGTGTTACGGACGATCCCACGAGCAGGACTCGAGGGTGACTCTCTCCAGTACCGGGCCATGCGCTTTCCCCCCTCTTTTCGATGCTTCCCTTGCGGCAGATTAGAAGAATTGCGGGGTAGAGTCAATCGTTGCCTGGGAGACGCGAAAATGTGCCCGGCGCGCTCGAACGCGCCGGGCACGGTGGGATCACATGTTCCCGGCCAGCTCCACGAAGCGGTCCAGGGACTCGGGGTTGCTCATGGATTCTTTGCTCGCGGCCTTCTCCGGTGGGGTGCCCGAGAGGATCTTCTTGACCGGCACCTCAAGCTTCTTGCCGTTGAGGGTCGTGGGTATCTCGGGGACGGCGAAGATCTCATTGGGCACGTGCCTGGGTGAGGTGTTCTCTTTGATGCTCTCCTTTATCGTGTTCTTCAAGTCTTCGTCGAGCTCCACGCCTTCATGCAAGACCACGAAGAGCGGCATGAACGAGCTTCCTCCATCTCTTGGGACGTCGACGACGAGGCTATCTGACACCTCCTCGACCTTGTCGACGGCGGAGTAGATCTCGCTCGTCCCCATCCTTATGCCGCCACGGTTTATGGTCGAGTCGGAGCGACCATAGATCACGCAGGCCCCGTTATCCTTCACCTTGATCCAATCCCCGTGACGCCACACGCCGGGATAGACATCGAAGTAGCTCTCACTGTAACGCTCCCCTTCCGGATCGTTCCAGAAGTAGATCGGCATGGAAGGCATGGCTTCCGTGATAACTAGCTCCCCGACGTCCTCTACCTGCGCGTTCCCCTCCTCGTCGAAGGCCTCGACCTTCGCCCCCAGGGAACGGGCCTGGAGCTCCCCCGCACGGACGGGCAGGAGCGGTACCCCGCCGACGAACGCGGTGCACAGGTCGGTGCCGCCGCTGGTGGAGAAGAGCCAGAGGTCCTCCTTGACATGCTCGTAGGCCCACTCGAAACCCTCTGGCGGCAGCGGCGAGCCCGTCGAACCTATAGACTTCAGGTTCGTCAGGTCGAAGTCTCGTCCCGGCTCAATATCCGCCTTCATGCAGGCTGTGATGTAACTCGCGCTGGTCCCGAAACAGGTCATGCCGGTCTTCTCGGCGAACTCCCAGAGGACGTTCATGTCGGGGTAGCCTGGGTTGCCGTCGTAGAGCAGGATGGTAGAGCCGCTGAGCAGGCCCGCTACCACCAGGTTCCACATCATCCAGCCCGTAGTGGTGAACCAGAAAAAGCGGTCATCCGGCCCGAGGTCTATGTGCAAGACTACCTTCTTGAGGTGCTCGATGAGGATGCCGCCCTGGCTATGCACGATTGCCTTCGGAAGACCCGTCGTTCCAGAGGAGTAGAGTACCCACAGCGGATGATCGAAAGGCACCTGCTCGAAGGCGAGCTCCGCCCCCTGGTGCCCGGCAAGGAGGTCGTCCCACATAACGACGTTCTGCAGAGAGCTCGTGTCCGGATCTCCTGAAAGGTATGGGAGTACGACGGTCTTCTGTAGCGTCGGGATCTCATCCTGCAGTTTCGCGACGACATCTAACCTGTCGTAATCCTTACCACCGTAGCGGTAGCCGTCGACCGCGAGAAGGACCTCGGGCTCTATCTGCTCGAAGCGGTCGACGACGCTGCCGGCACCGAAGTCGGGGGAGCAGCTCGACCAGACAGCACCTATGGAAGCGCAAGCCAGCAGGGCTATTACCGCCTCGGGGATGTTCGGCAGGTAAGCCGCGACCCTGTCACCCCGCCCGACGCCCATCTCCCTCAGGCCGGCGGCGAGCGCGGCCGTCTTCTCCTGCAACTCGGCCCAGCTGACTTCACCCAGGGGCCTCACCTCGGACTGGTGCAGGATCGCGGGCTCATCTTGGCGGTATGGGGCGTGTCTGAAGATGTTCTCGGCGTAATTCAGCTCGGTCCCAGTGAACCAC
>Ga0196962_10000636_pt1 | contig 13268 bp, 12 predicted proteins | sample S3v_20metaG_FD_183186 | JGI IMG/M metagenome (GOLD analysis project Ga0196962, IMG submission 183186) | Soil microbial communities from Anza Borrego desert, Southern California, United States - S3+v_20 | ecosystem: Environmental > Terrestrial > Soil > Desert | place: USA: California | collected... | reverse complement strand
CGTAGACGTAAAGGAGCAGCCCGCGGCGGATGTACGGGAGAGTCGCTCCGGCGCCTCCAGCGAGATGCTCCATTCAGGGCAGGGTGTCGAGGCGCCAAGCACGCCACCCAGGGCACGGCCCAGGCGGTCTACCAGGGCCGCGCGTCGGAAGCGGTCTCGTGGTCTCCGGAGGGGTCTCGGGAAGCTCGTGCGGGGGTTGGCGATCGTTTTGGTCCTCGTCCTAGCCCTGACGCCGGCCTATCTTTGGGGGTCGAGCAGATACTTCTTCGAGTTCCAGGAGGGAGAGGTTGTGGCCTACCAGGGCCTGCCCTACGCTCCTTTCGGCATCGAGCTCCATCAGGAGTGGCGCAGACCGGGCCTCAAGGAGTCTCAGATCAAAGAGCCCTACCAGAAGCCCATAGAGAACCGCAAGCTCTACACCAGGGACCAGGCAGAGCGGGTCCTCGAGGACCTGGGTAGCTAGGGTGACCCAACGCGCCTTCACGCCCATGATCCTGGCACTGCTCGTGACCACTTTGGGTTTTGCGACCCTCATCTTCGTCCAGGAGGCGGCGAGCCCGCCCCTCGCCTACGGCGCCTACTACGCGGGGACCCTCTTCGTGCTCTACCTCGGGGTGAGGCTTCTCTTGCCCCACTCCGACGTGCTTCTCGTGCCGATAGTCACGCTGTTGACGGGGCTCGGGCTCGTCATGATCTTCCGCCTGACGTACAACGTGGAGGGGTCGAAGGAGCTCGCCCTGACGCAGGCGGTCTGGATCCTTATAGGGAGCGGCGCCATGTTCTTGGTGGTGCTGTTCTTCCGCAACTACGACAGGCTCTTCGACTACAAGTACCTACTCGCCATCGGGGCGGTCTTCCTTATAGCCTCGACGTTTACGCCCCTTGGTTACTCGGTCAACGGGGCGCGGCTCTGGGTCGACCTCGGGCCGGTCAACTTCCAGCCCTCGGAGTTCGCCCGCATCGCCCTCGTGATCTTCTTCGCCGGGTATTTGGCCGAGAAGCGCGACGTGATGGCCGCGACGAGCCGCACCTTTCTCGGCATTCAGCTCCCCGCGATAAAGTACTTCGGCCCCGTGGCCCTCGTCTGGGCCGCCTCCCTCGGCCTCCTCGTCTTCGAGAAGGACCTCGGATCGAGCCTGCTCTTCTTCGCCGTTCCCCTGCTGATGCTCTACGCCGCGACGGGCCGCACCGCCTACGTGCTGCTCGGGGGAGTCCTCTTCTCTTTGGGCTCCTTTGTGGCCTTCCTCCTCTTCGAACACGTGCAGCTCAGGGTGCAGAGCTGGCTCGACCCGTGGAGGGACCCCGACGGGACGGGGTTCCAGATCCTCCAGAGCATCTTCAACATCGCGGACGGCGGGCTGCTCGGTACGGGGCTCGGGGCAGGCTTCGCCCAGACCATCCCCGAGGTCGAGACCGACTTCGTCTTCTCCGCGATCGCCAGCGAGCTCGGCCTGCTCGGGGCGACGGCGGTCTTGCTCGCCTTTTTGGCCTTCACCTACAGGGGGATCAAGATCGCCCTGCTCGCTGAGGATGACGCGTCCAAGCTCCTGGCCTACGGGCTCACGGCGATGTTCGCCATCCAGACCCTGATTATCGTGGGCGGGGTAACCAAGGCCATTCCGCTAACGGGGATCACGCTGCCCTTCGTCTCTTACGGAGGCTCCTCCGTCGTCGGCAACTTCATACTCACGGGCCTCCTCCTGCTTGTCTCGGAGCGGGCGGGACGGCGCGAGGCCGAGGGGCTCGTCTACAGGGACGATCCGTGGGGGGCTCCGTGAACGCCCACCTCAGGCGTACCTTCTACCTGTTCGCGGCTGGGTTCGCCGGTCTCGTAATGGTGCTCGTCTACTGGCAGGTCTACTCCAGGGAGGCGCTGGCCAACAACCCGGAGAACGGTTTTCAGACCCAGCGCAGCGTCTCCTCGCCGCGGGGTTTGATCCTGGCCGGCGACGGCGAGACCGTGCTGGCCAAGAGCGTCAAGCGTCCCACCCCGACCGGTCCCGTCTACGACCGCGTCTATCCCCTGGGCGAGCCGTTCGCAAACGTGGTCGGCTACTGGAGCACCCGCTACGGGGCGACGGGCATAGAGATCGGCAACAACTCGGACCTCTCCGCCATAGTGGGGGAACCGGAGACCCTGGACGACCTGATCAACCGCGCCACGGGAGGTCCGCAACCCGGCAACAACGTGATCCTCACCCTCGACCCCGAGCTTCAGGAGCTCGCATACCAGGAGCTCTCGTCGAGCTCCACGGGCAGGGGTGCCGTGGTCGCTTTGAATCCCAAGACCGGGGAGATCCTCGCGATGGCCACAGCCCCGTCCTTCGACCCCAACCAGGTAAACGAGAACTACCCCGAGCTCGCCAGCGCACCCAATGCGCCCCTCGTCGACCGCGCGGCCCAGAGCCTCTACCCACCCGGTTCGATCTTCAAAGTGATTACGGCAGCCGCGGCGCTTGAGGCCGGGGTCAGCCCGCAGCAGAGATTCTTCGACAGCGGGGCCTACGTGCTGCCCGGCTACACCGTAGAAAACTTCGAGGGCAAGGACTACGGGGAGGTGACGTTCACGCGGGCGCTCGCCTACTCCATCAACGTGGTCTTCGCCAAGATCGCGGTCGAGATAGTGGGGGCCGAGGCCCTCACGCAGATGGCCCTGAACTTCGGCTTTGGGGACCCCTACGATGACTTCCCGTTACCCGTCTCGGGGAGCAGCGTAAACAGCCTCCCGCCCGAGCAGTGGACCACGGGCACCCTCGCCCAGACGGCTTTCGGCCAGGGTGAGGCGCAGACCAACGCCTTCGAGATGGCTGTCGTCGCAGGAGCCGTCGCCAACGACGGCAAGATCATGGAGCCCCGCATCGTGCGCGAGGTCCGCTCCCCCGACGGCATCATCCTGAACAAACCGACCCCCAGCGTCCGCCGGCAGGCGCTCCCACCTGCTACGGCCGATACCCTCAACGTGATGATGCAGGAGGTCGTCATCCAGGGGGGGTTCACCGAGGCCCAGATACCCGGCATGAAGGTAGCGGGGAAGACGGGAACCGCCGAGTCGGGCAACGGCCCCCCGCATTCGTGGTGGATCACCTTCGCCCCCGCCGACGATCCGGAGATCGCCATGTGCGTGATGATCGAGAACGGCGGGAGGGCCGATAGAAGCGCCATGCCCCTGGCGGCCAGCCTGATGAAAGCCTACCTCGAGGACGGAATCTGAACATTGTCCGCGCTCGCGTCTATAATCTGGGGTCCGTGCAGCAGCTCGTAGACAATCGTTACCGCCTTCTGAAGTCACTGGGCAGCGGTGGCATGGCCGACGTTTACCTGGCACACGACGACATCCTCGACAGGGACGTGGCCCTCAAGGTGATGAGCAGCCGCTACGCCAGCGACGAGGAGTTCGTCGAGCGCTTCAAGCGTGAGGCCCAGAGCGCCGCAGCCCTCTCGCACCCCAACATCGTCTCTATCTTCGACAGGGGCGAGACCGAGGACGGGACCTACTACATCGCGATGGAGTATCTGCCCGGTGGCACCCTGAAGGACCGCATCATCAAGCGCGGCGCGCTCCCCGCCCGCACGGCGGCGGCCGTGGCGCTCCAGATGGCGGAGGCCTTGAGGGCCGCGCACGAGCGGGACGTCATCCACCGCGACATAAAGCCCCACAACATCCTGATCACTGAACTCGGGGACGTAAAGGTCACGGACTTCGGTATAGCCCGCGCGGCGGCATCTTCGACCATGACGAGGACGGGTCACATCCTTGGTACGGCCCACTACATCTCGCCCGAGCAGGCCATGGGCGAGCCCGTCGGCCCGGCGAGCGACCTCTACTCTTTGGGCATCGTCCTCTACGAGATGCTCACGGGCGAACTCCCCTTCGACGCCGACACACCCTTGGGGATCGCGATGAAGCACGTCAACGGGCATCTGCGGCAGCCGAAGGAACTCAACCCCACGGTGCCCGACGGCATAAACGCCATAACGATCAGGCTGCTCGCCAAGAACCCCGAGGACCGCTACACGAGCGACTCCGAGCTCATAGATGACCTCGAGCGCGTCTGTGCCGGCCTCGACCCCACCGCCGCGACGACGGAGATGATGACCCACGCCGCTGCGGCGACCACGCGCCTCACCCCCCCACCTCCCCCGCAAAGAGTCGGCCGCAACAAGATGCGGCGTAGGAGGGTTGCGCCGCTGCTGCTAGCCCTCCTCGCGCTCCTGGTCGTTGCCTGGGCCGGGTACTCCCTTCTTCAGGAGCGGCTGGTCGGCATTGCAGGGCCGCAGATTGGCGTCCCAGACCTGGTCGGCATGAGCCTGGACGGCGCCAGAGAGAAGGTGGGTGACGATTTCCAGGTCGAGGTCGCAAAGAGCGTCTCCGGCGAGAGTCCCGTCGACACCATAATCAGCCAGAGTCCCAGCGCCGGAAAGGCGGAGAAAGGTTCGACGATCTCGGTCAGCATAGTCGGGACGCGGGTGTCGGATGTGCCCGACGTCGTGGGCTCGGGACGCCAGGAGGCGGAGCAGGCGCTGGAGGACGCAGGTTTCCAAGTCGAGGTCGCCGAGCGGGCGAGCTCCTTCGAGAACCAGGACCGGGTCATGAGCCAGAATCCATCGGGCGGTACGCGTGCCGAGGTGGGATCGGGCGTGACTATCACCGTGGGGACCGGCCCTTCGAGCGTGCCTGTTCCGCGGCTGTACGGGAGAACCCCGGCGCAGGCTGAGGCTGTACTGCAGGAGGCGGGCCTGAGTTTGGGCACCGTGACCCGGGACTACAACAATGACGTGGCACAGGGCAGTATCTTCTTTCAGGTCCCCTCAGGAGGGGCGAACGTGGAGCCCGGAACCGTGGTCAACGCCACCGTCAGCCTGGGTCCGGAGCAGGTCGAGGTCCCTGAGGTCTACGGCCTGAGCGTGGCGGCGGCACAGACGGCGCTCTCCAACGCCGGGCTGAACTCCACCCCCATCGAGGTCGAGGGTGACGAGGAGGCAGGCACCGCGCTCTCGACCGACCCAGGGGTCGGCGCGATGCTCGATCCAGGCTCTACCGTTAGCCTCTACTACAGCGCGGGTCCCCCTCCCGCTACAACGGCTTCCCCCGACAACTCATCGTCCGACGCCTCATCCAATCCCGAACGATCGCAGGACCCCGATCGGCAGCCCCGTGACGAACAGAACACCGAAGCGCAACCCGACGAAAATCAGCCGGCCGATAGACCGCAAAGCAACGAGAGCACCACCCCGGATAACGGCGGGTCGGGCAGCAGTGGCCAGGGGGGAAGTGGTCAGGGCAACAGTGGACCCGGTGGCGGCGGAGGGTCAGGCTCTCAAGAGGGCCTGGGGACAGTACCAGAAGAATAGGGAGCTTCGCGGGTAGGGGTGCGGGTTTGGTAGGGGCGGGTTTGAAACCCGCCTACAGCAGCTCCCGCCTCACGTAATCTCCGAGGGACCCTGCGGGCATCTCCACGGGGGGATCTATTCTAATGAAGCTGTGGCGGCCGACGGCGTTCTCCAGGAGCCAGTCCTCTTCGACGGTCTTGGCGCGCTCGAGGTCGTAGCCGGTCTCGAAGTAGACCGCGCGCAGCCCGCCGGAGGGAAGTTCGACCACGAGGATGGGGAACTCTCCCGGGGAGTTCGCCCGGATCCTGACGCTCTGTTGTGCCTGGTCGTTTTCCATGACCGGAGTCTATACGATATCAGCACGCTCCGGCTTTTAGCCTCCGCTTGTCAGCCCGGCGGCTGCGCCGCCTCCTCGGCACGCTCAGCCCTTGCGGGCTTCGCTTTCAGCATGTCAGCAAGGGCTTGCACATGCGATTGCTGAAATGCTGACAAGCGACAGCCGCAGGCTGGAGCGTGCTGAAGTGCTGACAAGCGCCCGACAGGGCGCGTGCTGACTAGCGCGGGGGCCCAGAAGGGCCGTGATAAAATCGTGGGAGCATGAAGAGACCGTATGACATTCATATTCGTGGAGGAACTCACCATGTCAGATCCCATACCCAAAGACGGAGGAACTGAGGCCGGAGCCTCAGAGGGAATCGCCGACGAACCCCTGCTCGACAGGCTTCCCCCCGCGGATCTGCCCGAGGAGTTGCTCCTGGGGCGACTCGGCAGGCTCGACACCAGGCGTGCACTGGCCGAGATCTGCAGGAACGTGCCCGCCCTCGAAGAGATCCTTCTTCCGAGGGGCATACAGGCCGACGCCCTGACGCGCAAGTCGGGCGGTGGCGCTCCGCTCCTGCGGGGCATCGCCCGCAGGATCTCCCACGACGCGGCCGCCTGGGGGGCGTTCCGCACCGCTATCCAGGATCAGATCCCCCCCGAGACCTTCGAAGCCCTGGAAGGTTTCTCCCCGGAGAGGCTGGAGGAGCTCAAGCAGGCCCACACCACCGAGGGTCTGCTGTTGGCCGCCCTCAGCGCGGAAGAGGAGCCCGAAGACGGCGTCGTCGGGGCGCTCGTGGAGGCCTGGCGGGAGGAGAGGGGCGAGGCCGAGAAACGGGCCTCCGAGGATGCGCGTGTCAGGGACCTCGAAGCCGAATTGGAGCGCTTGAAGCAGGACAACGAGCGACTCTCTTTCGGAGCCAGGGCCGCCAAAGAGAGGGCCGCGGCCCTCGCCGAAGAGGTCGAGGTCCTGACCGGCGAACGCACTGACACCTCCGAGCTGGTAAGGAAGGCAGAGGAGAGGGCGGCCGAGGCGTTGGACCTGCGGAGCCAGCTCGACGAACGCATCGAAACCCTCCAAAGACGCGGGGCCCAGCTCGAGAAGGCGCTCGATGGCGAGCGCTCGGCCTACTCCAGGGCGGCCGAACGCGTCGAGGAGCTGCACGAGGAACTAGGGCGCGTGGTCGAAGAGCGTGACAGGATAAAGAACGCGTTGCAGGACGCCCGCTTTACCGACAGGGGCTTCGGAGAACTCCTGGTGCGGGCCATAAAGAACGAGGTCGCGGCCCTGCCGGCTTCGCTCGAAAGCACCGCGCAGGCCGCCCGGCTGATGGAGTTCATGGGCAAGGTGCTCCAGGCGCACGGCGACCTGAGAACCAGCAGGGAACCAAGCCGCGGGTCCTCGGATGAGGACCCCGACGACAAGGACCCTTCTCCAGCGGACCCGCAGGACAAAACGGACGGGCCGGCGGGTAGCGTCACGCTCCCACGGGTCGGCGGGTATGCCAAGCCGAGGCCGACGCTCTCCTTCCGCGCCCTGGGAGGGGCCGGAGAGGTGGGTGGCAGCAGCCACCTCCTCGACTTCGGCAAGACGAGGATACTGGTCGACGCGGGGATCAAACCCGACGGACGCGGCCCCGTAACGCCCGACTTCGGCGGACTCGATGGGCTCGACGCGGCGGTCGTAACGCACGCGCACCTGGACCACTGCGGGGCGCTTCCCCTGCTGGTGCGAGACCGGCCCAAGATGCCCATCTACTGTACGCCCCCTTCGGCCAAGCTCATAGTCAGCGCCCTAAACGACCACGCGGCGATGGGCGGCGGGCTGCCCGGCGGCGCACCCATCCATGAGGTCAGAAAGCGGCTGGTCCCCGTGCCCTTCGGCAAGCCGCTAGACGTCGGGGGGGCGAAGGTCACCCTGACCGAGAGCGGCCACATCCTGGGGGCCGCGAGCGTCCTCCTCTCGTCGGGAGAAGCGACGGTCTTCCACACCGGCGATATCTGCATGGAAAACCACTTCTCCATCCCCTCGGCCCGGCTCCCCGAGGTCAGGGACATAGACCTCCTCATAATGGAGGCCACGCTGGCCGACCAGAAGCCGCAACCGTTCTCCGAATCCATAAGGACGATGGTCGAGGTCATAAACGACACGACGCTGGAGCGGGGCGGGACGGTCTTGATCCCCACCTACGCGCTCGGGCAGGCGCAGGAGATCATCCTCGGCATCAAGCACTACGGTAGGGAGTATGGCCTGGACAGAGAAGTCTTTATCTACGTCGACGGTTCCGTGGTGACGACCTCGGAGAGGCTCTACGCCGAGCAGCTCCGGTATATGAAGCCTTACCTCCAGCACGGCGATCCGCGTGAGATCTTCTTCTCGGAGAACATCAGGGCCGTCGCCAACGACGACAAGGCGCGCGAGCGTATCCTTTCGAACCCCTGCGCCATCATCGCCTCCCCGGTAACGATGCAGGGCGGGGCGAGCGCTTTCTATCGAAAGCGACTGGAGAAGGGTTCCCAGAACGCCGTTATCCTGCCATCCAACGCAGCCTCATCCTACGGCACGTACCGCGCCGAAGGAGAGGAGGAGCAGTGGAGGGTCGAGCGGGTCAGCTTCGCCGCGCACTGCACCCAGGACGAGTTGCTCGGCATCACCGAGAAGCTGAGCCCGCGGCAGATCATCCTGATCCACGGCTCCAAGCGCAAGATAAGCGACCTGGCCTTCAGGCTCGCCCCGAACCACAAGATCCACACCCCGACGGTGGGCGAGACCGTCCGCACGGTTCTGTAGCAGGGGCGGGTTTCAAACCCGCCCCTGCGTCGGGCGGCGTTATCTCGGCCAGCGTAGTGCCGCGGGGGCTCTCCTGCCCTCGAGCAGATCCCTGAGCGAATACGGCTCATCCGTCCAGCGTCTGCCCCCGCAGAGGGACGCAAGGTCGATCAGGCGTCCCAGGATTCTGAGGCAGAAGCCGTTCAACACGTCGTCGGGATCGTCGACCCGCCCGCGTGCCCGGGTCACGAAGAGCCCCCTGGCCTTCCAGACGCCGTCGCGGTAAACGGCGAAGATCTGGCAGGGTGCGTCTCCGGCCTCCGCCGACCAGCCGAGGATGCGGCCCGAGTAGCCTGAAGGCTCCGGGATGTACCGGCTCAACTCCTCGTGCATGAGGTCCTCGTCGGTCTCGGCCGCCGCGCCAGGCACGACCCCGAACGAGACACCGGCCTCCCTGTCTGGCCCGGCCCCCGCCCGCAGGTCGAAAGCCCCGCCGGGGTAGGCGGTCTCGATCTCGAACCCGACCTGCCTTCCGAGTGCCGCCGTGTACTCGAGCCCGGCGAACAGACGCCCGGAGAAGCGGTGCGCCATCATCTCCACTTCCCGGATGAGCTCGAGTGACGCGTCAGCCTCTTCGCGGTAGCGGCGCAGACGGGAGAGAGCGCTCTCCTCGAAGCCCACGTCTCTAATCCTTGGCCCAGGCCCCGAGCACGCGGTCTGCTAGCCCGGGCAAGAGCGTTACGCCGGCTATGAAGAGCCGGTCGGGTATCGTCACGTAGACGTCGCGGGGACCTCTTTCGGCAGCGTCCGCGATCCTCTGTGCGACCCTCTCCGGCGTAACGCCCTTCGGGCGCCAGCCGCGTTTCTCGTCCCTCGTGCGTCTGGAGTTCTCCCTGAAGGAGGTGCGGGTCGTGCCCGGATAGACGCTGGTGACGGAGATGCCCCTGCCGGCGACCTCCACCCGGAGAGCGTCGGAGAGAGCATTGAGGGCGAACTTGCTCGCGCAGTAGGCGCCGACCTTGGGGATGGCCCGCCTGCCGACCACGGACGAGACGTTGATAATCCGTCCCCCCTCCCCCATGTGCGCCAGGGAGGACTGTATGCAGTTCAGCGGGCCTATGGCGTTGACCTCGAAGACGTGCCGCACGTCCTCGGTTCGCACCTCGGCGATCCTCCCGGAGAGTCCCAGCCCGGCGTTGTTGACCAGCACATCCAGGGACCCGAGTTCCGCCACGGCCCGCCGGACCATCGCCTCGACGGAGCCCCTCTCCGAAACGTCGGTCTCGACGGCCAGCGCCACGTCTCCTGAGGCCGAGATCTCACGCTGCAGCGCTTCGAGTCTGTCCACGGCCCTGGAGGCGAGCACGACCGAAGCGCCGCGCAGAGCCAGCTCCCTGGCCGTCGCCTCGCCGATGCCGCTCGAAGCCCCGGTGACGACCGCCACCTTGCCTTTCAAGGCTCGCTCCACAGAATGACTATCTCGGGGGAGCGGTATAGCTTGCTTCCCCGAAGCAGCCCCTCACCAGGACGGACGCCAGGGCGGGAAAATGGATGGGTCCTGGTGGCGCAAAGAGATGTCGCAGAGCTCGCGGAATATCTCCATGACCTCCTCCTTGCGCCGCTCCTCGTGGGCGGTCAGCCTCTGCGATCGCTTCAAGTTCTCCAGCCAGCGCAGGCTCTGAGTCTTGCTGACCACTATCCTCCGTCCTTCCGTTCCTGGCAAGCTAGCTTGCCCCTCCATCAACAGGGGCACGTATAGTAGCACGGCGCTTCGCGCCTCTCAGCACGCTCCGGCTTCGCCTTCGCTTGTCAGCACGCTCCAGCCTTCGGCTGTCGCTCGTCAGCACTTCAGCTTTCGCATGGGCAGGTCCTTGCTGACTAGCTGAAAGCGAGGGCCGTTAAGGCCCGAAGCATGCTGACAAGGCGCGAAGCGCCGTGCTGACAAGCGTAGCCCGAAGGGCGGAGCGTGCGGCTCGGCCTGCGGCCGAGCCTACCGGCCGTTGATGAGCCTTGCGGCTTCCTTACGGTCGCTAATGCCGAGGACCTTGTAGGCGGCGCGCAGGTGTTGCTTTACCGTCGACTCGGATAGGAAGAGGTTCCTGGCGATCTGTTTGTTGCTGAGTCCCCGGGCGACGAGATGCAGGATCTCCCGCTGTCGGATGGTGAGCGCGTCGAGATCCGCGGAGTCATCGTTCGCTATGAGGTACTCGAGGAGCTTCCTGGGGGCGACGATCTCGCCCCCGTGGGCCACTTCCATGGCGCGGGCTATCTGATCCAACTCCATCCCGGCGTGGATGAACCCTTTGGCCCCGTGCCGCAGGGCGGTCCGGGCGAGCGGCAGATCCAGGTTCAGACTGAAGACCAGAATGGAGATGCCAGGGTTGACCCCCCTGATGCGTTCTATGCCCTCGGGGATACTCTCTGTGCCACTAGAGTCGAATATGGCGCAACAGGGAACCTCGGCGTCCGTCGGAGCGCCGTGCCCAACGTGTACCCGCGCCCGTCCTTCGAGCGCCTCCTTGAGGCCGGCGGCCACGACGGGATACGGGCAATCTATCCAGACAAGCCCCAAACGCTCATGCTCGCCGCCCACCAATATCGCCGCCCCCCGTAGTAGGTCCTGCAAGGCAGGGCACGTACACCACGATGTAGTAGGATAATGCTAGCATCATACCAAAGAATGTCCCGGTACTAATACCCTGGCTTAGCCTACCGCCCGGATCGACTCCGGTACGAACACTACCCATGATCCGCACTCCGCCAGCCCGTGTTCGGCGCCGGGTCCTCCTCTGTATACTACCCGAGTGGCCAGGGTACTCGTCGGGATAACGGGCGGCATCGCGGCGTACAAGACGCCGGGGGTGATCCGGCGCCTCAGAGAGGCCGGATACGAGGCCAAGGTCGTTGCCACCGAGGCTGCCTTCCGCTTTGTTCCCGAAGAGACCCTCTCTGTGGCAGCAGGTTCTCCCATTCACACGGACGTGACCTGGTGGGAGCATTCGGGGCGTGTCGAACACGTCTCCCTGGCCCGCTGGGCCGACCTCGTCCTCGTAGCTCCGGCTACCGCGGACTCGATGGCGCGGGCCGCCATCGGGCTCGGGGACGACCTGCTCTCGGCCACGATCCTCGCCGGCGCGAAGAGGGTCCTCTGGGCACCGGCCATGAACCCCGAGATGTGGCAGAGCCCCGCCACAAAGCGAAACGTCGAGACGCTGAAGAGCTGGGGTCACCGCTTCGTCGGCCCCGCTGAAGGCCTCATGGCGTCGGCAGAGGAGGAGCCGGGACCCGGGCGCCTCGTCGACGAAACGGAGATAGTGGCCGCCGTCGAAGAGATTCTCGCGAGCTGAGACATCGGGCTACAGGTTTCAGTGTTTGCAGCGGATGGTCACCTCGCCGAGCACACCCGCTCCGTCCCGTTTCGTGGCTCGGCCCTCGTCAGGAGCGCTCTGAGTCCTTTCGCAGGTAGTCCTTTAGGGCATGTTCGGTGCTCGGGAAGGCCATCTCCGTCCACGGGAGAGCCTCTCGTGGGAAACTCCTGACGTCCATCGTCTCGTCGAGAGGCGTTGGCTCGCCGCCCGTGACCTCGGCCGCGAAGACGGCTATGGCCGGTATCTGTCCGTCGTACGAGTAGAGGCCGATGATCTCCCCCACCTCGATCTCCAACCCCGTCTCTTCGAGCACCTCGCGCCCGGCGGCGGCCTCGGCCCGCTCACCGCGCTCTACGAACCCGCCAGGGAAAGTCCACTTGCCGTAGCCGGGCTGTATGTCGCGCTGGATCAGGACTATACCACCGTCCAGCTCGACGATGGCTCCCGCTACGAGTTTCGGCCCCAGGTAGAACACGAAGTCGCAACTCTCGCACACGAGCCGTTCCGGGTCACCGCGTTTGAGCAAGCGGGTTGCGAGGCGGTTACCACACCGGGGGCAGAACTCGTACTCGGAGAACCGATGCTCTACTTCCAAGGTGTTCTCAGGTTACTAGAGCCACGCCCGGCATGCTAAAATACCCGCCCACGCGGACGTAGCTCAGTTGGTAGAGCGCCAGCTTCCCAAGCTGGAGGTCGCGGGTTCGAAGCCCGTCGTCCGCTCCATTAGAGGTTTCAGGTATCAGGTCACAGGCTTCAGGTCTGCAACACCCCACTCTTTCGCCCCATCGTGTATCTCCGCAAGGACAGAGGGGCCGCCCCGAAAACGGGGCAACTCCTCGCCACAACACCTGAAACCTGATGCCTGTAGCCTACCTACCCCTGATCTTGCGCATCAGCCATTTGGCCGGGTCGTAATACTCGTCGGCGACGCGTTCCTTGAGGGGGATGATGGAGTTGTCGGTGATGTGGATGTCGACCGGGCAGACCTCGGTGCAGCACTTGGTTATGTTGCAGAACCCGAGGCCGTTTTCTTCCTTGAGGTCGGCCAGCCGGTCGGCCTCGTCCATGGGGTGCATCTCCAGCCATTGGTTCCTGACGAAGAAGCGCGGTCCCGCGAACTCGGGGTGCTTGTGGTGGGTCCTGAGGACGTGGCACACGTCCTGGCACATAAAGCACTCTATGCACTTCTTCGGCTCGTAGAGGCGCTCGACATCTTCCTCGTACATGGTGAAGGGAGCCTGCTCGCTGGTCTGGAAAGGCTTGATGCCCTTGGACACCTCGTAGTTCCAGGAAACGTCGGAGACCAGGTCCTTTATCACGGGGAAGGCCCGCATGGGACCTACGTGTATCTCTGCCCCGTCGTACTCCTCGACGCGCGTCTTACACAAGAGCTTGGGCCTGCCGTTTATCTCGGCGCTGCACGAGCCGCAGTGGGCCGCCTTGCAGTTCCAGCGCACCGCGAGGTCGGGGGCCTGCTGGGC
>Ga0196962_10000635_pt1 | contig 13277 bp, 13 predicted proteins | sample S3v_20metaG_FD_183186 | JGI IMG/M metagenome (GOLD analysis project Ga0196962, IMG submission 183186) | Soil microbial communities from Anza Borrego desert, Southern California, United States - S3+v_20 | ecosystem: Environmental > Terrestrial > Soil > Desert | place: USA: California | collected... | reverse complement strand
GGCCTCGCTCTTAGGCATCCCTCTGTCGACGGCTTCTAGGATCTTGGTGCGCAGATCTTCCGAATAGGCTTTCATGCACCAATGATGTACCCGGCTCAATCACACCGCAACCTGCTCTAGAAACTCCATACACTCTGAGCCAAGGTTCCGCGCCCTACTGACCGAAGGAGCGCCGGAGGCGAAGCCAGCGTTAGTCTAGCGGTTAGGCGATCGTGGTCGGCTCACGGAACTAGCGTGCAAGTAGGCTGACCGGTTTGCGGTGGGAGAAGTAGATGGTGATCTCGACGTGGCCTTCCTCCTCAGCAGCGTTGAGGATGTAGGCGGTCTCGTAGCTGGTGAGCTGGGGGCTTGGGGCCGTTTGATCAGGAGGGGACGTAGCCTTCGCTATCGCCCACCTCTTTCGCACTATCGGCTCACTCATCTCGGTTCCTCGTCGATGTTATTCTTGCACCTTGCACAGCCCTTTAGCGTGGCGAGGAGCTACGCTACGTGTGGTGAGTCTCCTGGTGTCTACAAACTCAGTCCTGCACGGGCCGCGCGTTAACCCTCTGGCGGTAGACCTCCGCCACGGCGCTCATGTCGTCTTCTGCGTGCTCCCTCATCCCCTCATTGTAGATCTGGGAGACCACTGCGGTGATGGGCAGAGGATCCTCAAGTTCCCGCCCCAACTCCAGAGCGTAGTAGAGGTCCTTTAGCTCGTGCGAGAACTTGAACTGTGGCTCGTAAGAGCCCGAGATCAGGTTCCCGCTCCTGCGCTGCGCCACCCCCGAGGCGGCGCTCCCTGCAAGAATCACCTCGAGCTGCTTCTCCACTGGTATTCCGGCGCCCTCCCCGAGCGCCAGCCCTTCCGAGAGCACGGCCATGTTGGCACCCATGATCAGGTTGTTTATCAGCTTCATGCGGGCCCCAGAGCCAACCTCTCCCATGTGCGAGATCTTCTCTCCCATCGCTGCGAGAACTGGTTCGAACTCCTCGAAGGTCTCCTCATCGCCGCCGACCATGATGTTCAGCTCTCCGGCCGCAGCCACCGACGTGCTACCTCCGACCGGCGCATCGAGCGTCCTGTAGCCGAGCTCACCAAGGGTCTTGGCGATCCTCGTGGTGGCGACTGCGCCGATGGTCCCCATGTTTATTACCGCGGCTCCCGCGGGGAGTCCTTGGACGACACCCTTGTCTCCGAAGAGAACTTCGTGGACGGCCTCGGCGTTGGTCACCATCAGGATGGTCGCCCGGGTGTGGGAGGCGGCGTCCGCGGGCGAGTCGGCTTGGCGGGCACCGGCCCCCGCCAGGGGGTCCACCCTCTTGGGGCTCCTGTTCCATACGGCAAGCTCGTGTCCGGCCTCGAGCAAATTTCTGGCCATCGGAGCGCCCATCGCGCCTAATCCTATGAATCCAAGCTTCATCTATTTTCTCGCCTCCTCTGGTTATGGTTGGTGCTATCCGCAACAGCTTATCTTACATAGTGGTTTCTACCTTCATGGCTCTCTGGCAGATGTTCAGCGACAAGATGAGAATCCAGGGGCGGTCCCTCGCCGAGGTGGAAAGCCCGTACTGTATCTTTGGTGGCGCGGTCAGCCTCTGTTAGGCGTGCTGGCGCATGTGCTCGGACAGGGATTCGACCAGGGCGTTGTGTACAGAGGTTCCTTCCAGCCTCCGGAAGTACCGCACGAGCTCGGAAAAGCGCACAACGTATCCTTTCGTCTGGGATCTCGTCATTTTGCCGGCGGGTGCCGTGGGAGAGGAGAACATAGCAGGCGGCCACTACACGAGGCCTTAAGCAGTCATCAACGTTTCGAAACTACACACACCCTAAGCAGAGGTTCCGCGCCTTGCTCACCGAGGGTGGCGCCAAGTGGTTAGAGCTCTTGTAGAGCTAAAGTAAGGCTGCGAAAGCAGGCTGTGTGGTCAAGATCTTGATCCACTAAGCGCCGACTTATTTGAGTGGCCGATGCTGGGTTCGAACCAGCGTCCTCTGCCGTGTGAATGCGAGTCCACCGGTACACTGGGGTCCATATCAGTCCGCGAAGTTCCATGAACACGATCTTTCCATGATAGGCGTACGCGTGCGAACACCCCCGTACCCGCTTGCACTGGTGTACAACTGGTGTACTGGATCCTGCCTCACCGGGCATGGTGGAAATAGGCGTTCTGGGAAGTTCGCCGATGTGAAGGAGTGCCTCAAGGGCATACTCGGTATGCGGGTGTTGGTTCGGGGAGGGACTTGGAGGAGGCTAGGCGATGGGCTTGAGCAGGCACAAGGTGGCCGCGGGACTCGCGATCTCGGACATGGACAGAGCCAGGGAGTTCTACAAAGGGAAGCTCGGCCTCTCAGTGGGTATCAACTCGGGCGACAACGTGCAGTACAGGTGCGCGGAGGGGACGGTGTTGCATGTCTACCTCTCGCCGGAGCACTCCGGCAAGTCCACGGCGACCCTGGCCGGCTGGGGTGTCGACGACGTCGAGGGGGTCGTGGACGAGCTCGCCTCCAAGGGCGTCGCCTTCGAGCGCTACGAGGAGGGCCCTATTGTCACGGACGAGAAGGGCATCGCCACCTTCGAAGGCGGGGCTAAGGTCGCCTATTTCAGGGACCCGGACGGCAACACCCTCTCGATCTCCCAAACGCCACGTCCGTGACCTTGCGCTTGGACGACTGAGAAAGGAGACGATATGAACGGTGAACCCCAAAGCAACTACGTTTCCGTGAACGGCCTAGAGATGTACTACGAGGATCGCGGCGCCGGACAGCCGCTGGTCTTGCTCCACGGTGCTTTCTCGGCGATCGGCACCTCGTTCGGTAGCGTCCTGCCGGAACTCGCCGAGTCCCGGCGGGTGACCGCATTCGAGATGCAGGCCCACGGGCGCACCGCCGACATCGATCGCCCGCTGTCCATGGAGCAGATGGCAGACGACACCGTCGCCGCCCTCCAGCAGCTCGGGATCGAAGAGGCCGACTTCTTCGGCTTCAGCATGGGAGCTGGCGTCGCCATGCGGGTTGCACTCCGGCATCCGGCGATGGTGCGCAAACTCGTGCTCGCCTCGGTCACCTACAGACTCGACGGTGTCCACCCGGGGCTGATGGAGGGTTTGGGGGAGATGAAGCCCGAGATGATGCACGGCTCGCCCTGGCATGAGGAATACGTGCGGATAGCGCCAAGGCCGGGGGATTTCGCCACGTTGTTCGCCAAGAAGACGCAAATGGATCAAAACATCGAGGACTTGCCCGCCGATGTCGTAGAGGCGATAGAGGCACCCACCCTGCTCGTTATCGGGGATTCCGACATCGTCCGCCCCGAGCACGCTGTGGAGATGTTTCGGCTGCTAGGCGGCGGCGTCATGGGGGACCTGGCCGGCCTCCCGAAGTCACAGCTCGCCATCCTTCCCGGCACCACCCACGCTACGCTCGTGGAGCGCGGCGAGTGGCTGGCTTCGATGATCGGCGAGTTCCTCGACGCGCCGATGCCTGAGGCTGAGCGGACTGCGGAAGGCGGAGCATGACGCGCGTCATCGACATGGCCGACCCCACGCGCGGTGACGACCCCAACGAATTCCAGGGCTACCACCACGACGCCTGCGTCTCGTTCATCGTGGTCGACGCCTCGCCGGGGGGCGGCCCGAAGCTGCACAGGCATCCCTACGAGGAGGTCTTCGTGGTTCAGGAGGGCACCGCCACGTTCACCGCGGGCGAGGAAGTCATCGAGGCGAGGGGCGGCCAGGTGGTAATGGTGCCCGCCGGCGTGCCGCACAAGTTCGTCAACACCGGCGCCGGACGGCTGCGCCAGATAGACATACACGCCAGCGATAGGTTCGTCACCGAGTGGCTCGAAGACTGACCCCGTCCTACAGTTCGCCACAGGGCTCATCCGGCCAACGCCGGGGAAGTAGCATTCTAGGACGTCCGCCACTCGCGAGGCGGGACTATATGTTAGAGAAGGAGGAGCCAAGAGATGTAGAGGAGGAGATGCCGAGATGAGGAAAGTGGTCGCTGCGGAGTTCATGTCGCTGGACGGGGTGATGGATTCGCCCGATAAGTGACACTTCCCCTACTTCGATAAAGAGATGGGCGAGGCGGTGGGGAGGGCTTCGCCGCTTCTGACGCGATGCTTATGGGGTGGGCGAACTACGAGGAGTGGGCGGCGTACTGGCCGCAGCAGGACCCCGAGGAGAACCCGATAGCCGCCACCATGAACGGCAGGCGGAAGTACGTCGTCTCGACGACGCTGGAGGAGCCGCTGGAGTGGAGCAACTCCACGCTCATCAAGGGGAACGAGTTCGCGGAGGAGATCGGGAACCTCAAGGAGCAAGAGGGCAAGGACATCGTGATCTCCGGCAGCGGCACCCTCGTCCGCTCACTGCTGCGCGATGGCCTCCTCGACGAGCTGAAACTGATGATCCATCCGATAGTGGTGGGCAGCGGCAAGCGGCTTTTCGAGGAAGGAGAGAGGCAGACGAAGCTGGAGTTGGTGGACTCGAAGACATTCAAGACGGGCGTCGTCTACCTCGCCTGCCGACCGATGCACGGCTAGGATCGATAGAGGTCGCAGGTGTGCATACGGCCCTCTATTCACCCGAGTGCGTGGGAGGAGAATTCCGCGCAGTTCCGCGCCCGTAGCAACATGCTTGCAAGACCTAGCAACGGCAAAGATAGTCCATTGATAGTTCCTTTGGTGGATGTGCCTGCACCTCGAGGAGGAGCATGATGTGCGTTGGAAGCAGAAGGCGGACACGCATGAAACCTCGGGTGACAGCTCAACTTCATTCATCTTCGGGCAGGAGCTCGAAAATCCTTAAAGACCACACGCACATCGGGACGGTCGTGGAAGTGGCCGGGGTGGGTAGGTTGGTGCTCGATGTGAACAGCGGAGGCGGCTACTCACTGCGGGCGTATCCCGAGAATAGCGAAGATCCGAGCAGAGACCTACTCGCAGTTGGCGTGGTGCATGCTGACAGGATCGTAGCCATCAACCCGGAGGGATTCTTCGCTGTTGATGGTGAGCAAGGAGCTCCACGCCCCGAGCGAAGTCCTAATGTGTGAGGCTTCCATTCTTCCTTATGCCTCTATTAACCCAACCGCGTGGAATATAAATTCTACGAACTTCCGCTTTACGGAGTTCTGAGAAGTTCGCACAAGATCCTGGTAGATGGCACGATGCTTGGCAGTGGAGAGGGTCAGCCCGCTTGATCCGAAGCGGAAAGCAAGGAGGGAGCGCTAAAAGATGGTACGTGCCCCCACCAACGATCATCGGCTCGAGCTCGCCGACGGGCGCACCATCGGGTACGCCACCTGGGGGGATCCCGATGGGACTCCCGTGTTCATCGGCCACGGAACGCCGGGATCGCGCCTAGCCCTCTCCCCTGGCCTCGACGACTCGGAGTGGATTCGCCAGCAGAGACTGCTCTTCGTCGGCGTCGCTAGGCCCGGCTACGGCTACTCAGGCCCTTGGGCCGAGGCCAGCCTGCTCGACTGCGCAGGGGACCTCGTGCGGGTGGCCGACGACCTCGGCCTGGAGCGCTTCTGGGCGATCGGCTTCTCAGGAGGTGCTCCTTACGTGCTCGCCCTCGGCGTGCTGGTGCCCGAGCGTCTCAGGGGCGTGGCCGTCGCGTGTGGGCTCGGCATGCTGGACTGCCCCGGCGCATTGGAGGGGATGTCCGAGAGCGACGTAGAAGAGACCGAGATGGCCAGGGAAGCACCGGACGAGCTAGCCACGGCGCGCGATGAAGACGCTCGGGCGATCCAAGAGGATCCAGAGGCCATCTTCGCAGGGCTTTCGGAGGAGGTTGCCGAAGTCGATCGCCAGGCGCTCGAAAGGCCGGAGGTCAGGGCGTTCCTCATGGAGACGTTCCAGGAGGCCGTGCGACAGGGAGCTAGGGGCTGGATCGACGATGAACTGCGCCAGGTACGACCGTGGTCGTTCCGCCTTGAAGAGATAAGCGGGGTCGACGTGCATCTCCACCACGGAGAAGCCGACGTCTTCGTGCCCACGCACCACGCGAAGCATCTGGCCGAGGGGATAGCGGGAAGCCGCTTGTGGCTGTACCCGGACGAGGGGCATCTCTCCTTCGATAAACACCTCAAGGAGATCGTTCAGACGCTACTCGTCCCTTAACCGGGGCGCTGCCGTGCGCATCGGTCGCTTTCCCGCCGATGCTATTCAGCGGAGTGCGTGGAATAGGGCTTCGGCGAACTTCGCCTTTTGGTGATTCTCAGAAGTTCGCTCTCAGACGATGCCTATCGGGCGCAGCACCGTGCCAGCTGTCGCGCCTCGGATCTTGTTGACCCCAAGGATGTAGGCGAACTTGTAGACTTTGTCCTCCGCAAGTTTCTCCAGGTTCTGGTACTCAAGGACGTGAACGCCCTGCCGTGCCAGCAGGTAGATGTGGACCGGATTGAAGCTGGTCCCCTCCTCAAGCTGATCCTTGGGCGGACGCACCTCCAAGGAGGAGGTGTCGCTACCGAGAGCCAGAGCTCCTTTCTCCTCCACGAGCCACTTGGCCCCCTCCACCGTGATCCCGGCCAAGTCGGGGGCCTCTACCTCTGAGTTGTTCGCGCCCACGCCGCTGCCGTCTAGCCACACGCCCCCCGTACCCGTGCGCACGAGCACAACGTCCAGAGGGTCTATGTCCACACCCTGCTTATCGAGCGCCTCCTTAAGGTGATCGGGGCCGATCCCGAAGCTTTCGGGTAGAGGGTCCTTGCCAACGCTGGCCGCAACGTCGATCATCGTCGCGGGGGCGACTATTGGGGGAATGGTGTCGGCGCCAAGCTTCAAGAGCCCGAAGTCGCTCTGGATATCCTCCGAGCGGTAGCCATTGTAGGCGTGAGGGGGATCCCCCTCATAGATATGACCCAAAGAGTCGATCTGGGTGGCGACGTTGTCGCTGATGAACAGGGCATTGCTCGCCCACGTGGTGTTCAGCGAGTTCTCTTCCTCCACGAAGGCCAGCTCCTTATCTCCTGGATGGAGCATCAAGCCCTCCGGGGTGCGGAAGGACATGATCTCACCCGAGTTGTGCCCCACGAACTTGAAGCTGCGACGATCGTAGGCGAGGCCAAGATCGTAGACGTTGCCTTCCTCTACCTTAGAGAGTGCCTTGAGGGTCAGCTCAGGGCTCAGTTCGTTGAGGTTGCCGAGTTCGTCGTCCTCTCCCCAGACCCAGCCCCAGCCTTTGCCCTGCTCCCACTTCTTAGGGGTCACCTCCGGAGGCGCATCCTGGGCTAGAGCGCTCTTCTGTGTCGTGGGTGCCCCCAGCAAGCCCACCGCAGCTGCGGCCGTAAGCCCGAAGGCGGCGGCTTGCGCCAAGAATCCCCGCCGCGTTAGGTAACCTTTGCGGAAATCGTTGACCAACTGCTGGATTTCCTCATCGTGATTAGGGGGGCTCATAGCTTGCTCCTTTCTCTCGCTCTACCCACGCGGTAGATGCACCTTCCTCCTCTCGAAGGAGGAGAGAAAACACCCAAGACCCTCAGATGAGTTCTCTCTCCCCTCACAACGGTAGCAAATCGTCCACTGCCCCGCCTCCACCCCTGTCCCCCACGAACGAACACACAGCGCAGCACGAGCTTCTTATTCACCAGAGTGCGTGGAATATGCTTTCTCGGAAGTGCATATCCAAGATCCTGCATAGCCCCACCCGTCTGCGTACGCCAATGGCCTATTCTTCACCCTGCGGCTCATTGCCAGGCACAAGATATTGGAGGCAGTGAGTAAACATTCGCTGCGGCGAGAACGACCGGACACCCTGCGCTGACACAGAGCCATCTGCGAGTGGCAGTGTGGATCGGGAGATGCGGATGCCAATCTTCCCGCTCGCACACACCCCGATCTACTAATAGGCTGCAAAGTACGCAACCAGGGGAGCTTACGTTCCGTACGTTGCCGACTAAGACGATACTAACTGGCTGACCCTGGCGATACGGTACCAGACGAATAGCGTGGTCGTCGCAGGAGCAGGGAATCGCTGAGTTGTCGTCCTTGTTATCATTGTCCTTAGCACGAGTGGCGAAGGTGACAGACCGGCGACCAAAGACCAAGATGCGAGGGGACGCGAAAGGAACTTCCGAAAGACTCGGGGCCATACGCATCAGGTTGCTCGGGGGCTTCGAGGTCACTGTTGGAGTGCGAACTATAGAGGAGGGTGCTTGGCGCCTGAGGAAGGCGGCCAACCTCGTCAAGCTCCTCGCCCTAGCTGCCGGCAACCGTCTCCACCGCGAGCAAGTTATGTACACACTTTGGCCGGAGCTTGGGATAAGTGCGGCCTCCAACAACCTGCGCCAGACAGTACACACTGCTCGCCGGATGTTCGACGTGTCCATGGGTTCCCGCTACCTGGCATCCCGAGACGAGTCGCTCGTACTGTGTCCAGAGAGTTCGTTGTGGGTGGACGTTGATGCTTTCGAGGAGGCCGCCCAGAGTGCCCGCCGCTCGCGTGAACCGGCGCTCTACCGGGTGGCGCTCGACCTATACATCGGGGAGCTCCTGCCGACCGACCGCTATGAGGATTGGGCAGAGGAACCTAGGCGTCGGCTACAGGAGATGTATCTCTCGCTACTGCTGGGGCTCGCCCACCTCCATCAGGAGCTCGGGGACTATGAGTCCGCCATCGAGGCGCTAAGGAGGGTCGTCTCACAGGAGCCCACCCGCGAGGAGGCGCACATAGGATTGATGCGACTCTACGCTTTGGTGGGAAACTACGGAGAAGTGCTAGCTCAGTACGGGCGGCTTGAGGAAACTCTTTCTAGAGTACTGGGCACCGAACCCGCCGCTTCGAGCCGCACTCTTAGGGAGGAGATCGCTGCGGGCCGTTTCCTACCCACGGAGGGACGAGCCCTCGTCTCCCCACCCGAGGGGCCACCAGACGTCGCTAAGCACAACCTGCCCGCCTCTCGTAGCAGTTTCGTCGGCAGGGAGACTGAGCTACGGCATCTCAAGCGCGATCTGGCCATGACGCGGCTCTTGACCCTAACGGGGGCGGGTGGGTGTGGCAAGACACGCCTCGCCCTAGAGATGGCTCGCCAGTTGGTTGGAGCCTACCCAGACGGGGTGTGGCTCGTGGAGCTCGCAGCGCTCTCTGAGGGGGCTCTGGTCGCGCAGGAAGTAGCCGCGCCACTGGGGGTGCAGGAGCAGTCCGATCGCTCACTCACCGATGCACTGGTGGACTTCTTGCGAGCCAAGCGGGCACTCTTGATCTTGGACAACTGCGAGCATCTGATCGACCCCGTAGCCTGCTTTGTGGACGCTCTGCTGAACTCATGCCCCCACCTCAGGGTGATGGCCACGAGCCGGGAGAGTCTGAATCTGGAGGGAGAGCTTAGCTGGTTGGTGCCTTCCCTCTCGGTGCCCGGCTTGGGGCTATATCCGACGGTGGGGGAGCTTGCAGGCTACGAGTCGGTAAGGCTGTATTTGGAGCGAGCCCGGCATCGCAACCCTGCCTTCTCCCTCACGTCCGAGAACGCGCAGGCCGTGGCAAGAATTTGTGAGCGGCTGGGCGGGATACCGTTAGCAATTGAGTTGGCCGCAGCCCGCGTGGGGTTGTCCGTGGAGCAGATCGCGGCGCGTCTCGACGACTCCTTGAGGCTGCTGACCGCGGGCAGCAGGACCGCCTCGCCCCGGCAGCGAACTTTGAGGGGGACTCTTGACTGGAGCTACGAACTCCTCAGCGAGTCCGAACGAAGACTATTCGGTCGGCTTTCGGCGTTTTCGGGAGGCTGGACGCTGGAGGCAGCGGAGATAGTAGGAGCAGAAGGCGACACCGAGCAGGGAGAGGTCCTCGACTTGCTCTCCAGGTTAGTGGACAAGTCGCTGGTGGTGGCGGAGGCGACAGGGATCGGTGGGGTACGCTACAGGATGCTAGAGCCTATCAAGCAGTATGCTCGGGAGAAGCTAGAGGAGGGAGGCGAGGCCGAGGAGGTGCGGCGTCAGCACGCTAGCTTCTTCCTTGCCCTAGCCGAGAATGCTGAGCCGAGGTTGCGAGGACCTGAGGACATGGAGTGGCTCGGACGTCTTGAGACCGAGCACGACAACCTGAGGGCCGCTCTCTCTTGGGCGCTAGAGCAGGAAGAGGCCGACGAGCTAGGATTACGCTTAGCGGGAGCACTCTGGCTGTTCTGGGAAGGGCATGGACATTATGGCGAAGGACACAGCTGGCTGAAGCAAGTGCTGGCTAGAGGCGGACAGGCGTCGGCGGCAGCCCGGGCCAAGGCGCTGGAGGGTAAAGGTTGGCTGATCTTCGATTCCGATGAGAGCGATGAAACGGTGATGACCGCCCGAGAAGGCCTCAAGCTGAGTGACGAAGGGGGGCTCGGAGGCGAAGTTGGGGCCAAGTTTCTAGAGTTATTGGGCTGGAAAGCGAGTTGGCAAGGCGATCGCGAAAGGGCAAAGGAGTTACTCGAAGAATGCCTGAAGCTCAGGCGGGATGCTAAAGACGAGTGGGGCATTGCAGACGCACTTCTCGGGTTGGCACTCGCGTTAGACTCCCCGGATGCCCGCAAGCGGGGGAAGGATCTCTACGAAGAGGGCATCGTCCTGTGCCGGAAGTTGGGCTACGTGCGGACACTCGGTCGTTTGTTGTTCAGCCTGGGCTTCACGTTGCTGCTAGAAGGCGATTACGAACGAGGAGGAGCGCTAAATGAGGAAGCCGCAACGCTGTATAGAGAGCGTGGATACAAAGGCGGCCTCGAATATATCCTAGACAACCTAGGGTTGGCGGCGCTGTTGCAGGACGATCACGAACGGGCCGGGAGCTATTACCGAGAAAGCCTCATGCTCTGCAAAGAACTGGGTACGAGGGTAGTCGCCTCAGAGAGCCTGCGGGGGCTGGCATGCATCTCCGTGGCTCGAGGAGCAACCAAGCGTGCAATCAGACTATTCGGGGCAGCCGCAGCGCTGAGCGAAGCGGTACACGTCCAATACCACCCTGATGAACATGTCTGGCGCGCGCCTTACCTTGCAGACGCCCGCTCTCGGCTGGATGAGGCGTCATGGGCAGAAGCGTGGGCTGAAGGACGAGGGATGTCGATGGAGCAGGCTATAGATTATGCCCTCTCAGAGGGGAAGACCGTCACGCTTCCGTCTCCCGGATCGGAGCAACCCTCCTCCGACGAACGAACCGCCTAGCCTCACCCCACGTGAGAAGGAAGTGGCGATCCGCGTTACGCGGGGACTTACCAACGGCCAGATCGACTCCGAGCTCGTCATCTCCGAGCATACGGTGCACCACCACGTCACCAACATCCTAAAGAAGCTGAACCTAGGCTCTCGCCAGCAGGTAGCCTCCCGCCTTAGCGACGGGTAAGACCCCGCGAAGTAGATTCCCACAGCAGGTCTCCGAGCTCCACCAGGAAAGGCGCTCGGTTCGACACAGCATTCCCTCTCTTCTCCTATCCCCTTAGGGAAAGATAGCCACTCTATGGCCATCCCTGTTAACGGCCGGTTCACGGCCACCCTCTACGCTGCGTGCATGAAGTGTTAGTCAGAGAGAGACAAGGAGGAAAGAGATGAACACGACGATACGCGGCCACAACCTCAGGGTGAAGAGCATGATAGCCCTGCTCGCGGTGCTGCTGCTCCTGCTGGCGGTGGCGATGGTGTTCGCGCTGCAGCCAGCCTCAACGTCCAGCGATCGCGACCCCGCGATGAGCACCGGAGGCAAGGGAGGATCAATTAGCACCCATGATCCTTACCTCGAGCGCCACGCTGAAGTGGTCGAGCGCTTGGGCAATGGCATCGCGTGTACCGGTTTCGATTGATGGATCGGCGACCAAGGGCCTGTACGAACCTTCGTCGACCCACTGACGCCAATGTGCGGGGCAGCTATCGCTCAACGGTTGTCCGGCTCGGAGATCCTCTAGCCAAGCGCGAAAAACGCGTGGAGTCTCCAGTACCGTGAAGAGTGCCCTATAGTTCTGGAACCGTTGCCCTGCGAAGGATTTCCAAACGGCGACGAGGTCATCTATGGGGGCTACACCATTGGCGCCGGGCACCGCCAACCCACGAAACTGGACCGCCCGACCACCATACAACGGTGCCTTCGTGAATATGAAGAAGGGTGGTACCTCCGATCGACGTGAGGGGGAGGTATGGATCTGGTCGAATACTCGAGCCAGCAGCTTGTTCCCGCCTCGCGTGGTCTCATGTAGTTCAGAACCGGGGGTCTTATTGTCCCCGTAGTATGTGAAGAGCCCCGTCGACGGATCTAGCTCATCCGGCCAGTCAGGGTCCGACTGGCTTGAATAGAGCACGACATACCTAGTGCGCTGCTTGCGTCCGACTTTCCTGAATCCTCCCATATTTCCAGAGCGCGTAAGAACGTTGATGGGATCGTCTGCAGCATTGTTGGCTGTTCCGCCGAGATAGATAGCGTCGACGATTAGGTCCGCGTCTTCAAGGTCAGCGAAAGGAACGATCTTGGCGTTCAACAGAAAGCTCCGGACGGGCAGAGTGGGTCATGCTTACCCACGTTGGCCATATGGCAACTCTGACGCGTTGCTGCACGGTTGCTGCACGAAGGACTGCCGACCTGATATTGAACGAGACACCTTCACGCTGTTTTGCTGCAAATATGCACCTTTGGTTCGTGGGCGATGCTGGGTTCGAACCAGCGACCTCTGCCGTGTGAAGGCAGCGTGACCGATTTCTGGAGCTTTCTGGAGATTGCAAAATTCCTGCAAATAGACGTATTTTGCCTATAACACATTTCCTAACCTTTCAGGAGATTTACCCGGGTTGCTGCACGGTTGCTGCACAGAGGTCACGGCTCTTGCATGCGCACAAGGTCTGGGATGATCGTTATTCGACCAGCCCCCTGGAGGCATCTTATGCGAGCTTCGTCTTAGGGGCTTTGTACAAAGTTCCAGGACTTAGAGGGCCGGGATTCCACAAAAGAGCCACGATGCCTCGCATGTTTGCGCATGCTCATAGCAAGGGTAGGACTCAATGAGGTCAACATCATTGAGCAAGGAGGATAGCAGTCATGAACAAGAAGCAGTTCATAGAGCGGATGGTCGAACACACCGACTCGCCAAAGGATGAAGCCAGAAAACACCTGGAAGCTTTCACCACGACCATAACAGAGGCGCTCAAGGGGGGCGAGGAGGTCCAGCTTCCTGGCTTCGGGAAGTTCTACGTCAGGGAGCAGAAGGCCAGGGAAGGTAAGAACCCGCAGACCGGAGAGAGGATGCAGATAGAGGCCCGCAAGGTTCCGGCATTCAAGGCGGGCAAGGCTCTCAAGGAGTCCGTCTAGTATCAGCGAAAGCTTGCAGGTGGCATCGACTGGAAGTTGGG
>Ga0196962_10000634_pt1 | contig 13297 bp, 5 predicted proteins | sample S3v_20metaG_FD_183186 | JGI IMG/M metagenome (GOLD analysis project Ga0196962, IMG submission 183186) | Soil microbial communities from Anza Borrego desert, Southern California, United States - S3+v_20 | ecosystem: Environmental > Terrestrial > Soil > Desert | place: USA: California | collected... | reverse complement strand
GCGCGCACGCGGGCAACGGCCGCGCCAAGTCAGGCTACGCCGCGCCGCTCACCGACGCGCAGAAGCAGCTCTGGCTCGCCGCGCAGATGAACGAGGACGCCTCGCGCGCCTACAACGAGTCGGTCACGCTGCGCCTGACGGGCGCGCTCGACCTGACGGCCATGCGGGCGTCGCTCCAGCAGCTCGTCGACCGCCACGACGCGCTCCGCACCACCTTCAGCGCCGGCGGCGACTCGCAGTTCGTCGCGCCCGTGCTCCGGGTCGAAGTCCCTCTGCACGACCTCTCGGCGCTCGACGAGGGGCGGCGCGAGGCGGAGGCGGCCGCGCTCGTCGCCGGGGAGGCGCGGCGTCTCTTCGACCTCGCGCGCGGCCCGCTCGTCAGGTTCGCCGTCGTCAAACTCGGCGGCGAGCGGCACTGGCTCGTCATCACGGCCCACCACCTCGTCGCCGACGGCAACTCCTTCGGCGTGCTCCTCCGCGAGTTGAGGGCGCTCTACGAGGCGGCGCGCGAGGGGCGCCCGGCCGCGCTCGGGGGGCCGCTCCAGTTCTCCGAGTTCGCGCGGCGGCAGCAGTGCGCGGCCGGGCACGACTCGGAGGCTTACTGGGTCGAGCGGTTCGCCGACGCGCCGGCGGCGCTGGAGCTGCCCGCCGACCGGCCCCGCCCGCCCCTCCGGGGCTACCGCGGCGAGCGCCTGAGCTTCGCCTTCGGCGGGCAGCTCTACGGCGACCTCAAGGGCCTGAGCCGCCGGCGGGGCTCGACCCTCTTCGTCACGCTGCTGACTTCGTTGAAGGTCTTGCTGCACCGGGTGAGCGGGCAGGACGACCTCGTCGTCGGCATCCCGGCCGCCGCGCAGGCCAGCGCCCGCGACGAGCACCTCGTCGGCCACTGCGTCAACTTCCTGCCGGTGCGCAGCCGGCCCCGCGGCGCGGAGCCGTTCGCCGACTACCTCGCCGCCGTGCGCCGCGCCGTGCTCGAAGACTACGAGCATCAGGACTTCTCCTTCGGCGCGCTGCTCGAACGGCTCGACCTCGCCCGCGACGCCAGCCGCCCGCCGCTCGCCTCCGTGGCCTTCAACCTCGACCGCGGCGGGGCCGCCTACCGCTTCGCCGACCTGACCGCGGAGCTGGTCTCGAACCCGACGGGGACGACCAAGTTCGACCTGACCATCAACGTCGTCGAGACCGGCGACGACCTGCTCGTCGACTGCGACTTCAGCACAGACCTCTTCGAGGCCGACACCGTCCGGCGCTGGATGGGCCACTGGCGCACGCTGCTGGGGGGCGCGGCCGCCGACCCCGCGCGGCCCCTCGCGGAGTTGCCGCTGCTCGACGAGGCCGAGCGCCGGCGCCTGCTCCACGCGCGGGAGGACGCGGCCGACTACGGGCGGGCCTGCCTGCACGAACTCATCGAGCGGCAGGCGGCGAGGACGCCCGACGCCGTGGCCGTCGAGTACGAGGGCGAGCGGCTGACCTACGGCGAGCTGAACGCGAGAGCCAACCGGCTCGCCCGCCACCTGCAAAGCTTGGGCGTCGGCCCCGAGTCGCTCGTCGGTGTGCTGCTGCGGCGCTCGCCCGCGACGGTGCTGGCGGCGCTGGCGGTCTGGAAGGCGGGCGGCGCCTACGTCCCGCTCGACCCCGAATACCCGCGCGAAAGGCTCGCCTTCATGCTCGAAGACAGCCGCGCCTGCGTGCTGCTGACCGAGGCGGGGCTTGACGAGGGGCTGGCGGCCGACGGCTGCCGGGTGGTGCGCGTGGACGAGGAGTGGGCGCGGATCGCGAAGCACGACGGCGGGAACGTCCGCGGCGGGGCGGGGCCGGAGAATCTGGCCTACGTCATCTACACGTCGGGGACGACCGGCCTGCCGAAGGGCGTGCTGGTCGAGCACGGAGGCCTGACCAACACGATGCTCGCCACGCAGGAGCGCTACGGCTTCACGGCGCGCGACGTGGTGCCGGCCATCGCCTCCTTCGCCTTCGACATCGCCGCCTTCGAGCTGCTGAGCGCGCTGCTGGTCGGCGGGACGACGCTCGTCCTGCCGCGCGGGCGGGTGCTGGACTTGCCGGCGCTGGCCGCCGCGCTCGAACGCGCCACCTTCATCCACATGCTGCCGAGCCTCATGCTCCACTTCGTCGAGTACGTCAAAGAGCGCGGCCTGCAAGCGAGCTACGCGGGCGTGCGGGCCGTCTTCGTCGGCGGCGACCTCGTGCCGCTCGACCTGCCGCTGAGGATTAAGGAGGCGTTCACCGAGGCGCAGGTGTGGATCGGGTACGGGCCGACAGAGGCCACCATCATCTGCACCAACTTCGTCGCCCCGTCCGACGCGCCCATGCGCCGCCACCTCATCGGCCGTCCGCTCGCCAACACGACCGTCCGCATCTACGACCGGCACGGGCAGCTCGCGCCGGTCGGCCTCCCCGGCGAAATCTATCTGGGCGGGGCGGGCGTGGCGCGCGGCTACCTGCGGCGCGACTCCCTGACGGCCGAGCGGTTCGTCACGCTCGACGGCGAACGTTTTTACCGCACCGGAGACCTCGCGCGGTGGACGCCCGACGGCCAGCTCGAATTCCTCGGCCGGGCCGACGACCAAGTTAAGGTGCGCGGTTACCGCATCCAGTTGAGCGAGGTCGAGAGCGCTTTGAAGCAGCACCCGGCGGTGAGGGAGGCCGTGGCGATGGTGCGCGAAGACCGGCCGGGCGACAGCCGGCTCGTCGCCTACGTGCTGCCGGCGTCGGGCGAGCGCGCGCCGGCCGCCGAGCTGCGCCGCTTCCTTCAGGGCAAGCTCCCCGAATACATGCTGCCCTCCTTCTTCGTGACGCTGGAGCGGCTGCCGATGACCGCGCACGACAAGCTCGACCGCGGCGCGCTGCCGCCGCCCGAGTATGACCGGCCGGAGCTGTCGAGTGAGTTCGTCGCGCCGCGCGACGAGGTCGAGGAGGGGCTGGCCGGCATCTGGGCCGAGGTGCTCGGGCTGGAGCGCGTCGGCGTCCACGACAGCTTCTTCGACCTCGGCGGCCACTCGCTGCACGCCACGCAGATCATGCTCCGCGTCCGCGACGCCTTCCGCGTCGAGGTCGAGCTGCGCCGGCTCTTCGAGGCCCCGACCGTGGCCGAACTCGCCGCCGAGGTGGCCCGCCGCCGCGGCGAGGGCGGGCCCGCGGCCGCCCCTTCGGGCATCTCCGCCCTCCCGCGCGGCGAGCAGGACGTAGCCCAACTCCTCGCCGAACTCGACGGGCTCTCCGAGGCCGAGGTGCGGGCGCTGCTCGCCGAGGAGGGCGCGGCCGGCGAGGGCGCGTCCACCGGCCCCGCCGCCGGCGATTAGCCGGACAGCCGACGTTACCCGAACAGTCACCGCGTAGTCATACGCTCCGGCCCCGCTCACCAGCCGCGCGCCCGCGCCTCTCATCGACCGCGGGCGGCCGCGGCCGCAGCAACCCGCTCAACCGTGAATCGCGCCGGGCACAGGGCGCGGGCGGCCAGTCCGCCCCGTCGCCCCCTTCCCGACCTTCGACGCCGCCGGCCGCCCGCCGCGTGCGGGGCGTCCGACGCGGAAGTTTTCCGGAGAGGAGAATTCGCAATGATTACCGAGCAGGAAGTGACACGCCAGCAGGCGGGCGAGGCCGTCCGACTCAAGGGCATCGACTACATCGAGCTGTACGTCGGCAACGTGCCGCAGGCCGCGCACTTTTACCGCACGGCCTTCGGCTTCACCCCGGTCGCTTACGCCGGCCTTGAGACGGGCGAGCGCGACCGGCTCTCGGTCGCGCTCCGGCAGAACGACGTGCGCCTGCTGCTCACCTCCGGCCTGACGCCGGACGGCCCCGTCGCGGCCCACGTCAACCGCCACGGCGACAGCGTCAAAGACATCGCCTTCGCCGTCGACGACGCCGAGGCGGTCTTCGAGGCGGCCGTCTCGCGCGGCGCGCGGCCCGTCGCCGAGCCGGAGGCTCTGGAGGACGAGCAGGGGCGCGTCGTCAGGGCGAGCGTCGCGGCCTTCGGCGACACCGTCCACTCCTTCGTCGAGCGGGCCGACTTCGGGGGGCCGTTCCTCCCCGCCTACCGCCCGGTCGAGCGCGCGCCGGCCGCCGCCCCCGCCGGCCTGCTCGCCATCGACCACGTCGCCGTCAGCGCCGAGGCCGGGACGCTCGACCGGTGGGTCGACTTCTACGAGACGGTCTTCGGCTTCGCGCAGACGCACGAGGAGGAGGTCGAGACCGAGTACAGCGCGATGAACTCGAAGGTGGTGCAGAACCGCGGCGGCAGCGTGAAGTTCCCCATCGTCGTGCCGGCCAGCGGCAAGCGCCGCTCGCAGGTGGACGAGTACCTCACCTTCCACGGCGGGGCCGGGGCGCAGCACGTCGCCCTCTCGACCGACAGCATCACGCGCGCCGTGCGGACGCTGCGCGCCAACGGCATCGAGTTCCTCAAGACGCCCGGCTCCTACTACGACCTGCTGGAGAAGCGCCTCGGCAAGATGCTGGCCGAGGACGAGGCCGAGCTGCGCGAGCTGAACATCCTCGCCGACCGCGACGCCCACGGCTACCTCCTGCAAATCTTCACGCGCCACGTGCAGAGCCGCCCGACCGTCTTCTGGGAGATCATCCAGCGCGAGGGCGCGGTCGGCTTCGGCGGCGGCAACATCAAGGCGCTCTTCGAGGCGATGGAGCGCGAGCAGGCCCTGCGGCAAACCCTTTGAGGTGATGTGATGTCAACGGTCACTCTGCCGGCGGGCGCCCCGCCGGGCGCCGAGCAGGCGATGGCGCGCTGGACGCGCGCGGCCGGGCAGTCGGAGCTGCGCCGGATGCTGTCTCTGACGACGCGGCCGGGCCTGCTCTCGCTCGCCCTCGGCCTGCCCGCGCCGGAGCTGTTCCCGCGCGAAGCCTACGGCGAGGCGGCGCGGCGCGCGCTCGAAGACGACGCGCTCTCGCTCCAGTACGGCCCGCCCTACCGGCGGCTGCGCGGGCAGTTGGCCGAGCTGATGCGGCGGCGCGGCGTGGACTGCCGCGAGGAGCAGATTTTCCTGACGGCCGGGGCGCAGCAGGGGATGGCCCTGCTCGCGCGCCTGCTCCTCGAGCCGGGCGGCGAGGTCGTCCTCGAAGAGATCAGCTACACCGGCATGCAGATCGTCCTCGAACCCTTCGAGCCGCGCGTCCTCACCGTCCCCACGGACCTTGAGACCGGCCTCGACGTGGGCGCCGTCGAGGCGCTGCTGGAGGGCGGCGCGCGGCCGGCCTTCATCTACGCCATGACCGAGGCGCACAACCCGCTCGGCGTCAGCCTCGCCGCCGAGAAGCGCGCGCGCCTCGCCGGGCTGGCGAGGCGCTACCGCGTGCCGGTGGTCGAGGACGACGTTTACGGCTTCCTCTCCTACGACGCGCCGGCCCCGCCGCCGCTGCGCGGGCACGACGACGAGTGGGTCTTCTACGTCGGCTCGCTCTCGAAGATTCTGGCCCCGTCGCTGCGGGTCGGGTGGGTGGTCGTGCCCGAGTGGATGACGCCGAAGCTTTCGCTCGCGAGGGACGCGAGCGACCTCGACGTGGCCTCCTTCTCGCAGCGCGTCGTCTCGAACTACCTCGCCACCGGCCACCTCGAAGAGCACCTCCCCGTGCTGCGGCGCGAGTACGCCGCGCGCCGCGACACGATGCTGGCCGCGCTCGGCGAGCACATGCCGGCGGGGACGCGGTGGCACCGGCCGCCCGGCGGCCTCTTCGTCTGGGTGGAGCTGCCCGAGGGCATCGACACGGGCGAGCTGCTCGAACTCGCCGTCGAGACCGAGCGGGTCGCCTTCGTGCCCGGCCACGCCTTCCGCTCCGGCGCGGGCCTCGTCAGAAGAAACTGCATGCGGCTCAACTTCTCAAACTGCGACCACGAGCGCATCCGCGACGCGGCGGCGCGGCTCGGTCGCGCCGTCGAAAGGCTCGGCCACTTCCGTCAGTGACGGCCACGGGGACTAACCAATGAGCGACTTAATGCAACGAATCGCCGCCATCTCGCCCGAGAGGCGTGAACTGCTGGCGCTGCGTCTGAAGCAGAAGGGAACCAGCCTCAGCTCGTTCCCCCTCTCGTTCGCGCAGCAGCGGCTCTGGTTCATCGACCAGATGGAGCCGGGCGGCACGGCCTACAACATCCCGACCGCCTTCCGGCTGACGGGCAGACTCGACCGGGCGGTGCTGGCCCGCGCGCTCACGGAGGTCGTGCGCCGCCACGAGTCTCTGCGGACGACTTTCCCGTCGGTGGACGGGCGCCCGGCGCAGGTCATCAGCCCGCCCGCGCCCGTCGAGCTCGACGCGGTCGACCTCTCGCGGTTGCCCGTCGAGGAGCGCGAGGAGGAGGCGCGGAGGCTGGCGGCCGAAGAAGCGCAGCGACCCTTCGACCTCGCGGCCGGGCCGCTCTTCCGCTCGTCGCTCATCAAGCTGGCGGACGACGACCACGTGGTGCTCGTCACCATGCACCACATCGTCTCCGACGGCTGGTCGGTCGGCATCCTCGTCAGCGAACTCTCGGCGCTCTACGCGGCCTTCGCGCGCGGGGAGCAATCGCCGCTCGCGGAGCTGACCATCCAGTACGCAGACTTTGCCGCGTGGCAGCGCAAGCACCTCACCGACGAGGCGCTGGAAGCGCAGCTCGCCTACTGGCGGGAGCGGCTGTCGGGCGCGCCGCCCGTTTTGGAACTCCCCACCGACCGGCCCCGCCCGCCCGTCCAGACCTTCCGCGGCTCCACCCACCGCTTCGCCCTCAGCGCCGAGACCTCGCGCGCCGCCGCACGCCTCGCCGAGCGCGAGGGCGCCACCCCCTTCATGCTCTTGCTCGCCGCCTTCGACGCGCTCCTCTACCGCTACACGGGGCAGTCCGACGTCGTCGTCGGGACGGCCGTGGCCGGGAGGACGAGGGCCGAGACCGAGAGGCTCATCGGCTTCTTCGTCAACACGCTGGCGCTGCGCACAGAGGTCAGAGGCGATGAGCCGTTCCGCGGACTGTTAGCGAAGGTGAGGGAGGCGTGCTTGGGAGCGTACGCGCATCAGGAGGCGCCGTTCGAGCGGGTGGTGGAGGGGGCGCGGCCGGAGCGGAGTCTGGGGCACGCGCCGCTGTTTCAGGTGATGTTCGGGTTGCAGAACGCGCCGGGGGGCGGGGGCGAGCCGCTGCCCGGCCTCTCCCTCCGGCCCTTCAACGCCGAAAGCGAGACGGCGAAGTTCGACCTCAGTCTGGGGCTGGTGGAGGCCGGCGGCCGTCTGAGCGGCGGGCTGGAGTACAACACGGACTTGTTCGACGCCGCGACCGTCGAGCGGATGGCCGGCCACTACGCCCGGCTGCTCGAAGCCGCGCTCGCCGACCCCGACCGAGAGGTCGGCGCGTTGGAACTGCTCGGCGAAGACGAGCGGCGGCAGCTTGACGGGTGGAACGAGACGAAGGCCGACTACGAGCGTGCCTGCCTGCACGAACTCATCGAGCGGCAGGCGGCGAGGACGCCCGACGCCGTGGCGGTCGAGTACGAGGGCGAGCGGCTGACCTACGGCGAGCTGAACGCGAGAGCCAACCGGCTCGCCCGCCACCTGCAAAGCTTGGGCGTCGGGCCGGACGCGCTGGTCGCCGTCATGCTGCGCCGCTCGGCCTCTCTGCCGGTGGCGGCGCTGGGCGTGTGGAAGGCGGGCGGGGCCTACGTCCCGCTCGACCCCGAATACCCGCAGGAGCGGCTCCGCTTCATGCTCGAAGACTGCGGCGCGCGCGTGCTCCTCACCGAGTCGGGGCTGGCGGACGTGCAGCCGGAGCACGGGGCGCGGGTCGTCCTGCTCGACGGGGAGCGGGAAGAGATCGAGAGCCGGGCTGCGGAGAACGTCGAGGGCGTGGCCGGGTCGGAAGACCTCGCCTACGTCATCTACACCTCCGGCACGACGGGCCAACCGAAGGGCGTGATGGTCGAGCACGGGCAGTTGACCAACACTCTGCGCGCGGCCTCCGAGAGGTTCAAGCTGGGGCCGGGCGCGGTCATGCCCTTCATGGCCTCGTTCTCCTTCGACATCGCTCTGTTCGAGCTCTTCGCCCCGCTACTCGTCGGCGGCTCGTCGTTGATTCTGACCAAGCAGCGCGTGCTCGACATCCCCGGCCTCGTCAAACTCTTCAGGCGGGTGACGTTCGTCCACGCCGTCCCGAGCCTGATGCGGCAGGTCACCGACTACATCATCGAGAAGAACTTGCGGGACGATTACCTTCACGTCCGCGACGCCTTCGTCGGCGGCGACCTCGTGCCGCTCGACCTCGCCGGCCGGATGAAGGAGGCTTTCCCCGAGGCCGAAATCTGGATTTGCTACGGGCCGACCGAGGCGACGATTCTCAGCACGAGCTACCGCGTCCGCCCGGGCGAGCCGACGCGGCGGCACGTCATCGGCCGGCCGCTCGCCAACGTCGAGGCGCGCGTCTGCGACGAGCGCGGCCGGACGGTTCCGGTCGGCGTCCCCGGCGAGCTGTGCGTCGGCGGGGCGGGCGTGGCGCGCGGCTACCTGCGGCGAGATTCTCTGACGGCCGAGCGGTTCGTCACGCTCGACGGCGAACGTTTTTACCGCACCGGCGACCTCGCGCGGTGGACGCCCGACGGCCAGCTCGAATTCCTCGGCCGGGCCGACGACCAAGTTAAGGTCAGGGGCTACCGCATCGAGCTGGGCGAGATCGAGAGCGCCTTGAAGCAGCATCCGGCGGTGAGGGAGGCGGCGGCCGCGGCCGTGTCGGAAGGGGCCGAGGGCGGCGACCGCCGGCTCGTCGCCTACGTCGTGCCGCAGGGGGCGTCGGCCACGCCCGACGAGCTGCGCGAGTTCTTACAGCGGAGGCTGCCCGAGTACATGCTGCCGTCGGCCTACGTCATGCTCGAACGGCTGCCGCTGACGGCGCAGGGCAAGGTCGACCGGCGCGAGCTGCCGTCGCCCGCGGCGGCGGGCGCGGACGGCGGCGGCGAGTTCGCCCCGCCGCGTGACGAGGTCGAGCTGCGGCTCGCGCAAATCTGGGAGGAGGTGCTCGGCGTCACGCGCTTGGGCATCCGCGACAACTTCTTCGAGCTCGGCGGCCACTCGCTGCTCGCCGTCAGGCTGATGTGGATGATTCAGGAGCGGTTCGGGCGCGAGCTGGAGCTGGCCGCCCTCTTCCAGCACCCGACCGTCGAGCACCTCGCGCAGCTCCTCCGCGACGAGGAAGGGCCGCGGCCGTCGTCCATCGTCGTGCCGCTCAGCGAGGGCGGGACGCGGCGGCCCTTCTTCTGCGTCCACCCCGGCGGCGGCGAGGTGCTCTGCTACCACCACCTCGCGCGGCGGCTCGGCGCGGACCGGCCCTTCTACGGCCTACAGGCCCCGAGCTTGGTCGAGGTGGCCGAGGGCGCGGACAACTTCGGCCGCATCGAAGACCGCGCCGCCGCCTACGTGCAGGCGGTGCGCGCCGCGCAGCCCGAGGGGCCGTACCTGCTCGGCGGCTGGTCTTTCGGCGGCGTCGTGGCCTTCGAGATGGCCCGGCAACTGCGGGAGGCGGGCGAGGAGGTCGGGACGCTGGCGCTCTTCGACACGGTCGCGCCCATCGTCCCCTACATAACCGACGAGACGGAGGACGCGGCGATGCTCGCGGCCCTCACGCGCGAGCGCGCCAGCCAGCTCGGCGTCGCGCTCGACTTCTCGTCGGACGAGGTCAAGGGGCTGGGGCCCGACGCGCAGTTGCGCTACGCGCTCGGGAAGGTGAGGTCGGCGGGCATGCTGCCGGAAGACGTGCGCGACGAGATCGCGCTCGAATGGATGCGCCGGCAGTTGAAGGGCTACCGCGTCAGGAGCCGGGCCTACCAGCTCTACGAGCCGCGGGTCTACCCGGGCCGGGTGACGCTGTTCAAGGGCGACATCAACCCCGGCCACCTGAAGGACGAGGGCATGCGCGAGGTCGTCGAGCTGTTCCGCGACCCGACCTACCGCTGGGCCGAGCTGTCGGCCCAGCCGGTGCGGGTCGTGAAGGTGGCGGGCTACCACGAAGTGCTCCTCCGGGAGCCGCACGTCCGGGAGCTGGCCGAGAAGCTCGGCGCGTGCTTGGACGAGACGGAAGCGAGGTGAACGGCAGTGAAAATCATCGCCTTTCTCTGGAAGTATTCGAGGTACTCGTGGAGCGTCGTGCTGGCGGCGGCGGCGGCCGGCGTCGTCAGCGGCGCCAGCAGCACGGGCCTGCTCATCGTCATCAGCACGGCGCTCGGGCGCGGCGGCGCGGCCTCGGCCGAGCTGGTCTGGGGCTTCGTCGGCCTCTGCCTCTTCGTCCCGCTCTCGCGGTGCGTCTCGCAGGTGCTGCTCGTGCAGCTCTCGCAGGGGGCGATGTTCGACCTGCGGATGGAGCTGAGCCGGCGGATGCTGGGCGCGCCGCTGCGGCGGCTCGAAGAGGTCGGCAAGCACCGGCTGCTCGCCGCCCTCACCGAAGACATCGCCGTCATCACCAACGGCCTCAGCATCATCCCCTCCGTCTGCCTGCACGCGGCCGTGCTGGTCTGCTGCATGGCCTACCTCGCGTGGCTCTCGTGGACGGTCTTCCTCGGCGTGCTGCTCTTCATCGTGGTCGGCACGGCCGTCTTCCAGCTCGGCGTGAGGTTCGCCATGCGCTACCTGCGGCTCGCGCGCGAGGAGCAGGACGCGCTCTTCGGCCACTTCCGCGCGCTGGCCGAGGGGACGAAGGAGCTGAAGCTGCACCAGCGGCGGCGGCGGGCGTTCCTCTACCGGGTGCTGAGCACGACGGCCTCCTCCTTCCGCGGGCACAGCGTCACGGGCAGCGCGCTCTACACGCTCGTCGGCAGCTCGGCCCAGCTCCTCCACTTCGCGCTCATCGGCCTCATCGTCTTCCTGCTGCCGGTCTGGCTCGGCGTCGGCGGCCAGACGCTGACGAGCTACACGGTCGTGCTCCTCTACATGATGGTGCCGCTCGACGTGCTGCTCTCGATCCTGCCGAGCCTCGGGCGGGCCAACGTGGCGCTGCGGAAGGTCGAGTCGCTCGGCCTCTCGCTGATGAAGGAGGGGCGCGAGACCGACGACGTCTACGTCCCGGCGAAGCTGGCGCGCGCGTGGGAGAGCCTCGAGCTGCGCGGGGTGCGCCACACCTACCACCGCGAGCGCGAGAACAGCACGTTCGAGCTGGGGCCGGTCGACCTCACGCTGCGACCCGGCGAGGTCGTCTTCGTGACGGGCGGCAACGGCAGCGGCAAGACCACGCTGGCGAAAATCCTGACCGGCCTCTACCTGCCCGAGGGGGGCGAAATCCTCCTCGACGGCCGGCCGCTGACCGAGCAGACCCTCGAACACTACCGCCAGCACTTCGCCGTCGTCTTCTCCGACTTCTACCTCTTCGACAGCCTGCTCGGGTTGGAGTCGCCCGAACTCGACGAGAGCGCGCGCCACTACCTCGCGCACTTCCACCTCGACCACAAGGTCGAGGTGCGCGACGGCGCGCTCTCGACGACCGAGCTGTCGCAGGGGCAGCGCAAGCGCCTCGCGCTGCTCACGGCCTACCTCGAAGACCGCCCCATCTACGTCTTCGACGAGTGGGCGGCCGACCAAGACCCCGAATTCCGAGACATCTTCTACTTCCAGCTCTTGTCGGAATTGAAGGCGAAAGGTAAAACTCTAGTGGTCATCAGCCACGACGACCGCTACTACCACCTCGCCGACCGCCTCGTGAAGCTCGACAGCGGTCAGGTCGTCTACTCCGCCCCGCCCGCGCAGCTCGCCGGCGTCGCGGGGCGGGCGCTGCCGGAGGGGGCGGGGCGGGACGCGGCCGCCGCCCGCTCCGTCTGAGGGGCCGGCCGCGGGGTCGCGGGCGGCGGGGCGGGACGCGGGCGAAGCCCTTAACCAAAGCTCTTAACCACAACGCCACCGGTGGCCCGGTGCGAACAGAAGGAGACCGAACATGTTCGAAGACGAAGGCGAAGACAAAACCACCTACAAAGTGGTCGTCAACCACGAGGAGCAGTATTCGATCTGGCCCGCCGACCGCGAGAACGCGCTCGGCTGGAACGACGCCGGCAAGTCCGGGACGAAGCAGGAGTGCCTCGCCTACATCGAGGAGGTCTGGACGGACATGCGCCCGCTCAGCCTCCGCAAGAAGATGGAGGAGGCGGCGCGGGCGGGCGAGTCGGGCGAGGGCTGACGCGCCCGGCCGACTGTCGGGCGCGGGGCGGGCGGTGCGCGATGAAGAACCCTTCCTTGCTCCTTCTGTGGCTCGCGCTGGTCGCGCCCCTCGCCGCCGCCGGTTGCGCCGGCGGCGGGGCGGGCGCGCCCGCGCGGGTCGCGGGTCGCTGGGAGGGGGCCGTCGAGTTCCGCGGCGCGCGACTCCCGCTCGCCGTCAACGTCGTCGAGGGCGAGGGCGGTCTCCGCGCCGACATCAGCAGCCCCGACATGTTCTGGCACGAGTTGCCGCTCAGGGAGGTCACCCACCGGCCCCCGCGGCTCCGCCTCGAAGTCCCCGTGTCGCCGCTCCCGCTCGTCCTCGACGGCACGGTCAAAGGGGACACTTACGCCGGCCGCAGCCGGGAAGGGGAGCTCGAAATCCCTTTCACGCTGAAGCGCGCGGCGCCGGCGCCCGCGCCGCCTTACGGCCGCGAGGAGGTGAGGTTCGGTGGCGGGGGCGTCGAACTCGCCGGCACGCTGCTGCTGCCCGCCGGGCCGGGGCCGCACCCGGCCGTCGTCTTCCTCCACGGGGCCGGGCCGCACCCGCGCCACGATTACTTCTTTTACGCCGACCTGTTCGCCCGCAGGGGCGTCGCCGCCCTCGTCTACGACAAGCGCGGGGTCGGCGACTCCACCGGCGACGCGCGGGCCGCCGGCCAGTCGGATTTGGCCTCCGACGCGCTGGCCGCCGTGCGGCTACTCGCGTCGCGCAAAGAGATCGACGCGCGCCGCATCGGCCTCTGGGGGCAGAGCCTCGGCGGCATGGTCGCGCCGCTGGCCGCCGCGCGCTCCGCCGGGGCCGTCGCCTTTCTCATCCTCGTCTCGCCGCCCGGCGTCACACTCGGCGAGGCCGAGGCGTGGGACGACGAGTTTGACCTGCGCCGGCGCGGCTACCCCGAGGCCGTGGTCGAGCGCTCCAACCAACTCAACGCGCAGCTCAACCGGTATTACCGGACGGGCGAGGGGCGCGAGGCCGTGTTGGAAGCGCTCGCGCGGGCGCGACGCGAGGGCTGGGCCGCCCACACAGACCTCCCCGAAGTCGTGCCGCACTCGCGCGCCGACTCGGCCTTCGGCGGCCTCGACTTCGACCTCGACCCCGCGCCCGTTCTGGAACAACTCGAAGTCCCCGTGCTCGTCA
>Ga0196962_10000632_pt1 | contig 13326 bp, 6 predicted proteins | sample S3v_20metaG_FD_183186 | JGI IMG/M metagenome (GOLD analysis project Ga0196962, IMG submission 183186) | Soil microbial communities from Anza Borrego desert, Southern California, United States - S3+v_20 | ecosystem: Environmental > Terrestrial > Soil > Desert | place: USA: California | collected... | reverse complement strand
GACTTCTACGAGACCGAGGTGGACGCCAAGGTCAAGGCCCTCACCGCCCTCCTCGAGCCGGTGATGATCGTCTTCGTCGGCGGCATCGTCGGCTTCATCGTGATCGCGATGTACCTGCCGATGTTCAGCATCTACGAAAAGATCCGCTGAGCGGGAGCTGTTCTCGAGCCCCAAGGCCATGCTGGTCTTCGGCGCGCGATTCCCCCGTCGGCGACCCCGGCTGGGTGAGGCCGCAGCCGGGGGAATCGGCTCAGACCTCTCTTCTCTCTCCGCTGTGAGTTAGGGCCCTATAGCGGCGCGAAGTAACAGCGGAACGCAAAGGATCCGCTGAGACCGTAAGTGCTACGCTGACGCACATGGATCGCGTGGGCGTTCGAGAACTGCGTCAGAACCTCTCGCGCTACTTGGTCGAGGTGAAGGCTGGCGAGAGCTTCGTGGTCACCGAGCGCGGCAGGGAGGTCGCGCGGTTGACGCCGTCCGGCCCGCCCGATTCGCCACTTGCCAGGCTGGTCGCCGAGCGAGGAGCCACCCTGCCCAGCGCCAACCTCGTCGCTGTGGCGCGACGATCGAGCCGCAGGCCGGCTTCCGGCCCGCCGAGCCGGAATGTGCTCGGTGAGCTGCGGGAGGAGCGGCTGTAGCCCGCCGACTCGCCTACCTGGACAGTTCCGCCTACGTGAAGCTCCCGCTGCACGAGCCGGAGCACCAACCGCTCGTCACCGAGCTCTCCCGGTGGGACGGATATGTATCGAGCACTCTGCTCGCAGTTGAGGCGATTCGGGCCTGTGCCCGTTACGGGGCCGATTATGCTCACGATGCGCGGTCGTGGCTCGATGGGGTCGCACTACTGCCCTTGGACGATTCGATCCTCGATCATGCTGCCTCCCTTGAGCCACAGGCACTGAGAAGCCTGGATGCTCTGCATATCGCGACCGCACTCAGCATTCGCGAGGAGATCGGCGTGCTGCTCACCTATGACGATCGAATGATTGCTGCCGCAACGAAGTACGGGATCGCAGTCGCAAGCCCAGATCAGTAGCGATTTCGCCCGATTCGCCTCGCTTTCGCTGGAGGAATTGGGAACGGAACCGCCCAGGGTGAACTGGGGAGAAATCCTCCCATTCGATTACGTCGGTTCCCGTCGCTCCGACGAACAATTGTCCGCTGGCCATTGACTAGATGCCTTTGTACCAATAGAAGGACAATTGCTTTTTTCAAACCGGCCCGAGTTTGGGTGTTCGGCTCGGATGGCAACCGACGCTTAGGGGAGGCGATGTCATGTCCGGGCAAACTGGTGGTGGTCTAGGTCATGGTGGAGGCGAGCGGGTGAGGCCCAAGGGTCGACCGTTTGGTCTGGTTCGCCAAGCATTGGTGCCGACGATCGCCGCCCTCTTCTTCCTGGCGCTGAGTCCGGCCGCGGCGGTCTCCGATCCCCCCAGCAACGCGTTCCGGTTCGTCTACGACGCCGACGGGCGCCTTAAGGCGGCGATCGATCCCGAAGGGGACACCGCCGCCTACGACTGGGACGCCGTCGGCAACATGCTCTCCATCGGCCGCCACGATTCAGATCAGCTGTCGATCCTCCAACTGGCACCTTCACGCGGGGACGTCGGCGAGACGGTCGAGATCAATGGCACGGGATTCTCGGCGACGCCCGGCTCGAACACGGTGAAATTCAACAGCACCGCAGCGACGGTGAAAGCGGCGACGCCTTGGTCCTTGACGGTCGACGTCCCCGTCGGCGCCAGCTCCGGACCGGTGACGGTGCAGACGCCCGGGGAAGGGCCGGAGACCAGCGCCCAGAGCTTCACGGTCGCGAGCTCCTCTGGCCCCAGCATCTCCTCGCTCTCTCCGACCCTGGCAGCGGCCGGGGAAGAAGTGACGATCTCCGGCGCGAACTTCGAGCCGCTGCTAGTAGACAACGTCGTCGCTCTCGACAGCATGCGGCCGGAACTGGTTTCGGCCTCGAGCGCAGCAATCAAATTCAAAGTCCCGTCAGCGAGGCTCGGCGGCCGTGTCACGGTCTCAACCCAGAACGGTTCGAGCACCGGGATCGATCTGTTCGTCCCTCCGGCCGGAACCGCGACGTCGAAAATCGGCACGATGGCGCGCCTTGCCTCGGGCGTGCAGAAAACCGTCGAATTCACGGGCTCCGAAAAAGCTGCCTTGGTGCTCTTCGACGGTACCGCCGGGGAGCGAGCATCGCTCGTGCTCTCGGAAAGCACGGTCACCAGCGGCACGGTGTCCATCTGGAGCCCCAACGGGACCCAGCTCGCGACGGGGAGCTTCTCGAAAAGCGGCGGGGGCCTGATCGAAACCGGGAGCCTGCCGACCACGGGCTCCTATACGGCGCTGCTATCGCCGGCGGGCGCGAGCAGCGGCTCGGTGAAGGTTACGCCCTATGACTTCCCGGAACCGACCGGGCCGATCGTCCCCTCCGCGACCGCCGAAGGGGTTACCAAATCGGTTTCGATCATCGCCCCCGGCCAGAACGCCCGTTTCAAGGTGCCGCTGACGACGAGCACGAGGGTGGCGCTGCGGACCAACAACTCCAACATGAGCGGGAGCTACAAGGTCAAATGGGTGTCGCCCGACGGCTTCTCGTCGGTCATCGTGAGCTTCGGCGCAAAAGAAAACTGGTTCTGGGACACGCGGACGTTCTCTCCCGCCGGAGACTGGACCCTGATGGTCGATCCGGAAGGGATCGCCACCGGAACGGTCGACCTGCAGGTCTGGGAAGTCCCCGACAAAACCGGTGGCGCGTTCGCCGAAGGCGGTGGCTCCGTCACCTCGACGATCGCGATCCCCGGCCAGCGCGAGCTAATCACCTTCGCGGGTGTGAAAGATCAGCTGATCACCTGGTTGACCTCCGAAAGCACGATTGCCGCCGGCGTCGGGGTGACGCTGCTCAGGCCGAACGGTGCCGCCCTCGCAGGTGGGTATCCTGAACAGACGACCCTGCCGGAAACCGGCACCTACACCTTCGTGGTGGATCCGAACCCCACCGGGCAGCAGCCGGTCACCAACGGCACCGGCAGCGTCAAACTCACCGCGAAACAGGTGCCCCCGGACCAGACCGGGACGATCACGCCCGTCGCGACCTCGACTGGGACCACCCAGGCGGTCTCGATCACTGCTGCCGACCAGAACGCCCGCTTCAAAGTCCCGTTGAGCGCCGGCGCCAAGGTGGCGCTGCGGACCAACAACTCCAACATGAGCGGCTCCTACATCATCAAATGGATCTCACCTGACGGCCTCTCCTCGGTCAGCACTACTTTCGGCGCCAAAGAAAACTGGTTCTGGGACACGCGGACGTTCACGGCCGGCGGTGAATGGACGCTGCTAGTCGACCCCCAAGGGAACGCCACCGGCACGGTCGACCTGCAGCTCTGGGAAGCACCCGACAAAACCGGCGCGACCATTACCCCTTCGGTCGGCGGCGGCTCGCTGACCTCGACGATCACGATTCCCGGCCAGCGCGAGCTGATCACCTTCAGTGGCACCGCCTCGCAGCTAATCACGGTCAGAGCGGAAGAATCGACGATCGCCAGCGGCAAAATGCTGGTTCTGAAGCCGGACGGCACCACGCTGGCCGGGAGCGAAGCCACCTTCTCGACCAGCATCGCCGGCAAACGGGAAGTGACGCTTCCGACCACCGGCACCTACACGATCGTGATCGACCCACCGTCCACCGGCTCCCAGCCGGTGACGAACGGTACTGGGAGCGTGAAAGTAAAGGCCTACATCGGCTCGCACGCCGCCTGGTTTGCCCCGAGCGGGCCGACCACTCAGCTCGTCCGCCTGACGACCGAGGAGCTAACGCCGCCAGGCTTTTCGGACATCACGGCAGGTGGCCGGGTCCAGCGTCAGGTTGAGGCCCCGTCTCCCGCGGCCACCGACTGGGGCGACGGCCGAGCGGCGAGCCGTGCCCGAGCGGACGACATCACAGCAGCGATGCGAGCCTTCCATCCCGCTCCGATCAAGGTCTGGTATCCGTCGCGGAAAAAGCCCGCCTGGGAAGCGCCCGAACCGAATAGTCCCTGGACGGAGATCAGCGACCTGCGAGCGCCCGACGGCATCACCGCCCTGACCGGGCAGGTGCTCGAGCGAAACGGCCTGCCGGTCGCCGGGGTCCGCGTCTCGGTCGAGGGCACCTCCGCCGGCGCGAGGACCGACGAGGCCGGACGGTTCCTGCTCTCTGACCTTCCCGCCGGTGCCCAGACGCTGGTGGTCGACGGCGAAGGGGTGGCGGACGGGCGGCGATATGGAAGCTACGAGGTCAAGGTCGAGCTCGAAAACGGCGAGACTACGGCCCTCGACTACACGATCTGGCTGGCACCACTGGACCCGGCGGGCGATCGCCGCGTCGCCTCGCCGACCAGGAGCGAGACCAGCCTCGCCACCCCGAGCATTCCGGGCCTGGAAATCCGGATACCGGCGGGCACTGTGATCAGGGATGCCGAAGGCAAAGTGGTGAGGGACCTGAACATCACCGCGATTCCGGTGAACCAGGCGCCCTTCCCTCTGCCGCCGTTCGTGCCGATCCCGGTCTACTTCACCGCGCAACCGGGACGCGCCTATCTCAGCAAGGGCGCCCAGATCATCTACCCCAACTGGGCTCACTTGCGGCCCGGCCAGCGCGCCGAGTTCTGGAACTACGACGCCAAGGATCGCGGCTGGTACGTCTACGGTAGGGGCACCGTTAGCTCCGACGGCAAGCAGGTCATCCCCGACCCCGGGGTCCGCGTCTGGCAGTTCACCGGCGCGATGCTGGCCGCCAGCCCCCTGCCACCTGGGACCTATCCGACCGGCACCTCGACGGCCGGGGACCCGGTCGACCTCTATAGCGGCCTCTTCACCTACGGCAAGCGCGACCTCGTCCTGCCCGACACGATCCCGATCGACATCCAGCGCACCTACCGACCGGGAGACTCGAATTCCTATAGCTTCGGCATCGGCACGACCAATCAGTACGACCTCCGGCTTTGGTCCGGCGCCGAGGCAGCCGAAGCTAACCTGATCCTGCCCGACGGGCAACCCCTGCACTACGTCCGCACCACGCCGGGGACGGGCTACACCGACGCGATCTATGAATCAACCAGCACCCCGGGGCCCTTCTACGGGTCGAAGCTGGAATACAGCCCGGGCCCTAACGCCGCATGGTGGAACCTCCGGCTGACGAACGGGATGACCTTCGTCTTCGGCATCGCCCGCCTGCTGGAAATCCGCGACGGCTTTGGGAACGCGCTGGTGATCACGCGCAGCGGCGAAAACATGACCCGGATCACCTCGCCGCACGGGCGCTGGGTGAAATTCAGCTACGACGGCTTCAACCGGATCACCGAACTCTCCGATAATGGCGGACGGCACGTCAAATACACCTACTCCTCTGGGCGATTGACGAAAGTCGAAGGACCGGCGGGTCGCACGACGGAATACGAATACGACGGCTCCGGTCGGATGACCGCGGTCGTGAACGCTCGCGGCAATAAATATCTGCAGGTTGCCTACGATGCCAACGGCCGGGTCAAAACGCAGACGACGGCCGACGGAGGCGTCTTCACTTTCGACTACGTGCTCGATGAAACGGGGAAGGTCGAAGCGACCAAGGTGACCGATCCGCTTGGGAACCAGCGCAAGGTTGGGTTTGATTCGGAAGGCTTCCCGGTGAGCAACACGCGTGCCGTAGGCACCGAATTGGCACAGACCACCTCCTACGACAGGCAACCTGGAACCGGCTTGGTCCTGTCCAGCACCGATCCGCTGGGGCGGACGACCGAATTCGACTACGACGCCGTGGGCAATCTCACCGAAATGACGAGGCTGGCCGGCACCGAAGATGCCGTGACGACGACGTTCGACTACGCGCCAGGCACGGATCGAATGACGAAACTCATCGATCCCCTCGGCCACGAAACCGATCTCGAATACGGCCCAAAAGGAGAATTGCTGAAGGAAACCGACGCACTTGGCCATGAGACCAGGATCGGCTACAACGGCGAAGGCCTCCCGATCTCCATCACCGATCCGGAAAGTGGGGAGACGACCTACTCATACACGAGTGGTGATCTGACCTCGGTCACCGACGCGCTTGACCGAACTACCCAGCGGTTCGTCGACAGCCTCGGCCGGGTTCGTTCGATCACCTCCCCCCAAGGCCGCCGGCTTCGGATGAACTACAACGAAGCCGGTGAGCTGACCGCTTTCATAACGCCGTCCGGAGCGACCACCTCTATCGGCCGAGACGCCGACGGCGACGTTACGTCGGTTACCGATCTACGGGGCGGCGAAACGACGATGGCGTACGACGATATGGATCGGCTGGAAACTGAAACCGATCCGCTCGAAGCCACCGCCGAGCGAAGTTACGACAAAGCCGGGAACCTCGTCAAAGCGATCAGCCGCAGCGGGAAGGTCAGCGAATTCAGCTATGACACGCTCGGACGTTTGGCCAAAGCTCGCTTTGGAGTCGAAGGCGTAGGGGCTGAGAGCACGATCGAATACGAATACGACGATGCGAACCGGTTGATCGGCGCCAATGACAGCGCCAGCGGAGAACTCGTGCTCGGCTACGACGAACTAGACAGGATCACCGAAGTCAGCGGCCCCCAGGGGACGGTCGGCTACGAATACGACGACGCAGGTCGCCGCACGGCCCTAACGCTGCCGTCCCAGGAACCTCTTGCGTACGAATACGACGACGCCAATCGGCTCACGGCCCTATCTCGCGGCGCCGAAGTTGTCTCAGTCGCCTACGACGACGCCGGGAGGGCGACCGGCCTGACCCTCCCCGACGGGATCGAGCAGCTCTACGGCTATGACAAAGCGGGACAGGTGACGTCGATGGCCTACGCGCACGGCAACAGTTCTCTGGGCACGATCGACTACGCCTACGATCTTGACGGACGCCTCGAAGCCATGTGGGGGGACTACGCCCGGATGACGGTCCCCCAGGCGATGGGCCTCGGGACCTACAACTCCGCCAATGAGCTGGTTGAACGTGGTGCCGAGAAACTGAGCTACGACGCCGACGGCAACCTGATCGACGACGGCACGAACCGTTACGCCTGGAATGCCCGCGGGGAGTTGATCGGCATCGATGGCCCGACCGATGCCGCCTTCGCCTACGATCCCTTCGGGCGGCGAATCTCCAAGGCGATCGGCGAATCCACGACGGGCTTCCTCTATGACGGCGGGAACATCGTCCAGGAATACAGCGGCGGGGAACTCACCGGCTCGATCCTGACCGGCCTAGCGCTGGACGAGATTTTCGCTCGGACGACGGGCGAAGACACCGAGAGCTTTCTGACGGACCGGCTCGGAAGCGCGATTGCCCTGGCTGACGCTTCGGGCGCGGTCACCACGACGTACAGCTACGAGCCGTTCGGCGCGGTGAGCAGCTCTGGGGATGCGAGCGACAATCCCTACCAGTTCACCGGTCGGGAGAACGACGGCCTTGGCCTGCAGTTCAACAGGGCGCGGTACTACGACCCGGAAGCGGCCAGGTTCATCAGCCCGGACCCCCTCGGATTCGCCGCCGGCTCGGCGAACCTCTACCACTATGTCAACGGAGCCCCTTTGAACTTCGTTGATCCAACTGGCGAAATGGAATTCTCCATTTCGATTCCCAGTCCGCAGGATTTGGCCGAAAGCGCGGTTGGTGCCGCAGCCGACGTGGGCGAGTTTGCCTGGGAGCACAAGGAGGAAATCGCAACCGGCACCGCGGCAGGGGTCTGTATTTGGGCGACGGCGACCGCCTGTGGCTGGGCCGCGGGCGGGGCGTTCCTGGCTGGAACGACCCAGAACATCGAGGACCATGCCGGGGACTGCGGAGGATTTCTAAGCAGCCCGGGATTCTGGCTTGACCAGGCCGGGACGACCGCCGCGAACGCCGTCGGCTCGCTGCCCGGGCTGCTACCGAAAGCAGTAGGGGAGATGAGTCCGAGCTTGCTTCCGCCGACCCGCGCTGGGAGATGGCTGTACAACACGCCCCCCAGTGCAACTAATCTCGGCGCAAGTACCGTGATCGAGCCCGGACTCCAGGAAAGCTTCGGAGGCGGTAGCCCAGCGACCTCATCCTGTTGACTTTGATGGCAGACACTCCACAGCGATACAAGACGCGCTCTCAGGCGACCGTCGTTGCTTTGGTGGGTGCGGGCTTTTGCATCCTCATGGTCGGAATGATCGTGAGCGCCAAGCACGCTGAGACGATTGTCTTCGCGGGGCTCTGCCTCGCGGTGACGGTCCCCATTGGGCTAAGGACGGTGTTCTCAGAGCTCGCGGTGTACGACCACGGAATCAAGGTACGGAATCCGTTCTCAAGCTTTGAGCTTGGTTGGGACGAGATCGACGACTTTGACATTGGTAGGGCAAGGTTCCTGCCGATGGTGTGCGTTATCCGATTGAAAGGCGACGGCAAGAGGCACGCCACTGCGATCCAGGAACGCACCAACTTTCCGGATGGATCTGCGCAGGCAGTGGTCGACGCCCTAAATGCCGAGCTTGCAACGCGTCGGGCACACTCTCGCCTTTAACGCGATGCGGTCTCACGGGCAGCTAGCGGGAGGCAGGACGCAGGGTGTTGATACCGGAGGTCTGGACCCAAGCGATACGACCGCGCCCAGCCCAAGCCTCGTAGGCGATCGCACATACCGCAGCGGCAGACAGAGTCTGGCGGGCTCGGGGAGCTGTCCGGGCGGGATTCCTGGTGTTCTTCTTTGGAGCGCTCGCCCCCCTGGGGGTCATTCCCTGGGCCTCCTGGAAGCTCGATCCGGGCCTGGTGAGAGAGGAATCCGGATATCACGGAAAACAGGGGCAGGATGACTGACGCGCTGCTCGGGACCAGCGCAAACCGGATTGCTTGTTCCGGATCATCAAATCGACCGGTCGGTGACGGCTAGGGAGGCTATGTCGGCTTGGCGGGAACAGGATCAGCGCGCCTCACTCGCCGCGGTGCCTTGGCGGGGGCGGCGCTGCTCGGGATCGGCGCCGGCCTGGGTCGGCTCATCGGTGACGGTGTCGACGGGGGTGGTCGGGGGTCCGCGGATGCGGGTGCTGTTGCCTTCCACGGCGGCCATCAGGCGGGAATCGCTACGCCGGCGCCGGAATTCTTGACCTTTGCGTCGTTCGATCTCGCTAGCGAGGATCCGGACGAGCTGCGAGAGCTGCTGCAGGAGTGGACGGCTGCGGCGGTTTCGTTGACGCAGGGCGAGGAGGTTCGATCGCGGAGCGAGGACCCTGGTTTGGCTCCATCGGATCCGGGGGAGGCAGTCGGCCTCGGGCCGAGGGGTCTGACGATCACGGTGGGCTTCGGACCGAGCGTCTTTGGAGTCGACGGAGCGGATCGATTCGGCCTGGCGTCCCGGCGCCCGCCAGCGCTCGCCCCGCTCCCTGGGTTTCGCGGGGAGGGACTCGATCGGGGGCGCTCGGATGGCGATCTCTGCGTGCAGGCCTGCGCCGAAGATCCCCAGGTCGCCTTTCACGCGGTCCACACGCTGACGCTGATCGCGGCCGGTACGGCCGGCCTACGCTGGTCGCAGAACGGCTTCGGTCGCACCTCCAGCACTAGTCGTACCCAGGCGACGCCCCGCAACTTGATGGGGTTCAAGGACGGCACCAACAACATCCGCGCCGAGGACAGCGAGGCGATGGAGGAGCACGTCTGGGTGCAGGCGGGTGACGGGCCGGCCTGGATGCAGGGCGGCACCTATCTCGTCGCGCGTCGCATCAAGATCCTCTTCGACGTCTGGGACCCGACCAGCCTCGAAGGTCAGGAGCGGGTGATCGGCCGCGAGAAGCTGAGTGGCGCTCCGCTCGGGGGGCAGGAAGAGTACGACGCTGTCGACCTCAAAGCGAGGCGGGGTGGTCAGCCGGTAATTCCCACGGATGCTCACATTCGCCTCTCTAGCCCCGAGACCAATGGCGGCCGGCGCATCCTTCGCCGCGGCTACTCATTCTCCGAACCGGCCGAACCCGGCTCGGGCCAGATCGACGCAGGTCTGTTCTTCATCTCCTTCCAACGTGATCCCGAGCAATTCATCTCGATCCAGCGCAGGCTCGCTGAATCGGACACTCTCAACCGCCACACTCTGCACACCGCCAGTGCCCTCTTCGCCTGTCCACCGGGAGTCCAGCCCGGAGGCTTCGTCGGCGAAGGGCTCTTCGCGTGAAGTCACCCTGCACGCTGCCGGCCATTAACTCGGCTCGTTCTGCGCGGTTTCTCCGTCGAACCCTAGGACGCGCACAGTTCCTATGCGCCGAGAGCGCTGAGCAGAACGGCGACGCTCAACATTATTGCCAGGGCCGACACACTGGGGCGACCCCTAGCAGGGCAGGATCGGCATCGCGATGAGGAGGCGCTTGCGGTCTCTCGCCGGCGGTCATCAACTGGAAGAGGTTGGCGCTGAGTTGGAAGGAATGGGGCCGTCGTTTCCGAGCGGCATTAATTGCCGTTACTCAGGGCTGGACGTTTGTGCGGCTCCCATCTCCCAAGAATTGGGGGCGTCGATTGGCCGAAGTCGCCACTTTTCCAGACTCCAGAACCTTACTTTTTGGGCTTTTAGGCAAGAAACGCGATTCAGCCGAATATCGCGTCGTGGAGGCTCAAGCTGGCGATCAAGAGGCCGATGAGGAGAGGGCAAATCTGCCAGTGCCTCGGGAGCCGATTGGCGAAGTCCGGGCTCTGGCGCAAACGATAGGTCCACTAGGAGGTACCTATGTTGCTCCAGAACATCCGGGCTCGAATCGGTGCCCGGCTCAACGGCGACAAGGAGGCCGGCTTCACGCTGATCGAGCTCCTCGTCGTCATGCTGATCCTCGGCATCCTCGCCGCGATCGCCCTGCCGGCGTTCTTCAACCAGAAAGAGAAGGCGGGGGACGCGAAGGCGAAGGAGAACCTTCACACGGCTCAGGTAGCGATGGAGACCTGCGCCACGGAAGGCAACGGCGAATACGGCGAAGGCGCAACTGGCTGCGACCAGAAAAAACTCCACGAAATCGAGTCTGCGATTCCAGAAACCGGTGGCTATAAAGCAATTACGCCGGAAAAAGATGGATACACGCTGACCGCGGAAGGGACGAGCGGCGACTTCTCCATCATCAACACCGGGTCCGCCCTCGAATTCACCTGTACGGGCCTAAACAAGGGTGGCTGCCCGTCAACCGGCAAATGGGGCACCTGAGCGGCGTCCTGACAGTTTGGTCCTAACCACGAGATGCGAGGGCGGGCCATTGGTCCGCCCTCGCTCGTGGATGGCAAAGAGTTTCGAAATGTCGTCAAGTCCTCTTCCAAATCGGATCCCGATGGCGCTTCGTGTGGTCGTCGTACTGGCGGCTGTCTTAACCGGTGCCCTGGTTCGGATCCATGCGGCGCCGGCAGCGGTCCCGAACTTTAAGGCCGTCTCAGCCGACGGCAAAGTGGTCTTCTTCGAAACCGAAGAGTCGTTGGTGCCGGGGGATACGGACACCAAGCGGGACGTGTATGCGCGATATTTCGATGCGGCGGCTGGGCAGTACGTGACGCAGCAGGTGTCGGTTGGGCCGGCGGGGGGGAACGACGCTTATGCGGCGCAGTTCGAGGCGGCGAATGGGGCGGGGACGCGAGTCTTCTTCTCGACCGAAGAGCGGCTGGTGGGGGAGGACACGGATCGGCAGGTCGACGTTTATGTGCGCGACTTGGGCGATGAGACGACTTCGCTGGTGAGCGTGGGAGCTGGTGATTGTGCGCCGGCGTGTGGCAACGGGGAAATGCCGGCGACGTTCGCGGGCGTGAACGAAACGGGCACCGAGGTCTTCTTCGCGAGCAACGAAGAGCTGAGCGGTGGGGACACCGACGATTCCGCGGACATCTACCTGCGGAGGCTGGACACGGGGGAGACGGAGCTGGTCTCCGGCGGCGAAGCGGCTTGCTCGCCCGGCTGCGGCAACGGGGCGTTCGACGTCTCGGGTCGCGGGATCTCGGCCGACGGGTCGCATGCGTACTTCACGACCGAAGAGGCGCTGTCGCCTGCCGACGGGGATACCGCGCGCGACATCTATGCGCGCGACTTGGGCAGTGGGCAGACGGTTTTCGTCTCTCGCGGCGAGTGCGGGGGCTGCGGCAACGGCGGCAAGGTGCCGGTCTTCGACGCCAGCTCGGCCGACGGCGAGAAGGTCTTCTTCAGCAGCGACGAAGCGCTGGTGACCGGCGACGACGACGCGCGCACCGACGTCTACATGCGCGACCTGCCGGGCGGGCCGACGACGCTGGTCTCCGGGGGGAGCGACGCCCAGCCGGCGAGCTTCGCGGCAGCTTCGGCCGACGGCGCGCACGTCTTCTTCACCACCGCCGAGGGTCTGCTGCCCGGGACCGACGGCGACACCGCCAACGACGTCTACGAGTGGACCGCCGGCGGTCCGTTGACGTTGGTCACCTCCGCCACCTGCACGGGCTCCTGCGGGGTGACGTTCGATGCCGCCAGCGAAGACTCTTCCGAGGTCGTCTTCCAGACCGCCGAGCGATTGGCGCTGGAGGACACGGACTCGCAGGTCGACCTGTACCGGCAGGCGGTCGCCGGCGGCGAACCGGTTCTCGTCTCGCGCGGCGACGCCGGCTGCCCCTCGTGCTGGAACGGACCGGCCGACGTCGATTTCAACGAGGCCGCCGGCGACGCCTCGCGGGTGATCTTCGGCACGGAGGGGGGCGTCCTCGGCGAAGACACCGACGGGGAAGACGACATCTACCTGCGCGACGTCGAAGGGGAAACGACCAGCCTGATCACTACCTCGCCTAGCTACTGCCCGCTGAAAAAAGGGAACTGCGGCGCCACCTTCGCCGCCGCTTCGAGCGACGGGCGCCAGGTCTACTTCCGCAGCGTCGAGCGGTTCACGCTCGAAGACGGCGACGACGAAGCCGACGTGTACGAACGCTTCCTCGGGCTCACCCCGAGCGAAGACCTCACGCGCCTGGTCTCGACCAGAAACTCGCCGGACCTCGAACTCGAGCCCGAACCCCCGGCCCTGACGGCGACCGACCCCGCCTCGCCCAGCTCGTCGCGGACGCCGCGGGTGATCGGCGACGCGGAAGCCGGGACCACGGTGAAGATCTACCCGACTGCCGACTGCTCCGGCGAACCGATCGGGAGCGGGAGCGCCGCCGAGCTGGCGAGTCCGGGGCTGCAGGTCTCGGTGGCGGCGGGCTCGCTGACCAGGTTTCGCGCCACCGCCGAAGCCGATGGCTTCGTCTCCAAGTGCTCTGAAGGGATCGGCTACCGCCACATGGTGGAATCGAGCGGCGAAGACGGCGAAGAAGAGGTGAAGCAGGTAGGGGGAGGGGGCGACGGAGAGGGAGGC
>Ga0196962_10000631_pt1 | contig 13334 bp, 16 predicted proteins | sample S3v_20metaG_FD_183186 | JGI IMG/M metagenome (GOLD analysis project Ga0196962, IMG submission 183186) | Soil microbial communities from Anza Borrego desert, Southern California, United States - S3+v_20 | ecosystem: Environmental > Terrestrial > Soil > Desert | place: USA: California | collected... | reverse complement strand
TAACAGCTTCTACAAGCTCTTTTTCGACTATTATCTGCTTGGATATAACTGATCTCAGCTTCTTAATATCAAGCGGCACAATGCTATCAATTGTCCCAGTGCTGTAAGCGTAAATATATTCATTGATGATTTTTGAAACAAATGCTGGGGCCACCAATATCAGAAATAGCAGACTCTCTTTCATTATCTTGGAATCCGAGTCGCTTGCAGCCAGTGATGCGATGTATGATCGCAGTAAGTGCATACGGTTATCACTAAGCTCCTCAATTGATGATGCTACCAAAATGCCAGTATCCGTTAGTTCGTAGAATGGCACTCCTTCTAACTGGAGGGCTTTCGGCCCCCTCCTCAGGGGCAGCCTGCCACCTTCCCTTACCACACCTGCTGGGATGAGAACTTCGTCAAGGTCGCGGAATATGCCTGAGTAGATGTTTTGCCATAGGATGCCGTGCTGCTTGGCAATGGCATGTGCTATTGAAGTCCTCGTGCGAAGATCTGGACTCTGCTCTGTGGCCAGATGTGCAATTATACCACGCTGTCTCTTTGCCTCTCCTGTAAACTTGTTCTTGCGGGTCTTAAAGGTGTCAAATATGGCAATAGTTGATTTTTTCACTTGCACGAAAGCACCATCCGCAAGGTTAATTTTTACAGTAGTCTGTTAATATTTTAATTTGTTGTTTTTAAATTATATTTCAATAGGTGTACTATATAATATACAAACGTGAGGCTCTTCCAAATAAACTCGGTATACTTTCTTTAGATAATTATCTTGGCCTTTAAGGTATTTTTGCACATTTAATTCTAAATTCTATATTGTAGGTAAAGATCTTTGAATCTTTTTATTGATGCATACCCGACCTTAGGCGGTGGCAACAAAGGGCAAGATAATCGTAATAGAGGGTACAGATAAGGCCGGCAAAGGTAGCCAATCTCGCATGCTTGCAGAGACCCTAAAGGCTTCTGGTAAGATTTGTGTCATTTTGGACTTTCCTGACTACACTACACCAATTGGAATGGAAATAAAAGCATTCCTTGAGGGTAAGCGTGTTTATCCCTCAGAGGTCAAGCACTTGCTGTTCTCAGCAAACAGATGGGAAAAGAAGAAAGAGATCGAGAGTATGCTCGAAAATGGGACGATTATTATCATGAATCGTTACTGGCAGTCAAACCTTGTATACGGCGTGGCAAACGGCATGGACATTAACTGGCTTCTTCGGCTTGACAAGGGCATGCCAAAAGAAGATGTTGTGCTTTTGATCTTGGTCAATCCAAGTGTATCTGCCAAGCGCGCTGAGATACAGGATACATTTGAGTCAGATGCTCAGCTAGCAACAAATGCCTATAAAAACTACCTGAAGTTTGCAAAGCAATACCGATGGAAGGTCATTGATGGGTCAAAGAGTAAGGAGCAGGTTCATCAGGAAATATTGAAAATAATAAGGAAAGAACTCAAAGTTTAAGTCCTCTTATCTTATGATATACAAAACAAGTAACCAATATGGACTTCGCAGGCGAAATAACAGATCCCATCCATAAATACATCAGATTCTCGCTGGTTGAAAAACAACTGATTGATAGCCCTGCTTTTCAGCGCTTGCGGAGAATAAGACAGCTGGCTGGCGCACATCTAGTGTACCCGAGCGCACAACATTCGCGCTTTGAACACTCCCTTGGTGCAATGCATATCGCCGGTCTTGCAGGGGAGACATTGCTTGGCAAGGGATACATTGATGATGTCGAAATCGTACAGGATCTGAGACTTGCTGCGTTGTTGCACGATATTGGGCACGGGCCTTTTTCACACCTATTCGAAGAGGTACTTGAGTATCGCTGTAATACCAGCCATGAAGACCTTGGAAAAAAGATTATAATGCAAAGTGAGATTGCCGACATTTTGGGAAGGTACGGCTACAACGCGCACAGGATATGTCGGCTCACATTTGGCCAGTCAAAGGTTAATTTCATGAATGAGATCATTTCTGGTGGACTGTCTGCAGACATCATGGACTATTTGCCTCGAGACGGCCTTTTCACGGGTGCAGAATATGCCAAGTTAGACTACCACCGGCTTGTAAGTTCTCTTGAAGTTTCGAAGAACCGACTTGCAATAAACAGGTCTGCTCTCAACTCACTTGAATCAATGCTGATCTCACGCTATGAAATGTTCAAGGCGGTCTATTTCCATAAGACAGTTAGATCTGCTGAAGTAATGCTCCTGCGTTCAATGATTTCTGCAGATGAAGCGCTTGGATTGACGGATACTTCGCTGCATAACTATCTTGCGCTAACGGATGAAGCTACACTTGAGCGACTGTGTGCACTTTCCGGCAAGTATGCATTTTCCGGCAAGATGGCTCAAGATTACCGCGACAGGAGACTACTTAAGAGTGTCTACGAAAAGTTCTTGCATAAACGCGATAGGCAAAGGATGGATAGAAAAGCATTGGAGGCACTCTCATCCCATATTGCAGATGTGGCAGGTGTCAATAGCAACTATGTCTTTGTCGATGTATCTCGTGCCCCCTCGATGCCATTGACTCCAAGTAAAGAAGAGATGTATTCCGTATTGGTTGTCGATAAAGATCGGGTATATGAGATGCCTGTGTCAGAGATTCCACTTGTAGAGTCAATCTCTGGATTCTTTGACATGCTGCGCGTTTATACTACTGCAGAGAACCGTGATAAAGTGGAGCGAGCTATTAAAAGGGTATTGGGAGATCAAGGGATATTGAATATGGGGGCGGGTAAGATTCATGCAGGCTAAGCATCGGATTGTAATCAAATTATCTGGGAAAGCGTTTGGTGATGAAACTGTATATGAACTGAAGAGGTATGCTAGTATGCTGAGCAAAATAAGCCAGAGAGTGCAGCCTGTGGTTGTAGCTGGCGGGGGGAAGTTTGCGCGTTATTATATCTCTACCGCAAGAAGTTTTGGCTCGGACGAAGCATCCTTGGACATTATAGGCATTGAGGTTTCAAGGCTGAATGCAAGACTCTTGATTCTTGCGCTTGGCGATCAAGCATACCCTGCAGTCCCTGAAGACTTGGAGCAGGTCAGCAAGGCTGTAACTACCGACAGGATAGTTGTAACAGGCGGCCTACATCCTGGGCAGAGCACAAATGCAACAGCTGCACTTATTGCTGAAAAGGTCAAAGCTTCCAAGTTCCTCAACGCAACAGATGTTGATGGTATTTATGATTCCGATCCCAACAAAAACAAGGACGCTAAGCTATTCAACGAAATTACTGTCAAAAAGTGCATAGATCTATTAGGATCTGAAGATTCGGCCGCAGGCGCTTATGACTTGATGGACATTGTAGCGCTTAAGGTGATAGAACGAAGCAAAATACCTACATTAGTGGTAAAGTCAGACCCTGCAGTGATCGAGAACGCCATTTTCGATAACAACATGGGGACACGCATTGTTGTATAATCCCAGCTGTAATACTTATGGTCATTGCTCGACCCTTATGATGACTAATAATAATCACTGGCACACGCTATTATCACCTTCTGCCTTTTTTCTTGACCTTTCAAATTAGCATATTGTGCTTACGATACTGTCTTGATTTGTCCCGTAAACTCTTGTATGCCCTCTGCAAGCATCCTTTTGAAAGCTTCTTCTCCCTGTTCCGTCGTCATAGGCCTTGATTGAGCCTTTGCATAGCCATCCTTGTCGCATATAAAAAGCATTGACTCATTACCATTCGTCATCTTACCGACCAACTCTTCTTCGCCAACAGGCTCAAACCCCGTTGTGCTCTGCTTGACTGTATAAGTTAGCATAGCAAAGCCGGTGTAATCGAACAGCCTCATCTGAGCTTTCTGAGCCCTCTCGCGTCCGATGTTTGCAGCTTTGTGGTATTGCAACCTGCAGCAATTTTTTTGTAACGGCTAGTATAAGCATTTGGATTAAACGACAGCTTTAAAGCGTTGACAAACACGAAAACAGGTAATTGTGAATACAAAACTCATTTATGTAGCAGCTGGGGGCATTGCAGCAGCCGCTATAGCCGTTTTTTTCATTATGGGGATGGGAAATTTCAGGCCTCTTAGCAATAATGAGGCTTCTCCTAGCACATCTCAGACCCAGGTAGCCGACCTCCAACTAGGACTCCAAGACATCGTAGTTGAGACAACAGACGAAGAGAATGCAAACGTACAGGTTGTCTTTGACATTCATAATCCTAACAGAAGCACTGCCCTTCTTGAAACGATCCACTACACTCTGAATGTGGGCCAGTATCAGATGACAACTGGGGATATTGGAATAAGCCCTGAAGGTTTTGTATCTGGGCAACAGGATATATTTCCGATAGTTGGCAACAGTACTGTCACTCTCAAAGATACAAAGATTGCAGCACGTAACAACCTTACTGCCACTAGCTGGGATAGCATGGTAGATGGCACTGGCCAGTACCGCGTTGACGGAATCTATTCCTACAGGCTGACTGGATCAAACTTCCAAACAAGTTATTTTGAGAAAGAGTTTGCATTTACATTCCCCTGACATTTTATGATATTATCCTGGTATGCTATAACGCAATTCAAAAAGGTATTAAGTTTCATACGGGGCTCCAAGCTATAATATGGCTGAAGAAATATTCATGTTTGCTGTGACTGCCGGGGTGTTTGTTTTCCTCGTAGGCGTGTTATTTGGCTCAAGGGCAAGAAGGTATCGCCAAGGGTATGCAACGTCTCCAAGTCATAGCGAACACAGCTAAGGACACACCCATATATTTTCGAAGAATTATTTTTTGGATTTAAAGATCTCTTCTAATATAAAGCCTGAACCTTCTTCTTTTACCTTCTTTCTTGCATAACACCTTTCAAAGTATTTGCAAGTTGTGCATAGGTTGGATGGTTCGACAATTGGGACTCTATTTTCTTTTAGTAGTGTGCTAAGTACCCTCGCTCTTCTAACAATTTCTTCAAACATCCTGTTATTTTTGGTCACAGAGAACTCGACCATCTTGCCCTCCTCGGTCATGTAGATCAAAAAACCCTCATCCTTGTTAAAAGCAAAGAGACATGCATTAAGGTATAGCATGTGCTGTGGGTGAGGAACCTCTGGTAAAGTAGACACAATTTCAAATCTTACGATAAACTCATTGGCCATTATCATGTCGGCATTAACTTCAAGCGCAAGGGTATCAATCTTATACTCGCTGCGAATGTTGTTCAGTGAATGGCGCATACCATTTGCAAGCAGGCTTGAGATCTTTGCAACATTATCTGAAGGTAGCGGGTCCTTGCGCTCATAGTATGCAAGTCTTGTACAGCTTGATGCTTCTATTGCATGGATCCTATCGGAGTCAGTTCTGTCTATTTTAACACTCAGATTCTTGTATATGTCGTCAATGGCATTTTCTATCATTTGATGCAGGTTCCTGCCACCAAGCATATGAATATCTTTTAACACGCTGCGGTGCTATATATTATATTGACCGCATTCTTAATTTACAGTTTTTCAGTTTTTCTTTTAGAAAGAGTATTTCTGTTGCAAACAATGGCAGAATTTCTATTAGTTCCTTAAAAGATTGATGTATCAAAGGACGATGAATAGATGCTATAGTTAAATCGTCTCTGCCTTAGCGGAGGATATCTAGTCTTTTGATTCCAAATAGTACTAAATTTGCTGCAAAAAAACTTCTCTTACTAATGGAACAAATGAACGCTTAGAGAGCCGATAAAACATCTTGACGGTAGATGAAACTATACATGATGGTGATGATAATACTGTTGAGAACAAAGGTAGCTGCAGATAACAGGAGCAGTAATGGAAAACCCATACGCTCAATTATTAGGCGGCGGCGCTCCTCTTTAATTATTATTTAGGAATTTTTGCTGTCGCTGAGTTTGATTTGAGCGATTAAAAACCACTCTTGATTGGATCATCTGGCTTGATTATTTCGCGTAGAAGGGTGGTGGCGTATGATCCTTTAGGTAGCTTGAATGACACCTTCAGTGGATCTCGTTTATAGGAAAAATCTGTGCACCATAGTGGAGCCTGTCTAAAGCCCCCCTGGTGGCTCAGCTCTTGCATCTCCTTTATGTAAAAATCCTTTGCATCTACTTCTTCTTCTTGTAGTATCGCTTTTGTGATGTTTTCAAACCTGCCCTTGCCAGGTTGAAAGGTATATCCTGCCATCCTTATTGCTGGAACCAATCTTGTCTTTAAGCTGGGATGGTATTTGATTATTCTACCAAACGTTGTAGGACCCTCCATTTCAAAGCAGAGGTCTCCCATCTGTGGTTGCAACAGATCCTCCCCTGCCATGACACCTTTGCTAAGGCATCTGTTGAAGATATACGCTTGATATGCCTGGACGAATAGTCTCCGTATTGAGATCGGTATTGCACGTAGCGCTGCAATGCTATCTTTGCCAGCAACCAAAGCCGACAGCACTTGCCGCTCAATGTCCATGCCTCTCGGAAGCATCTTGAGCACTTGCCGATAGTTGCTTGGATCAGAGCACATGTTTCTGATTTCCTTGCTCATTTGTGTATGAAATTCCGTAGTGTATGAGAGCAGCAACTGGACAGCATGTAAAAAGTTGCGCTTGATAATTTCCCTACCAACAATGTGGGTCACCAATCTTTCGCTGCCAAATCTCTGAAGACCGTAAAAATTGCCCACCTTTCCTATCTGCGAAATAAAGCCAGAGAGATCTGATGATTGGGCATTGTAGATTCTTATCTCAAACTTGTTGCCTACAAGGAATTTTTTGTCAAGTGGATGTTTGGTGAAACCTTTCAATATGAGTCGTGTATGTATGCTTTTTACCTCTGCAGGCGGATTTCTCATTACTCGCTCAGTACCTGCATATTGTGTTGTTACAGCCTTGGCATCTTTTATGCCCATTATTCTAAACCTCATGTGTAAGTTTCGCTCAATTTCAAATAGGGCATGGTTTGAATCTATGTCTCGCTTTTCAAGGATATAAAGGGGGTAGCGGTGACTTTCAGTATATGATGGAGATATGTGGAGCGACTCATCCACCAGCTCGGATACTACAAACCCTTCGCTCCTTTGTTTTATAGACCCGCATATTCCGACAAAACTTGTGCAGTAGCAGCCCATGCCTGCCTGTGAGTCGATCTTGGGGATAGAGGTCATTTGCGAGTTTTAGTCCTATCTTTCCTACTCCTTCTTCTTATTTCTTGCAATTTCATTCTTCTTATCTCTCTCTATGACTGTTTAAACTGACATTGATGACGGAATTCGCTTATTTTTTCTTTATCGCTATTTTATTGAATTCTCGATTCAGATCCATTGGATGGTGAACTAAAATCCTGATAAACTCTAGCACTAGTTCAAGCCCACTTCTCATGAAAGGGAGATGAGATACATGCTGAGAAAGACACTATGACACTGATATCCGTAAAGATCATTTTTTTAACCAGCAACTAACACACAATTCTATAGTACAATGAGTGATAAAGAACAACAACCTCTTGAAATTGAAGTTCGAAAATGGGATGCACATTCATTTACCCTAGAAGGCGTAAATGATCAATTGGAAAAGCTCTTCAAGGAACAGAAGATAATTCGGACCCTGGCTCTAAGGCACAATGGCAAGATGGCTCGGATTAGTAGAGATGTTAGACTTAAAGCCAGAAAGGACATTACCTTCGCACCGGAGCTTGAGACCACTTCAACTGAGAATACACCTGTTCGTGGTACTACATTTGAGTATGAAGGACTTGACTGAGTCTTTGTTGTACTAACGAAAAGCCAGTCTCCGGCGGGAATAATTTTCAAGGCAAGAGCATAAATTCGTTTAATGGTATAAAATAAAAGTGGAAAGTCCTCCTCTTTGGATCTGGGCAGTCATCGTAGGAGCAATAATACTTGCCAAATTCACTTTACGATGGTCAAGACTAAAGCGGCTTGCAAGAGAGCTAAGAAAAAGGTAATAGGACAGGATCATAGTCAGAAATAGTAAACTTATTTTATACTATGCGGTGGCGATATTGTCATGGCAAGTCAGATTATATCTACCGACAAACAATACCCTAAGCTCTCAAAGGCAGTTTCGGGGTACTTGGAGATAGATCACTTTAAAAACGCTGACCTACATACGGGCTACTTCTGCTACAACTGTACATACTTCATTAAGGACAACCACTGCGCTATAGTCGAAGATACTGGACCTGACATTAAAGGCCGAGAATCTGGCATCATAGCGCCACACGGTCTCTGCACATTATGGGATCCAAATGAGGAGGAGACTAGATAAAGTGACAGACATTGGAAAGAAGATCAAAGAAGCTGCTGGTGCAGTCGATAATCTGACTAAGTTCAAGAAAAGGAGTAAGCTAGAGGCGTCATATATCGAATACGACAAGTTTGCAGACTCAAACTTGCATGAAGGATATTTCTGCTATAACTGTATTTACTGGATGAGCGCTAGTGGTGGCAAATGTATGTTGGTGGAAGATAAAGGTGCTGATGTTATGGGCAAGGTGTCAGACGTAATTGCGCCCCATGGATGTTGCACTGCATATGAACCTAACTACGACAAGCTGCACGATACACGGAACCCAAGCGAAGGTGTTGCAATAGATACGGAAAAGAACAAGGAAAAAATAACGACTGCAGACATTGTGTAAGAATTTTTTATTGCTGGGCGGCTTCAGCAGTCTTGATAACGCCTTATATAGTCAAATATAAAAATTCCAGAAGTTATAGAACATAGTTACCAGAAACTTTTATCGCTTTGCAATTAAAGTGGAATGCGGTACTATTGTAAATGGCAGAAAAACTCAAAGATATAAAAAAAACTACATCTGATGCGGTTGAGATAATAAGAGAACTTGGATCGCCAGATGTTCAGAATTCGCTTGAGAGGATCCGAGAAACTGCCAAGGTTGGAAATGAGATAATAAAATCGCTTAAGGATCCAACCATGGTGACTAATATTGAGAACATTCGTAAGACTACTGAATCATTTGAAAGAACCAGTGCAAGGCTTGAAAAGGTCACAATGGAATTGAAGAATTCTGGCGTACTTGATGAGACAAGAGAAACAATCAAGTCCGCCAGAAACACTATCAGTTCGGTAGGCGACAACAAGAGTATTGGTGAAACGATGGAGGCCCTCAAGGAAATGCTGCGCTCTATTTCTGCGCTTGTAGATGAGCTCAAACTTACTGTGATTGAATCAAAACATTCGGGAACAATTCACAACGTAGAAGAAGCAATACGAGAGACGAGGAGCACATTTACTGAATACAAACGATGATAGATAAATAGATGATGCGTAATAATTACTCTTGAGTAATAGTCAGGAACGCGAACATTGCTGAAGAATATATCCATGTGTTTGCCTACACTGCTTCAAACAGTCGAGGTCATCTGCAGAAAAATTGTAGTGACCCTCTTGAGGGTTTCTGAAGCAAGAAAAAGATGTAGCATAATTTGCTTAAACGATATGTGAGTTAGAACAGCATGAATCATTTGAGACCTTTAGCAGAATGAAGGGAGAAAACTTATGTGTTCTGTATGTAAAATAGTTTTACAGTCAAGAACAAACCATCCGTGGAATGGGATGCTCTGCGAACAACTAAAGAAAGGTTAAATCGACATGATCCTCCTAAATTCTATGACAAAGTTTTCTATAACAAAACCTCGAGAGGCTTTTATAGATGTTAATACCTAGGATGAGTATGAAATATAGAAGCAGAACTGATATAACTGCTCAAATTCTAGAAGCTGCAAATGGCGGTGTCACTAAAACTAAAATAATGTATAAGGCATTTCTCTCGTACGCTCAACTTAAGGAATATCTAACAGTACTGATAGAAAACGGGCTGCTAGAGTATATCGAAGGAGAGCAAATCTACCGTACGACTGAGAAAGGCAACCGCTTCCTAAAGATATACAATCAGATTGGTGAGTATGTAGCAGCAGACGTCTCTGAAAAGAAGTAATAAATAATTTATTTTAAATAACCAAGATTACTCAAACACATTCGTGTCTCAAAGACGTCGTCGAGCCGCCATCCGGCGGGTGATGATACTGACCGCCATATTCGCATCATTGGGCATTGGGGTGAGCGTAGCCCTTATTGCAGCAGGTGGTGGCTTTGAAAGTTCAACTCCTGATATCTTTGACCCTCCCACAGAGGCCGATATCTGGGAGGTTGGAGATCATATACAAGACGGGACGACTCTGGAATATGTCTTAACTTCAAGAGGTGAGCAAGGCTCACTTGAATCTGCGCGGGTATCGATGAATTTTGCCCGATCTGGTGAAAATTGGAACGTCAGGTTCGTTGTTACAAATGGCACTGATCAGTCGCCAGTAAACCACACCTTAGTAATGTCAAAAGAACTAACACGAGAGGGTCAGCTTGACGAATCATTTAGGCCATACTTTGAGCATATACAATCATCAATTCTTGCAGTCCGCGACATGGAATATGGCGAAAGCCCCAAGTACCTCGTAGTAGGCGCACCTTGGAATACGATATTTGTGGGTTCGTCTTCAGTAACAACTAGGGTGACAAACGAAGAGCCTATAAGCACTCCTGCTGGAGCCTTTGATTCATTTGTGCTCAGTCACAAGCTCGCAGAAGAGACGAGCAAGATCTGGGTGGTTCGTGATATGCCGCTACCCGTTAAGGCAGAGGTATATGACGCAGAGGACAATCTTCTTTACCAATATGAACTCATAGATACATCAGGCGTGACGTCATCAACAGATACCAACAGTTCACTGTAAGCAACTCTCAAGAATTCTTTGGAAAATATACGTTTTCAACCATCCAGTCACCGTACGACCTGATCCTACTATCAACCTTGCACCAAAAATGTATCGAGCCAGGTAGGACTTCAATACTGCCCTGAGACATGATTATTACCTTGGCACCCTCTTTGCCTTCATATGTGTAAGCGTCTTTCGGCTTAGCGTCATTGCCTATGAGTTCAATTGCCTTTTGTTTTATCGTCTCTTTTGGTATGGGGAAGACCTTTCGAAATTTGTCAACTACTAGACTAATGTTCTCGGTGCCGTATGAGTCAAGATCAGAGATCTTACCCGGCATTGGAAAGTGCAATTGTAGATCGACGTTATAGTGCGATCCTACAAATTGTGCAAGCTCATTTACCTTCTGATACGCTATATTGGGACTTCTTCTCTTTAATGCTATAGCGAGAGTGTCACGGTTGCGTTTGATATTAAGATGTAGGTCGTCCATAAGGCTAGAAAATCTTCCCAATGCAGTTTCTTACCATTTGTGGTTAATTAGCATTATAATTATTATAGCTCTTGATGGAGAGCTATATCTGATTGAACTCTGATCAGCTCTTCGTCAAGGCAAAAAAAATCTTGCCTGGCGGAGTTAACAGTCCCGTGCGTTTTTACGAACCTTATCCCTTCTTCGCTACCTCTGCGCTTGGAAGCAAGCTCACTACTGCAGATCATCAGATATATCTTGATTACTGCATGGGTTATGGAGCGCTGGTTCTTGGTCATAGTTATTCACCGGTAATTGAAGCTGTGAGATCCCAACTAGATAACGGGACACTCTATTGTGTGCCTACAGAATACGAGATCAAGCTCGCAGAAATGATATGTGAAGTTGTCCCATGTGGAGAAATGGTCCGTCTTGTTAATACCGGCTCGGAAGCCACAATGCATGCCATACGGCTTGCTCGCGCTTTTACACAGAGAAAAGGGGTGATTAAATTTGAAGGTGGATATCATGGTGCACATGATTATGTTCTTGTCAAGGCAGGATCAGGCATGGCTAGCATGCCTGCATCAGAAGGAATGCTTGAAGAAGCGTCAGCTTATACAAAAGTTGTACCATATAACATGCCTGCTGAGCTTGAACGCGCAATTGAAAAGAACCGTGATACAGCATGTGTCATAATGGAGCCTGTGCTCGCAAACATTGGGCTTGTGTTGCCCGAAAAGGGATTTCTTAATGATGTGAGAAAAATAACAGAGCAGAACGATATTGTCCTGATATTTGACGAAGTGATCACCGGGTTTCGTCTTGCACTTGGCGGCGCCAGTGAGTTCTTCGGAGTTATGCCAGACCTCGCCACATTTGCAAAGGCGCTTGGAAATGGCCTGCCAATTGCTGCAATCGCAGGTAAGAAAGAAATAATGGACAAACTTGCACCTGTAGGCCATGTATATCAGGCAAGTACATTTGCTGGCAATCCTGTATCTGTAGCTGCAGGTATAGCTACATTGAAAACCTTGACTGAAGCCAAAAATACCATATATCCCAAGATCGCCAAAACATGCGATAACATTGTCGATGGCATCAAAGATGTGTTGGCTAGAGAACAGCTTAACTGTACTTTGAATTCCATAGGCTCCATGTTTCAGCTATTTTTTACTAACGAAAAGGTAAAGGATGAGACGAGTGCCAAGAAGGCAAACGCAAGAATGTTCCGCAAATTGTTTGATGAGCTGATAAAGCAGGATATCTTCATCCCTCCTTCGCAGTTTGAAACTTGCTTTGTCTCATACGCGCACACTGAAGACGACGCGGACAAGACAATAGAGGCATATGCCAGGGCATTTCGTGAGATAAAGAAATGAAAAAGACAGTACGAGTCGGAACAAGAGGCAGCAGACTTGCAATAGCACAGACGGAAATAGCGCTTGCTGCCTTGCGTAAGGTCCATCCCCACGTACTATTTGAAGTAATTGCAATAAGTACCAGGGGTGATGTTGATAAAAGGCCGCTCTTTACCCTAGATGAGAAGGGAATCTTTGAGAAAGAGGTGAATGAAGCAGTCAAACAAGGCAAGGTTGACTTTGCAGTCCATAGCCTCAAGGACGTCCCATCAGACTTGTCTGATGATCTTTCGGTGGCATGCATTCCCAAGAGAGCAAGTCCAAACGATGTGCTTGTTACTGACAATAGGAAAAAGTTGAAAGATCTGGCACCTGGCTCAGTCGTTGGCACAAGCAGCCTTAGACGGGCCGTACAGCTGACAAAAACCAGGGCAGATCTCAATGTTAGACCAATAAGGGGAAACGTAGAAACAAGAGTAAAAAAGGTAATAAGCGCTGAGTACGATGCGGCGGTTCTGGCGGAGGCTGGACTTTCCAGATTAGGCATGAAGGATGTTATCGTCCAACGTTTTAGCATTAGGGATTTTGTACCTGCACCAGGTCAGGGCGCTATAGCCATCGTGTGCAGGAGTGATCACACCGCACTCGCTGACATGCTCCAGCAGATAGAGGATCGCCGTTCGCGCATAGCAGTGCTTGCAGAAAGAGCGCTGATAAGAAAAGTAGAAGGCGGCTGTAGATTCCCCATTGGAGCGGTAGCAATAACCAATGAAGACAAAATAACACTTT
>Ga0196962_10000630_pt1 | contig 13373 bp, 12 predicted proteins | sample S3v_20metaG_FD_183186 | JGI IMG/M metagenome (GOLD analysis project Ga0196962, IMG submission 183186) | Soil microbial communities from Anza Borrego desert, Southern California, United States - S3+v_20 | ecosystem: Environmental > Terrestrial > Soil > Desert | place: USA: California | collected... | reverse complement strand
GGCCGGTGTCGGTTTGTGGGGCGCGGCGGCTGCTGCCGCCGCGGCGACGGGGCCGACGCTTGGTGGCGCGCTCGTCGAGCTGTCGGACTGGCGGCTGGTCTTCCTCGTCAACCTGCCGCTCGGCGCCGCCGTCCTGATTGCCGGTCGCCGCCTCTTGCCGCAGCGGCCGGTCTCCGACACCCGCCTCCCTGACCTGCCCGGCGCCCTGATGCTGGCGCTCGGCCTCGCCGCGGTGACCCTGGGCATCGTCGAGGGCAACGACTGGGGCTGGACCGCCGCCGGGACCCTCGCCGCCTTCGGCGCCGCCGTGCTGCTGCTCGGCGCGGTGGTCGGCCGCAGCCGCACCCACCCGCGGCCGATCGTCGAACCGGAGCTGTTCTCCCACAGCTCCTTTGCGATCGGCAACCTCGGCACCCTGCTCTTCGCCGCCGCCTTCTTCTCGCTGATCCTCGGCAACGTCCTCTTCCTCACCACGATCTGGGGCTACAGCGTGCTCACCGCCGGGCTTGCGACCCTGCCCGGTCCGGCGCTGACGACGGTCGTCTCAGGCCCCGCCGGCCGCCTCGCCGACCGCTTCGGCCACCGCGCCGTGATCGTCCCCGGCACGATCGTCTTCGCCGCCGGCGTGATGGTGCTGCGCTCGGCCGGCGCCGAGCCCGACTGGCTCGGCCTCTGGCTGCCCGGCGCGGTCCTCACCGGGATCGGGATCGGCCTCGCCTTCCCGACCCTCGGGTCGGCCGCCGTGCGCGACGTAGCCGACGACCGCTTCGCCACCGCCAGCGCCGTCAACGCCGCCTTCCGCCAGGTCGGCGCCGTGCTCGGCACCGCGATCCTGGTCGCGATCGTCGGCGACCCGCTCGGGCTCAGCGAGGCCCTGCGCGTCTCCGACGCCGCCTACCTCTTCGGGGCTCTTGCCGCGCTCGCCTCAGGCGCCGTCACGCTCGGCCTGCGCCGGCAGCGAGCGCCAGGCGCGCTCGGCGTCGGCGAGGGGGACGGCGATGCTGCGGTCGCCGGCGCCGATCTCGATCGCCTCGCCGCCCACGGTGCCGATTAGCACCGCTCCCAGCTGCTCGAGGCCCGCCCGCTCGCCGCTGACCAGGAAGCCGCCGGAGCCCTCTCCGAAAAGGGCCTCCTCGGGCTGACAGCCGCGCTCCCGGAGGTGTTCGATGTTCGCCTCGCAGCCGATGCCGCCAGCGATCGCGCACTCGGCCAGGGCGACGGCGAGGCCGCCGTCGCTGATGTCGTGGGCGGAGGCGAGTCGTCCCGCCCGGACCGCGTCGCGGACGACCGCGCAGGCGGCGGCGACCGCGGCCACGTCTGGGCTCGGCAGCCCGACGTCGAGGACGCCGCGCTGCTTGGCCAGCTCCGAGCCGGCCAGGGTGGGGGCGAAGGGGCCGATCAGGCCGATTGCTTCGCCCTCGGCGACGAAACCGCTGCCGGCCGTGCGCGCCGGGTCGGGCAGCTCGCCGACCATCCCGACCACCGGCGTCGGGTAGATCGGGCCGTCCGGCCCCTCGTTGTAGAGGGAGACGTTGCCCCCGACCACTGGGACGCCGAGCGCGTTGCAGGCGTCGGCGAGGCCGCTGACCGCGCGGTCGAGCTGCCAAGCGGTCGCCGGCTTCTCGGGATTGCCGAAGTTGAGGCAGTTGGTCAGGCCGAGCGGCTCGGCGCCGACGCAGGCGAGGTTCTGGGCGCACTCGAGCACCGCCTCGGTCGTCCCCTCGTAGGGGTCGCAGGCGACCCGGCGGCCGTTGCCGTCGATCGAGACGGCGACCGCGTTGCCGGCCTCGGGCAGCTGCAGCACCGCCGCGTCGGCCGCCTCGGGCCGGCGCACGGTGCGCGAGCCGACCACCGAGTCGTACTGCTCGAAGGCCCAGCGCTTCGAGGCGATGCTGGGGGCGGCGAGCAGCGCCAGCAGCTCCTCCTCGGCGGTCGCATCCGGGCTCAGCGTCGCCCGGTTGCCGTAGATCCAGCCCTCTGGCTCGGCCGGCTCGAGGTCATAGAGCGGGCAGCCGTCGACCAGGGCCTCGACCGGCATGTCGCCGACGACCTCGCCGTCGCGCAGGACTCGGACCCGGCCGGTGTCGGTGACCACGCCGATCTCCGCGCCGCCGGTCTGCCATTTCTCGCACAGCGCCAGCACCTCGCGCACCTTGGCCGGCTCGACCACCGCCAGCATCCGCTCCTGCGACTCGGAGACCATGATCTCGAACGGCTCCATGTCGGCCTCGCGCAGCGGCACCCTGGCGACGTCGAGGTCGATCCCGACTCCGCCGGCCGAGGCCATCTCGCCGGCCGAGGAGGTGAGCCCGGCGGCGCCGAGGTCCTGCAGCGAGACCAACAGCCCCTTGCCGAGCAGCTCCAGGCAGCACTCCAGCACCTTCGACTCCTCGAACGGGTCGCCGATCTGCACGGTCGGCCGCTTCGCCTCGTCGCCCTCGCCGAGCTCGGCCGAGGCCAGCACCGAGGCGCCGCCGATCCCGTCGCGCCCGGTCGAGGCGCCCATCAGCACCACCGCGTTGCCGACCCCGGCGGCGGCGGCCCGGACCATGTCGTCGGTCTTCGCCAGGCCGACGCACATCGCGTTGACCAGGCAGTTGTGCTCATAAGGCTCCTCGAAGTAGATCTCGCCGCCGACCGTCGCCACCCCGATCGAGTTGCCGTAGTGGCCGATCCCGCGCACGGCGCCGTCGAGCAGGTGGCGCGAGCGGACCGAGTCGAGCTCGCCGAAGCGCAGCGAGTCGAGGATCGCGATCGGCCGGGCCCCGAGCGCGAAGACGTCGCGGAGGATGCCGCCGACGCCGGTCGCCGCGCCCTGGAACGGCTCGACCGCGCTCGGGTGGTTGTGCGACTCGACCTTGAAGGCGACCGCGTACCCGTTGCCGACGTCGACCGCGCCGGCGTTCTCGCCCGGCCCCATCACCACGCGCTCGCCCTCGGTCGGCAGTCGCCGCAGCAGCTTGCGCGAGTGCTTGTAGGCGCAGTGCTCGGACCAGAGCAGGCTGAACATCGCCAGCTCGACGTCGTTCGGCTCGCGGCCGAGCTTCTCGACGATCAGCTCGAACTCGGAGTCGGTGAGGCCGAGCTCGCGATGCTTCGCGGTCTCGACCGTCACGCCCGCGCTCCGGCGGCCGCGACCGCCTCGAAGACCCTGAGGCCGTCGGTCGAGCCGGTCAGCGGGTCGACCGCGTGCTCGGGGTGCGGCATCAGCCCGACCACGTTGCCGGCCTCGTTCGTCACCCCGGCGATGTCCCGCGCCGCGCCGTTGAAGTTGTGCCCCTCCGCGTAGCGGTAGGCGACCTGCCCGTTCGCCTCCAGCCCGTCGAGCACCGCGTCCGGAGCGTAGTACCGCCCTTCCCCGTGCTTGGCCGGGATCGAGAGCCGACTGCTGGGTTCACCCCCCGCTGAGGGGGTCAACTCAGCAGTCGAGCCCTCGGCGACGAGCTCGACCTGGCGACAGGTGAAGCGCAGCTCCTCGTTGCGCAGCAGCGCGCCGGGCAGCAGCCCCGCCTCGCAGAGGACCTGGAAGCCGTTGCAGATTCCCAGCACCGGGCCACCCGCGGCGGCGAAGGCGGCGACCGCCTCCATCGCCGGGGAGAAGCGGGCGATCGCGCCGGCGCGCAGGTAGTCGCCGTAGGAGAAGCCGCCCGGAATGACCACCGCGTCGACCCCGCCGAGGTCGCGCTCCTCGTGCCAGACCAGCCGCGCCTCGCCGTTCGCGAGCTCACAGGCGTGCAGCGCGTCCCGCTCGTCGCAGGAACCGGGGAACTGGACGACCCCCCAGATCACAGGGTCTGGATCTCGTAGTCCTCGATCAGGGGATTGGCGAGCAGCTTCTCGCAGAGCTCGCCGAGCCGCTCCGGGTCCTCCGCCTCGAGCTCGACCATGCGGCCGACGTGGACGTGTCCGATCCCCTCGAAGCCGAGCGCCGGCAGCGCCCGCTCGACCGCCTTGCCCTGGGGGTCGAGGATCCCCTCCTTGGGCCGGATCAGCACCCGGGCCCTCATCAGAAGCTCGTCTCCGTGATCCGCTCGAAGGCCTCGACGTATTTGCCCCGGGTCTGCTCGACCACGTCGGCCGGCAGCTCCGGCGCCGGCGGGGTTTTGTCCCAGCCCTGAGCGCTCGCCCAGTCGCGCACGAACTGCTTGTCGAAGGACGGCGGGGTGCGGCCTGGCTCGTAGCTGTCGGCCGGCCAGAAGCGCGAGGAGTCCGGGGTCAGCACCTCGTCGCCGAGCACGATCTCGGCGCCGGCGTGGCGACCGAACTCGAACTTGGTGTCGGCGAGGATGATCCCGCGCTCCGCCGCGTGTTCGGCGCCGCGCTGGTAGACCTCGATCGAGATCCGCCGCAGCTCCTCCATCAGCGCCCGGTCGCCGACGATCTCCGCCGCCCGCTCGAAGTCCACGTTCTCGTCGTGCGCGCCGACCTCGGCCTTGGTCGCCGGCGTGAAGATCGGCTCGGGCAGCTTGTCGGACTCGACCAGGCCGGGCGGCAGCTCGATCCCGCAGACCGCGCCGCCCTCCCTGTATTCCTTCCAGCCGGAGCCCGAGAGGTAGCCGCGCACGACGCACTCGACCGGGTACATCTCCAGCCGCCGCACCCGCATCGCCCGCTCAGAGACCTCCTCCGGCACGTCCTCGGAGATGAAGTGGTTGGGGACGATGTCCTCGGTCAGGCCGAACCAGAAGACCGACATCCGGTTCAGCACCTTTCCCTTGTCGGTGATCGGGGTCGGCATCACCACGTCGTAGATCGAGACCCGGTCGGAGGCGACCATCAGCAGGTCGTCGTCCCACTCGTAGATCTCACGCACCTTCCCCGAGGAGTGGAGCTTCAGATCGGCAAGGGCTGGCATTAAGTCGATGCTAACCATCTGGGAAGCTGGACCACGACGCGGTGGTTCCCTGCGATCCTTTTCTTCGTGGCACTGCCGCCCGAACCGAAGAGCAGCTCGCTGGTGCAGACGCTGCGCTGGGCTTTCCGGCCGCTGCCCTTCATGCAGGACTGCCGCGAGCGCTACGGCGACTCCTTCAGCGTCCGCTTCCTCGGCTTCGAGCGGCCGATGGTGCTGATCTCCGACCCGGTGGCGATCAAGGCTCTCTACATGGAGCGCAGCCACGGGCTGCCGCCGGGGCGCAACATCATCCTCGAGCCGATCGTCGGCTCGCGCTCGCTGCTGATCCAAGAAGGCGCCGAACACCTCAGCCGCCGCCGGCTGATGCTGCCGCCCTTCCACGGCGAGCGGATGCGCTCCTACGAAGCGGTGGTCGAGGAGATCGTCACCGCCGAGATCGACTCCTGGCCACTCGACTCCGAGTTCCCGATCCATTCGCGGATGCAGGCTGTGACCCTCGAGGTGATCCTGCGCGTCGTCTTCGGCGTCTCGGACGGCCCGCGGCTCGACCGCCTGCGGGGGATGCTCGCGAACGTGCTGGAGCAGACCGCGGCCCCGGCCCAGCAGCTGATCGGCCTCGCTACCCGCCGCTTCGGCAGCGGTGGGCCATGGGCGCGCTTCGAGCGTCAGCTGAAGGAAGTCGACGACCTGATGTACGCGGAGATCGCCGAGCACCGCGCCCGCGGCGGGCTGGAGGAGCGCGACGACATCCTCTCGATGCTGATGCTGGCCGAGTTCGAGGACGGCGGGACGATGAGCGACGAAGAGCTGCGCGACCAGCTGATGACCCTGCTGCTGGCCGGCCACGAGACGACCGCGACCGCGCTCGCCTGGACCTTCGACCTGCTGCTGCGCCACCGCGAGCCGCTGCGGCGCTTGCGCGACTCGCTGGAGGCAGGGGAGGAGGACTACCTGCGAGCGACGATCACCGAGTCGCTGCGCCTGCGCCCGGTGCTGCCGCTGGCCGGCCGCCGCCTCGCCACCGACCTCGTCGCCGACGGCCTGACGCTGCCGGCCGGCACCGACGTGACGCCGGCGATCTGGCTCACCCACACCCGTGCCGACCTCTACCCCGAGCCCTTCGCCTTCCAGCCGGAGCGCTTCCTCGAGGAGGGGCCGGACACCTATGGCTGGATCCCCTTCGGCGGCGGCATCCGTCGCTGCATCGGCGCCTCCTTCGCCGAGTTCGAGATGCGGATCGTCCTGCGCGAGGTGCTGACCCGGTGCGAGCTGCACAAGGCCAGCCCGCTGCCGGAGAAGACCGGCCGCCGCAACATCACCCTCTCGCCCAAGGACGGAACCCCGGTCGTCGTCACCGCGATCCGTCCCGCCCGCGAGCGCGAGGCCGCCGCCGTTTAGCGCTTGAACCGGTTCGGGGAATTTACTTTCCGCGCGCCGCGGGTGAAACGTTTTGTCTTAGCGTCTGCGTCATCATGGAGGCGATGAGGCAGAGCTGGAGCGACGACAGGCTCGACGACCTGAACCGGCGGGTAGACGCAGGGTTCGCCCGCGTGGACGCGCAGTTCGCCCGGGTGGACGAGAAGTTCGCCCGGGTGGACGAGAAGTTCGAGCGCCTCGAGGCCAAGATCGACACCAAGGTCGATGCGGCCACCGGGGAGCTGCGGCGGGAAATGCAAGCGGGCTTCGAGCGGATCAATCAGCGGCTCGACCGGCTATCCCTGACGCTGATAGTCGCCGCTCTGGGCCTCGCCGGCTCGCTGATCGTCAGCTAGCCCGCAGACTTGCCCGGCGAGTACGGATGCTCGGCGGCCCAGCGCGCGATCGCGCCGGAGCCCGAGATCACCTCGCCGTCGTCGAGCACGAGGATCGGCACCTCGTTGCTGCCGCTCAGCTTCTTGATCTCGGCCCGGTCCTCGCTGCGGCTGCCCCAGGTCCAGGGCATCAACCGGTAGCCACCGACCGTTCGCAGCTCGTATTCGTACCCGGCCGCGTCGAGCGCCTTGCCGGCTTTGGCGCAGGGATGGGCGAACCCCGGTCCCATCTTTTTCGTCCCGCAGGTGTAGAGGATCACGCGAGCAGCCTACCTCAGAGTCAGAGCGCGTCGAGCACTTCGGAGGCGGCGCGTTCGCCGGACTGGACGGCGCCGTCCATGTAGCCGTTCCAGACCGTCGCGGTCTCGGCGCCAGCCCAGTGCAGGGGGCCGGCCGGGCTTCGCAGCGCGCGCCCGTATTCGGTCCAGCCGCCGGGCGTCATCAGGCAGCCGTAGCAGCCGCGGGTCCACTCCTCCTCGGCCCAGACCCTCTCGACGAAGCCCACCGGCTTGGCCGCCCGCTCGCCGAAGAGGCGGGCGTGGCCGGCGAGGACGGCGTCGCGGCGCTCCCCCGCCCGCCGCGCTCCCCACTGGCGAGCGAGCCGGCCCTCGAGGAAGCCGAGCAGCACGCCGGGGCTGCCCTCGGGCGGCGAGTTGTCGAAGACGACACGAGCGGGGCCGGTGTCGCTGGTCGCCTGCCCGGACAGACCTGCCTCGCGCCAGAAGGGCCGCTCGTAGATCGCCATCGTCTTGACCACCGCCCCCTGCGGCATTCGCTGGGTCAGCTGGTCGCGAGCCGCCGGCAGCGGCGGGTCGTAGGAGACCCGCCCGGCCAGGGTCGGGGGAATCGCGATGATTCCCCGCCGCGCCCTGACCACGAGCCCGTGCGGCTCGCCGTCCGGACCGTCGGCGTGAACGGCGATGCCGCTCGGGCCGTGCTCGATCCGCCGCACGGGCGCGCCGAGTCGCACCCTCTCCGCTCCCAGCTGCTCGGCCATCAGCAAAGCCAGCCGCTGCGAGCCGCCATGGAAGCGGTCCTGCTGGGCGCCCCCGCCGGTCCCGACCAGGCTGTTGAAGCCGCTGCCCGAGCGCGTGTAGAAGAGAACGTGGAGGAGCGAGACATCGCCGGGCTCGGCCGCCCAGACCGCCTCGGTCGCGAGCTCGAAGAGGCTGCGCGCCGCTGCCGTGCGCGTGTTGCGCCGCACCCAGCTTGCGAAGGTCTGGCCGTCCCAGCTCGCCGCCTTCGGCGCCATCCACGGTTCCTCCAGCGGCACCTGCCGCGCCATTCGGTCGAGCCGCGCGCGTGCCTGTTCGAGGTCGGCCATCGCCAGCGGCGAGATCGCTCGGGAGAGGTCGCGGACGAGGCGGAGCCTGGCGTCGGTGATCCGGCCCTCATAGGAGGCGAGCTTGCCTCCCATCTCGATCAGATGGCGCCCCTCGTCGTGAGTCGGGAAGGTCTCGACCCCGAGCTCGGTCGCCAGCGCGGCGATCCGATCCTGGGTCGGGCCGATCCACTGGCCGCCGACCTCGACCACCTTGCCGCCGCCGATCTCCTCGTTGAGCAGGCGGCCACCGACCCGGTCCCGCGCCTCGACCACGTTGGGCCGAGCTCCGGCCGCCGCGATCCTCCGCGCCGCCACCAGCCCCGCGAGGCCGGCGCCCGCGATCGCGACATCGGCCTCGAGCGACTCGGACATCCCGGCTCAGGCTCGCAGCGCTTCCACCCGTTCGAAGATCTCGGGCAGGTGGGTGAGGTACGCGTTGTAGTCGAAGACGGCGTCGAGGTCGAGCTGCGGGGCCGCCTCGCCGAGCAGGTCGCGGAAGTCGGTGCGCGTGTCCCACGCGCGCTGCGCGTTCTCCTGCACGACACGGTAGGCGTCGTCGCGGGTCATGCCCGACTCGACCAGGGCGGTGAGGGCGCGCTGGCTGAACAGGGCGCCGTAGGTGAGGTCGAGGTTCTCGCGCATCCGCTCGGTGTGGATCGTCATCCCGCCGGCCACCTTCGCCGCCAGGTCCTGCATGTAGTCGAGCCCGATCGTCGCGTCGGGAAGGATCACCCGCTCGGCGCCGGAGTGGGAGATGTCGCGCTCGTGCCAGAGGGCGACGTTCTCCAGGCCGGTCTGGGCGTAGCCGCGCAGCACGCGGGCGAGCCCGGTGATCCGCTCGGTGCGGATCGGGTTGCGCTTGTGCGGCATCGCCGAGGAGCCCTTCTGGCCGGCGCCGAACGGCTCCTCGACCTCGCGCAGCTCGGTTTTCTGCAGGTTGCGGATCTCGGTCGCGAACCGCTCCAGCCCAGAGCCGGCCAGCGCGATCGCGGAGAGCAGGGCGGCGTGGCGGTCGCGTGGCACGACCTGGGTCGCGATGTCCTCGCGCCGCAGCCCCAGGCGCTCCATCACCCGCGCCTCGACCGCCGGCGGGATCGAGGCGTAGGTGCCGACCGCGCCGGAGAGCTTGCCGTGGGCGAGCTGCGCGAAGGCCGCCTCCAGGCGCTCGAGATTGCGGTCGGCCTCGAAGGCGAAGCCGGCGAGGCGCAGGCCGAAGGTGGTCGGCTCGGCGTGGACGCCGTGGGTGCGGCCGACGCAGAGCGTCTCGCGGTGCTCCAGCGCCCGCTCGAGCAGCGCGTCGCGGTAGGCGCGCGCGCCGGCGACGACGATCTCGCCGGCCTGGCGCAACTGCAGCGCCAGGGCCGTGTCGAGCACGTCGGAGGAGGTGAGGCCGTAGTGGATCCAGCGGCCGTGCTCGCCGACCGAGCCGGCGACCACGTCGACGAAGGCGGCGACGTCGTGGTCCGTGACCCGCTCGCGCTCCTCGACCGCCTCGACCGTGAAGGCGGCTTTCGCCCGCGCTTCCGCGGCGGCCTCGGCTGGGACCACGCCCTCCTCCGCCCAGGCCTCGGTCGCCGCCAGCTCGACCTCGAGCCACGCCTTCATCTTGGCTTCCTGGCTCCAGACCTCACCAATCTCGGCGCGCGTGTAGCGGGGAATCATCTGTTCGCGCTCCTCGGGCGGGTGGCGTGGGGGACCTTCCGCCCGCACAGTGGAGGACGGGAGGTCCATCCCCACGACAGGACCCGCCCGCCGGAGTTCATACGTTGATGATCCTTGCTGCCAAGACCCCGGCGTTTTTGGCGCCGTCGATCGCCACGCAGGCGACCGGGATCCCCGGCGGCATCTGCACCGCCGAAAGGAGCGCGTCGAGCCCGCCGAGCGACTTGCCGAGGATCGGCACGCCGATCACCGGCAGCTCGGTGTGGGCGGCGGCGACGCCGGGGAGCGCCGCCGACATCCCGGCGCCGGCGATGATCACCTTGAGACCGCGCATCTTCGCGTTGGTGCAGTACTCGCGGACCAGCTCCGGATCGCGGTGGGCGCTCATTACCCGCACCTCGTAACGGATCCCCGCCTCCTCCAGAGCCGCGCCGGCCGGCTGCATCTTCGGCTTGTCGTTCTTCGAGCCCATGATGATCCCGACCAGCGGCTCGTCGACGTCGATTTCGTCGAAGGCCTCCTCCACCGCGGGCATCGTGGTGGGCTGCGTGGAGCCACTGGACGTCGAACCGGTCGGCCTGGGCTCCTCTGAGATCTCGCTCACTTGTGTTCCTCTCTGGATCGGGGATCTAACTGGGCACGCGCTCGACAGCGCGGGCGGCGATGTCGGTGCGGATCTGCATTCCGTCGAAGGAGATGCGGCTCGCCGCATCGTACGCACGATCGCGCGCCGCGGCAGGGGTCGGCCCGAGGCCGGTGACGTTGAGCACGCGGCCGCCGGCGGTGACGATCTCGCCGTCGCGCTCGGCGGTTCCGGCATGGGTGACCTCGGCCAGCTCCGCCGCCGCCGCGAGGCCCCCGATCGCGTCGCCCTTCGAGGAGGACTCCGGGTAGCCGGCGGAGGCGAGCACGAGGGTTACCGCCCAGTCGTCGCCGAACTCGGCCGAGGCGCCGGCCAACCCGCCCGGCTCGCGGGCGGCGAGGAAGAGGTCGACGAGGTCGGAGCGCAGCCGGGGCAGCACGGCCTGGGTCTCGGGGTCGCCGAAGCGGGCGTTGAACTCGAGCACCTTCGGGCCCTCGGAGCCGATCATCAGGCCGGCGTAGAGGATCCCGTGGAAGGGCGTGCCGCGCCGCGCCATCGCGTCGACGACCGGGCGGTGGACGTGCTCGACGATCTCCTCCACCTCGGCTGCGCCGAAGCCCGGCACCGGCGAGTAGCTGCCCATGCCGCCGGTGTTCGGACCCTCGTCGCCGTCGAAGATCCGCTTGTAGTCCTGGGCCGGGGCCAACGGCACCACGTTCTCGCCGTCGCAGAGCGCCAGCAGCGAGAGCTCCTCGCCCTCGAGGAACTCCTCCAGGACCACCGCCATATCGGGGCCGAAGCGCCGCTCGGTGAAGAAGACGTCGACCGCATCGCGGGCCTCGGCCTCGGTGGGGCAAAGGATCACGCCCTTGCCAGCCGCCAGGCCGTCCGCCTTCAGCACCGCCGGGTAGGAGGCGCCGCTCAGGCGCTCGAGTGCTTCCTCCCGACTGCGCAGGAGCACGTGTGCCGCAGTTGGGACCCCCGCCTCCTTCATCAGCTCCTTGGCGAAGGCCTTCGAGCCCTCCAGCTCGGCCGCGGCGGCGCTCGGCCCGAAGGCCGGGATGCCGGCCTCGGCCAACGCGTCGACCGCCCCGGCGACCAGCGCCGCCTCGGGGCCGATCACGACCAGGTCGACGCGGCGCTCGGCCGCCGCGGCGACGAGCGCCTCGACGTCGTCGGCGGCAACCGCGGGTAGGCACTCGGCGTCGGCCGCGATCCCCGCGTTGCCGGGCGCGCAGAGCAGCTCGGGCGAGTGGATCGAGCGGGCCAGCGCCCGCACGATCGCGTGCTCGCGCCCTCCCCCGCCGACGACCAGGACCTTCAACGAGCCGCTAGAGGGAGCCGGCGAGGTCCTCGGCCGGCATCGCGGTCAGGGTCTGGCTGGTCATCGTCCCGCGCGAGCCGAGCTCGACCGAGACCTTGGCCATCGTCTTCTCGTCGGGCGCCTCGATCACGGTGACGAAGTCGTACTGGCCGAGCGTCGCGTACTGGGCGACCACCCTGGCCCCGATCTGTTCGACCTCCTTGTTCACCTCGGCGACCCGGCCGGGGTTGTTCTTCAGCGTCCGCACGCCCTCGGCGGTGAGGTTGGTGAGCATCAGGTAAGTGGGCATCTCGGGCTCTCCTCCAGGATCTCGATGAGCACTGCCGACACCGTACCCGCTCCCCGGGTCTGGAAGCAGCCGGACGATGCCGAGCTCAGAACCCGGCCGGGTGGCGGATTTCGTAGCCCTCGGGATACGGGGGCGAGGTGTGCCAGCGGGGCCCGCTGACGCCGGGGGGGTTGCCGGCGGTGTCGAAGCGCAGGCCGGCGATCGTCATGTAGGTGTGGCTGGCGTTGGCGTAGACCGTGATCCACTTGCCGGGGCCGGGTTCGCCGTAGCCGGCGAGGGAGCCGGAGACGAGCGGCGTGCCGAGCAGGCCGGCGCCGTAGAGGGCGAAGCTGACCGCGCCCGAGCAGTCGTAGCCGTAGGAGTACCAGGACCCGTGGCCACCGCCCCAGACGTAGGGCGTGTCGGCGATCGAGTTTGCGGCGGCGATCGCCGCCTTGACCGCCGCGGGAGCGCTCTCCGGAGCGCTCGCGATGCCGCTCGGCTGCAGAACCGCGGTCGGGCCGGCGGTTTCGAGCCCGCTGGCCAGCGGCGCCAGCGCCCAGTCGACGTAGCGGGTCTTGCACTCGCCTTCGATCTCATCCGCCTGCTGGAGGACCTCCTGCACGTACCACTCGGCCTGGTTGTGGGTGAAGATGCCGGCGCTGAGGCTGCCGCGCGACCAGATCAGGCGCGCCAGGGTGGCAGCCGAGTCGACCGGGTCGGCACGGCGGATCTTGCCGTCCTCGTCGCCGTCGACCGCGTAGGTGCGCCACTCCTGAGAGTCGAGCCCGAGCGGCCCGAGCGTCTGCAGCTGCTCTTTGTTCATGCCGCGGCCGAAGTCGGACTCGAGGTGGGCAACCGCGGCCAGCGCCCAGACGCCGCGCTGGCCGAGTTCGTAGCGGGCGGCGGCGTCCTCGAAGGCGCGCAGGTACTCGTGGGGAATCTCGTCCCGCCAGGCCGGGGCGGGCGCGCATTTGAAGACCTGCAGGCGCGGCCCGATGCCGGCGCCGAAGGCGGGGGCGCCGACTTCGTCGGCGTAGCAGCCCGCGTTGGCGAGCACGTCGGCGACGTACCAGTCGGCGTGGTTGTAGGCGAAGATCGCGCCGTAGGTGTCCTCCGGCATCCCGGAGGCGCTGAGATAGTTGGCGGCGGCGTGGATCGCGTCTTCGGGGTTGTACGGGTCGGCGACGCCGTCCCCGTTGGCGTCGACGCCGTAGGCCTCCCAGGTTTCCGGCATGAACTGCATCCATCCCTGGGCGCCGGCCGAGGAGACGTTGAGGTTGGTGCCAAAGGCGGTCTCGATCAGGTTGATCCCGGCGAGGATCGCCGGGCCCTGGGGGCCGAGCTCGTACTCGGCCGCGGCCCGCTGGTACATCGGGATCAGGACCGGCGGCACGCCGGTCGCGGCGCAGCTGGAGCTGGGCAGGGAGGGGACCGGGAACGCCACCGCCGGGTCGGGGCTGGGCAGCGCGCCGGCGGAGCCTTCCGGGGCGCCGGAGGCTTCTTCGCCTTCCGCCGTGGACCCGTCGCCGGCGGAGACGCCGCC
>Ga0196962_10000628_pt1 | contig 13389 bp, 12 predicted proteins | sample S3v_20metaG_FD_183186 | JGI IMG/M metagenome (GOLD analysis project Ga0196962, IMG submission 183186) | Soil microbial communities from Anza Borrego desert, Southern California, United States - S3+v_20 | ecosystem: Environmental > Terrestrial > Soil > Desert | place: USA: California | collected... | reverse complement strand
CGCTCACCGTGGCCGTCGCGCCGGCCGCCAGCGCGGCCTCGGCGAGCGCCGCGGTCTCGTCGTCGGGCGCGAAGCCGAGGCGGCCGGCGTAGCGGGCGAGCCTGATCAGCCGCGTGGGGTCGTCGCGGAACGACGCCTCGTGCAGCACGCGCAGCGTCCCCGCGCGCAGGTCCTCGAGCGCGCCCGGCCACGCGGTCAGCGCGCCGTCGGTCACCCGCATGGCGATCGCGTTGACGGTGAAGTCGCGGCGCGCGAGGTCGTCGGCGAGCGGCGCGCCCAGCGTCACCTCGGGCAGGGCGCCCCGCCGCGGGTAGCGCTCCGCGCGCGCCCCCGCGAGGTCGAAGGCGACGTCCCCGGCGCGCACCGTGGCGGTCCCGAAGCGCGGGTGGACGACGGCGATGCCGCCCATCCGGCGCGCCGCGGCGTGCGCCGCGGCCACCGCGTCGCCCTCCACGACGAGGTCGAGCTCCACCGGCTCGCGGCCGAGGAGCAGGTCGCGGACGGCGCCGCCGACGACGTGCACGCGGTGGTCGCCGCGCAGCGCATCCAGCACCGGCTGCGCCGCCGGCAGCGAGCGCAGCCGGTCGAGGCGCTCGGCGGGCGTGCCCGGGATCGCGACGGGTGGCACGGCGGTACCCTAGGCCGCCGGCGCCCGCCGTCAGGGCAGCGCGGCCACCGCGTCGGCGAGCGGCCGGCGCCTGCCGGTGAGGAACGGCAGCTCGTGGCGCGTGTGCCGGCGCGCCTCCGCCGCGCGCAGGTGACGCATCAGGTCGACGAGCGGCGGCAGCTCGTCGGCCTCGAAGGCCAGCAGCCACTCGTAGTCGCCGAGCGCGAAGGCGCTCACCGTGTTGGCCCGGACCTGCGGGAAGTCGCGCGCCATGCGGCCGTGCTCGGCCAGCATCTCGCTGCGCTCCTCCGGCGGCAGCAGGTACCACTCGAGCGAGCGGACGAAGGGATAGACGCAGACGTACGTGCGCGGCTCCTCGCCGCGGAAGAAGGCCGGTGTGTGGCTCTTCGCGAACTCCGCCTCGCGGTGGACGCCGATCGCCGACCAGAACGGCCGCAGCGCACGGCCGAGCGCGGAGCGCTGGAAGGCGATCAGCGCGTCCTGCAGCCCGTCCGGCGTCGGGCCGACGAGCCAGAGCATGAGGTCGGCGTCCGCCCGGTAGCCCGAAACGGTGTAGACGCCGCGCACGGTGGCGTCGGTGGACGCCAGCGCCGCCTCTGCGGCCGCCGCGGCGCCGGCCCGCTCCTCGTCGGGCAGCCGCTCGTCGCCGCGCGCGCCGGCGAACGCGGCGTACAGCGTGTACTCGGGCCCGGCCTCCATCCCGGACACCGTATCGACGGCCGGACGCGCCGGGCGCTACCGGCGCACGGACACGCCCGCCGCGGCCAGATGCTCCTTGACGGCCGCCACGGAGTACTCGCCGTAGTGGAAGATCGAGGCGGCCAGCGCCGCGTCCGCCCCCGCGGCGAAGCCCTCGGCCATGTGCTCGGGCGTCCCCACGCCCCCCGAGGCGATGACCGGGACGTCGACGGCCTCGCTGATCGCGCGCGTGAGCGCCAGGTCGTAGCCGTCCTTCGTCCCGTCGCGGTCCATCGAGGTGAGGAGGATCTCCCCCGCGCCCCGCTCCACCCCCTCGCGCGCCCACGCGACGGCGTCGCGCCCGGTCGGCGTGCGCCCGCCGGCGACATGGACCTCCCATCCGTCCGCCGCGCGCTTGGCGTCGATGGCCAGCACGACGCACTGATCGCCGAAGCGGCGCGCGAGCTCGTCGACGAGCGCCGGGCGCGCGACCGCGGCCGAGTTGACCGAAACCTTGTCGGCGCCCGCGTCGAGCACCGCCTGCGCGTCGGCGACCTCGCGCACGCCGCCGCCGATGGTGAACGGCACGAACACCTCGTCCGCTGCGCGGCGCGCCAGCTCCACGACCGTCCGACGCTTGTCCGACGTCGCGGTGATGTCCAGGAACACGAGCTCGTCGGCGCCCTCGCGGTCGTAGAAGGCGGCGAGCTCGACGGGGTCGCCGGCGTCGCGGATGTCGATGAACCGCGTGCCCTTCACCACGCGCCCGGCGTCGACGTCCATGCACGGGATCACGCGCTTGTAGTGCACGGCCGCGAAGGGTACGCCGCGCCGCCCGCGCGGCTGGTAGTCCGCCCGGATCCGCGCTTGGGCCGCGCCGTCGGTAAGCGCACGCGGACCCGGTCGGACGCGCTCCACTACGCTGGCGCGTTCCGACGCGCCGGCGAGCACGCCCGACGCTATGCCGCTGCGACCGCCGTGGGCCGGGCGGCGTCGCGCATCGGACCGCAGCGCGAACGCGCCCGTCTCCGAGCAGCCATGCCGCGCGCGTCCTCCCTCGCCGGGCGAGTCCGCGATCGGACGGCATCATCCGGAGGTCAGCCTGCGCCGTCGAGCGCCGCTTGGCCGTCGGCGACGGTGAAGCGACCCTCGTAGAGCGCCTTGCCGACCACCACGCCGGCGAGGTTGACCTGGCGCAGCCGGCGCAGCGCCCGCAGGTGCTCGAGGTCGCCGATCCCGCCGGCGTAGGCGAAGCGGCCGCGGACGGTGGCGGCGACGTCGCGCACGGCGTCGAGGTCCGGTCCAGCGAGCGCGCCGTCGCGGTCCGCGTCCGTGTAGATGAACGAGTGCACGCCCCGGCCGCGGAGCCGGGTGAACGCCTCGGAGGCCGGCATGTCGGTCACCTGCGTCCAGCCCGACGTCGCGATGCGGCCGCCGCGGACGTCGACCGAGACGACGACGCGCGCACCGTAGGCGGCGACGATGTCGTCCAGGAAGTCGACGTCGCGCAGCGCCGCCGTGCCGACGATCACGCGCTCGGCTCCCGCCGCCAGCGCCGCGCGGACGTCCTCGACCGTGCGCAGCCCGCCGCCGTACTGCACGGGCACCCCGGTGCCCTCGACGATGCGGCGCAGGTGCTCGAGCGAGCGCGGCTCACCCGCCCGCGCACCGTCGAGGTCGACGACGTGGAGATACCGCGCGCCGGCGTCCACCCACGACCGGGCGGCTTCGAGCGGGTCGTCGTGGTAGACGGTCTCGTCCTCGAAGCGGCCGTGCGTCAGCCGCACGGCGCGCCCGTCGCGGATGTCGACGGCGGGATAGAGGATCAAGCCGCCACCCGCGCGCACACGCGCGTGAAGTTGCGCAGCAGCGCGAGGCCGTTGCTGGAGGACTTCTCGGGGTGGAACTGCGCGCCCATGACCGTGCCTCGCTCGGCGATCGAGACGAACCGCTCGCCGTAGTCGCCGCGGCCGACGACGTCGGTCGCGTCGTCGGGCCGCGCGGCGTAGGAGTGCACGTGATAGAAGCTCGCCGACGCGCCGAAGCCCTCCGTCAGCGCGGAGGGCCGCTCGAGCGTCACCTCGTTCCACCCGATGTGCGGCACCTTCGGCGCGCGGAGCCGCGTGACCGTGCCCGCCAGCAGGCCGATCCCGGCGACGTCCTCGTGCTCCTCCGAGCGCGTGTACAGGAGCTGAAAGCCGAGGCAGATGCCGAGCACCGGCGCGCCCGCGACGGCCTGCTCGCGCACCACCTCGTCGAGCCCCAGCTCGCGCAGCCTCGCCATCGCCGGCGGGAAGGCGCCGACTCCGGGCACGACGATCCCGTCCGCGGCGCGGATGTCCCGATGGTCGCTCGTGAGGCGCGCGGAGGCGCCGACGTGCTCGAACGCCTTCTCGACGCTGCGGCGGTTGCCCATGCCGTAGTCGACCAGCGCGATCACGTCAGCGTTCCTTTCGTCGAGGGCACGCCCGGCTCGTCCGGATCGAGCGCGACGGCCTGGCGCAGCGCGCGCGCGAAGGCCTTGAAGGACGCCTCGATCATGTGGTGGGCGTTGGTGCCGGCCTGCAGCTCGAGGTGCAGGGTGAGGCGCGCAGCGCCCGCCACCGCGCGGAAGAACTCCTCCGCGGCCTCGTGCTCGAAGCCGGCGATGTCGCCCGGCGGGAGCGCCAGGCCGGTCACGGCGCAGTAGGGGCGCCCGGAGACGTCGACCGCGCACGCCGCGCGGGCCTCGTCCATGGGCACGACCGCAAACCCGTAGCGGGTGATGCCCGCGCGGTCGCCGAGCGCGCGGTCGAGCGCCTGCCCGAGCACGATGCCGGTGTCCTCGACGGTATGGTGCGCGCCCGTCTCGAGGTCCCCGGTCACGTGCGCGGACACCCGCAGCCGGCCGTGGCGCGCGAGCAGGTCGAGCATGTGGTCGAAGAACCCGATCCCGGTCTCGATCCGCGACGGCGCCGCCTCGCCGAGCGCGAGCTCGACGTCCACGGCGGTCTCCCCCGTGCGGCGGCTGACGGCGGCGGTGCGGCTCATCGGCGCGGATTGTCGCGGATGCGCGCCCGCATGGACTCGGCGTGGACGGCGAAGCCCTCGGCCTCGGCGATCGGCACCCCCGCCGCAGCGAGCGCCGCCGCGGCCGGCCCGACGCGGACCTCGGCCATGCGGCGCCGGAAGTGGCCGGCCGACAGGCCGGAGGCGAAGCGCGCAGCCCCGTCGGTGGGGAGGGTGTGGTTCGAACCCGCGACGTAGTCGCCGAACGCGGTGCCGGTCTCCGCGCCGACGAACAGGCAGCCGGCGCGCGTGACGCGCGGCGCGAGCTGCTCCGCCGCGACGCCGGCGAGCTGGAGGTGCTCCGGGGCGAGCGCCTCGGCGAAGGCGAGCGCCGCCTCCGGGCCGTCGGCGGCGACGAGCACCTTGGGCCCGGCGGCCACCGTCGGGTGCTCCGCGCCGAGCTCCCGCTCGATCGCCGCGAGGAGCGCCTCGTCGTCGCTGACCGCCACGACGAGCGAGTCGTTGCCGTGCTCCGCCTGGGCGAGGAGGTCGACTGCGACCAGCCGCGGGTCGGCGCCGTCCGTCGCGATCACCACGAGGTCGCTCGGGCCGGCGAAGCCGTCGATGCCGACGCGGTCCGACACCTGCCGCTTGGCCTCCTGCACGTAGAGGTTCCCCGGCCCCACGATCACGTCCACGGGGACGACCGTCTCCGTCCCGTGCGCGAGCGCCGCGATCGCCTGCGCGCCGCCCATGCGGTACACCTCGTCCACCTCGCACAGCGCGCACGCCGCGAGGATGATCGGTGGCCCCGGGGTCGCGACGGCGATCGCGCCGACGCCCGCCGCGCGGGCCGTCTCCACGCCCATGACGACCGACGAGGGGTACGGCGCGCGCCCGCCCGGCGCGTAGACCGCCGCGCGGCGGACGGGGATCTCGCGCAGCCGCACGCGCTGGCCCTCGGGAAGCTCGACGTCGACGTCGTCGCGGACCCCCGCCGCGGCGACGCGCCCGACGTTCGCGCGCGCGACCTCGAGGCCCGCGCGCACCGCCGGGTCGAGGCCGTCCACCGCCGCCCGGAGGCCCTCCTCCGGCACGCGGAGCGGCGCGTCGCCCCCGCCGAAGCGGCGCTCCAGCCCGAGCAGCGCGGCGTCGCCGCCGTCGCGCACCGCGGCGACGATCTCCGCCACGGCGCCCGCCACCGACCCGCCGGCCGGCACGAGCGCGCGCACCCGCGCGGCCGCCGCGGCGGCGTCCGCGACCGTGATCCGCAGCCGCTCCGTCACCCCGTCGCCACCCGGATCCGCGCCACGACGTCGTCGATCTCCGTCGCGCGCAGCTTGTGGGCCACCGGGTTCGCGATCAGCCGCGCCGTCGACGCCATGATCTCCTCCCGCACCACCAGGCCGTTCTCGCGCAGCGTGGTCCCCGTCGCCGTCAGGTCGACGATCCCCTCCACGAGCCCGGTGAGCGGCGCGAGCTCGACCGACCCCTTGACCTCCACGATCTCCGCCTGGCGGCCCGTGCGGTCGAAGTGCCGGCCGGCGATCTTGGGGTACTTCGTGGCCACGCGCATGACCCCGAGCCGCCGCAGCGCCTCCGCCGCCCGGTCGTTCCCCGCCGTGGTCGCGAAGACCATCACGCACGGGCCGTAGCGGAGGTCGAGCAGCTCGTAGACCGCCCGTTCGCTCTGCTCCGCGAGGACGTCCTTGCCGGTGATCCCGAGGTCGGCGGCGCCGGCCTCCACGTAGGTCGGGACGTCGGAGGGGCGCATGGTGACGAGCCGGACCTCCTCGAACAGGAGCTTGCGGTCGTTGGCGCGGACCTCGGCGGTGTCCACGCCGAGGAGGTCGAGCAGGTCCAGCGTCTCGCGGAAGAGCGCCCCGCGCGGGACTGCGAGCGTGAGGCCGTTCAAGCCCATGGCGTACCCGTGCCGGGCGGCGCCGGCGCCTCGAGCAGCGTCTCGCCGCGGCCGCGCTCTCCCACGAGCGCGATGTGGAGCCGCTCGACGTTGAGCGCCCACCCGACGGCCGGCAGGTCGCGGCCGAAGCGGCCGAGCAGGTCGTCGTAGCGCCCGCCGCCGCCGAGCGGCGCGCCCAGCGCGGCGTCGTAGACCTCGAAGACGGCGCCCGTGTAGTAGCCGAGCGAACGCGCCAGCCCGAGGTCGAAGATGACCCGGCCGGCCACGCCGGGCGCAAGCCGCTCGACCACGGCGCGCAGCGGGTCGGCTGCCGGCCCGACGCTGTCGAGCACCTCCGCGCCGCCGCGCCGCTGCGGGACGCCCGTGAGCGCGGCCGTCGCCTCCGCGCCGAGCCGCAGGCCCCCGACCTCGCGCTCCAGCCCCACGAAATCGCGCGTGACGAGCTCGTGCAGGATCTGGCGCCGCGCGCCCTCCGGCACCGCGTGCGCGGTCAGCAGAGCCGGGTAGAGCGACGCGTCCCCGAGCCCGATGCGGTAGCTCTCCAGTCCGGCCGCGTCGAGCGCCGCGCACAGCACCGTGATGGCCTCCGCCGTGCCGTCGGGCGCCGGAACGCCGACGAGCTCGATCCCGGCCTGCAGCATCTCGCGATCCTGCCCGCGCTGCGGGCGCACGGACCGGTACGCGTGCGCGACGTAGCAGAAGCGCAGCGGCATGGCCGCGTGTGCGTAGCGCGTGGACACGACGCGCGCGATCGGGATCGTCATGTCCGACCGCAGCACGAGCACGTTGCCCTGCTCGTCGAACAGCTTGTACGCGGGATCGGCCGCGGCCGGGTCGCCGCGGGTGAGCACCTGCTCGTACTCCAGCGCGGGCGTGTGGACCTCCCCGTAGCCGTGCACGTCGAAGACGCCGCGGAGCGTCTCCGTCACCGCGTGCAGCTCGCGCATCTCGTCCGGCAGGACGTCGCGCGTGCCGCTGGGCGTCGGGTGGATCGTCACCCGGATGAAACTACGCGACCTGCCGCTCGATGCGCGCGCCGAGCGACTGCAGCCGCTCGTCGATCCGCTCGTAGCCGCGGTCGATCTGCCGGATGTTGCCGATCTCCGAGACCCCGTCGGCGCACAGCGCCGCGATCAGCATGGCCATGCCCGCGCGGATGTCGGGCGACTCGAGCCGCTGCCCGCGCAGCTGCGCAGGACCCGAGATGACCGCGCGATGGGGGTCGCAGAGGATGATGTTCGCCCCCATGAGGACCAGCTTGTCCGTGAAGACCAGCCGGTTCTCGAACATCTTCTCGAAGATCAGGACCGTTCCGTCGGACTGGGTGGCGAGCGCGAGCGCGATCGAGGTGAGGTCGGCGGGAAACGCCGGCCACGGCCCGTCCTCGACCTTGACCTGGTAGCCGCCCGCGTCGCGCGCCATCACGAGCTTCTGGTCGCCCGGCACGACCACGTCCTCGCCGTCGAGCTCCGAGTGCAGCCCGAGGCGGCGGAACACGAGCCGGATCATCCGGAGGTCGTCGGGAACGCAGTCCCTGATCCGCAGCTCGCCGCCGGTCACGCCCGCGAGCGCCATGAACGAGGCGATCTCGATGTGGTCGGGCGAGACCTCGTGCCGGCAGCCGCCGAGCTGCGGCAGGCCGTGGACCTGCATCACGTTGGAGCCGACGCCCTCTATCGCAGCGCCCATGCGGATCAGCATGCGGGCGAGGTCCTGCACATGGGGCTCGGACGCGGCGTTGCGGATCACCGTCGTGCCGGGCGTGAGCGCCGCGGCCATCAGCGCGTTCTCCGTGCCCATGACGGACGGCTCGTCCATGAAGAAGTCGCACGCCTGCAGCCCGCCGTCGGGGGCGGTGAGGCGGATGTCGCCGCTGTGCTCGACGGTCGCGCCGAGCGCCCGGAAGGCGTCGAGATGCGGGTCGAGCCGCCGGCGCCCGATCACGTCGCCGCCCGGCGGGGGCAGCAGCGCGTGGCCGAAGCGGGCGAGCAGCGGGCCCGCGACGAGGAACGACGCCCGGATCCGCTCGGCGAGCGTGGGATCGACGTCGGTCTTGTGCACGCCCTCCGCGCACAGGGCCACGGTGCCGTCGCCGTCGAGCCGCTCGACGGTGACGCCGAGGTCCTCGAGCAGCACGAGCATGGCGTCCGCGTCGCGGATGCGCGGCACGTTGTGCAGCACCACCTGCTCGTCCGTGAGCAGGCACGCGGCGAGGAGCGGCAGCGCCGCGTTCTTGTTGCCGGCGGGAACGACCGTGCCTGACAGCGGCACGCCGCCTTCGATGACGAACTTCTCCATGAGCGGTGGCAGGGGAGCCGGCGGGGTCGGATCCGAGGCGTCCGGCCGGCCCAAGCGCTGGGCTAGGGTAACAGCCATGTCGCAGGCACTTTCGCGCCCGGAAGCCTGGTCCCTCTTCTGCGAGTGGACCGAGTCCGGGTCCTTGCGCAAGCACGTCCTGGCCGTCGAGGCGGCCATGCGCGCCTACGCCCGCCGCTACGGCGAGGACGAGGAGCTGTGGGGCATCACCGGGCTGCTCCACGACCTCGACTACGAGCGCCATCCGGACCTCGAGACCGGCCATCCCCGCGTCGCCCTGCGCGAGCTCGAGGCCCGCGGCTACCCGCCGGAGCTCGTCCGCGCCGTCGCCTCGCACGCCGACTTCCTCGGTGTCTCGCGCGACTCGCGGATGGAGAAGGCCCTGTACGCCGTCGACGAGCTGAGCGGCTTCCTGATGGCCTGCGCGTACGTGCGCCCGCAGGGCATCCACGGCCTCACCGCGAAGTCGGTGAAGAAGAAGATGAAGCAGCCGTCCTTCGCGGCCGCGGTGAACCGGGAGGAGCTGCGCGCCGGCGCCGAGGACCTCGGCGTGGACTTCGACGAGCACGTGGCCTTCGTCATCGCGGCGCTCGAGGCGGAGGCGGACGCGCTGGAGCTGCACGGGTCCGAGCCGGCCCCGGCGTAGCGGCGGGGCCGCGGCGGGGTAGCCTCCGGCCCATGGCGGACCCGCTGAAGATCATCGTCCTCGACGGCGACGAGACCGGCCAGGAGCTCCTCGAGCAGGCCATCCGGGTCCTCGACCCGGACATCCTCGACCTGCCGCTGGCGCTCGAGCACCACGACCTCTCGCTCGAGCGCCGCCGGGAGACCGGCAACGCCTGCGTGAGCGAGGCGGCGGCGGCGATGCGCGAGGCGGGCTTCGGCCTCAAGGCCGCGACGGTCACGCCCGAGGGCAAGGACGACGTCGGCTCGCCGAACCGCATCCTCCGCGAGGAGGTCAACGGCAAGGTCATCGTCCGCACGGGGCGGCGGATTCCCGGCGTGATCGGCCCCGTCTCCGGCGTCCACTTCCCGATCTCGGTGGTCCGCATGGCGGTCGAGGACGCCTACGGCGCCAAGCAGTGGCGCGAGGGCGGCGAGGGGGCCGCGGACGAGGTCGCCTACCGCACCGAGAAGGTGACGCGGTCGACCTGCCGCGCCGTCGCCGAGTACGCCTTCCAGGCCGCGGAGCGGGCGGGCGCGCGCGTCTATGGCGGTCCGAAGTGGACGGTGTCGCCCGTCTACGAGGGCATGCTGAAGGAGGAGCTGGACGCCGCCGCGGCGCGCCATCCCGACGTGGAGTACGACCCGGTGCTGATCGACGCGACGTACGCCGGCCTGCTGACCGGGGCCGCCGACGCGCCGCTCGTCATCCCGGCGCTCAACCGCGACGGCGACTGCCTCTCCGACCTCGTCCTGCCGATGTTCGGCTCGATCGCGGGTGCCGAGTCCATCCTGCTCGCCTTCGACGACGACTGGGAGATCGACGTGGCGATGGCCGAGGCGCCGCACGGCACCGCCCCGTCGCTGCAGGGCAAGGACATCGCCAATCCGATGGCGATGATCCTGGCCTGTGCGGCGGTGTTGGCGCAGGCCGGCGCGAAGGGCTACAGCGGCGCGGAGCGGGCGTCCCGCGCGATCTACGAGAGCGTGCTGGAGACGACGGCGGGCGGAATGAAGACCGTCGACCTCGGCGGCAGCGCCGCGACGTCGGAGTTCGCGAGCGCCGTCGTCGAGAAGGTCAAGACGAAGGTCGAGATCTGGTCGTCGCTGGGCTCGTCCGTGTGAGCCGCGACCGCGTGCCGTCCGGTCCGCCCCGGCGACGACGCGCGGGTGCCCGCCCGCCGGCACTTCGGAGGCGAACGGCGGCCCCGCGACCTCCGGTCCGGCGACGACGCGCGGGTGCCCGGCCGTCCCCGTACGGCGGCCGGGCCCGTCAGGTCCATCGCCGGCGAGCGTAGGTCCCGACGGCGGTCGCTTTCCGCGTCCCGGTCGCCGGTCAGCAGACACCGCTGGGGGCGCGGCCGCCGGCCGCGACGAGCCTCGCGGCGGCCTCCGCTCCCCCGCCGGCGGCGATCCCGTCCGCCGGTGCAAGACGCGTTGCAGCCGGGACGGCCCGATTGCGCGCCGCACGGCCAAATCGCCCGCGGGTCGGCTCACTCGCCCCGACGTTTCCGTCCGACCCCACCCCTACCTTTCCGAACACATGTTCCCCCTGCTGACGACGACCGGCGGATCCAGGCGCTCGCTCGCCGAGCGCCTGCGCGACGCCGTCGAAGCGGCGCTCGAGTTCGCGACGCTGGGTGAGGCAACGCTCGGCTCGTCGGCGCGCACGACCCCGGCTCCCCGGCCGGACGTGCGTGCCGCCGGACCGTCCGCCCCCGCCGCCGCGCACCCCCATCGCCGCCGGCTCGTTCGTCAGCCGCGCGCGCGCAGGCCTGGGATGGCCGCGGTCCGCGCACAGCCCTGCCGGGCGCCGGTTCATCGCCCGGCGCTTCGACGGCAGAGCTGACCGCTCACAGGGCGCCCGGTCTGGGAGGACGGGCGCGCCCAGAGCAGGCGCCCTTCCCAGGGGCGCCGAGCTTCACCGCCTCTCGGGCCGCCCCAGCAGGGGCGGCCCGAGCGCTGCGGTCGCGAGCTCGAGACGGCCGTCTGGACCGGCGCCGGGACCGGTGCCCCCGCGGCCGTCGAGTCGCGTGGCGAAGACTGTGCGGCGGGCCTACCGACCCACCCTGCCGCTCCGGAGTGCGCCCGAGCCGTCCCCACACCCGCCCTCGCGCTCCGGAACGCCCGAGCGTCCCCACACGGCCGCCTTCTCTCAGGAGGCCGACCCGCGCGGAACGGACCCATGCACGCGCCCCCGTGCACGCACTGCCCCGCGCCAGAGGCGGTTGTCATGCACCGTCGCCGTCGACGCGATCGCGAGGGTTGCAGCGCGCCAAGCGACCGGCGCAGCCCCTTCGGCCGGGCCTCGCCAGACGGGCAGTGTCGCGCGCCACGCCTCACAGCTGGACGGGCGATCGGGCTAGGATCGCCCGTTATGTCCCGAAGTCAGGCGACCCTCATGAGGCCCCCCCAGCGCGATGTTCCAGCGCGTACCGAGGCCATCGAGTCTCGGGTGCCGGAGGTCCTGCTCACGGCGGTGTTCCTGCTGTTCACCGTGCCTGTGATCCTTCTGCAGCACGCGGGCCCCGCCGGGGCGAAGGATCAGGAGTTGTTCCACCTTCCGACGATCCGGATCTTCGCTGAGCAGTTCCCGGCCGTCCAGCTGAACGACGCCCGCGTCGCGACAGGGCCGCTCTTCCACGTGGTCATGGCACCGATCGAGCGCTACGTCACGGGTGACCGCTTGCTGCTCCAGCTCATCGCGATGGTCTTCTCGGTCGCCTGCGTCCTGGTGATGTTCCGCGTCGTCACCCACTGGGTGGGCCGTTGGATGGCGCTGGCGATCGTGCTGCCGTTCGCGCTGTCGAACTACGTCGTCCAGTCCGCGGCGTGGCTGAACACCGACAACATGGCGCTGATCTTCGTGATCCTGACCCTCGCCGCCTCGCTCGCGATCATGACGCGGCATGGCGGTTTCGTCATCGCGGGCGTCGCCGCGTTGCTCGCCGTGTGGGTCCGCCAGGTGGACCTCTTCCTCGCCGGCGTCGTGATGCTCGCCGGGATTCTCGCTGCGGCAGTCCAGCCGCCCGGGACGGCCGTCCTCCGCTTCCCGCGCGAGTTGTCCGCGAGTGCTCGGAGGACGATCCTCGGCGCGACCGGCGCCACCGCCCTGACGGTCGTGGGGTCGCTCGCCCTCTTCGTCGCCTGGGGTGGTCTCACGCCGGAGTTCTTCCGGCACCAGTCCGGTTTCAGCCCGTCGGCCTGGCCCTTCACGCTCGCCCTCCTCGGCCTCTTCGGCACGCCATACCTGCTGGCGACCGGGGCCTCGCTCGGCGACATCGTGCGACCGCTTTACACGGACGCGCGCGTCGCCGCCGCCACGCTCCTGCTCGTCGTGATCGGCTCGATCGTGCCGCTCGCGACCGGCGATGCGGCCGGCGGCGGGCTGTGGCGCGTCCTGCACACGGCGCCGACGATCGCCGAGCGCTCGCCGCTCCTGGGCTTGCTCGCCGGCTGGGGCGTGCTGGGTACATTCGCCTGGTGGCGCATCCATGTGCGAAACGGCCGCGCCCGTGAGTCGCTGCTCCTGCTTGTCGCGCTGCTCGGCCTCACGCTCGCGAACACGGTCAACCAGGCCGTGTACCAGCGGTACTTCGAGCCGCAGCTGCTCGTCCTTCTCGCCTTCCTCACCGCCATCGCGCTTCGCGACCTCTACGGTCCGGCCCGCGACGGCCGTCCGCCTCGGCGAGCCATCCTCGCGCTCGGCGCGCTCACGGCGGTCCAGGTCCTCGGCTGCATCGTGGTCGTCTTCGGGCCGACCTGGAACGCGGCGTCCCTCGGCGGGTGACGTCGGCTGCGGCACGCCGGACCTCCCTACCTCACCAGACTGATGACGACCAGGAGGCGGCGGAGCACCGCACGATCTGAGCCGGCGATGCAGGACCAGCGAGCCGAACGCCGAGCGCCTCGCGCACGACAATCCGCGAACGCTCGGGTCCGGGCGCCGGCGCCAGCCGCCCGCGTCCCCGCAGGCGGGCGTCCGCCGTCGCGGCCCGGACTCGGCGCACGCGCGGGTAGCGGAGCCCCCGCCCCGCACCCACGGCGACCGGCCTCGGCGGTGCGCAGAGGGCGCTCGAGGGCTCTCGGATCTGCCGCTCGAGGGGATCGACGCGACGACCGGCGGCGCGCCAAACCGGAACCGCGCGCCGGCGCCACCCATTCCGAGACGGTCACTCCGAGCCGCGACGACCGA
>Ga0196962_10000627_pt1 | contig 13396 bp, 10 predicted proteins | sample S3v_20metaG_FD_183186 | JGI IMG/M metagenome (GOLD analysis project Ga0196962, IMG submission 183186) | Soil microbial communities from Anza Borrego desert, Southern California, United States - S3+v_20 | ecosystem: Environmental > Terrestrial > Soil > Desert | place: USA: California | collected... | reverse complement strand
GACGAAGGCGACGCCGACGGCGCCGAGCGGCTGCTCGAAGCGGCGGTGCGGCGCAATTCGCGCCACGTCGATTCCCGGAGCCGCCTTTTTCGGCTCTACCTGGCCGGCGGGCGCTGGGGCGAGGCGATCGACGAAGGAGTTGCCCTGGCGAGGCTGCGCTCGGCGATGTCGGCCAGCGTCATGGATGCGATCCTGGCGCTTCTCCCCGAGATCCGCGGCCGGGCCATCCTGGCCGGCAAGCTCCGCCGCCGCGCCGACGGCAGCGCGCCGCCGCTGAGGGAGGCCCTCGAGCGGGCCGCCGCCGGCCGGCCGGCCGCTCGGCAGCTCGCGGAGCTGATCCGCCGAGCGGATGCGGCGCCCCGCGCAGGCCCGGCGGTCAGCCCGCAAGGCTATCTGGACTGGACCCTGACCCTTCCCGCCGCCGCCCTCGCGCACGTCCGCGGCGTCTATGACGGCCAATTCCGGCGTCTTCCGGGAGCGCCGCCGTTCAACTGGACCCTTGCCGGCGGGCCGGGCGCGAGGGCGAGGATCGACCCCGGTGCCCCCGGCCCCGGCATCCTTATCGCCGAGGCGACCGAGGCTCGGCCGCGGGTGCTCGCGCGCCAGCTCCTCGCCCTGCCCGAAGGACCGCACGTCCTGGTCGTCGACGGCACGGCCGCCGCCGGTTCGCGCATGTCGTGGCGCCTGCGCTGCCTGTCTGGGCCAGGCCTCGCCGAGCTCGAGCTTTTGCCAGCCTCCCGCCTCAGGCGGCTCCGTCATCCGCTCCTGGTGCCCCCCCGTTGCGCCTTCCAGGAACTGTCCCTCGTCGGCTCGGCCGCGCAAGCCGGCGCGAAGGCAGCCTCGCGCACCTCGCTGGTTGCGGTCCGGCCGGCCTCGTGAAACCTTCGTCCCGAACGACGCTCGCCGCGGCCTATGCCGTCTTGTGCGTCGTGCTCGGCGGAGCGAGCGCCGCAGGCATACTCGCCAATCTCGCGCTCCAGTTGCTGGCCGCGATCCTGCTCGCCATCGTCGCCCTGCGCGAGCGCGAGCGCGGCGTCCCGCCGGCCGAGAGGTGGCTTTGGCGGCTCGCCGCCGCGCTGGCCGCCCTGATCCTGATCCAGCTCATTCCGCTGCCGCCCTCGGCATGGACGTCGCTGCCCGGGCGAAACCGGATCGTCGAGGGCTTCGAGCTGCTGGCCGAGCCCCTCCCCTGGCTCGCTGTCTCGCTGACTCCGGACGGGACGATCCGTGCTCTGGTCGCCCTGCTTCCGCCGCTGGCGCTGGTCGCCCTCGTCGTCCCGATGTCCGCGCGATCGCGCGGCATCTTTCTGCCCCTGATCATCGGCATCGCCTTCGCCGCGCTTCTGCTCGGCCTGGTCCAGATCGCGGGAAGCCCGCATTCGCCGCTCTATTTCTATGCCGTCACCAATCCCGGCCACACGGTCGGCTTCTTCGCCAACCGCAACCATCAGGCGACGTTGCTGCTCATGGCGCTGCCCTTCGTCGCCGCGCTCGCCACCCCGCTGCTCGAAGGCGGCCGAATCCGCGAAGGCGGCGGGCCCAAGATCGTCATCATCGCCGCCCTGTTCGCGATGCTCGCGGGCGGCGTCCTGGCGACCGCATCGAGGGCCGGGATCGCGCTCCTGCCGATGGTCGGCGGCCTTTGCGTCCTTATGGTGCGCAAGGACCTGACCGGAAGCGTTCCGCCGCGATGGGTGGCGGTCTCGGCAATCCTCCTCGTCGGCGGGATGACGGCGGTGGCGATCTCGGGGGTCGTCACCCGGGATGCCCTGGCGGCCGGGCCGATCGCGCAAAGCACTCGGGAATCGATCTGGCGCAACACCGCGCGGGAGGCGGCCGCCTTCCAGCCGGCCGGCAGCGGCCTGGGCAGCTTCCTCCAGATCTACCAGATGCAGGAGGATCCGCTGGACCGGCCGGACGAATATGCCAACCACGCCCATAACGACTATCTGGAATGGCTGCTCGAGACCGGGATCGCCGGGCTGGCGCTTCTGCTTGCCTTCCTCGCCTGGTTCTCGCTCGGGGTCAGGCGGGTCTGGACCGAGAGGGAGGCCGCTTTGGGCCGCGCCGGCTCGATCGCGATCGGCGCCGTGATGCTTCACTCGACGGTCGACTATCCGGTTCGAACCGCGGCCATCTCGGCCCTGTGCGCCTTGTGCCTGGCGCTGATGATAGCGCCGCCCGACCAGTCGCCGGAGGCGCCACCGCGGTGACGGCGGAGAAGCTCAGGCGAGCACGTTCCTTATGATGTCCGCGACGATGTCGGCACGATCCCGTAGCCGGCGCGTGTCGAGCGTCGGATGGACCTCGAACATCAGGCTGCTGTCGCCCAGCGCCCTGGCGACGGGCAGCGGCTCGACCTTCATGTCGGCGAAGGCGGCCTCGCGGTAGATCTCGGAGCAGGAACCGGAGAATATGCGCACGCCGGCGGCGGCGGCATCGGCCAGGATGCGGTCGCGCAGCCGGGCATTGTCGGCCGGGTCGACGTCGACATAAGCGTAGAATTTATAATAAGCGCCGATCGTGTCCCGCGTCGGCCGCGGCACCCGCATCCCGGGGATCGGCGCGAGCGCTTCGGCCCAGATATCGGCGTTGCGGACCCGCCGGGCATGCCATTGCGGCAGCTTGTCCAGCTGCAGAAGGCCGACCGCCGCGCAGATCTCCGTCATCCGCCAGTTGGTCCCCACCCGGTCGTGAAGCCAGCGGAAGCCGGGCTGAGTCGGCCGCTCGAGCGCCCGGCCGCGGTCCTTGCCATGGTCCTTGAACGACCAGGCCCATTCATAGGCGGCCTCGTCGCGCAGGGTGACCAGTCCGCCCTCGCCGGCGGTGGAGATGATCTTGTCCTGGCAGAAGGAGAATGCGGCGGCGTCGCCGAAGCTGCCGACCGGCAGCCCGTCTATCTCCGCGCCATGGGCCTGAGCGCAATCCTCGATGACGAGGATGCCCTTCGGGCGGGCCAGGGCCATGATCGCCGGCATGTCGGTGGGCCAGCCCCCGAGATGGACCGGAATGATCGCCTTGGTGCGCGGCGTGATCGCCGGAGCGATCGTCGCGGCGGTGATGTTGCCGCTGTCGGGATCGACGTCGGCGAAGACGGGAGTCGCGCCGACCAGCCTGGCGCAGAAAGCGGAGGCGACGAAGGTCCGCGGAGTCACGATCACCTCGTCGCCCGGGCCGATTCCGAAGGCTTGAAGAACGAGCTCGAGCGCCACCGAGCCGTTGGCCAGGGCGATGGCGCGGCCGTTGCGCAGGTAGCGCGTATAGGCGCGCTCGAACTCGGTGACCTTGGTTCCGGTCCACTGGTTGACCTTGCCCGAGCGCAGCACCTCGACGACGGCGGCAATCTCGTCCTCGTCGTAGAAGGGCCAGGCCTCTTCCGGAAGCTGAGCGACGTCCGCCACCGTCCGCCGGCGGACGAAAGGCCGCTCCACCAGCGTCGGCGCGGCGGCGCTCATCGCCGCCGTCCCCGGCTCCGCGGCCGGAGCGGCGGTCGCCGTCGCCGGCGCCTCGCCGGAGGCAAGCGCCGGCTTCATCCGGTAATGATCCTCGGTCTTGCGCCGGGTGCCGAGCCGGGTGCGCCGGCCCCGCCCGACGGTGATCGGCGCCGAAGGCTTGGTGAGGCCGCTGAGGATTCGAAGCATCTTGCGGGTTCCGGGGCTGAGGCGGCGGGATTTGCGAAGGATGAGCCGCGAGGCGATCATCACGACGATGAAGAAGACGACGATGACGAGGATCCAGAAAGCCATCATCCCGACGTCGTTCATCAGGCCGGGCTGGTAATCCGAGCTCGTTCCGTAATGGGGAGGGTCTGCCAAGGCTGCGCCTGTTCTCGAAAAGGGATCAGAATGGTTAGGGCCGACGGCTGAGGTCGGCAAGGTGTAGCGCATCGCCCGCCGCGCCCCCGGCGACGGCCGCGAGCGGCCCGCCGCCGCCGCCTAATCGGGGACCTTGGGAGCGCGCTCGACGCCCTTGTGCTGGGTCGCTTTCGGCTTGGCCTTGCGCTCGGTCCAGCTGCCGAAATTGACCGTCGCGTCGTAGACGATCGCGCCAAGGATGAAGATGCCCAGGCCGATGATCAGCTTGACGAAGCGCCGGTTCAGGAACGCCCGCAGCGCGCCGCGCACCCCGCTCTGGCCCGATTGCTCGACGATTCGGGCGGCGGGCGCTGCCGGCGCTTCGACATGATGCTGCGGCCGGCGGCTCGGCTGCCAGGTGCGGACCTGTTCCTCGGCGACGGCCACCTCGTCGTCGGCTCGGGCTTCATTCGTCATCGGACATCAACTCGTGGAAACGCTCATCGGCGACAGATCGGGCGCCGTCACCGCGACCGACACGCCCTTGCCCGAAAAGTCGAGCTCGAGAATCTTGCTCAGAACGGCGCGCACGGCGCGGGCGTCGCCGGCTTCCAGGGCGATGTCGAGGCGGCGCAGCTTGGGCTGAAGCTCGCTCAGCGGGATGAAGCGCTCCATCGCCATCTTGATCTGCGGGTGCACGGTCTCGGTCACCAGCTCGCCGACGAACAGCTCCTCGTGAAGCTTCTCTCCGGGGCGGAGGCCGACATAGGATATCTCGACGTCGCCATAAGGATTGGCGGGGGTCTTCTCGGTCATCCCGGAAAGCGCGATCATGGTGCGGGCGAGATCGGCGATGCGGACCGGCTCGCCCATGTCGAGCACGAACACCTCGCCCTTGGCGGCGAGGCTGTTGGCCTGGAGGACGAGCTGGGTCGCCTCCGGAATCGACATGAAGAATCGGGTAATGTCCTCGTGGGTCACCGTGATCGGCCCGCCCGCCGCGATCTGGCGGCGGAATTGCTGAACGACCGAGCCCGACGAATCGAGCACGTTGCCGAACCGGACGATGCCGAACTGGGTAGCGCTGTCGGGCTGGCGGGCAAGCGCCTGGATGTAGAGCTCCGCGACCCTCTTGCTGCGGCCCATGACGTTGGTCGGACGAACCGCCTTGTCGGTCGAGATCATGGTCAGCCGAGCGATACGGGCCTCGACGCAGGCGTCGGCGAGGACCCGGGTCCCGACTACGTTGTTGGTGACTCCGACGACCTCGTTGAGCTCGAGCAGGGGCACGTGCTTGTAGGCGGCGGCGTGGAAGACGGTGTCGATCGCATTGTCGGCGAGCGCCTCGCGAACCAGCCGCTCGTTGAGCAGGGTGCCGATGATCGAGACCAGCTCGGGGGGAGCCTTGAGCTCCTCGAACAGCGCGCGAAGCTCGGTCTCGATCGTGTAGAGGGCGAATTCGGAATGGTCGAGGAGGACCAGCCGGCGCGGGCCGTACTGGACCACCTGGCGGCAGATCTCCGATCCGATCGAGCCGCCGGCGCCGGTGACGAGGATCGACTTGCCGCGCAGGCCGTCGTCGATCAGCTCGCGTATCGGCGGAACGATGTCGCGCTTGAGCAGGTCCTCGACGTTGATCGGGCGAACGTCGGAAATCGTGTAACGGCCGGTCATGATCTCCTCGTAGGAGGGGATCGTCATCACCGGCACGCCCATCCCGGACAGCGAGGCGAGGGCCGCCATCCGCTCGCTTCGGGTGGCCGACTGGATGGCGAGGAAGACCTGCTCGACGGCGCCGGCCTGGATCTCCTCGCGCAGCTGGACCGAGGAACGGATCGGCAGCCCCGCCATCGACCGGCCGACCAGCGCCGGATTGTCGTCGACGAAGCAGCGCAGCCGGTAATGCGGGTGGCGACGAAGCGCCTCGGCCAGCGACGATCCGGCCGAGGTGGCGCCGTAGATCGCGACTCGAGTCTCCCTCGCCGGCGCCCCGTCGGCCCCCGTCGCCAGCAACGGCCTGCGCTCGCCGTTGAGCAGCCGCGCCGCGGCGAGGCGGCCGAAGAAGAGGAAGAGGAAGGCGATGCCGAAATAGATGAAGCCGACCGAGCGCGGCAGATTGTTGACCCGCGAGACGTAAGCGAGGATGAACCATATCGCCGATGCCGCCGCCGCCCCCATGGCGATGCGCAGGGCCGCGTTGATGTCGAGATAGCGGATCACCACCTTGTAGATGCCGAGCAGAAGCAAGGCGAAGATGCCGAGGATCACCGCGGCGACGGCGAGCGGCGCCACCCAGCGGTTGAGCGGCGTGTAGAATTCGCCGTAGCGCATGCAGAAGGCGAGCCACAGCGCGAGCAGCATCGCGACGCCGTCGAAAGCAATGATCACCGCCCGCTTGCGCGCGCGGCCCAGCGTGGTGAGCTGGTCGATCACCCTGTCCATGCTTCCCTGTTGCCTCCCGATCGCCCCACCTCGGCGGGAACGGTCATCGCCTTGTTTACACGAGTTTTTCGTCAACCGTCAAAAACGCCCGCCGGCGACGCCCGTCCGGCCGCGCGGCCGAGGCCGCCCCGTCTCGGGAAACCCCGCTCCGCCAGCGGCGACGCCGACCCTCGGCGGAGCGCTCCGGTAGCGGAATTCGCCAGCCAAGGGAAGGAGTTGCTCGCGCGCGCGGGTCAGCGGTCGAATTCCGTGACCGTCTCCTGGGCGAGGATCTCGGAGGCTTCGCTGCTTCGGACCGTCACCACCTGCTCGCCGGGCTGGCCGCTCGCGCAGACGGCCTGATAGGCGATGGCGTTGATCAAGGCGTCCTGCATGCTGGCCGGGATCGAGGTCCACAGATTCTTGCTAATCCTCGCATTGCCGCTCTGGTCGTAGCGGAAGCTGCTCTCCGCCGCCTTCATCTGGCCGAGCAGTCGGCCGGTCTCGCCGCATGATTCCAGCAGCCGCGAGGCATTGTGCGCGGCGTCGGGCGCCGTCGCCGCCTGGCATGCGCCGAGGGTCGAGAGGATCAGGGTGATCGGAAGAAGTCTCAATTTCACGGGTCCAGTCCTGATTTCGCCGGAGGCGGCGGGTACAGGAGCGGCGCGGCAAAGACAATGCGGAGCCCGGATCGACGAGGCCGCGCCGGCCGGCCCCTCAGTTGCCGCCGGAGCGGAAATCGGTCGACGGGCGGACCCGGCGCGAGCTGAGGATCATTCCGCTCTCGCTGCGTACGGTCACCTCGACCTCCCGTTGCGGAGTAGCCGCGCTGCACGCCGCGACCACCGCCAGGGTCTCGATCAGCCGGTCCTGCTCGGCGCGGCCCAGCCGAAGCCAATCCTCGGCGCCGATCATCGCTGCGCCGCTCCGCTCGAACAGGAACTCGCCGCTCCCGCTGCGCGCCGCGAGCGCCTCGTTGGCCTGGTCGCAGGCCGGCTGGGGCGGACGACGAACCGGCCGCTCGGGCTCGGCGACCGGCTCGGACCCGCAAGCGGCCAGGGCCGTCGCGGCGACGGCCAGACCGACGAGGGCCGCTCTCATCGGGAAGGTGGAATGAACGACTGCCATGGCCTGCCGGTCAAAAAAATAGCGGCCCGCAGGCCGCTATTTTATTCCTATGCCTGACCCTTGTTACGGGCTGATCGGACGATCGTCGTCGTTCTGGATCAAGCAGAGAATGCCGATGATGATGGCGAGAAGCGCCAGCAGGCCGATAAACGCGCCACCGCGCAGCTCATTCGAATCCTGCATGGCGGCGCCGCTGCGGGCCGCCGTAGTCGGGGCCGGCGCCGAGGCAGCCGTGGCGGTCTGCGCCAAAACCTGCGTGCCGGTCATCGAGACCGCGAGCATCGCCACCAAAGATGCCTTCTTGAAACTCATGTCGAACTCCCTGTTGAGCTGGCTCTTGTGCACTGCCACAGCGTCCTGACATTGACAACCCTAAAATTTGGAACCCCCGCGGCCCCGGCGGAAGGTGTGACGCTTTTGCAAAAGTCGTGGCTCCCCGGCCACAATCGAGGCGCGGCATATTTGATCTCGGGCGGCGGAAGCGGTTATGAAGCGGCATTGCCCGGTTCACCGATCGACGGTCCAATCCCGCGTGAGAAGTTCTTGATCAGCCTTCCTTTTCGTCGGCCGCCGATCGCCGTCGCGCTGATTGTCGCTCTGGCCGGCTTCGCCCCGCCCGCCGTCGACCCGCTCAGGGACTCGCTGCTCACCATGCGCCTGCTCGATCAGCGCGTCGCCGGGATCGGGCATCGGCTCGCGGTGGCCAGCCGCGATTGGTGCCGAGAGCGGCAATGGCTTGCCGGCTTCGCCATCCATAACCTTTCCCAATATTCCGCCGACTATCGGGAGCCGGCGATTCGCGCCTTCGGCCTCGATGCCCGGCCGGCGATTCTGGCGACCGTCGAGGGCGGCCCGGCCGATCGCGCGGGGCTGCGCGCCGACGACGCCCTGCTGACGATCGACGGCGAAGCGCTCGCGCCGGCGGCGAACGGATCCTTCGAGGAGACGGAGCGGATGCTCGACGCGATCGACCGCGCCTTCGCGGACGGCGAGGCGGTGGTCGGCGTCAGCCGCGCCGGGACTGTGCTCAGCGTGCGCGTCGAGGCCGAAGAGGGCTGCGCCACCCGTTTCCACCTGATCCCCGACGACGATCTCAACGCCCGCGCCGACGGCCGCTACGTCCAGGTGACGACGGCGATCGCCGGCTATGTCGCGGACGATGCCGAGCTTGCCGCCGTGCTGGCGCACGAATTCGCCCACAACGTGCTGGGCCACCGCGCCCGGCTCGACGCGGCCGGAGTGGCGCGCGGCTTTTTCGGCAATTTCGGGCGGAGCGCACGGCTCACTCGGGAAACCGAGGTCGAGGCCGACCGGCTCAGCGTCTACCTCGTCGACCGCGCCGGCTTCGATCCCGAGGCCGCGGTGAGATTCTGGTCCCGCTTCGGGCGGCGCGGGGTCAATTTCCTCGGCAGCGCCACCCACCCCAATTGGCGGCGGCGCCTCGACCTGTTTCGGGTCGAGATCGACGCGATCCGGCGCGCCCGGGCGGCCGGGGCGGTGCCTGTCCCAAGCTTCACCGCACTGCCGCCCACGGGGAGCGTGGGAGGGTGACGCGGATGGCCGGGCTGCTCTCGCCGCGGCCGCGATTCCGGCGGCTTCTGCTCGCCGCCTTGCTGTGGCTCGCGGGCCACGGCGCGGCCTTGGCGGCGGTCGAGATCGGCTTCTACTCGCGCGAGGCGGGAGGCAGCCATTTCCCCCACGCTTTCGTCCGACTGAGCGGCACGATCGACGCGACCGGCGCGGCGGTCGAGACGACCTACGGCTTTACCGCCCGGTCGATCACGCCGGCGATCCTGCTCGGTTCCGTTTCGGGCGAAATAGTGGTGGAAGCGCCGGCCCAGGTCGCCCGGAGCCAGCGCCAGTTCGCGCTCGTCCTCAGCGACCGGCAATATGACGCCGTCCTCGCCGTCGTCGAGCGCTGGCGCAGCCGGCGTCAGCCCTCCTACAACCTCAATCGGCGCAACTGCGTCCATTTCGTCGCCGAGCTGGCGCAGGCGCTGGGGCTGAGAGTGGCGAATGCCGAGCGGCTGATGAAGCGGCCTCGGGCCTTCCTCGAACATGTCCGAAGCCTCAATCCCGGCCTGACCAACCCGCGCTAAATTCTTCGAATCGGCAGGGATTGGCGGCCCGCATCAATATGCTATGCCAGAGCCTTGGCCGCGACTTGCGGGATAGAGACCGAGGGGCGTGTATATGGTCTTGCCGGCGCAAGCCGTCCTTGGGCACAGTAGCAGCCGCCGTCCGGCCCCGTCCGGCCGGAACAAGAAGGGCCTCGCGGCGGCCTGCGCGCTCCTCCTCGCCTCGGGCGCGTCGGCGCAGGTCCCGCCGCAGCCGATCGCGCCGACCCGCGAGGAGGTCGCCCGGCCGGCGCCGGAGCGGATCGAGGAGGCGGCGCCCCGGCTCAGCGTCGAAGGGGGCGTCGAGCGCGCGCCCTGCGCCCTCGCCCGGCCGGAATACGAAGCGATCCGCCTCACCCTTTCGGAAGTCGTTTTCGAAGGGCTGCGCGGCTTGCCTTCCGAGGCGCTTCGGGCGGCTTACGCGCCCTATCTCGGCGGGGAGCAGCCGATCGCGGTGATCTGCGACATACGCGACCGCGCGGCGACGCTGCTGCGCGAGGCGGGCTATGTCGCGGCGGTCGAAGTGCCCGAACAGCGCATCGAGGGAGGCACGGTTCGCTTCGAGGTGCTGATGGCCCGCCTGGTCGGGCTGCGCGTGCGCGGCGATGCCGGTCGGGCCGAGCGGCTCATCGCCGACTATCTCGAGCCGCTGACCCGGCAGGAGGTCTTCAACAGCTTCGAGGCCGAGCGAGCTCTGCTGCTCGCCGGCGACCTGCCCGGCTACAACATTCGCCTGGCGCTTCGCTCCGCCGGGCGGGCCCGCGGCGAGGTGATCGGCGAGGTGACCGTGGTCAGGACTCCGGCCCTGGCCGACTTCACGGTCCAGAATTACGGGTCGCGGGCGGTCGGACGCTGGGGCGGCCTGCTCAGGGGGCAGCTATACGGCCTCACCGGGCTCGGCGACCGAACCACCCTGGCCTTTTACAGCACCGCCGATTTCGACGAACAGCAGTCGGTCCAGGCCGCCCACGATTTCCGGCTCGGGAGCGGCGGGCTGGTCGTGGCCGGCCAGCTCACCTACGCCTGGGCGAGCCCCGATCTCGGCGACGACGCGGTCGAGATCGATTCCCGAACGCTCTTCGCGACTCTGAAGGCGAGCTATCCGTTCGTCCGTCGGCAGGCGCGGACGCTGATCGGCGGACTCGGCCTCGACCTGATCGACCAGGATGTCGACTTCAACGGCCTGCCCTTCAGCCGCGACCGGCTGCGCGTCGGCTTCGCACGGCTGAGCTACGAGGCGGTCGGCCTCGGCGCCGGCGATCCGCGCTACTCGCCGGCGCAGCCGGTGTGGCGGCTGGGCGCGGTGGCCGAGCTGCGCCAGGGCCTGGACATGCTGGGAGCGTCGGAACCGTGCGGACCGGCGCTGTCGCGCTGCCTGGCGCCCGGCGCCGTGCCGCCGACACGGCTTGAGGGCGATCCGACCGCGACGGTTCTGCGCGGTGGTCTTTCCGCCGAGTACCGGCCCGTGCCCGAACTGACCTTCGCCGTGGCCGGGCGCGGCCAGTATAGCCGCGACGCCCTGTTCAGCTTCGAGGAATATTCGGTGGGCAATTACACGATCGGCCGGGGCTACGATCCCGGCGCGATCCTCGGCGACAGCGGCCTCGGAGTCCAGGCCGAGCTGCGCTACGGCAGCGCCGTCCCGCGCGGCCCGGACGAGCTTGCGGCCGAGCCTTTCGTCTTCCTCGACCAGGCCTGGGCCTGGAACGAGGACCTCCAGCCGGCCGTCGGACGCCAGGAGCTGACCTCCATCGGTATCGGGGCGCGAGTCGCCTGGGGGGACCGGTTGCGGGTCGAGATGCTGCTCGCCGTGCCGCTCGACCGAACGACCTTCCAGCCCCGGCGGGACACGCGCCTGCTCGTTTCCCTGACCACTCGCCTCTGGCCATGGAGTTTCAGATGACGGCCCATTGCCCGCGCCCAGCCGAATGCCGGCGCTCGTCCCTCGCGGCGAAGCGGCGGGCGCTGCTCGTCGGCTGCGCGATCGGCGCGGCCTCGGCGCTCGCCGCTCATCCCGGGCGAGCCTCGGCGCAGGCGTTCGAAGCCGGAATCCTCTCCTCGCGAGGCGCCGTCACCCGCACTCCGACCGGCCCGACCAGCGAAACGATCACCATCGGTTCCGACACCGCCATCATCACCTGGCTCCCGAACGACGACTTCACCGACCCCTTCACCTTCCTCCCGCGGGGCAATGTCGCCAGTTTCCGGAACGGTCCCAACAATGCCGATTTCGTGGTGCTCAACCGGATCGCATCGGGGCAGGCGATGCGGTTCGACGGCACCGTCGTCAGCCGCCTTCAGACGGGGAGCGGCGAAGTGCCCGGCGGCACCATCCTGTTCGCCAGCCCGGGCGGGATCATCGTCGGGCCCACCGCCCTGTTCGACGTCGGCAACCTCGTCCTCACCACGCTCACCGTTCAGACGATGAACGAGGAGGGTGGCGGCCCCTATCTCGTTCCCGGCGACTTCCAGTTCAGCCTCGCCGGCTCGCCCGCGGCGATCGTCACCGAAGCGGGGGCGCGCTTCACGGCCACGGCGGAGAACAGCTACATCGCCATGGTGGCGCCCCAGATCACCCACGGCGGGGCGACCGGCGTCAACGGCAGCGCCGCCTACATCGCCGGCGAGAATCTCCAGTTCACGGTCAACCAGGGCCTGTTCGACATCCTGGTGACGACGGGCACCGACAGTCCCGACCCGCTCACCCACAACGGTTCCACCGGTGGCCCCGCCAGTACGGGCGGCACCGACAACCATCGCATCTACATGGTGGCGGTCCCGAAGAACGAGGCGATCACCGCCTTGCTGACCGGCGACGTCGGCTTCGCCGCGGCGAGCGACGTCACCGTCGAAAACGGAACCATCATCCTGTCGGCCGGCTTCAACGTGTTCGGCGACGCCGTCGACGTCGCCTCGAGCAACGGCGTCGAGGCCAATTTCCTCGTCCAGTCCGCGAGCATCGCCTCCGACCTCTCCGGCCACGCGGCGACCGACATGTTCGCGGGCGGCGGCGCGGGTTCGCTCGCCTTCGCCCAGGACGCGCGCCTGTTCGGCGCGGAGCGGGCGCGGCTGTACGCGGCGCCGGACCAGAGCGTGGCCGTCGCCGGGAACGCGCTGGTATCCTCCGCCCGGCCGGATGCTCTCGACCCGCCGGCGGCAGACCGGACCGGCGGCGAAGCGCTGGCCTTCGCCCAGGCCGGCGGATCCCTGAGCGTGTCGGGAGACCTCATTGTCGATGCGTCGGCGACCGGCGCCGGCGGCGACGGCGGCGCCGGCGACGGCACCGGCGGAACGGCGCGCGCCTACGCCGCCGGGGGCGACGTCGAGGTCAGCGGCGACCTCGCCGTCCTCGCCGACGGCAACGGCTTCGACAGTTTCAAATATGCGGGCGGCGACGGGTTCGGCGGGACCGCCTCGGCGGAGGCCTCGGCCGGCGGGTCGGTCATCGTCAGCGGCGACCTCAGGGTGTCCGCGGACGGCATCGGCGGAACGGCCACGAAATATGATCGCGGCGGCAGCGGGACGGGAGGCAGCTCTTCGGTCGTGGCCGACGGCGGCGCGATCGAGATCGACGGCGGCGCGGACCTAAGCGCGCTCGGAACGGCGGGCGAGACCTTCTCGCCTTATGCGGCCAGCGACGGCAATTTCGGGGAAGGCGGCGCGGTGACGGCGAGCGCGGGCTCCGGCGGCGTGCTGACGATCGTCGGCAGCGCCACGCTCGACGCGACCGGCCGCGGCGCCGGCGGCGCTCTCGGCGGATCGGGCGGCGAGGGCAGGGGCGGCGCCGTCACGATCACGGCCGAACGCGCGCAGGCCAGTGCCGGCACGGTGCTGATGCGGGCGCAGGGCTTAGGCGGGGCGGGCAGCACGGGGGATCCCATGCTGCCGCCCGAAAATGGCGGTGCCGGCGGCGAGGGCGCGGGCGGCGATGCGGTC
>Ga0196962_10000626_pt1 | contig 13416 bp, 16 predicted proteins | sample S3v_20metaG_FD_183186 | JGI IMG/M metagenome (GOLD analysis project Ga0196962, IMG submission 183186) | Soil microbial communities from Anza Borrego desert, Southern California, United States - S3+v_20 | ecosystem: Environmental > Terrestrial > Soil > Desert | place: USA: California | collected... | reverse complement strand
GCCGTCGCTGGCGCGGCTGCGGCTGCTGGTCTCCGGCTCGGCGCCGCTGCCGGCGGCGCTGGCGCGCGAGATCGCCGCCGGCGCCGGCCAGATCCCGCTCGAGCGCTACGGGATGACCGAGACCGTGATGCTCACCTCCAACCCCTACGAGGGCCCTCGCAAGCCGGGCACGGTCGGCCTGCCGCTGCCCGGGGTCTCGCTGCGGCTCGCCGCTTCCGGCGAAGTGGAGGTCAGTGGCCCGAACGTGATCGCCGGCTACCAGGATCGGCCCGATGCCGACGCCGAGGCCTTCGCCGCGGACGGCTGGTTTCGCACCGGCGACCTCGGCGAGTTCGACGGCGACGGCTACCTGACCCTGGTCGGCCGCAGCAAGGACCTGATCATCTCCGGCGGCTACAACGTCCACCCGCGCGAGGTCGAGGAGGCGCTCGAGAGCCACCCGGCGGTGCGCGAAGCGGCGGTGATCGGCCGCCCCAGCGAGCGCTGGGGCGAGCAGGTGACGGCGATCGTCGTCGTCGCGGGCCCGGTCGACGGCGAGCGGCTGCGCCAGCACGCCGCCGCCCGCCTCGCCCCCTACAAGGTGCCGAAGGAGATCGAGTTCACCGCCGAGCTGCCGCGCAACGCGCTCGGCAAGCTGCTCCGCAGCCAGCTTCGCTGAGCCGGCTCAGTCCGCGAGCAGCAGCGGCACCTGCTCGAGCTGGTCGTCGCCGTAGATCAGGGTGGCGCCGACGGCGATCGTCGGGATGCCGCGGACCCCGCGCTCCCAGGCCTCCGCGGTCAGCTCGCGCAACCGCGCCTTGACCGGCGCCGAGGCGACCGCGGCCTGCAGCTCGGCTCCCGGCAGGCCGACCTCGGTGGCGATCGCGGCGAGCGCCGTCACCCCCGAGATGTCCTCGCCGCGGCCGAACTCGTGCTCGAAGGCGGCGTGGACGAAGCGGTCGAGCGCTCCCCGCTCTTCGGCCCAGACGCAGGCCCGCATCGCCGCCAGCCCGTCGAGCGGCCAGCCGGGAGGCCAGGCGAACGGCGGCAGGCCGTAGCGCTCCGCGCGCGCCTCGAGCTCGGCGATCCGGCCCTCGCGCTGGGCGCTCTGCGACCAGGAGCCGAAGCCGCGCGCCTGGAAGATCGCCCCGAGCAGGACCGGGCGGAGGACGGGTGGGCGACCGAGGACGCGCTCGGCGCGGGCGACGGCGAGATGGGCGTAGGGCGACCCGAGGTCGAAGTAGAGCTCGACGTCCCCGCCCGCCATGCGTCCAGGTTATTTGATTAAAGAAATCTGATCAGTCGACAAGTATTGATCAGAGTGGTAGCTTCGCCCCGCAAAGAGGCCGGGAATCAAGGGACCCGGCCGACTCTCGGGAGGAGAGCAACATGAAGTGGAGTCGTATCGCCGCAGTCCTCTGCGTCGCCGCGTTCTGCCTCGCCTTCGCCGCCCAGGCGATGGCGGTCAAGTACGTCGCGCTGGGGGACTCGTACTCGTCGGGGACGGGCACCCGCAGCTTCTACGAATCGAACTGCCAGCGCTCGGTCTACGCCTATCCGTACCTATTGCACGAAGCGCATCCGAGCTGGACCTTCGTCAACGCGACCTGCTCCGGGGCGACGACCTCGAGCCTGCTCTCGAGTCAGGTCGGGAGCGTCACCTCGGACACCAACTGGGTCACGTACACGATCGGTGGCAACGACGCCGGCTTCGCCGACGTGATCACCGAATGCGCCCTGCCGGGCTGGGCCTCGGACTGCAACGGGGCGATCGACGAAGCGCAGGAAGTGATCGAAGACGATCTGCCGGGCCGGCTCGACGCGGTGAACGAAGCGATCGCCGCCGCGGCGCCGAACGCCGAGGTGGTGGTGCTCGACTACCCGCGGCTGTTCAACGGTGAAGACTGCAACGCCTTTACGTTCTTCAGCGCCAGCGAGGAGAACCGGCTGAACGAAACCGCCGACCTGCTGAAGGAAGAAATCAGCGCCGCGACGACGCGGGCGGGGTCGAACTTCACCTTCGGCAACGTGATCCCCTCGTTCCTCGGCCACGCCGTCTGCGACGGGGGTTCCGGCTCCTCGACGGAGTGGATCAACGGCCTCTCCAACCCGGTCGGCGAAAGCTACCACCCGAAGGTCAGCGGTCACGCCAGCGGCTACTACCCGGTGGTGCACGGGATCACCGGCTGATTTTTGGGGATGACGAACGCGCGCGGGGACGGTACGTTCGGTCCGTGTCCGTCCCCGTGCTGTTCGTCGTCGACGAAGACGAGTCGTCGCTGCGCCTGCTCGAGCGCGAGCTCGACGACCGCTACGGGCGCAGCTACCGGGTCGTCGCCGCCGGCTCGCCCGAGGCGGCGCTCGCCGAGCTGCGGGCGCTGGCCGCGGCGGGCGAGGAGGTGGCGCTGGCGATCGCCGCCCAGTGGATGGAGGCGATGACCGGCAGCGAGCTGCTCGAGCGGGTGCGGGGCATCTACCCGCAGGCGCAGCGAGCGCTCCTGATCGAGTGGATGACCTGGGGCGACCGCCGCACCGGCGAGGCGGTCTTCCGGGCGATGGCGCGGCGCCAGATCGAGTACTTCCTGGTCCGGCCGCAGCACTCGCCCGACGAGCTCTTCCACCAGGCGGTCTCGACCTTCCTGCTCGAGTGGGCGCACGCGCGGCGGCTCTCGCCGCAGACCGTCCACGTCGTCGGCGACTCCTGGTCGGGCCGGTCCTATGAGCTGCGCGAGGTGCTCGGCCGCTGCGCGGTGCCGCACGCCTTCTGCCTCGCCGACTCGCCGAAAGGGCGCGAACTGGTCGCCCGGGCGGGCGGCGACCCGGGGCTGCCGCTGGTCGTCTTTCCCGACGGCACCGCGCTCCCCGACCCGACCAACGTCGAACTGGCGGCGGCGACCGGTGCCTCGGTCGACCCGAAGCGGCGCTCGTTTGACCTGATCATCGTCGGCGCCGGGCCGGCCGGCCTCTCGGCGGCGGTCTACGGCGCCTCGGAGGGGCTGCGGACGCTGGTCATCGACGACGGCGGGATCGGCGGCCAGGCGACCTCGAGCTCGCTGATCCGCAACTACCTCGGCTTCCCCCGCGGCGTCGGCGGCCGCCGGCTGGCCGAACAGGCCTACGAGCAGGCCTGGCTCTTGGGAGCGAAGTTCGCCTTCATGCACAGCGCCGTCGCGCTGCGGCGCGACGGCGACCGCGTCTTCGTCGCGATCTCCGACGGCGGCGAGGTCAGCGCCCCGGCGGTGATCGTCGCCGGCGGCGCCGCCTACCGCCGGCTCGGCGTCCCCGAGCTGGAAGCGCTGGTCGGGGCCGGGGTCTACTACGGCGGTCCGGCCTCGGAGGCACCGGCGATGGCCGAGCGCGAGGTCTACGTCGTCGGCGGCGCCAACTCGGCCGGTCAGGCCGCCCTGCACCTGAGCGAATACGCGCGCCGGGTGACGCTGGTGGTGCGGGCCGACTCGCTCGCGGCCGGGATGTCGCATTACCTGGTGCAGCAGGTCGAGGCGACGCCGAACATCGAGGTGCGGCTGCGGACCGAGGTGGTCGGCGGCGGCGGCGAGGGGGCGCTGGAGCGGTTGCTGCTGCGGGGGCGCGACGGCGGCGCGGAGGAGACGGTCGCGGCCGAAGCGCTCTTCCTGATGATCGGCGCCATGCCCAACACCGGCTGGCTGCCGCCGGAGCTGGCGCGCGACGAAGGCGGCTTCCTGCGCACCGGCGGCGACCTTGGCGAGGACGGCGGCTGGCCGCTCGCGCGCGAACCGCTCTCGCTCGAGACCAGCATCCCCGGCGTCTTCGCCGCCGGCGACGTCCGCCACGGCTCGATGAACCGCGTCGCCGCGGCGGTCGGCGAGGGCTCGGTCGCCGTCCGCCTCGTCCACGAGCTGCTCGCCGCCGACCGACTGCCGCCCCGTCAGCCGGTCTAGCGCCGGGCCGCGTCGAGGCGCTCGAAGCGGGCGAGGAACTCGCGCCGCGCCCGCACCGGATCCCAGGGATCGATCTCGATCGGCAGCGGCTCGAAGCCCTCGAGCTCGGGCCAGGAGTCGTTCGTCGCGGCGAAGATCCGCCGCTCGGCTGCCAGCAGCGAGCGGTCGATCGGCTTCATCGTCGCCGGCTGGGGGACGAGGTCGAAGCGCTCGCGGATCGCCGCCTCGAGCAGCTTCTCGGCCTCGCGGTAGGGCGGGCCGAGGTCGCTGCGGTGCTTCAGCGGGTGGGGGAGGTCGACCAGGTAGGCCTCGCCGGCGTCGTGCAGCAGCGCCGCCAGCGCCTCGGCCGGGCCGGCGCCGCGCTCGGCGCAGACGTCGCTGACGATCGTCGAGTGCTGGGCGACCGAGTAGAAGGCGCGCGAGTGGCCGCCGAAGCGGCACTGGTTGGCAAGCGCCTGGGCGATGTCGCCGATGTCGATGCTCGCCGGGTCGGGCGCCAGCGGGTCGATCCAGCGACCGGAGACGGTCTGGATCGAGCCGTCGGGCTGGCGGGGGGCGATGCTCACAGCAGCCCCTCGACCGCGGCGACCTTGTCCTCGAGGGTCTGCTCGGGCCGGTCGCGCCGCTCGTCGAGCTTCAGCACGGTGTAGACGCGCGGCAGTCCCAGCTCGAACGGGACCGCGTGCAGCTCGGCGACGACGGCGAGGATGTCGGCGGTGCTGCCCTCGAGCGAGGTACCCATCGCGTGCAGCCGGTAGCCGACCTTGTCCTGCCGGGCGAGGCGGCGCTGGATCTCGGCGATGTAGGGGCTGGCGCTGACGTCCGAGCGGCCGAGCCCGATGACGGTGAGGTCGGCGGTGGCCATCCGGCCAGGGTAGAGACGAGCGGGGCGGCGGGGCCCGGCGGCTGGACGCGCCTCGGTCGCCGGTGTAATTTCGTACCGTGCCGCACAAGGCTGCAGATCGCATCCGCAACGTGGCGCTAGTCGGCCATCGGGGCAGCGGGAAGACCTCCCTGCACGAGGCGATGCTGTTCGAGGCCGGGGCGATCAACCGGCTTGGCACGGTCGAGGACGGCTCGACCGTCTCCGACCACGAGGAGGACGAGCAGCAGCGCGGTTGCTCGATCAACTGCTGCGTCTCCTGCTTCGGCTACGACGACCGCGAGATCAACCTGATCGACACGCCGGGCGAGCCGAGCTTCGTCGCCGACGCGGCGGCGGCGCTGCGGGTCGCCGACTCGGCGGTGGTCGTCGTCAACGCGACCGCCGGGGTCGAGGTGCAGACCGAACGGCTCTGGCAGCGAGCCGACGAAGAGGGGCTGGCGCGGCTCGTCTTCGTCAACATGCTCGACCGCGAGCGGGCCGACTTCTTCGCCGCGCTCGACTCGCTGAAGGCGGCCTTCGGGCCGCACGTCGTCGCCACCGAGATCCCGATCGGCACCGAGCGCGAGGTGCGCGGGCTGGTCGACCTGATCGACATGGAGGCCTACGTCTACGAGGGCAGTGGCCGCGGCAACGCCGAGCGGGTGCCGATCCCCGAGGAGCTGCGGCCGCGGGCCGAGGAGTACCGCGAGAAGCTGATGGACGAGGTGGCGGAGAACTCCGACGAGCTGATGGAGCGCTACCTCGAGGGCGAGGAGATCGACCACGCCGAGATCGTTACGGCTTTGAAGCGGGGTGTGACCGAAGGCCACCTGTTCCCGGTCACCTGCGGCGTCGCGACCCGGAACCTGGGGACGAACCGGCTGCTCGAGGCGCTGGTCGAGGACCTGCCCTCGCCGGCGATGCGGGGGGCGCTGGCGGCGATCGGCGAGGGCGGAGAGGCGGTCGAGGTCGAGCCCGACGAGAACGGGCCGCTGGTCGCCTACGTCTTCAAGACGACCGCCGACCCCTACACCGGCCGGATCAACATCTTCCGCGTCTACAGCGGCACGCTGCGCTCCGACTCGCAGGCGGTGAACGTCAGCCGCCACCAGAAGGAGCGGATCGGCCAGATCGGCCAGCCGCTCGGCAAGGAGCTGAAGCCGGTCGCCGAGCTCGGGGCGGGCGACATCGGCGCCGTCGCCAAGCTGAAGGAGACGCGGGCCGGCGACGTCCTCTCGGACGCCCAGCGCGAGCTCGCGATCCGCCCGCTCGACCTACCGGCGCCGGTGATGGCCTTCTCCTACGAGGCGAAGTCGAAGGGCGACGAGGACAAGGCGGCGACCGCGGTGCGGCGCCTCAGCGAGGAGGACCCGACGCTCGACGTCCACCGCGACCCGCAGACCGGCGAGCAGATCATCGCCGGTCTCACCCAGGTCCACGTCGAAGTGCTGGTGGCGCGGATGAAGAACCGCTTCGGCGCCGAGATCGAGCTGCACCCACCACGCGTTCCGTATCGGGAGGCGATTCGCAGCGCCGCCGCCGCCCGCGCCCGCTACAAGAAGCAGACCGGCGGCAAAGGCCAGTTCGCCGACTGCGCGATCGAGATCGAGCCAGGGGAGGAGGGGGGTGGCCTCGAGTTCGTCGACCAGATCAAGGGCGCGGCGATCCCAGGCGGCTTCATCCCGGCGGTCGAGAAAGGCGTGGTCGAAGCGATGCAGCACGGCACCGTCGCCGGCTACCCGATCCAGGACGTCCGCGTCCGCCTCGTCGACGGCAAACACCACGACACCGACTCCTCGGAGATGGCCTTCAAACTGGCCGGCGCGATGGCCTTCAAGCAGGCGATGGAAGCGGCCGACCCGGCCCTGCTCGAGCCGATCGTCAAGCTCACGATCAGCTGCCCCGACGAGGTGGTCGGCGACGTTATCGGCGACCTCAACTCGCGCCGCGGACGTCCGCTCGGGATGGAGGCGAAGGGCTCGACCACCGAGGTCAAGGCCGAGGTGCCGATGGCCGAGGTGCTCGACTTCGCCCCCGACCTGCGCTCGATCAGCGGCGGCCGGGCCGAGTTCACGATGGAGTTCGAGCGCTACGAGGAGGTCCCCGGCCACCTCGCCTCGCGAGTGGTCGAGGCCGCCGGCGCCGACGCCGCCGCGGTCGGCGGCTGACCGAGTCCGCGTCTTGCGGCGAATCCCGCCGCCCGGCGGGGAGAAGACAGGCCCCGCCGATCCTTAGCCTCGGGTGCCCGTCGAGCGGAGAACCGATGCGCTGGAAGCGACCGAGGAGCTGGTCCAGGCCCTGCTCCGCACCTCGCTGACCCTGCAGGACGTCTTCGTCTCGCTGATCGAAGAGATCCCCGCCGACGCCTTCCCCGGCGAGGATTCGGCCGAGGTGCTGTTGGAGATGCTGAGCGGCAGCGCCTGCCTGGCGATCGAAGCCGCGGGGCTCGAGATCTCACGCGAGGCGACGGCTCTGATCGGCGCGGTGATGGACCGGGTTCTGGACGATCTGCGAGCCGCGGCGGCGCTTGCCAGGTCAGAACGGAAGTGCTAACTTCATGTACATGAACGATCGAGTCGGGGTGGGAGAGTTGCGGCAGAACCTGAGCAAGTACCTGCGGCGGGTCGAAAAGGGCGAGCGGATCCTGGTGACGGACCGCAACAAGCCGGTGGCTGAGCTGGGTCCGCCGCTCAGCTCCCTGTCCCACGTGGACCGACTGATCGCCGAAGGCAAAGTGAAGCCGCCGCGGCGGCCGCGCAAACCGGGGCAGCCGTTCAGGAAACCGGCGCAGCCGTTCGGCGGGGTGGACCATGAAGGGCGGGTGACGCGCGCCCTGTTGGCGCTGCGCGAAGGCCGCTAGGCGTGGGCGCCGTCTACGCCGATTCCTCGGCTCTGGTCAAGCTCGTGGTGGACGAGGCTGAGTCGGAGGCGGTCAAAGCGTTCGTCAGCGAGGTGGGGATCGTCAGCAGCGAGTTGACCCGCGCCGAGGTCCCGCGCGCCTTGCGCCGGATCGCCTCGGAACATCCTTCGTTCGCCTTCGAGGAGGCTCTCCTGAGCTCCGAAGAGCTGCTCGAAGAAGTCACGCTGGCGCCGACCGAGGGCTTGCTCCTCGAAGCCGCGGGCGAGCTTCCCGAGCCCAACCTCCGCACCCTCGACGCGATCCACGTCATCACCGCGATCTACCTCCACCCGATCGAGGCCTTCCTCACCTACGACGAGCGCCAGGCCACCTCCGCTCGCCTCGCCGGCCTGCCCACCGCCGCGCCGGGAAGCTGAATCGGACCGACGGCGGCGCTAGCTTGCCGCGCTCTCGGCCACCATCCAGAAACGAGAAGGGGAGACGTCTTGACCAAGCGAGCATTGGCAGTGCTCTTCGCCTGCCTGGCGATCGCGGCGCTCGTCGCCGGCTGCGGCGGCGGCGACGACACGACCAGCGGCGGTGAGGGCACCGGCGGCGGGAGCACCGAAGCGAGTGGCTCGGCGCCGACGAAGGCGGTGTTCATCAAAGAAGCGGACAAGATCTGCGACGACGCCGAAGCCGAGCTGGACGGAGAAATCGCCGCATACGCGAAAGAGAACGACATTCCGCTCGGAAAGGAGCCGACCAAGGAGCAGCAGGTCGAGATCTACGCCGCGGTCGTGCTGCCGAACGTCGCCAAGCAGGGCGAAGAGATCGCCGCCTTGACGCCGCCGGAAGGCGACGAGGAGACGGTCGCAGAGATCACCGAAGCGCTGGCCGACGGCGTCGAGGAGGGCGAAGCGAATCCGCAGGGGCTGGTCGAAGGCGACAACCCGCTGGCCGATGCCTCGCAGAAGGCGCAGGCCTATGGGCTGAAGACCTGCGGTTCCGAATAGGTCGTCGTCCGCCCCTGGCCAGCCGGCCAGGGGCGTATATGCTGGGCGGCCGATGGACCTGACGCTGTCGCCATCGGAGGAGGAGTTCCGCGACGAGGTTCGCGGCTGGCTGCTGGACAACAATCCCGGCCCCGAGCCCGAAGGCAGCCTCGACGAGGTGATGAGCTTCCGCCGCGAGTGGCAGCGCAAGCTCCACGCGGCGGGCTGGGCGGGAATCTCCTGGCCGAAGGAGTACGGCGGCCGCGGCGCGACGATGATCGAGCAGGCGATCTTCGTCGGCGAGGCCGCCGCCCAGGAGGCGCCGAGCCCGGCCAACGTGCTGGGGCTGGCGATGGGCGGCCCGGTGGTGATCGCCCACGGCACCGAGGAGCAGAAGGAGCGCTACCTGGAGCCGATCCTGACCGCCGAGGAGATCTGGTGCCAGGGCTTCTCCGAGCCCGAGTCGGGCTCCGACCTCGCCTCGCTGAAAACGCGGGCGGTGAAGGACGGCGACGAATGGGTGGTCACCGGGCAGAAGGTGTGGACGACCTTCGCCCAGTACGCGAAGTGGTGCATGCTGGTCGCCCGCACCGACCCCGACGCGCCCAAGCACCAGGGCCTCACCTACTTCCTGATGGACATGGAACAGGAGGGGGTGGAGGCGAAACCGCTGGTCCAGATCACCGGCGAGGGCGAGTTCAACGAGGTCTTCATCAACGAGGCGCGGATCCCAGAGAGGAACATCATTGGGGGTGTCGGCAACGGCTGGGGGGTGGCGATCACGACGCTGATGAACGAGCGCGCCGGGCTCGCCTTCGGGGCGATCGCACAGATCCAGAACAGCCTCGGCGCTCTGGCGCGGCTGGCTCGGGAGGTGCGCGAGGAGGGCGGCGGCTCGGCCGCCGACGACGCCTACTTCCGCCAGCGGATCGCCCAGCTCCAGATCGAGGCCGAGACGATGCGCCTGAACGCCTACCGCGGCCTTACCAAGACGATGCAGTCGGGCATCCCGGGGCCGGAGGGCTCGCTCGGCAAGTGGCAGTGGGCCGACATCAACCAGGGCCTGACCGAGCTGGCGCTGGAGATCGAGGGCGCCTACGCGCCGCTCGCCCGCGGCGCCGGCCACGCGGTCGCCAACGGCGCCTGGCAGTACGGCTTCCTGCGCTCGCGCGCCAACTCGATCGAGGGCGGCACCACCGACATCCTGAAAAACATCATCGCCGAGCGGGTGCTCGGCCTGCCGCGGATGCGATGACGCACCCTGATCAAACCCGCCCGCGGCGGACGCGGAAGCAAGGACGCGAGATCGCCGGGTGTGATGAGCGCGTTCTTGCGAGAGCAGAGCACGCGGGCGGAATTTAACTATGTACTTCGACCTGAACGACGAGCAGCGGGCGATCCGCGAGACGGCGCGTGAGTTCCTCGCGGCGCGGTTCAAATCGGAGCGGATCCGGGAGATCGCCGCCTCCGAGGACGGCACCGACGAGGCCGGCTGGCGCGAGATGTCGGAGCTCGGCTGGCCCGGGCTGGCACTGCCCGAGGAGTGGGGCGGCCAGGGCCTGGGGACGGTCGAGCTGGCGATCCTCTTCGAGGAGATGGGGTACGCGCTCGCCCCCTCGCCGCTCTTCTCCAACACCGCGGTCGGCCTGGCGCTGGCCGCCGGCGGCTCCGACGCGCAGAAGGAGAGCCACCTGCGGCCGCTCGCCGAGGGCACCCGGCGCGGCACCACCGCCTTCGTCGAGGCCGGCTCGACCGGGACGCCGGGCGCCTACGGGATGGAGTCCCGGGCCGACGGCGAGGGCGTCGTCCTCGCGGGCGAGAAGGTCCTGGTCCCGGACGCCGCCGGCGCCGACTTCTTCCTCGTCGCGACCGGCGACGGCCGCCGCCACCTGGTCGACGCCGCGGCCGCCGGGGTGACGGTGACGCCGGAACCCTCGATCGACCAGACCCGCCGCCTCTCTTCGGTCCGCTTCGAGAACGTCGAGCTCGGTCCCGAGGCGACGCTGCCGGGGCACGGCGCCGACTGGGAGCCGGTCTTCGACGTCTGCTGCGTCGCCCTCGCCGCCGAGTCGACCGGGGTCGCCCAGCGGGCGCTCGAGATGGCGGTCGAGTACGCCAAAGACCGCCAGCAGTTCGGCCGCCCGATCGGCTCATACCAGGCGGTCTCGCACCGCTGCGCGCAGATGCTGCTGGAGACCGAGAACTCGCGCTCGGCCGTCTACGGCGCCGCCTGGGCCGCCGACGCCGAGCCGAGCTCGCTGCCCCGCGCCGCCGCCAGCGCCAAGGCCTACGCCTCCGACGCCGGCTGGCGCGTCCCCGACGCCTCGCTCCAGGTCCACGGCGGGATCGGCTTCACCTGGGAGCACGACCTCCACTTCTTCCTCAAGCGGGGCCGCGCCAACGCGGCGCTCTACGGCGATGCCCGCTGGCACCGCGAGCGGGTCGCGAAGGCGATCTTCGCCGCCGCGTGAGCGCACTCGAGCGGATCTCGGTCGCGGCGATCGGCACCTCGATCGCCGAGCTCGAGGCGGAGGCGCTGCGCGCCGAGGCGGCCGGGGTCGAGTGCGTCTGGGCGCCGGAGCTGTTCCGCAGCGCCGACTCGCAGGCCGCCTACCTGGCGGCGAAGACCGAGCGGATCGGGGTCGCGACCGGGATCGTCTGGGCCTTCACCCGCAGCCCCTTCATCCACGCCGTCACCGCGCTCGACATCGACGAGATGTCGGGCGGCCGCTTTCGGCTGGGGATGGGCGCCGGGGTCAAACGCCTGAACGAGACCTGGCACAACGCCACCTACGGGCGGCCGGCGCCGCACCTGCGCGAGGCGATCGAGGCGACGCGGCTGATCATGCGCCAGGCCGGCGCTGGCGAGCCGATTCGCTACGAGGGTGAGTACTACGACATCGACATCAAGGGCTGGGTGCGGCCGCACCCAGCGGCCCGCGAGACGCCGCCGCCGATCTACACCGCCGCGGTCCAGGCGGGGATGGCGCGGATGGCCGGCGACGTCGCCGACGGGCTGATCGGCCACCCGATCCAGAGCCTGCGCTGGATCGACGAGGTGGTCGTCCCCGCCTTCGAGGAGGGGCTGCGGCGCTCGGGCCGCGAGCGCTCGAGCTTCGACTACCTGCCGACCGTCTGCTGTGCGATCGACGACGACGAGGCCCGCGCGATCGAGATGGCCCGCCGCACGATCTCCTTCTACGCGACGGTGAAAACCTACATGCCGCTCTGGGAGCTGCACGGCTTCGCCGACGACGCGGTCGCCGCCGGCGAGGCCTTCCGCCGCGGCGACCTCGCCGCGGTGCCGGCGGCGATCTCAGACGAGATGGTCGAGGCCTACTGCGCCGCCGGCCCGCTCGACAAGGTCCGCGCTCGGGTCGAGGCGACGGCGGAGCGCGCCGACGGCCTCTTCCTCACCCCGCCGACCTACTTCATCTCCGAAGCCGAGCTCGCCGAGTACCAGAACCGGATCATCGACGCCTTCGGCCCGACCGCCTGAGGCGAGCATGGCCGAGCCGCGCGACCGCGAAGCCGAGGTGCTGGCGCGGGTGCGGGCGATCCCGCCCGGCTCGGTCGCCACCTACGGCGACGTCTCGCCCGGAGCGCCCCGTTTCGCCGGCACCGTCCTCTTCGGCACCAGCGAGCGCCTGCCGTGGTGGCGGGTCGTCCGCGCCGACGGCTCGCTCGCCAAGGGCGCCCGCCAGAAGCGGCGCCTGCGCGAAGAGGGCGTCCCGTTCCGCGGCGAGCGGGTGGAGATGAAGACGGCGCGGGTGGATCAGCTGCGGCTGCGGCGCTGAGCCGTCTAGCCCTTTTCCATCTCGCGCTGGACGTCGGCCTCGGTGATCCGGTTGCTGGGACCGTAGGCCTTCCAGCCCTGGGTGATGATCGCGATCGCGACACCGAGGCAGACCCAGACCGGCCAGAAGTAGCCGCCGTCGCCGAGCGCCCAGATGACGATGCAGACGACGATCGCGAAGAGGCCGCCGGCGACGATCCCTTTGAAGTCCTGCTTCATCTTCAGCCGCTGGATCGCCAGTTCGCGGGCATCGTCGGGCTTCTCGATCCCCGCCTCGGAGGTGGTGCGCCTGTCGACGGATTCCTCGGCCACGCGCCGATTCTAGCCGCGGCCACGCCACGCGTCTGCGATTTGCCGCCGAATAGGCGGAAAAGCGCAGACGCGTGGGATCCGGTTCCCGGTCAGACCGGGCAGACGACGATCAGGTGGAAGTCGCCGTCTTCGTTGCCGCCGTTTTTGTCGCGGCTGTGGACTTCGATCGCGTTCGGGTTGGCGGCGGAGATGTTGGTCTGGACGTAGCCGGCGGTGGGCACGTTGGTGCCGGCGTTGTTGCGGGCGCCGACGTTGGCGCAGACCGAGACGTTGCCGGGGAAGATGACGATCACGGCGCCGCCGGCCTCGGTCACCGAGATCGTCGCGTCGCTGGCCCTGGCGAGGCTGGCGTTGCCGGGGCCGGAGGGGTTGTTGACGACCGCCCAGAGGGTGTTGGTAGCTCGCTTCGCGGTCGGCACGGTGCCGAGCTTGTTGACGTTGATCTGGTAGCCGGTCAGCGTCTTCTGCTTCAGCTTGCCGCCGCCGATCGACTGCTTCATTATCGAGTTGCCGTTGATCTGCGCGGCGTAGGCGGTGCCGCCGAGGGCGACGACGAGCGCGATCAGCGCCACGATCATCCCCGGCGAGGGGCGCCGCTTGAAGAGCTTGCGCATCCTGGACTCCCTTCGGTTGACGGTTCCTCAGCGGGCTACCCAGGAAACCGGGAGAGATGCCCGAAGAGCGCTTCCAGGGCGTCGGCCGCGGCGGCC